>BNJU01002056.1_pt1 | contig 305816 bp, 384 predicted proteins | sample 8539281 | NCBI WGS metagenome assembly BNJU01 (sample SAMD00202456, study PRJDB9452) | human saliva metagenome | isolation source: human saliva | place: Japan | reverse complement strand
TGCGGATTCTCTCGCAATAAACGCTGTACGCCCTGCATCTCTTCGAGCAAGTCCCGCTCCTGCTTCTCCTCCGCGGCGAGATCGTAGAGACTGCCGCCGTAGAGCTCAGCCACGCGCATCATGACGCATCCTCAACCTTCTGCAGGAAGTCGTCAATCAGTGCGCGGTGATCCGACTCGTGAATTTCACGCTCGACCACGCGGCCGGCAATGTCCATTGCGAGTCCGCCGATTTCATCCTTCGCCTCGTTCAGCGCGCGCTTTCTCTCCCTGACGGATATCATTCTCCGCCTTTGCCTTCAGCGACTGCGCCTCTGTTCTTGCGTTCGCAAGCAGCTCATCCGCCTGCTGGGATGCATCCTGTTTCGCGCGCTCCAAGATGCTTGCCGCCTCTTCGCGTGCGCGCGCCATATTCTCCGTATACTCTGCCTTGACAGCCTCTGCCTCCGCCTTTTCCTGCTCTGCGGCCCGGATGTTCTGATCCGCGCGCTTCTGGCGCTCCTCAAGGATGCGCTTCACCGGCTGAAACAGAAACTTCTTCATCAGAAACAGCTGAATGAAGAGATTCAGGATGGTCAGAACAAAGGTCGAAGGCACGATGGTTACCAGTGCCTGTGTATCCATCTTAACCCTCCCGATTTACTTCAGGAAATTCATGAACATGCCCGGTGCCACGAAGATCAGAAGCAGGCCCGTGACGAAACCGTAAATACCCGTGGTCTCCGCAATTGCGCAGCCGAGCAGCATGGTGCTCGTCACATCGCCCTTGCACTCCGGCTGACGGCCGATTGCCTCCAGCGCCTTTGCAACCGCATTACCCTCACCGATACCGGGTCCGATACCGGCAATCAGTGCGCAACCCGCACCGATTCCGCAACCCATGAGCGCGATACCTCTTGCAAGAAACTGAAAATCTGTCATGACTCTATCCTCCTAAATGTTGGTGATTGCAAATGCGTCTTAGCCTTCGGCCGCATTCGCAATGTACATAATGGTGAGCATTGTAAAAATGAAAGCCTGCATAATACCGGAAAACCAGTCGAAATAAAACGACATAATTGCCGGAAGTCCGACCGCGAGAATCGGAATGCGGGAGAGGAAGTCTCCGACCGCCCCCGGAATCAAACCGAACAGCGCTGCCGAAGCAACGCCGAGCGCCGCATAAATCAAACCGTTGATGACCACGCCCGAGAGCACATTGCCGAAGTGACGGCAAGCCATACTAATCGGTGTCGCAATCTCCGAGAGAATGTTAAACGGTGTCATTACCGGAATCGGCGTTGTGAAGCCCTTCAGATAACCGAGCAGGCCACCCGCCTTGATCTTGTTTGCCGTAATCATCGTGAAAACGGTCAAAGCCCAGGCTGCCTCGACCGAAAGATCGGCCGTCGGACTTCTGAGCCCCACCAGACTGATCAGGTTTGACACCACACTCGTCGCAAACAGCGCGCCGACGAACGGAATCAGGTAGTCGAACTTGGTGCCGCCTGTGTTGTTCCGCACCAATTTCTCCGCACTCTCCACAATCAGTTCCGCGAGGGCCTGTCTCTTCCCGATGTGTTCCACCTTTAAACCGCGGGTCAGGAAATACACAGTCCCGTGATAATCAGCATTACCAGCCAGGAAACGACCACCGTCTCCGAGACAACAATGTCTCCGAGTATCGGCAAATGGGTCGGAATGCGAAAGAAAATCTTTGCGCCGGAAATATCAAAGTTCATACCTTAGATCTCACCCCCTTGCTTTGCTTCTGTCTCCTCTTTTTTCGGGAAAAAACCCTGCAGCCGCACGAAAAGACCCGGAAAGAACAGGGGCAGTATACCCGCAATCGGGTGAACGAAGGGCACGGCAACCGCGACGATCATCCACACAATCTGCATGGTATTGCGATTCACATAGGATTTCTGCATGAAACGCTTGCCTCTTTGGGATCCTCCAAGCCCGCAACATGCTGCACCGTAAGTCCCATCAAAAAGAAGTTCAGAACACTCACTGCTGCGCCGAGCAGCGCAGAGACAACCGTGCCGAGAGAAAAACCGAACTTCCCCGGAAACACAAGATGCAGGGCAAACAAGATTCCCAGCATGAGCGCCGTCATAATCGCCACGCCGAGTGCCACTTTTTCGGTCTCGCGCCGAACAGCCTTCTGTATCTTCATAGCCCTCCTCTTCTGTTTTCAGCGGTGTTCATTGCTCGCAACCCGCGTCTCCTTTTCCTCTTCTTCCCGCTTTGTCCGCTCCGTAACCTGCCGATAGAGTTTCCATGCCGTTGTAAAGGATGCACCGAGGCCGAAAAAGAAACCGGGGATGTATACCCATTCACCGACATGCCCGGCCGAAACCAGACGATGGCACAAAAAAAGGCATAAAAGAAGCGGCGCCGCGAGAGAAAGACCGAACTGACTTAAGAGCAAAAGGTTTTGCATAATCTCAGAACGATGCTTCATTTTCTTGCCTCTCTCTACAACACCGGAACACTGGAATACCAATTTATTTTTATCACTCGCGAGGAACTTTGTCAAGGTAATACTGCCCAAGCTCTTCCGACCATAAACCTCTCATTTTTGTAAGTCTGTCACAAAAGATAGCTTATATGGCGCTTATCTTCCGAAAGCACTGGACATTTCATCCGTCATGCCCCAAGATTTCCTGAGTATGAGTATTTCGGAGGATGGGATGAAGAGCATCAAGGAAATTTCGCGCGATATTGCATTTTATTCGAAAGGGACATATGCGCGAGTTGGATCGTTTGCTCCGCGTCTGGGGATTTGCGCGGGAAATTGCGGACGGCGAAGCTCTGAGCCGCCGCGCGCGCTATGTGCTTGAGGTCGCGGCCCTCGTCCACAACATCGCCTACCCCCTCTGCCGCGAACAATACGGAAGCGAGGATCCCGAACTGCAAGCGCGCGAAGGGGCCGTTCTGGCGCGCGCATTCCTGCGGGATGCCGACATCCCCGCGGAACAACTGGAGCGCATTGTCTATCTGGTCTCCCGCCATCAAAATTTCGAACCCTCGCAAGAAGCGGATTTGCAAATTCTTTTGGAGGCCGTATACATTGCAACCGTGCGCGAAAAGCACAGGTCGCGCGCCGAGGTCAAAGAAGCAATGAAAACGCTGTTCCGAACCAAAAGCGGAATTGCGGAGGCCGGATTGATATTAAATCTCTGAGCCGCAAGCATTTATTTGCTTTGCAAGTGAGGCAAAGTTCGAGAAGACTGATTTCAAATGCCGCATAGAAAAAAAGAACCTGCTCCCTACGCCGAAACACGGCGCGGAAGCGGGTTCTTTTTCGCTTTGAAACAGTGGTATCACTCAGTCCCCGAGGACATTGCGAATGGCGCGCGGGGTTCTGTAGTTCCAGCTCGAAATCTTGATGCCGGAGCGGCGGCTCGCCGCATTGACAATCTGGCCGTTGCCGATGTAAATGCCGACATGGTTTATGGTTCCGCGCGAATTCGAGTAAAAGACCAAATCGCCCGGTCGCATCTCACTCTCCGAAACCTTCTTGCCCATCTGTGCCTGCGAGCCCGAGTAGTGGGGAAGGGAGACACCGTAGCGCTCCATAATCTTCATTGTAAAGCCCGAGCAGTCGCAACCGTGCTCTAAGCTGGTACCGCCCCAGACATAGGGATTGCCGAGGAACTGCAGCGAATAGTTGACCAACTGCTGACGGCGCGACAGGGAAGCCTGTTCTGCCTCTTCCTGCGGGCTGAAATGAATCGCCTCATTCAATGCATAGCGGACTTCCACGTACTCGCTCTTCACGAAGACATCATCGCCCTCCTCAAGTTCCAGTTTGACCCAGCCGTCCAGCTGCTCCACAACCGGGTAACGCTCACTGTTATTGATCTGGGTCCAGATTGCACTGTCCTCCTTCGGCTCGGCGCGCGCATTCAGAACATCGGTGTGCACGATGGCCATCAAAGAGGCGTTCTGCATTGCCTCTTCCTTAGCCTGCTCCCCGGTCGCAATGTACTCCGCCTTCACATAGCCCGTGATGCCGCCCGACTTGATTTTCAGCCAGCCGTTCGTAGTCTCGAGACATCGCAACCTGCCTTGGAAGTCAGCTTGCCGATAATCTTACCGTCCTCTTTCGGCTCCTCGCGTATGTTCAGATAGCCCGTGACTTCGGACACGCCGAGATTATCGTACATATTGAGGACCATGGCGCGAAGATCCTGTTTCCGTGCCTCGTTTAAGCAGTCCTGAATCTCCACGTAATCCTTGCTGATATAGCCCGAACGTGTCTGTACGAAGCCGTCCTGCTCACCGAGCACCTCGTAGCGCTCATTCTGCAGGGCTGTGCCCACGCTGTCCGCATCCTTGCTCGGTGCGGAGCGTATGTTCAGTTTATCGGCTTTCACAATGGCGCGGCGTTTCACATTCTGCAACGCGAGTGCCCTGGCCTCGTCACCGGTCTTTACATAGTCGCTGTGCACATAGCCTTCAAAGCCGCCCGAAGAGATGTGATACCAACCGTCCTCGGTCTTATCGAGAATCTCACAGGCGGAGCCGCCGAAGAGCTTGCCGTTCACATCGCTCTTCTGGGAACCCTCTTTGTGCATGTTGAGATACCCCTCGACATTCACGATGCCCAGGTTATGATAGCTGTCCACCACCGTGCGTGCGTTTGCTTCGAGTTCCGCCGCGCGGGATTCTTCCGGCGACAGCGTAGCCTCAATGGTCTGCACCGCCTCTGCGTTGCTCGGGGTATAAACAGCCCCCTTCCGCGCGTTTTTCCCGGCGCGCCCCTGTACAAGGGCAGCGGTTCCGCACACCAAAAGAACTGCGCCGAGTCCCGCCGCAGTCTTCTGTAAGGTAGTCAGGGCGCGCCGTCTTTTCCGCCGCTGCGGGGAAAGTCCCGCGCCCAGGTTTTTTCTCGGATTGTTGTTCATAGCGCTTCCCTCCAGACGAAAGCGCCTCTATTATAACCCGAGACCTCTGCCCTGTCTGTAAAAAAACTGTGAACCATGCTCAGGCATCCAGAAGCCCCCGGAAGCGCAGGTAGGTCTTCACGAGTTCCGCCGTCTGCGGGATGGTGAGCTTCGTCGTGTTGAGCGGCAAATCGTAGAGCATGGGGTCGCCCCAGTTGTTGCCGGTATAGTAGCGGCAATAATCCCGGCGCTGCCGGTTGATTTTCTGGATGCGACTCATGGCTTCCTCGGCGTCCACGGCATCCACTTCCATGACACGTCTCACTTTGCTCGCCATATCGCAGTACACAAAGAGGCTCACAAACTCCCCGAACTCGGTCGCATCGAGCACAAAATCCGCGCTTCGACCGATGAAGATGCAGGATCCCCTGATCCGCCATCTTTCGTATGGCCTCCGCTTCGAATCGGAAGAGGTTGTCCGGGTTTGTGATGTTGCCCTGCGACGCGGGGTTTTCCGATTACATCCCGCGCCTGTCCGAAGAGACTCTTTGCCGGGTTTCTCATCATGAAGGCGGAAATACTCCTCTCCCACCGCCGCATACTCGGAGGCCGTGCGGATAATTTCATCGTCATAGTAGGGAATGCCCAGTTCCTCCGAGAGTGCCTTGCCGAGCAGACGTCCGCCGCTTCCCGTACTCCCGCTCGATCGTGATGACAAGATGCTGTTTCATGGTCATATCCTCCTGCTTTATTTGTTCGCTTAGATGCCGTTTCCATTCCGGTAGAAACCAGCGCTTTGCAATCTCGGCTGTCAGCATATAGCATACCACAACCAGGCCCAATGCTGCGAGCAAAGTACCGGGCAGCGGCACCAAGCCGAGCAGCGCGCCGAGCGGCGTATAGGGTAGCGCGATTGCCGCTACGATCGACAAAACGGTCGCAAAGCAGAGTCCCTTGCCCACGCGACTCCGAAAGAAGGGCTTGGACGTCCGGATAATCAATACGACGAGCGCAGCAGAGACCACCGACTCGACAAACCAACCGCTCCGAAAGAGTGCCGCATCCGCACGAAAAACGCGGAGCAACACATAGAAGCTCAGATAGTCAAACGAAGAACTGATTAAACCGAAGAGCAGCATGAAGCGGCGTATCATGCGGAAATCCCAGCGAATCGGGCGGCTGACCCACTCAGCATCCACCACGTCGTCCGCAATCTGCACCTCGGGCATATCGGTCAGCACATTTGTGCTGAGAATCTGCTTCGGCAGGAGCGGCAAAAAGGGCAGAATCAGCGAAATTCCCGCCATACTGAACATATTGCCGAAGTTTGCGCTCGTCGTCATGAAGATGTATTTCAGGGTGTTCGCAAAGGTCTTTCTGCCCTCCCGTATCCCCGCGAGCAACACGCCGAGATCCTGCTCGAGCAGCACAATCGAGGCCGCACTTTTTGCGATATCGCTTGCGCTCTCCACCGAAATGCCGACATCCGCGGCGTGAAGCGCCGGCGCATCGTTGATGCCGTCACCCATATAGCCGACAACCGCACCGGCGTCCTTCAGCGCGAGTATGATTGCCTCCTTTTGCCCGGGATCCACCTCCGCAAAGAGCTCGGCTTCACGGACCCGCGCCTTTAATTCCTCCCCGGAGAGAGCAGCGATTTCGCTGCCCGTCAGGATTTGTTTCGCGTCCATATCAAGCTGTCCCGCAATGTTTGCCGCAATCAACGCATTGTCGCCCGTAATGATTTTGAGGCTCACGCCCTCGCGCCGAATGGCAGCCACCGTTTCCCGCACCTTGTCCTTTAAGGGATCTAGGAATAGCAACATGCCTCGAAACATGAGCCCGCCATCCTTTGCCGTCGCGGCATCTTCCTCTGAAGAGAGCGTACGGGTCGCAAAGGCCGATTGCGCGATAGCCCGAGTCCGGCATAATGCGCATACCCGGCCTCGATTTCATTCCGCATCTCATCAAGCGGCACTTCCTGCCCCGCTGCGTTCAAGGCAGAGACCGATCTATCGAGAATCTCTTCGAGCGCGCCCTTTGTAATCATGACGCGATCGCCGTGAAACAGAGAGTTCTCGGGCGTGTCCACCGTCACAGTCAGGCAGCGACTCTCAAAGCTGTAGGGAATTTCCGCGACTTTTCGGTAAGCGTCAATGGGGCGTTCCCTGCGGGTCAGCGCATCGTCAAGCGGATTCCGGTACCCCTCCTGTAATTTTGCGTTTAAATAGGCCGCGAGCAGCAAACGCTCTCTCTCGACCGCGAGTGCCTCCGGCAGCGCGCTGTCCTCCGAAATTTCATCCTGCAGGCCTTCTCCCGCCGTGACCGCACCGGAGAGTGCCGCCTCGCCCCGCGTAATGGTTCCCGTCTTGTCGGAGCAGAGCACATCCATGCTGCCGAAAGTTCTCGATCGCGTTGAGTTTCCGGACAATCACCTTTTGCTCCGCCATGCGCTTTGCGCCCTTTCGCGAGGTTGATGCTGATGATAGCCGGCAATAGCTGCGGTGTCAGTCCGACCGAGAGCGCGAGCGCGAACATAAAGGAGTCAAAGAGCGGCTTCTTCATCAGGATATTGAAGAGGAAAATGGCCGCGAGCATCACGACTGTGATGCGAATCAAAAAAGTACCGAAGCTTTGCACACCGCGTTCAAAGTCGGTCGGCTTCTCTTTGCTCTGTACACTCGCCGAAATTTTTCCGAACTCGCTCTCCGGCGCCGTGTGCACAACGACCGCTCTTCCGGAACCTGTCTTAATCCCGGTTCCCATGTAAAGGCAGTTGCTCCGCTTTGCGAGCACCGTACCTGCATCCAAGGCGCCCGCGCGTTTCTCCGCCGGGAAGGTCTCACCGGTCAGTGCGCTCTCGTTTGCCGTGAGACCGCTCGCGGAAAGAAGATAGCAGTCCGCCGGAACAAGATCGCCGACCCGAAGTAAAATCACATCGCCGCGGACCAGTTCCTCGGCGGAGATTTCCCGCTCCTTGCCGTCTCTCTCGACCGTCACCTTGTCGCCGACCACTTTTAAAAGCTCCTCGACCGCAACGCCCGCGCGGTACTCCTGGAAAAAGCTGAGCACCGCCGAAAAGAGGACAATCGCGAAAATAATCAGTGCATCCGTCGTATCCTGCATCAAAAACGAGACCGCAGTCGCAAAGAGTAAGAGCAGGGTGACCGGGCTCTCAAACTGCCTGAGGAAAATCCGAAGCGGACTATCCCCTTTCCCCTTCGAAAGACGGTTTTTGCCCTCGGCCGCCAGTCGTTTTTCCGCCTCTGAGGCAGAGAGCCCCGATGCCGTGGTCGAAAGACCCTCTAACACCTCATCCGGCTGCAAACTCCAAAATTCGGTTTTCATTCCAACGTCCTTCTTTCCTTCCGAATAAACCCGGTTCCGATTCCGGCCCCTCAGAACAGAACCATCAGAAATCGGCACCGTGATAAAGATACCGATGGTCGATAACACCGAACCGATGGCCGCGTACTGTTCGTCCGCGCCGTAGGCACCCGCCATGACCGTGATTTGCGAGACCGAGGGCAGCGCCGCCTCAATGAGGAAGACTTTCTGCGGAAGACCCGTAATTCCGAGGGCACGGGTCACTAGGATCGAAACCAACGGGGCAAACAGCAGTCTAAGCACCAGCATGGCCGGAATGCCGCGTTCGAGGCGCAGGCTCTTTTTCCCGAGCTCATAAATCACAAAGCCGCAGTAAAACAGCGCGAGCGGCGTTACTGTTGCACTCACATAGTTCATAAAACTCATCGCAATGCGCGGCAGGCGGATGTCTGCGAGTAACAGCACATAGGCCGCAATGATGCCGAGAATCGGCGGCTTTGTGAACAGCGAGACCAACAAATTCTGTTTCTTCTCCTTCTGTTCCGCCGCATCTCCGGAATGCTCCACCAACATCAAAGCAACCGTCTGGGTGAAGACGGTCGAACACATGTAGTAAAGCATCACATAGGGCAGGCTGACATCGCCGAACAGTTCCTGTGCCATGGGCAAGCCGATAAACAGAGTGTTCGAGAGAAAGGCGAGCGCCACAAAGACACCGCTTCTCCGCTTGGGAAGCTTCAGAGCCTTTGCAACCAGCATGGAGACCGCGAGACAGATGAGAATGGTAAGCAAGGGCACCAGCAGTAACGGCCCCATTTCGAGCATGTCCGCGCGCTTCAAATTCTTCTGGATACCGACGATCGTATTGAGCGGCACCGCAATATTGATGACATAACGACTCACAAACTTTTTCTCGGTCGCCGTCATAAATTTGAGTTTTCCCAGTAAGAAGCCAACCGCCATCAGGCTGAAAATCACAAAAACCGCCGACACCGCGTTTAAAAACTCTCCCAAGCAAACCTCCTTCTCTTTGCCAATACAAAGGGGGAGAGGCTGTGTTCCTCCTCTCCCCCTTCAAAACCCTCAAATCACTTATTCTTCGTCCCAGCTGTGGAACACCGCCTGGACATCATCGTCCTCATCGAGCAGATCCAGAATGCGCTGCATCTTCTTCCGGTCCTCTTCGCTCTTTAAGCTGACCCAGTTCTGCGGAATCATCTTGACATCCGCCTCGAGCATGGCAATGCCCTTTTGCTCAAAGGCCTCGCGCACTGCGGAAAACTGATCCGGGTCGGTGAGAACTTCATAGCTGTCCTCATTGTCCGCAAAGTCCTCTGCGCCCGCATCGAGTGCAAACATCATGAGCTCATCCGCGTCCATATCGCACTCTTCCTTGTCGATCAGAATCTGACCCTTGCGGTCAAACATGAAAGAGACGCAACCCGGCGTACCGACGTTGCCGTTGCCCTTTGAAAAAGCCGCGCGCACATTTGCCGCCGTTCTGTTCTTGTTGTCCGTCAAGGTCTCAACGATGATGGCAACGCCGGACGGACCGTAGCCCTCGTAAACATTCTGCTCATAGTTCACGCTGTCAAGGCCGCCCGCTGCCTTCTTGATTCCGTTATTGATGGTATCGTTCGGGACATTGTTTGCCTTCGCCTTTGCGATGACATCTCTGAGCTTCGAGTTATTGGAAGGATCCGGGCCGCCCTCTTTGACTGCAACCGCAATCTCTCTTCCGATGACGGTGAAAATCTTGCCCTTTGCGGCGTCATTTTTTTCTTTCTTGTGCTTGATATTCGCAAACTTGGAATGTCCTGACATACCAAAAACTCCTTCTGTTCTATTCTGCGCGGCGCACGCTGCGCCGTTTTTACCGTCCCATACTAACACGCGAAAAAACGCGCGTCAACCGACGCGCGTTTCACAAAATCAATATACCGTGGTGGTGAAGGGCGACTCCACGCCGCCTACACGCTTGCCGGTCTCCTCGTCAAAGGTGCCGCTCGCACCGTGGTTGCGCTTTACATTGGTCGGGCTGTAGGTCTTATCTCCCGACGTTTTGACCGCCGCAATGGTCGCCGCCGTCGAGTACACGCGGCGAATCTGTCCGTAGGTAATCCACTGTCCGTCCGCATTCACCTGATAGCCGTCCGGCGTTGTGGTATCCGTGAGCAGCCAGCCGTCGTTGTCGAAGTAATAGCACTCAGAGATGCCGTCTTTATTTCCGTCGAGCCAGAGCCAGGTATTCGAAGGATACTGCCCGTTCCCATAGTCATACCACCAGGAGTCGGGACGACTCTCGCCGAGTCTCCAGGTTCCCGCAAATGCCGTAAAGCTCAGTGCAAGTGTCAGCGCCACCGACGCTACCGCTAATTTCGCAATCTTCATATCCGGTTCCCCCTTTTCTGTCGAACTTTCTTGTTCCTATCATACCGATAACTTAAATTTCTGTAAAGAGATTCCGATGAGGAAAGCATAAACGACTGAAAATTGTAAGATTTACTCCTCTTCTTGCCACTCAACTTTTACGGTTTTGATCATTCTGTCCTCCGCTTTCAGAATTTGGAACAGAAAACCGTGGGCAAGTATGCTCGCCCTCTCATTGTCCTCCGGAAAATGATTGAGCTTTGCGATCAAAAATCCGTTCAAGGTATCGAAATTCTCCCGTTCCTCTTCGGTAAAGGGTATGCCGCTCGCCTCTTCCGCATCCGTCAGACGGGTGAAGCCGTGCATGATCCAGCTTCCGTCCGGGAGCGCTCGAATCTCATCCTCATCGCGGTCATACTCATCCGTGATGTTTCCGACAATTTCTTCGAGAATATCCTCCATACTGACCAGACCGTCGGTCTGGCCGTATTCATCTACCACAATAACCATCTGAAGTTTTCGAAACTGCATCTCGCGGAACAAGAGGTCAACGGCCCGCGTATCCGGCACAAAGTGGGCATCGCGAAGCAGACCCGGTAACTCCGAGATCTTCTTGTCGCGCCGCGCCTCCGTGCGCGAAATGCATGGCGTCGCGCAACGTCAGGATGCCGATGATGTGGTCTATGTCATCCTTGTACACGGGAAAGCGTGAGTGCACGTTTTCGTCGAGGAGAAACTCGACCGCCTCCCCCAGTGTCATCTCGCCGTCCAAGGCGATGACACGCTTTCGATGTGTCATCACATCCGCTGCGGTCTTATCGTTCAGGCGAAAGATGTTGGTTATCATCTGTGCCTCATCGGACTCCACGACTCCCTGCTCATGGCCCTCGTTCACCATAGACATGATGTCCTCTTCGGTGACATTTTCCCCGGTCTGCTCGGGATCGATGCCGCAAAGCTTCAAAACCAAGGTGACCGACTTAAGTACCAGCCACTCCGGAACGGCAAGAACCAGCATAAAGGCGCGCACCGCAAAAAGAGCTCTCTGTGCCGCCTTCTCCGGATTGCGTTCCGCGAGGCGCTTCGGCAAGAGAATGCCGAACGCGGTGAAAATCATGGCCGCAAGCCCGTAGACCAAGACAGCCGTCAAAGCGTACGCATGCGGCAAACCTGCAAAGGGAGCGCGCGCAGAAAGCGCTGTCACGAGCGGCAATAGACAAAAACCGCCGACCAAGAAGCCCAGCAGTATCGTGAGCAACTGGAGACTGCGAATAAAGGCCCCGGGTCTTCCCTTATGCCGCAACAAGAGACCGGCGCGACGATCTCCCGCTTCCAGTTCCGCGGCAAGTTCTTTTTCGCTCAAGTTTTGCAAGGCGGCCCCGAAGGAAAAGGCTGTGCCGCAAAGCCATAATGCAGGGAAAAAGCCGAGTATACTCGGCAACAGACTGTCCAAAAAAACTCCTCTCTCCGCCTCAGCTATCGATGCGGGGCACTCTTTGATTCAGACAACATAGGATTTCGTAATGAAAACGGCCGGAGCGCTCTGCCAGTTCTTCGAGGGTGATACAGGCTTCGCCGTCCCGTCCGAGCAGGGTGACGGGCGAACCGACCTCGCTTCCGGCACCTCGCTCACATCCGCCATGAGCTGGTCCATGCAGACGCGCCCCAGAATGCGACAGCGCTTCCCGTGAATCAGGACCTCTCCCTTGTTACTGAGAGAGCGCGGATAACCGTCCCCGTAACCGACCGACACCGTTGCAACCCGCATGGGCCGCTCCGCGACAAAAGTTCCGCCATAGCTGACGGCTCCGCCGGCAGGCAGTTCTTTGACATAGGTCACGGTGCTGTGCAGGGACAGAACCGGTTCCAAAGCCAGAGGATGCTGCATTTCCGTCGCGGGATAGATACCGTAAATCGAAATGCCGGCCCGCATCATATCGTAGTCTGTGCCGCGCAGATTCAAAATACCCGCGGAATTTGCGATGTGGCAGATGCGGGGGGAGAGGCCTCTCTCCCGGAGCGCGGTGCGGAAAGCGCGAAAACGCTGTTCTTGCAGTTCCGTGGTCTCCTGAGACCACTCGTCCGCGCGATAAAAGTGGGTAAACATGCCCTCAAAATCCAAGGCGGGAAAGGCAGCGATGCGCTCCGCAAGCCGAACTCCCTCCGCATCCGGACTGAGCCCGATGCGATGCATGCCGGTATCCACCGCGAGGTGAAAGGCGGCCTTGCGCCCCAGTTTCTCTGCCGCCTTTGACAAAGCCTCTGCCTGCGCTTCCGTAAAAATCGAGGGGCGAATATCCGCCTGTACCAAGTCCTCATAGTCCGAATCGAAAACCGGACCCAAAATTAAGACGGGCTTTTGAACCCCGTGCGCTCGAAGCGCCAGCGCTTCCTCCGCCGTTGCCACGCAGAAAAAGCTGACATAGGGCTTGATTGCATCGGCAACCAGGGCTGCACCGTGCCCGTAGGCATCCGCCTTGACAACTCCGGCAATTCGGATTCCGTCGGGCAGGCTGTCCCGCATGAGCTCCATATTGTGACAAAGTGCCGCACGGCTGATTTTCGCGTAGACACGCGCTTCTTTTCTGTTCTGCCGTTCCAAATCCGCTCACCTCCCTTTCAATTGTCCGAATGCGGCAGTTCGCATGACGCTCGGAACCGCATCCGCGATATCGCGCGCCAAAATCCCGTGGAGGGAATAGCGCTCCGCAGCCGCCTGCCCCGCTCTGCCGTGCAGGTAGGCACCGAAGGCCGCCGCCTCTCCCGGCTTCATCCCGAGACAGAGGAGCCCCGCAATGATACCGCTCAGCACATCACCGCTCCCGGCCTTTGCGAGTGCCGGGCTTCCGCTCTCGTTTCGATAGGTCTTTCCGCTCTCTGCATCCGCTATGATGCTCTCATCCGTCTTGAGACAGAGCGTAACACCGTAGTGATCGCGGTAACTCTCCGCAATGGTACGCGTTTCACAGAGTATCTCCGGAATTTCATGCTCCGTGAGCCTGGACATCTCACCGGGATGCGGCGTAAAAATCCAGGGACTCTTTCGGAGCGCCAAGAGAGACGGACGCCGCGCAATCAGATTCAGAGCATCCGCATCCGCAATGAGCGGAACCCGGCAGTGTTCCAGTGTTTCCTTCACGAGTGCCGCCGCATACTCCGACTGCCCGAGCCCCGGTCCTAAGACCACCGCTTTGCAAGATGCAAGCAAGGCCTCCAAATGACTGAGGGACAGCGGCAAATGCTGCCCTCGTTCCGTCACCTTCGGACTTTCTTCCTCCGAGACCGTAATGCCGCCCTTCTGTTGCACCAAAAAAGCCTCACCCGGATTCTCCGCGGCCATGGATGCCGTCTCCAAATCATAGCTTTCCACGATGGCTTCCGGCAACTGGATCTGCAAAATCGAGCGATTCACTTCCGGCGTCAAAATACGCACCAGACCGGCGCCGCTGCGATAGGCGGCGAGCGCGGACAGATAGGCGGCTCCCGCCATCCCTTCACTGCCGGCAATGCAAAGCAGGGGACCGTAAGTCCCCTTGTTGGCTCTCTTCTGTCTCACCGGAATGCGACAGAGATCGCTATCTTCCAGAACCAAGACCCCGTCTGTCTCCTGTCTCATGACTTCCTCCCGCCTACGAAAGGCGTTCCAGGACTGCGACCGCCATGGCGTGCGTCTTTGTGTTGCTGATACTCACCAGCGGGAGCGCTGCACCGAGCGCTTCACACTGCGCCGCGGCAGCTCCCGTAAGCCTCACATAGGGCTTACCGAGCCCATCCCGCAACACTTCGATTTCCGCCGGCGCAATCCCGCGGAAACCGGTGCCGAAACTCTTCACGACAGCCTCTTTCACAGCAAAACAGCCGGCGAGAAAAGCCATGTTTCCCCCCGACTGCCGCCGCTCTTCCTCTGTGAACACACGCGTCAGGAAATACTCCTGTCGCGCCGCCCTCTCTATGCGAGCAATCTCGATCAGATCGCTTCCGAGTCCCAGTATCAAGCTTCCTCCGTTTTTTGCAGTTTTCGCCGCGCCGCAATCATGCGGTACGAGAGCTGCATCAGGCTCTCCGAGAGGTGCACATTCTCAACGAGTACATCCTCATCCACCTGAAGATCCGTGTGTGCAAAATTCCAAATTGCTTTGATGCCGCAGCGGCACAGCCGCTTGGCAACCTCAATGGCGCGGTCCCTGGGGAGTGTCAAGGTCGCAATGTCAATGGCATTCTTTTCGAGATACGCTTCCAGATAGTCCAAGGGAAATACCTGCGCACCTTGAATGGTTCTGCCGACCACCTCGGGATCGATATCAAAAAGTGCCTTCACCTGAAAGCCGCGCTTGGTAAAATTCTGATAATTTGCGAGCGCCTGTCCCCAGATTGCCCGGCGCCGATGATGATAAGATATTTTTGCTGATCGATGCCGAGCAGCTTCCCGATTTCGGCATGTAAATGCTCCACATGATAGCCGTAGCCCTGCTGTCCGAAACCGCCGAAGGTATTCAAATCCTGACGAATCTGCGAAGCCGTGACATGCATGCGCGCCGCAAGATCGCTCGAGGAGATGCGGTCCACGTTCTCTTCCAGCAAATCCGAGAGATATCGATAGTAGCGTGGCAGACGTTGAATGACCGCCGAGGATACTTTGTCCTTCAAACTTTCACTTCCTACTTTCTTACGTCTTAAAAACCCAGTTGCTGTATTGCGCTTAGTTTGTAAGTATAGGGATTTTTCTCTGCCTTGTCAATCCAACGGCATTTCGATATACTACAGCGGAGTATGCTTTGTAAAAGCTTAAGAAAACGGAGTGCTTATGATATTGAATGCCGCGCATTTAAAAAAGAGTTTTGTGGGGGAGACCGTCATAGAAGATGCCTCCTTTTTTCTGAACGAACACGATAAGGCGGCGATTGTCGGTCCGAACGGCGCCGGAAAGAGTACGCTCTTAAATCTACTGACCGGAGAACTTTGCTCGGGACGGCGGTGAAGTCACGCTGAAAAAAGGCTGCAGCATGGGCTATCTTCACCAGGATAACACGCTCGACTCCGAGCTCACAATTGAAGAAGAGCTCACCAAAGTCATTCAGCCCATTCTGGACCTGGAGACGCGACTCGCGGAACTGCAGGCGGAAATGAAGCACAGCGAGGGGCCAGCCCTTGAAAAATTGCTCGCGCTGTACACGGAGACCGAGCACCGCTACGAGCTGATGGACGGCTATGCGGCGCGAAGCCGCGTGAGCGGCATTATTCGCGGTCTCGGCTTTCAGTGAGGCCGATGCCGGACGACCGCTCTCCTCGCTCTCCGGCGGGCAGAAAACCCGCGTGTTTCTCGGCAAACTTTTATTGGAACAGCCCGACTTAATTCTGCTCGACGAGCCGACCAACCACCTGGATCTCGAGAGCATCGAATGGCTTGAGAGTTATCTCATGAATTATCCGGGCGCTGTTTTAATTGTCTCGCATGACCGCTTCTTTTTGGATCGTGTTGTCAATAAAATCTTTGATCTGAATCCACGGCCGCGTCAACACCTACGAGGGCAACTACACGCAATTCACCGAGAAGAAGGAGGCGCTCGCCGAGGCCGCCGCTCGCGCCTACGAAAACCAGCAGGCGGAAATCAAACACCAGGAGGCGGTTATTCAAAAGCTCCGCTCCTTTAACCGCGAAAAATCCATTAAGCGCGCCGAGAGCCGCGAGAAGCTGCTCGACAAGGTGGAGCGTCTTGACAATCCCTATGAGAGCAAAAAGGACATGGGGCTCTTTTTTACGCCGGATGAGGTCAGCGGTAAGGATGTACTTGAAGTACAGGGACTCAGCAAGGCCTTCGGCGACAACCTACTCTTTTCGGACCTCAATTTCTCCTTAAAGCGCGGCGAGCATGTCGCAATTATGGGCGGAAACGGTACCGGCAAGACCACGCTGCTTAAAATCATCAACGGCTTGCTTCCGCCGGACAGCGGCTCCGTGACGCTGGGCACCAAGGTCTTCTGCTCCTACTACGATCAGGAGCACCAGGTGCTGCATCCGGAAAAAACACTCTTTGAAGAGCTGCAGGACACTTGGCCCGATATGAACAACACCGAGGTCCGCAATATGCTTGCGGCCTTCCTCTTCACCGGGGACGATGTCTTTAAGCGCATCAAGGATCTCTCGGGCGGCGAGCGCGGCCGCGTCTCACTGGCAAAGCTCATGCTCTCCCACGCGAACTTTTTGCTCCTCGACGAGCCGACCAACCACCTCGACATGGAAAGTAAGGAGATTCTGGAGCGCGCCATCCGCGCCTTTCCCGGCACAGTGCTCTACGTGTCCCATGACCGCTACTTCATTAACCGCACTGCGACCCGCATTTTGAATCTGACCTCCGGCTGCCTTGTGAACTACATCGGCAACTACGACTACTATCTCGAGAAAAAAGCCGATGCCGAGCGCGCCGCGCTCCCCGCGAGCGCCGTCGCGGCGAAGGGGGAAGAAAACGAGAGTCCCTCTACAAGTGCCGAGGACTATAAGACACAGAAGGCGCAAAAGGCCGCCGAGAAAAAGCGCCGCGCCGAACTCGAGGCCTTAGAACAGCGCATTGCCGAATTGGAAGAAACCCTGCGCGGCATTGAGGAGGAGTTCCTGCTCCCGGAGAACCAGAGAGATGCCGCCGCTCTCCTCGCGATCCAAAAGCGGAAGGACAGCGCGGAAGAAGAACTCGCAGACTGCTATGAGCGCTGGGAAACGCTTGCAGACTGAGAACCGTTGAAGGAGATACTGTGATGAAACGTGTATTCAGCTTTGCCCTGGCCCTTTTTTTGATTCTCATACTGCTTGCAACCCTCATTGTGGGTCTCTTCGGCGGCCCCGACCGCGCCCCCCTGCTCCGCGCTCTTATCTTTATGGACATCACGATACCGGTCGTAATCTACGGCTTTTTGCTGATCACGCGTCACACAAGACGCTGACAAAAACCACTCATACCCTCCTTTTCAGGCTAAGAGGACAAAAAGGACGACAGATAACTCTGTCGTCCTTTTTGTCCTCAGTTTCCGGTCTAGCTCCGCTCGCATCGACGGTATAGCCATCCGGCGTCCTCTCGTCGCAATACATGACGCCGAACTTTTTCCCATACGCGCCCCAGCTGAAGCAGTACCATTTGCCGTTGATTTCATGCCAATCCGTCAAAATCGAACCGTTTTCCGGATCCAAGTAATACCAAGTGCCGTCCGATGAATCGAGCAACCAACCCGTCTTCAAGTAGCCGTTTGCATCAAAATAGAAGCGTCCCTCGCTAATGCCGTCAGAGTCGGGAAGAAATACCCATCCGTTTCTCGGATAAGCGCCGTCCTTGTCTTTTGCTTTAAAATTGCCACCCTCAAGTAAAATGGGCTGTTCGGGATGCGGACTACTATCATTTGGCTGCTCTTTACGCATTTATAATCCAGTTGGCTGCTCGCTCTCTTGCCTGAATAAACGCAGAATAAATGCCCTCCCGATTGATCAGCTCGCTGTGTTTTCCCGCTTGCACTAATTTACCGTCATCAATCACCAAGATCTGATCGGCTTTTCTCACGGTAGTAAGTCTGTGCGCTATGGAAATCACTGTATGTCCTTTGGACAATTCCTCGATAGCCGCTAAAATCTCATGTTCATTTTCGGGATCAACGGAACTGGTCGCTTCATCCAAAAGAATAATCGAAGCATTTTTAAGTAATGCTCTGGCAATCGAAATCCGTTGCTTTTCTCCGCCGGAAAGGGAGTTTCCCCCCTCGCCTACCATGGTGTTATATCCCTCGGAAAGTTCCATGATGAAATTGTGGCAGCGCGCTTTTTTTGCGGCCTCCACTACTTCCTCGCGACTTGCATGCGGATTTGCAAAACGGATATTATTTTCTATGGTATCCCGGAAAAGATACACGTCCTGAAAAACGAGGGAAAGATTTTTAAGTAAACTCTCCACTTTATAATCTCGTAGATCCCTATTTCCCAATTTGATTGTACCGCTGTCCACATCGTAAAAACGGGATATCAAATTGATAATGGTCGTTTTTCCGGAACCGGAGGGTCCTACAATGGCTGTCTTTGACCCCTGCGGAATCGTAAATGACAGGTCTTTTAAGACCGGTTTTCTTTTGTCGTAGCTAAAGCTCACCTTGTCAAAGACAATATCTTGATTTTCCACGGTTTCCAAAGTACCGTCACTTATCTCGGGAATATCCAAAACCTCATCCAAATATTGCATATTGGCAGGATTTTTCACCATCAGAATTGCCGCATTTTCAAGCTGCTTTAGACCGCCGAAAATCATAAATCCGGCCGCCGAAACGGTGAGCGCCTGAGGTAATAAGACTTCGCCTTTTGTATAGAGATAGCAGGAAAACAAGGTAACAAGCAAGCTCGATAGATTGATAACAGTAGAAAAAATTCTCGCATAGACAACAAAAACCATCTCAAAATGTACTTGAGAAAGCCTGAGCTCCTCAGAAGAATTCTTCAATTTGGAATGCACTTCTTCCACAACTCCGGCATCCGCAAGCGGAAACTGCGGAGTACGGGAATACCGCTGATGCTGTCAACGAGGGCGTCTCCAACTTTGGTAATTGCAGCGTGTTCCCGAGCTATCTCTTTCTTTGCTTGATTTACCATAAGAATTACACAGAGCCAAATAAGAGCTAAGCAAATTAGGGTTAAAATTCCGATTTTAGAATTTATACCAAACATACCTACCAAAAGGAAAAAGGATATTGAAATACCGGAAACAGTAAAGTCTATACTCATTGACGAGTAGTTTTCAAGACTTTTCATGACATTGGTAAAAGCTGACATGATTCTTGAAAGACTCTGTTCTGCAAAGTATCCCATAGGAGCTTTTTTTAGCCTTTCACCGACTGCAAGTCGGTAATCCTTGAAAATACCAAAGAAAACACCATCGCTGAGACTGCTTTTTGCCCACCCTGTCAGAAAATTGAAAAGGAAGGAAGCAAACAACACGCCGAAAATCGTCCGAATATGCTTCCCGGTAGTCTCATTCATCCAACCAAATGCAAGGAAGAGCGCGCAAAAGCCAAACAATATGGACGCATTTTGCAGAAAAATAAGGAACACTCCCGCCCTGAGGCGATTTTTATAGCGCCCTGCCATTTTAAATGACAATCTAATAAACTCCATCTCTTACTCCTCTCCTAAATATTGTCTCCAAAGACTTGCATAGAGCGGCTCCTGCAACAGCTCATCATGCCTTCCCTTGGCTATGATTTGGCCTTTATCAATTAAAATGATCTGATGGGCCTGCTTGATGGTATTCAGCCTATGCGCAACGATCACAAGGTTCTTTCCCTTTACGAGATGAGAGATTGCTTCTTGAATGAGGGCTTCGTTTTCCGGATCAGCGTAAGCGGTCGCTTCGTCTAAAATAATGGTTGAGGCAGGCTTCAGGATGGCTCTGGCAAGGGTTATACGTTGGCGTTCACCGCCTGACATTGCGCCACCTGCAACGCCCGCTTTGGTTTCATATCCCCCGGGAAGCGCCATGATGAATTCATGGCAATGAGCAGCTTTTGCGGCTCTTATGATTTCATCCTCGCTTGCGTCGGGCTTGCCGAGACGAATATTATCCCTGATACTTACATCAAACAGGAAGTTATCTTGAGAAACGAAGGAAATCTCTTCGGCAAGCTGATGAAAAGGTATTTTCTTTGTATCCACACCGCCAAGAGAAATCACACCTGACGCCGGATCCCAAAAGCCAGCCAAAAGCTTTGCAATCGTGGATTTTCCTCCGCCGGAAGGGACCGACAAGCGCGGTTACTTCTCCCGGCTTCGTTTCAAAGGAGATCTTATGCAACACCTCAGTGCCATCGTGATAAGAAAAACTTACATCCGTAAATTTAATCCCCTTATTGTTATCGATAGCTGCTCTCTTGTCAGGATCAGGACGCTTTTGGGCAGGCATGTCAAGCAACTCCTGTATTGAAACCCAGGTATTGGAGGCCATCTGAAAGAGTTCAAAACTCATCATGATTGCCAAGGCCTGCGGAAGAATGGAAATCGGCAGAATAAGCGATAAGAGCAGGGTTTCTATACCGATTTCCCCCTTTCCATATAAATAAAATGCAAAAGGCATACTCACAATTTGCGGCGTCATCATTGCCGCAGTCATCAAGGCTTTGCCCAACCAACTTTGCTTCCACCACTTCATTGTGGAAAAATGATAGAATTTTACTGCATCCGCAAATTTTCCGTAAGAAGCCTTATCTTGTGCAAACGCTTTGATTACAGGGATTCCGCGAACATATTCAGCGCTTCTATCCGCAACATTGGCATAGCTCGACAACCAAACAGCCATCCTACTGCGGTATTTATGCATCATTGTCGCCATTCCTATAAGAACAACAGGTAGAGGAACGAAAATCGACAATCCTATACGCCAATCCAAGCAAAATAAAATGATCACACAAAGGATTGGATGTAAAAGACGGCTTGGCAGCTCCGGCATGGTATGAGCTACCCAATCTTCCATATCCGCTACACGGTCCATAATGATTACCTTGATCCCCACGGGATTATCCACCAAGTATCCCATGGGAATTACTTTTAACTTCTCGAATAGCGTCTGCCGAAGCTTTTCCAATATAGAAAAGGACGTCTTATGCGAAATAGTTGTGCTGAGGCCGGTAAGCACAAAATAAAGCAGTAACGAGCCCATTGCCAAAAAAGCGTATCGCAGAAGTTCATCAAAACCGATCGAGCTGCCTCCGGCTCTTTTTATAAGCCATGCGGCAGCGTAAGCGCTAAAGAAATAAGTGGCGAAACTGAAAATCTCTCCGAGGCAAGCAAAAATGACAGAAAGCCGCATTCTGCCCTTGTACTCCGGAGCAACACTCATGAGTGCTTTGGTTAAACCATCCATGCTGATTTTAGCTTGCTTTTCACTTTGCGCAACATCACTTTCGATCCGCTGCATAATTTCCTGCGGAACGTCAAGATTCAGACTCTCGATCTCTTTTATTAACGCTTCATCCTTCCCTAGCTTCGTACCGCCCGAAGTACGTTTAAGCATTTCATCATGATGTTTTTTCTTCTCCATATAATTTATCCTCATGTTTTAGTTTTAGCTAACTTACAATCAAAAAAATTATTTGATTTTGCCTTTATCATAACCATCAATAAACAGCTTTACTGTATTCAGAAAGAACTCTCTGTTCCTCACAAAGCTATCCCTTGCTCCATCCAGAATTTCACATCCTAGCACAATCGTGTTCATAAGAAATATCAAAAAGTCGTTGCGAAAATACTTGTATACATCCTCTCTTGCCCCTTTCACTCCGCTGTAGCTCGATTTTAAGGATTCCTCAACCAAGATCGGGAACAAAGCTCTCAACTCTTCATTGTTTTTCATCGATTGTAGATATATGGCATATACGCTCATAAGCTCACTTTCACCGAGCATTTTATCGACAATCATCTGTGCCACTGCATTTCCGTCCAGTTCTCCCGAATAGGACGATAAAAATTCATTGATTTTCTCAATCCGATAAGCCATGCCCTCCCGCATTAGATCATGTAATATTTCTACCTTGTTTTTGTAATGGTAATATACACCTCCTCTTGAAAGGGATGTTTCGGTGATAATATCCTCCATTACCGTGTCGGCAAACCCTTTGCTCAAAAAGACCTTTCTAGCCGCATCTAAAATCTCTTTTTTCCTGATTTGACCGGCTTTCTGTTTTTTCTCTTCCAAAAATAGATTTCTCCTCGTAGTAAAAAAACCGACAACTTTGTCGGTTTTATTGTAGCACCAAGTTTTGATAGAGTCAACTAACATTCCCATGTTTACTCTATTATCCTGAAATCAAAAAAGAGAAAAGGGACGGCAGAGTCACTCTGCCGTCCCTTTTCTTTAGGCTACACGGACTTTGAATCCGCTGACGTATTTTCATCGCTACGCAATCAGTGTGCCTTTTTGTCGTGGTGCTTATCGGTCGGATTTGTATCCTCCGCCTGTGCTACCGCCTGCTGTGTGGGTTCCGCTTCCGCCGGTGCCTGCTTGATTCCCTCTGTGCACACATTGGCGTGCTCCAGACCGGTCACATTGAGGTTACGGTTCACCTTCGCGTCATAGGTGCCCGCGCGCATAATCTCGCCGAGATCTATGCCCGTGGTCTCCTTCATCGACTCAAAGAGCTTGCCCATGACAACGGGGACATTCGACGCAAGCTGCGACACGCCGTTCTCATTGCTGCCGCTGCCGCCGATGATCGTAATCTTATCGATCTGCGCGAGCGGCTTCGCAATCTCACTTGCAATGTCCGGGAAGCACTTTGATGAGCATCTCCGCCATTGCGGCATTGTTGTACTTCTGGTAAGCCTCGGCCTTCTTTTCCATGGCCTCAGCTTCCGCAAGACCCACGGCTCTTCTCGCCTCTGCCTCCGCCTTACCGCGCAGGGCAATACCGCTTGCCTCCGCTTCGTACTTCGCGCGGATACCGCTTGCCTCCTGCTCCGCAGCGTACTTTGCAGCCTCTGCGACAGCCTTTCTCGCCTCTGCCTCTCTCTCCTGCTCGTACTTTCTCGCCTCCGCCTCTCTCTGGCGCTTTGCGAGTTCAGCGGCAGCCGCCTGCTCCACACGGTACTTCTCGGCATCAGCCTTCTTGTTGATTTCGGCGTCGAGGGCCTGCTGCATGACCGCGACTTCCTGCTTCTTCAGTTCGGAGTCACGCTCTGCCTTTGCAATTGCGGCGTTAACCGTCGCAATCTGGATATTCTTCTCCTGCGCCTGCTTCTGAATCTCGTAAGCGGCATCCGCCTCTGCCTTCTTCGTATCGGAAATGACCTTCAGTTCCGACTGACGAATCGCGAGTTCGTTGTTCTTCTGCGCAATCTCGGTGTCTGCCTGGACACGCGCATCGTTTGCGGCCTTGTTTGCCTCAGCCTGCGCAATCGCAACGTCGCGATCCGCCTGTGCCTTCGCAATCGCGGCATCCTTCTTGATCTTCGAAGTGTTGTCCGCACCGAGGTCGTTAATGAGGCCCTTCTCATCCGTCACGTTTCTGAATATTGCAGGAGAGAATCTCGATGCCGAGCTTCTCCATATCCGCAGCCGCCTTCATCATCACCTGATCCGAGAAGGAATCGCGGTTGGTGTTGATGTCCTTTAAGGTCAGCGTGCCGATGATTTCACGCATGTTACCCTGGAGGGAGTCCTGAAGGTCCATCGCAATCTGCTCGGGCTTTCTTATTCAGGAAGTTGCGAGACGCCTTTTCAATGCCCTTGCTGTCCGGCGCAATTCGCACCTTAGCGACCGCATCGACATTGACATTGATGAAATCCGTCGTGGGCACCGACTGCTCGGTCTTGATATCGACCGTCATCTGTCCGAGGTAAAGGACATCGAGACGCTCCAGCAGCGGAATTTTGACCCCAGCTCGTCCGATTAAAATCTTCGGCGTCTTACGATACCCCGAGATGATGAATGCCTTGTCCGGCGGTGCCTTGACATAACCGGAAAGTATGATGCCCAGAAAGAAAACGGCGAGGATAACGGGAACAAGGGTGCGAAGCAATGCAAGATCCATAACAAAATCCTCCTTTTCTCAAACGACTATGCCACTGCCACAAAGTTCTTTTCTTACTTCTTGCGGTGAATCAGTTCCTCTCGGCCCGGTCCGTTCGAGACCATCGTAATCGGCACGCCGATCTGCTTCTCGATGAACTCGACATAGTTCCGGCAGTTCTCCGGGAGTTCCTCATAGCGCGTGATGCCGCGAATATCCTGCTTCCAGCCCGGCAGCACCGTAAGCACCGGCTTGCAGCGCTTTAAGAGCGGGGTCACCGGGAAGTAGTCTATGACCTTACCATCCAGCTCGTAACCCGTGCAGACCGGAATCTCCTCGAGATAGCCGAGTGCATCCAAAACCGTGAGCGCAACCTCGGTGCTGCCCTGAACGCGACAGCCGTAGCGGGTTGCGACCGCATCAAACCAGCCGACGCGGCGCGGTCTTCCGGTGGTCGCACCGTACTCGCCCTTGTCACCGCCGCGCTTTCTGAGTTCCTCTGCCTCGGTCTCGTCGAGAATTTCGGAGACAAATTCACCTGCGCCGACCGAGCTCGAGTAAGCCTTGGTGACCGTCACAATGTCCTTTAACTCATAGGGCGGGAAGCCTGCTCCGACCGCCGCAAAAGCAGCCGTCGTATGAGAACTCGTGACCATGGGGTAAATGCCCTGATCCGGGTCCTTGAGCGAGCCGAGCTGGCCCTCGACGAGGACGGTTTTGCCCGCGTGCAGTGCCTCGGTGAGGAAAGCGCCCGTATCCGCGAGATAGGGAGCAATCGCCTCGCGGTACTCCGCCAAGGTCTGCATAATCTCATCCGCCTTCAGCGGCTCTTGATGATAGAGATGCACAAAGAGCGCATTCTTAATGGTGCAGATGTTCTCTACCTTCTCGCGAAGCGCCGCCTCATCGAAGAGTTCTGCCGCCTGAATGCCGATTTTCGCGTACTTATCCGAGTAAAAGGGCGCGATACCGGACTTCGTGGAACCGAAGGCCTTGCCCGCGAGTCTCGCCTCCTCGTAGCTGTCCTGCAGAATGTGATAGGGCATCAATAGCTGCACGCGGTCGGAGACCAGAACCTTCGGGGCCGGAACGCCCTTCGCCTCAATGTCTGCGAGTTCCTTCACAAACGAGGGAATGTGGAAGGCAACACCGTTGCCGATGATGTTGGTGGTGTGCTCCGAGAATACACCGGAGGGCAGAAGGTGAAGCGCAAATCTGCCGTAGTGGTTGATAATCGTGTGTCCCGCATTTGCACCGCCCTGGTAGCGGACCACAATGTCCGCATCCTGTGCGAGCACGTCCGTAATCTTACCCTTACCTTCGTCGCCCCAGTTGGCGCCGACAATTGCTTTGACTGACATAATCTTCTCTCTCTCCGAAAGCCTTAGACCTGAATCTCTGCCTTTTCGCCGAGCTCGCTCTGATTTTCCGCGAGCAAGGGCTTGACCACCTCGCGGAGATAGTCCGTGACCTGCTCCGCACTTCTGCCGGTATAGCGCTCCGGCTGCATGGTCTTCTCGAGGTCCTCCAGATTCAGGCGGAAGGAAGGATCGGCCGCAATCAGCGCGAGGAGGTCGTTGTCCTTGCCCTCTGCCTTGACGTGCTGACCCGCAATCATCGAGAGTTCGCGTATCTTCTCGTGCAGTTCCTGGCGATCGCCGCCCGCCTTGACCGCATCCATCATGATGTTCTCGGTCGCCATGAACGGAAGCTCTGCCATGAGGCGCTTCTCAATGACCTTCGGGTAGACCACGAGGCCGTCCACGACGTTCATATACAGGCGCAGAATGCCGTCGACCGCGAGGAAGCCCTCCGGAATCGAGAGACGCTTGTTCGCGGAGTCGTCGAGCGTGCGCTCGAACCACTGGGTGCTCGCGACAAGCATCGGGTTCATCACATCGCTCATCACATAGTTCGCGAGACTCGCCATGCGCTCGCAGCGCATGGGGTTACGCTTGTAAGCCATGGCCGAGGAGCCGATTTGGCTCTTCTCGAAGGGCTCCTCAACCTCCTTTAGGTGCTGCAGAAGGCGGATGTCGTTCGAGAACTTGTGCGCACTCTGCGCAATCCCCGCGAGTACATTCAGAACGCGGGTGTCAATCTTCCGCGAGTAGGTCTGTCCGGAGACCGGGACACAGGCCGAAAAACCCATCTTCTCCGCAATCATCGGATCGATCTTTTTAATCTTCTCTTCGTCGCCCTCAAAGAGCTCCTTGAACGAAGCCTGCGTGCCCGTGGTGCCCTTGCAGCCGAGCAATTTCATGTTCTCGAGCACATGGTCCAGATCCTCGAGATCCAGAAGGAGCTCGTTCATCCAGAGCGTGGCGCGCTTTCCGACCGTGGTCGGCTGTGCCGGCTGGAAGTGGGTAAAGGCGAGGGTCGGAAGGTTCTTATACTTCTCCGCGAAGTTTGCGAGCTCCGCAACGACATTCAGGAGTTCACGGCGCACAATGCGGAGTCCCTCCGTCATGAGAATGATATCTGTGTTATCGCCCACATAGCAGCTGGTTGCACCGAGGTGGATGATGCCCTTTGCGCTCGGGCACTGCGTGCCGTAGGCATAGACATGGCTCATCACATCGTGACGCACTTCTCGCTCTCTCGCCTCGGCGACTTCGTAGTTGATGTCCTCGGCATGCGCCTTTAATTCCGCAATCTGCTCCTCCGTAATCGGAAGTCCGAGTTCCCTCTCTGTCTCTGCGAGTGCAATCCAGAGTTTTCTCCAGGTGCGGAACTTCTTCTCCGGCGAAAACAAATACTGCATCTCCGCCGAGGCGTAGCGCTCGGAGAGCGGACTCAGGTATTTATTGTATTCTTTTTGCATATGCGGTCTCCTTCTTGTTCAGATTGGCAGACTACTCCAATTTCCATAAACAGTATATATTTTAGCACGAATACAGGTTTAACTCCAGTCCCACTGCATACAGGAAACATGCTCCATCGAGCCGCTCCGTGACAGACAGCCCTCCCCGTCCCACTGCACACAGAAAACATACTCCATCGAGCCGCTCCGTGACAGACAGCCCTCCCCGGTCCCACTGCATACAGGAAACATACGCCGAAGCGAAACAGCCTCTCCCGGATTCCCACGCGCAAGCGTTCATAAGCGAATGTCGCATACAAAAAAGCACGCCGTAAAGCGTGCTTCTCCGACATTTTCAAACTATTATCCGAGACTTTCTATCCCTTCTTCGCAAGCGCCGTGAGAACGAAAGCACTACTCCGCCTTTTCCTCCGAGAACGAACGGAAACCTCTCTGTCACCGCGGTTCTTTGGACGACTGCCTCCCGCTTTGTTCTGCCCGATACGCTTTGTCGCAATCAAGAACACACTTCGGATGAATCACGGACTCACTTTTCTTTCAGCAGCGGTACGGCCGCGCGCGGCAGTATGCCCTGCATCGCGGCGAGCGCCACGCCGTAATTGGTAATCGGAATCTCCGCATTGCGGCTCTCTCGAAAGCGCGATAAGAGTTCCGTATCCCCGAGCATACAGGCGCCGCAGTGCACCACCAGCCGTATCTCTTTTTCGCGCAAGTCCTCCGGGAACTCGTGGCCGGAGCTGAAATAAAAGCGGAGTTTTTTCCCCGAGGCCTTTTCGAGTAGCTTCGGGAGCTTCACCGTGCCGATGTCCTTACATTGTCTCTTATGGGTACAGCCCTCCGATATCAAGACAGCGTCGCCTTCACGAAGCTGCTCGATTGCCGCCGCACCGCTTAATGCCGTTTCGAGCACGCCGCTCTGTCTGGCCAGCAACATGCTGAAGGAACTGAGCGGCTGCTCCGCGGGAATGCAGGCGGCAACTTCGGCAAACGCCTGCGAGTCCGTGATGATGAGAGCCGGAGGCTCGCGAAGGGCCGAGAGCAGGGCAGGCAGTCCCTCCGGCTGACAAAGAAAGGGAAAGGCTCCGCCGTCCAAAAGCTCTCGCACCGCCATCTGCTGCGGCAAAATAAGGCGACCGCGCGGCGCGGATTCATCCTGCGGACAGACAAGGACGACTGTGTCACCGGGCGCAACGAGATCCATGAGCAGCGCCTTCTTTTCCGCCTTACGCGGAAGCATGCCGATGGCAGTCTTAACTTCCTCTATGCCTTCTCCGCTCACGGCGGAGCAAAGATAAATTTCTTTGACCTTGGCCCCGCAGCGTGTAAGAAGCCCCCTGAAGTAAGCCTCTGCCTCCCTGCGCTCGGTCTCCGTGAGCGCTTCCGCCTTGGTGATGACCGCTAAAAGCGGAATTCCCTGTGCCGCGAGCGCACGAAAGAGTCGCTCCTCCGCCGCTCCCGCCTCTTTTTTTCCCGCGAGACAGAGCACTGCCGCGTCACAGCGCTTTTGCATCTCCTCGGCGCGCCGCACACGTTCTCTGCCGAGTTCCCCTTCGTCATCGATGCCCGGGGTGTCGATTAAGGTGATAGGCCCGAGCGGCAAAATCTCCATGGTCTTTTTGACCGGGTCCGTGGTCGTTCCCGGTGTGTCCGAGACCAGTGCTGCTTTCTGCGCGGAAAAAGCGCGTTAAAAAGACTTGACTTACCCGCATTTCTCGCGCCGAAAATACCGATACAGGCGCGAAATTTTTCGCTTGCTCCGAATTCTTGCATGCGCTGCTTCCTCTCTGATTTCTGTCTGTCTTAATTTCTTTCTGTTTTAATTTCTGTCTCTCTTAATTTCTGTCTCTCTGACTCCCGGCTTTCTGAAGCCTGTCTTTCTTCGCTCTGCTTTATTCTCGTATGCTTCCGAAAAAAAGGCGGATGAGCTCTCCGCCCATCCGCCTTCCTCGGGTAAATCGCTTATTTCTCATACATGAAGTCATAGAGCTTCTCGGCGGAGTCAATGACGCGCGCGCCGTAGTCCATCACATCGTCATAGTCCATCTCGATAATCTTCTTGTTCTTGATTGCGGGCACATCCTGCACCACCTGATTTTCGCTGAGCGAAGCGACTGCATTCACATCCGCCGCCGCAAAGCGATCCGAGCGCACATAGACAATCACATCCGGATTCATCGAAATCAGATTTTCGAGCGTGAGGCCGTTTCCGCCCTTCTCGAGCACATTTTCCGCGTTCAGGGTCTTTAACATACAGCTGCTCATCTTCGAGTTGAAGCCGGCAAAGGTGCCGTCCGTATAGCCCGCCATAAAGAGCACCTTCTTCGGCTCTCCCTTTTGGTTGCTGACCTTGGTGAGCAGCGCGTCGATTCGCTTGTCAAGTTCGTCCGCATACGCATTCGCCTTCTCCTGCACATCAAAGATTTTGCCGATGTTGCGAACATCCTCCGGAATGTTCTTGAGCGACTGCTCTATTGAAGCGCTTGCGAGTTCGGTATAGACCGGAATGCCGAGTTCCTGATAGGACTGCACCGTGCCGATCGCCGTGTCGGTGAACATAAGGGGACCCTTGCCGAGAATCAAATCCGGCTCGAGCGCAAGTATGCTCTCCTTCGAGACCGACTTCTTGTCGCCGAGACTCTTTAAGGAGGCAATCTCGGTCGCAATGTCGCCCTTCAGCGCATTGTCATTGTCAAAGACCGCGACAATCTTATCTTTTAATCCGAGCTTAATCAGAAGCTCGGTCATCGAGAGCTGGGTCGAGAGCACGTGTTCCGGCGCATGGGCATAGCTCATCTCGACTTCCTTGCCCTCGGCGTCGTAAATTTTGAGCGTCAGGGGATAGGCGGTCTTTGCAGCCGCACTGTTTTTCGCCTCGGTGCTGCTCTCTGCCGAAGCACCGTTCTCGGTTCCTGCCTTGCTCTCCGTCTCCGAAGCGTTTGCGGCGCTCGTCTCGGAGCTCGCTGCCTTTGTCCGCAAGCGGTAATCATCAATGCCGCCGCGACTGCCGCGAGCGGTAAAAGCGTGGTCTTTTTCTTCATAATCTTCTCTTTCTGCGGAATCTCCGCTAAAACTTCTGTTGCCAAACGCCGTTGTCAGAGATACTGAATCATGAGCTTTCCGTCAATGGGACTCGGGTACACCGCTGCCTCGACCTCAAAAATTCTCCGTATGGTTTCGGGTGTCATCACCTCTTCCGGCACGCCGCTCTCCACGATTTCGCCCTGCCGCATGAGATACAGATAGTCGCAGTACTGCGCGGCCAGCCCGAGGTCATGCAGCGCCGCAAGCACCGTGATGCCGAGGTCTTTGATGATGGACAGAATTTCAAGCCGGTAGCGAATGTCCAAGTGGTTCGTCGGCTCATCCAGAATCAGGACTTTCGGGTTTTGCGTGAGTGCGCGCGCCAAGACGACGCGCTGCTTCTCGCCGCCCGAGAGCGACTGAAAGTTCCGGTCGCGGTAGTCTTTCATGCCGACCTTCGAAAGCGCCTCGAGCGCCGCCTCATAATCTCTGTCCTTTTCCCGCTCGAGCAGCGTGTGAAACGGATAGCGCCCCATCAGCGCAATGTCCATGACCGTATAGTCAAAATTAATCTGATTGAACTGCCCCATGACCGCCATGCGGCGCGCAATTTTCTTGCCCGAAAAGCGGGCAATGTCCTCGCCGTCAAGCCGCACTGTGCCGCTGTCCGTCTTCTGGGTCTTATAAATCGCGCGAAGCAAGGTGGTCTTGCCGCTCCCGTTTGCACCGAGGAGAGCCGAGAACTTGTGCTCCGGCACATCGAGCGTCACGTTTTTCACAATGGATTTTCCGGCGATCGAGACCGCGATGTTTTCTGCTTCCAGTCTCATTTATTTGCCTCCGAATCCGTAACGTTTCCGCACCATCACATAGACAAAGAAGGGGGCACCGATTAAAGCCGTGAATATGCCGACCGGCAGCTCCGTGTTCGGCAGTAAACTCCGCGCAAGCGCATCGACCCAGAGCATGAAGAGCCCCCCGGAGAGCGCCGCGATCGGCAAGAGTCTTCGATGTGCCGTGCCGACCAGAGCCCGCGCGAGATGCGGGATGATGAGCCCCACAAAGCCTATCGTGCCGCTGGCCGAAATCAGAGCGCCCGTGAGCAGCGAGAGCACCAGAAGGTACACGAGACGGCAGCGAAAGGTATCGATGCCGATTGTGACAGCTGCCTCTTCGCCGAGTAAGAGGCCGTCCAAGGTTCTCGCCTGACTCATGAAAAAGATTGTGGCCAGCAGAACAATCACCGCAATGAGCCCGATATTCTTCCAGCCGGCGCGGGTCAGAGATCCCATGGTCCAGAACTTAATCGACATGATGCCGTCGGAATTGCCGGCGACCGCAATGATGAAATTGGAAAACGCGGTGAGCAGCGCATTCACGATCATGCCGGCGAGAATCAGCTTGACCGAGGTGGTCTTGCCGTCCGCCGAGGCGAGGGCGAGCACCAGAAAGCAGGCAAGACCCGCGCCGAGAAACGCCCAGAAGCCCGACACAATGCCGACGCCGAGAAACAGAGAGCCCGTTGCGCCGAGTGTCGCTCCGGCCGAAACGCCGAGTATATAGGGATCTGCCATTGGATTCTGCACGACCGCCTGCATCACGCAGCCGCAGAGCGCAAGACCGCTCCCCGCGAGAAAACCGAGGATAATTCGCGGCACGCGGATTTGCCAGACAATCTGCTCCATCGAAACCGGAATGCTGCGACCGCTTTGCCCGAAGAGATGGCGCTGTAAAACGGCCCAGGTCGTTTCGACCGGAATTCGCACCGCCCCCATGCAAAGCGTGACGAGCGCCGAGGCCAGCGCTGCGAGTATCAGGCAGAGAACAAGCCATTTTGTTTGTCTCGTGGCGTATACCTCCTTTGTTTCAGATTAGCTATGACTACCGAACTACCATCTTATCCCGACTTCTCTCTCTTGTCCAGCAGAACTGCTCTTTTCTCCCGCAACGCTGCGGCTCAGAAGCGGAAATCTCTGCGGTTCGAGGCGTAGATCTCTTTGATATTCTCCGCAGCGATCGCGCGGCTTCTTTCGTTCGGAATGCTCGTAAGTTCGGCTTCCACCAAGGCCTTGCCGGTTTCCTTGGTCTCCTCGGACGCATAGTCGGTCAGGTATTCCGCGAGCGTCATGAGTGCATTCGGATGGCAGCAGTTATGAATCTGACCGCTCTTACAGAGACTCATGAAGCGGTCGCCCGTGCGCCCCTCCCGGTAGCAGGCCGTGCAGAACGAGGGCAGGAAGCCGTCCCGCATAAGCCAGAGCAGAACTTCATCCAAGGTTCTCTGGTCCGAGACATCGAACTGCTCGGTGTCATGCACGCGTTCTTCCTCGGCATAGCCGCCCACCGAGGTACGGGAGCCTCCGGAAATCTGCGAGATGCCGACCCGGAGCGCTTTGCCGCGCACCGCCTCCGACTCACGGGTCGAGATAATCATGCCCGTATAGGGAACCGCAATGCGGATGCAGGCAATGATCTTCAGGAAAGTCTCATCGTCAATGCCGTTCTCGAACTTGCTCGGATCGATATCGTCCGCCTTTTTGAGGCGCGGCACGCTGATGGTATGGGGACCCACACCGTGCACGGCTTCCAGATGTTCCGCATGCATCAAAAGGCCGGCGAACTCGTAGCGATACTTGTCGAGTCCGAAGAGCACGCCGATTCCCACATCGTCGATTCCGCCCTCCATCGCGCGGTCCATCGCCTCGGTGTGGTAGCGATAGTCGTGCTTCGGGCCGGTAGGGTGCAGCGCCTCATAGCTCTCCTTGTGGTAGGTTTCCTGGAATAAGATATAGGTGCCGATGCCGGCATCCCGAAGTTTCCGGTAGTTCTCGACCGTGGTCGCAGCGATATTCACATTGACGCGGCGGATGTCTCCGTTTTTATGATGAATGCCGTAGATGGTATGGATGCACTCTAAGATATAGTCAATCGGATTGTGCAGGGGATCCTCACCCGCCTCGAGCGCGAGGCGCTTATGCCCCATATCCTGGAGCGCAATGACCTCCTGCCGCACCTCATCCTGTGTCAGCTTTTTCCGCTTGATGTGCTTATTTTTCCGCATGGTAGGGACAGTAGGTGCAGCCGTTCACACAGTAGTTCGAGAGGTAGAGCGGCGCAAAGAGGACGATGCGGTTTCCGTAAAAGGCGAGCTTGATTTCCTCCGCCAGTCTTCATCATCTCGGCGTTTTTCCCGGAATATCGCACGCCAATAAGACCGAGGCCTCTCGGTGCGTGAGTCCCTCACAGCGGACTTTTCCCGCCCTCATACTTGGGGCGCGCCTTTTTCGAGTATGCGATCGATCAATTCTTCGTTGTGCTTGGTTTTTCCTCCGCATAGCGAAGGGTCTCTAAGATTTCTTCGTGGGAAATAAACTCCTCTGCCAAAAGAGAGGCAGGGTTATAAGATGTGCTTGCAGATGTAGCCATGAAGGGTTTCCTTTCTTGCGGTTCGGTGTTTTCCGTTCCGTTCAGATTGAAATATGATTGAGGTACTACTCGAGCGCCGATGGCGAAGGGAGCGGTATCGCGTCCCCACGGGTCTCGGTCAGCCGGTAGCCTATGGATTCCATGCGCCGGCTTAAACAAGAACGGCAAGCTGCCGACTCGTCTCCGGTGCAGATTTTATTGTCGTAGAGCAGATATTTTTTCCGGACTTCGACCGGAGACAGATTGGGCATCACGACATTTGCCCCCGCCTGTATGCCCATCTCCCGGCCGAGCGGGTGAATGGTGCCGAGAGCGGTCGTAGCCGGCAATAAGAGATTCGGCTGCAAAATCCGGAGTAAAGAGAGCAAAAACAGGGTCTGATTCAAATCTCCCTGCTTCTCGTCCCGGAACACGGTCGCGTGCTGCGGAATAAAGGGGCCTATGCCGCACATGGCAGGCTTAAATTCCTGAATAAAGCGGAGATCCTCCGCGAGGGTAGCAAGGGTCTGTCCGGGAGAACCCACCATAAAGCCGCAGCCCACCTGAAAGCCTATGGACTTTAAGTCCCTTAAGCAAGCCAGGCGATGACGGAGCGAAAGCTCCGGCGGATGCAGCTTTTGATAGTGCGCCTCGTTCGCGGTCTCATGGCGAAGGAGATAGCGGTCCGCGCCCGCATCGAAGAGCCGCTGATAGCTCTCGTGTGAGCGCTCGCCGATGGAAAGCGTGAGCGCACAGTCCGGGTGCTGCGCCTTGATTGCGCGGACAATACGGACAAGCCTGTCATCGCTAAAGTACGGGTCTTCCCCGCCCTGCAAAACGAAGGTGCGAAAACCGAGCCGGTAGCCCTCCATGCAACAGAGCAGTATGTCCTCCTCGGAGAGCCGGTAGCGCTCCGCTTCCGCGTTGCTCCGCTGCAGGCCGCAGTAATGGCAGTCGTTCTTACAGTAACTCGTGAACTCGATGAGCCCCCGTGTAAACACCTGATCCCCATAAATTTGTTTTCGAAGGTGCACCGCCCGCGCCGCCGCTTCCCGCTGCAGCGCCTCCGTGTGCGACCCCAATAATTCAATGTACTCTTCCGTTTGAAGCTCCCGCTCCCGCTCCAATTTGTCGAGCAGGGCGAGCGCCCTTGTCTCAGCGTTTTGCATAGGCTGTCTTCACGCTGATATTCGGAAGGTTGCCCACCTTGCCGGCGAGCTCCGAAATAATGTTTTCCGGCGCATCCAAGGCGACCGACATGAGACTGAGTTTCTTCTTCTCATAGGGCAGACCCATGCGCCCTATAATATAGTTTCCGTAGTTATGCAGAAGTCGATTCAGGGATTCCGCGCTCTCCCTGTCCTCGACAATGATGCTCATCACGGCAATTCTGGTCTGTTCCGCTTCCATGCGTATCCTCCTCCCCGCACTCAGCCGAGCAGTTCTTCCGGCTTTAAGGAGCCGATGCCGAGGCGCTTATAAATTTCGAGATAGGCCTCGCGCACATTGCCGAGTCTCCGCCGGAAAGCGATCCGCGTCCAGACGCTCGTGCGTATCCCGGTCCCAGAGCCGCATATTGTCCGGCGACAAAGCGCCGGTCAGAACCAACTCCTCCTTTATTCCGACCGAAAGAAAGCGAGAGGTCAATCAAATCCACCCGCCGCTCCGCAAAGTAGGCCGTCAGCACTTCGTTGATGCGAAAGGCCGTCTGTATCATCTTTCCGCAAATCCTCTTCTTTGACCAAATTCAAGGGCCAGCGCCTCATAGCCGTTTAAGGCATAGCGCGCCTCGCCCTCACGGCGATTCCGAAGTTCCGCCGACGGGCGTGCCAGTGCTCTGCCCTCCGGAACCTTGGTCTTCTCCGCAAAGCTGCCCGCGCTGAAATTTCGCACCACGAGATCAAAGGGATAACGATGCACGGCGCGGAAACTTAATTCCCGCGCCGAGATTTCTTCCAGAAATGCCGTTCGAATTCCCTTGGTCTCGAGATAGCGAAAGAGGCTTGCTGTCATGCGGCTTGCGACAATGCCCTTGTCCGCGACCGTCTCTTCGTTTCCCTCCGCATCCGCCACGATGTCAAGCCATTCGACCAGAGTCACCGCCGTGTCATCCGTCGCATACATGCGCGTCACGGCAGTGCCGCCGATGCTCTCTCTCTTCTCCATCCCTGTTCTTTCCTCTTATCCCTCTAAACTCGCCGCAATCACATCCGCCATGGTATAAGGTCCCGGCTTCTGTCCCGCGAGAAACTTTGCTGCCTCCACTGCGCCCTGCGCAAAAATGCGGCGCGAATACGCGCGGTGACTTAAGCTCAACACCTCGTCTTCACCGGCGTAAAGCACATCGTGGTCACCCGGAATCGTGCCGCCGCGCACCGCGGAAATACCGATTTCGTCCTGTTCCCGCGCCGTGTGCCGCGGCTCGCGGTCATAGACATAGTGAAAGCGCTCGTTGCAAGCCGCGTTGATCTCATCCGCAATTGCAAGCGCGGTTCCGCTCGGCGCATCCACCTTTCTTCTGTGATGCTTCTCGACAATCTCAATGTCAAAGCCCTTCGCCGCGAGCACATTTGCCGCTTCCGCCGCGAGCTTCATCAGAAGATTCACGCCGAGCGACATATTCGCGCTCCGAAGGATCGCAACCTTCTCCCGCAGGCTCGCAATGCGCGTAAGCTGCGCTTCGCTGAGCCCCGTCGTGCAGATGACCGCGGGCATGCCCGTGCGCTCCGCAAAATCGAGCACGGCATCCACCGCCGGCGCAACCGAAAAGTCGATTAAGACATCCGCGCTCTCTTTGCTAAGCTTCGAAAAGTCCGCATAGACCGGGTATTCCGCAGCAAGTTCCGCGCGGTCCACACCGGCAACAATCTTCACTGTTTCATCCGACGCCGCAAAGGCGCTGACCTCCCGACCCATGTGGCCGGAACATCCGTTTAATAAAATTCTGATCACAGGATTCCGTACTCCTTCATTGCCTTCTTAAGGCTCTCCAAATTAGCCGTTTCCATCTCGCAGAGCGGCAGACGCAGCGGTCCGACCTCCTTGCCCATCAGGTTCATCGCGGTCTTCACCGGAATCGGATTCACTTCGATGAAGAGCTGATGAATGAGTTCCGCCGCCTCGATCTGCATTGCGGCTGCCTTCTTGACATCGCCGTCCAGCATGGCGCGGCAAAGCTCATGGGTCTTGCGGGGTGCAACGCAGGCGAGCACCGAAATGACGCCCTTTGCACCGAGCGACATGAGCGGAATAATCTGATCGTCGTTGCCGGAGTAGAGGTCGAAATTCGTGGCCGTCCAAAAACTCGAGCGTGCGCAGAATATTCGTAAAAGTTGCCGCTCGCTTCCTTCATACCCACAATGTTCGAAACATTCTTTCCGAGGTAGGCGGCCGTCTCCGGCTGAATCGTGAGGCCGGTTCTGCTCGGAATGTTATAGAGCAGACAGGGAATCTTCACCGCATGCGCAATCTGCGTATAGTGGTGAATCAGCCCTTCTGCGTCGCCTTATTATAATAGGGGGAAACCAGCAAGAGACCGTCCGCGCCGTACTTCTCGGACTCGATGGACATTTCGATTGCCGTGTCCGTCGAATTGGAGCCGCTGCCCGCGACAACCGGAATTCTGTGGTTTACAATTTCAACGCTGCGCTGAATCACGCGGAGATGCTCTTCGTGCGTGAGTGTCGATGCCTCTCCCGTGGTGCCGCAGGCAATCAACGCGTCCGTGCCCTCGGCAATCTGCTCTTCAATGAGCTCTTCGAGCTTCTCGTAATTGACCGTGAGATCGTCATTCATCGGTGTTATCAGGGCAACACCGGAGCCCTCAAAAATGCTTTCCATGCATTTCCTCCGTCTTCACATCCGTGATCGAATCCAATGCGTTCCGTAGCCGTATTTCTGTCACCGCGGTTTATCTGCGGCCCTATCTGATGAAGCCTCTTCCAAATGAGACTTCCTCCGCAATATTATCGTAACATAGCGTTTTTTGAAAAGCAAGGCAGGGCTCTCCGCCCGCTGCGGCTCTGTCTCCGCCAAAAAGGGGGAAGAGCCGTCAAAGCTCTTCCCCCTTTCGTCTCAGCTCTCCTGGTAGACGATGATATACGCTTTCACATTCTCGCTCCCCTTCACCAGCGTCAGCGGAACGCTGAGCACATCGCGCGGCACATCGCCTTTGTAATATTCCCTCCGCTCCTCCGGGGAGTAGGCATACATCGCGACCGAGTAGCTGTGTCCCTTCTCGAGCTCTGCATCAAACTCCACCTTCTCGCTCTCGAGGTTGATGTTCTGTCCCAAAGCGCTGACTTCCGTGCTCTGATAAACGCCCGCAATTCTGTGGGAGCCCTCCGGAAGCGCGACAATCTTCTCAAGATTCTCTCCGCTCACCGTCTCAAAGAGAGCCAGGTCCCGACCGTCAATCGAAAACTTCTTTCCGTAGAGATGCAGGAGCGCCTTGTCCGCATTTGACGCCCGGTAGTCCGTTGCCTTACTTTTGCGCTTCTTCTGGATGCTCATCATAATCACAAAGAGCAGCGCCCAGACGCCCACCACAATTGCAACAATCAGCTTTAGTGTCAATCATTTTCTCTCCCTCCAAAAGTGAATGCGTTGTAGCTACTTTTTTGAAACCCCTGTTTTACCGCTTCCCCTTCGCTTCACAGACTGACCGTGCACCTTTCTGTGCCTGCCGTATTGCCTGCCTAAGACAGGACAGCGATGCAGACAGCCGAAACCGGGCATCTTCTCGCACACTTGCCGCAGCCTATGCAACCGTCATCCGCGGAAAAGCGACGGGGCTTACACTTGATTTCAAGTGTAAATCGACTGTGCAAGCAGGTCAAGCGAATGCATCGGCGCGCGCGGCCTCACACATACCGCACGCCGTAGACCGCCTTTGCCGCCTCTGTCTGCGTCCGGATAAACGCGGTTTTACCTTCCGTGTAGGCATCCCGGTTGTGCTCATACTGTTTCCAAAGTCGTATTTTCAGCGCCTCGTATTCACGCGCACATTCCGGGTGCTCCAGCAGATAGTCTCTGAAATAGAGTTCGTCGTTGTCGCCGCGATAACGGAGATGCAGGTGAATCACCTCATCCGCAAAGCCCTGCTCGGTGTACCCCAAGTGCAAAAAGATTCTGCCTTCCTCGCTGTACTTCCGCGTAAAGCCCTGCGCCTCAATCTCCTGCGCCACGGCCTCCATATCTGTCCCCGGGGCCAGTTCAATCATCACATCGACTATATTTTTGGCCCAAATTCCTGGTATAGCCGTACTTCCGACATGGCTGATGCGAAACGGAACATAGGCTGCCAAGACCTCTTTGAATCGCGCTTCCGCCGCCGCATAGATCGCTGCCCACTGCGGCTTCGGCTCTGTCAAAAAGATAGGGAAGAGCTGCCAAAGCTCTTCCTGCGTTAAATCGCTCAGCTTCCTAGTCATGACTCTTCCCCTTCGTCTACGTTATCCTGATAGACAATGATATACGCCTTCACATCCTCGCTCCCCTTGACCAGCGTCAGCGGAATGCTGAGCACATCGCGCGGCACATCGCCTTTTAAATGTTCCCTCCGCTCCTCCGGGGAGTGGGCATACATCGCAATCGAATAGCGGTGTCCCTTCTCGAGCTCCAAATCAAATTCCACCTTCTCGCTCTCCGGCTTGATGTTCTTTCCCGGCGCACGGACCTCAGGGCTCTCAAAAATACCCGCAATTCTGTGCGAACCCTCCGGGAGCGCAACAATCTCCTGAAGCTTCTCTGCGCTCACGGTCTCAAAGAGGGCAAGATCCCGACCGTCAATCCAAAACTTCTTCCCGCAGAGCTGCAGGAGCGCCTTGTCCGCGTTCGCTGTCAGGTAGGCCTCCACCTTACTGTTACGCTTCTTCCGGATGCTCATCATAATCGCAGAGAGCAGTAACCATACGCCACCCACAATCGCAAAAATTGCTTTTTGGTGTCAAGCATTTTCTTTCCCTCCCGCTTTCCCCATCCGATTCACATACTGTCCGTGCGCCTTTGTGTGCTTGCCGTATTGGATGGCAACTCTCAATTTTGTTTTATGACGATGTTCTCCGCGCTCTTCACAATGGAATTCGCGGGCACGGGGCCGCGCACCGAGGTGAGCGGATATATCATCGTGTTTTTCCCGACAATGGAACCCGGGTTTAAGACCGTACCGCAACCGATTTCGACATAGTCGCCGAGGATGGCGCCGATTTTTCGAAGTCCGGTCTCGAGCGGTCCCTCGTCGGTCCGAATCACGATATTCTTCCGGTCCGACTTAATGTTGCTCGTAATCGAGCCCGCGCCCATGTGCGCGTGGTAACCGAGGATGGAATCGCCCACATAGTTATAGTGCGGTGCCTCCACCGAATCAAAGAGCAGCGAATTCTTGAATTCACAGGAGTTGCCTGCCACACTGCCCGCGCCGATTACGACATTGCCGCGGAAAAACGCGCAGTGGCGAAGCTCGGCCCCGGCACAGACAATCAGCGGCCCCGTGAGACTTACACTCGGCGCAACTTTGGCGCTCTTATGAATCCAGATTTGCTCGCCCCGCTCTTCGTATTCATCCGGCGAAAGCTGCGGGCCGACCGCACGTATCCACTCTCCCAGCGCGGGAAGCGCCTCGTAGGGATAGCGAAACTTCGACAGAAAGTCGCCCGCCATGCTGTGCGTCAAGTCAAACAGCGCTTTTACCTCTATTTCCCTTGCCTTCATTTACTGCCTCCTTTTCGCCGCGGCGCACGCGGCTTTTCCGCCGGATAATACGGCTTGCTCGCCTCAAAGGCCTCGCGAAGCCGGTAACTCGCGCTCTGCGCCGCCGCCTGTTCCGTTCGCCTCGCCACAAAGTCGCGGAGCTTTTCCATATAGGCTTCTTCCGTGATTTCGCCCTGCTGTACCATGGTGAGTCCCTTTTCCCAGCTCGCCGTGAGTTCCGGGCGGAGTAGGGGCTGCATGGACAGATTGACGGTCACCGCAATCAACTCGCCGAGCTGGGTCGGCGTGATAATCTGGGTCTTTCCGTTCAGCGCGAGGTAACGGTTACCGACCAGTTTTTTGAGTATCTCCGCGCGCGTCGCACTGGTTCCGATGCCGGAGCCCTTAATCTGGCTTCGCAGCTCCTCATCCTCGATCAGCTGACCCGCATTCTCCATCGCGAGTATCATGCTGCCCGAGGTATAGCGCTTCGGCGGAGAAGTCTCACCCTCCCGGAGCTCAAAGTGCTCCGCGGTAATCCGCTCTCCCTTTTTGCAGGCGGCAAGGGCTTCGGCGAGCGCCTTCGAACCGCTGTTCTCTGCCTCACCCTCTTCTTCCTTCTCCTTTTCCTCTTTTTCCTTTTGCTTCTTCTCACCGGACACTTTGAGCCAGCCCTCTTCCACGAGGGAGCGCACGCCGGCAAAGAAGTGCTCCTTTCCGAACAAGAGCTCCAGAGAGCGCTTTTCATAGACTGCGGGCGGGTAAAAGACGGCCAGGAAACGGCGAGCTATCATCTCATAAATCTGAGCGGAGAGCGGGGAAAGCCCCGGGAGCGCCCCGAGTCCCTGACCGGTCGGAATCAGCGCATAGTGGTCGGTAATCTGTTTGTCGTCCGTATAGCGGCTCTTCGCGATGCCCTTGTAACTGCCGTTTGTCAGCACCTCCTGCGCGAAACCGCCGACCGCCTGAACCCGCGTGAGCCCGCTCAGATTCTTTTGGAATTTCCTTTGCGACCGCCGAAGAGAGCACGCGCGCATCGGTTCTCGGGTAGGTGATCAACTTTTTTTCGTAGAGTTCCTGCGCGACCTTAAGAGTCTGATCCGGGCTAATCTTAAAAGCGTCGCGCGCAGTCGTTCTGCAATTCCGCCAAATTATAAAGAAGAGGCGGCCGCTTGACTTCCTTCTTTTTCTCGTTCTTTAAGAGTTCGGCAGTGCCGGGGAGCGCCGCAGAGAGCTTCCGCAAAAATTCTTCGGCATCTTCGTGCTTTAAGAAGCCGTTGTTTTTATAGAGACCGGGGAAAGCCCTCGTAAGCCGAGCCCTTCTCCGCGCGCCACTCGCCGAAAAAGCGCTGCCCCGCCACCTCGAAACTTTGCGAAAATGCGGTAAAACACGGTCTTTTGAAAGGCGCGTATCTCCATCTCGCGCTTTCACGACCATGCCGAGCACGCAGGTCATCACGCGTCCCACCGAGACCACGATATAGCGCTGCTTTAACAGGGATGCGAGCGCGGAGCCGTAGCGCAGGGTGAGCACGCGGGAAAAGTTGATGCCCATCAGATAGTCTTCCTTCGCGCGGAGATAGGCCGCCGCCGAGAGGTTTTGGATAGGCGCTCCAGTCCTTTGCCTCCGCGACGCCGCGCCGTATTTCGTCCTCGGTCTGCGAGTCGATCCAGACACGCTTTCTTATTTTCTCCGCGGGAACCCCTGCCATCTGATCGACCAGGCGGTAGATGTATTCCCCCTCACGCCCCGAGTCGGTGCAGATATAGATGGTATCGACATCCGCCCGTGTCAGCAGGCGCTTCACGACCTCAAACTGCTTTTTGACCTCCGGAATCACCTCATAGCGAAAGGGCTCCGGCAAAAACGGCAGGGTGTCGAGAGACCACTTCTTATAGCGCTCGTCGTAGACCTCGGGATAGCTCATCGTGATGAGATGTCCCACGCACCAGGTCACAATGCTGTCGCCGGACTCCAGATAACCGTCCTGCCGCCGGCCCGAAACGCCGAGCACACGGGCAAATTCAAGGGCAACGCTTGGTTTCTCCGCAATAAACAGCCGCTTCAGTTTGCTTCCTCCGTCTTCAAAAAGCCGCCGAAGCGGTAGATGCTGGTCGTCCGGAAGGTCTCGCCTTCGCCGATGACAGGCTGCACCCAGTCGGGGTTGTGTAGCGCATCCGGAAAGCACTGGGTCTCAAAGCAGTAGCCGCCGCGTCTTTGGTAGACCGCGCCGCCCTTGCCGATCGGCGTGCCATCGCCGAGCCAGTTCGCCGTGTAGAACTGAAGCCCCGGACGGTCCGTATAGACCGAGAGGGTTCTGCCGCTCGCGGGATCAGAGGCTCTTGCCGCAAGACGCAGGCTGCCGTCATAGCCGTTCAGCGCAAAGTTGTGGTCGTAACCGTGCCCCAGAATGAGCTGCTCATCCGCTGCGTCAATGTCCCGTCCTATGGGCTTCTGCCGTGTGAAATCGAAGGCCGTGCCCGCGACCGCCCGAACTTCTCCGGTCGGAATGGAGACCGCATCGGTAGGTGTGAAACAATCCGCGTCAATCCAAACTTCCTGTGCGCCTATATCGCCCGCGTCGTGCCCCGCCAAATTAAAATAGGCGTGATTTGTCGGATTGAATACCGTGTGCTTTGCTCCGCTTAAATTTGCCGCATAGTGAATTTCCACCGCGGAATCCGCCGTGAGGCGATAGGTCACGGAAAACGAAAGCGCACCCGGAAAGCCCTGGCTGCCGTCCGGCTCTTCGATCGAGAAGCGCACCGCATTCTCGTCCTCAAGCACCTCTGCGCGGAAGAGTCGTTTCCACCAGCCGTCCGGTCCCGAGTGGAGACTGTTCTCCCCTGGTTTTTTGCGAGTTGATAGTGCTTGCCGTCAAGTTCAAAGCAGGCACCGGCAATGCGGTTTGCGTGTCGCCCGACAATGCCGCCGAGACAGCCCGGATTTCTCTCGTAAATCGCAGGGTCATCGTAGCCAGTATCACATCGACCGTTTTTCCGCCCCCGGCGGGCAGCTCCATGCCGACCCAAGCCGCGCCGAGATCCGTAAAGCGCGCGCAAGCACCTGCTTGATTGCTGAGCTCATAGAGCTTGCCTCCCTGCCCTCCGAGAAGGTACCGAAACCACTCCGTTTCACTGCCATAATTCTCACCTCCGCTTTCAAGATTCCCGGCCTACGGGCATCTTGCTTCGAATTCTCAATCTTCTTATTTTAGCACATTTATTACGCTTTTCTCTGTTTTTCCGAAAGCCCGAAAAGAGCATCCAAGGCTTTCCCCGGCAGTTTTTGGATTGCGAGAAAGATACGGTACACGGGCTCCGCCGAAAAAACCCTTACCACGAGCAGGGAAAACAAAATGAGCAGGGGAAGCGCGAGTCGCGGGCGCGTCGCAAAATATGCGGGATAGCCGAGTAAGAGTCCGATATCTCGAAGCGGGCGGTGAAGCATATAAATCGGCAGACTCCGCTCTCCGCGTTCGGCGAGCCCCGCGCCGAAGTTCGGAAGTCTGACAAGCAGTTTTCCGAACACAAAAAAACCTGCGCTTATGATTCCCGAAGCAAGATACCAGAAGAGCCGCAAAAGCCAGGGCGCCGTCCGAAACAGTTCCGGCACAGAGGACATATCCAAGCGTGTATACCAGACGCCGTAAATCAGATTTTGATAGGGATGCAGCCATCCGCCGCTTTGAAACGCAAAATAAAGGGCAAGGCTCGCAGCGACAAATAGGAGCACCCACTGCGAAAATCCGCCCCTCTTTACCCATGCGGAGAAGCGTTTTTCCCCGAGAAAGACGCCGCCGTAAAAGAAGGGCGCAAAGGCAATCACGCGGTCCAGAGCAAGAAAGTCCATGAGCTGCAAACGAGCGTCCAGGTCACCGAGGCGCAGACTGAGCGCAAGGATTAAAAGCAGCACCGGCGCTGTAGGAAAGACGCGCCGTAACAGAGCAAAGAGCGGCAAGGCGAGCGTCCAGAGAAAGAGCGCGAGCACAAACCAAGGGGTGCCGCTCTCATGCCAAAAATCCGGCCAGGTTCCGCCCGTTTGATAGGCCGCCCGCTCCGGGTAGAAGACCAGCCACTTAAAGCAGAGATAGAGCCAGAGTAAAGTAAGGCAGCGCTTACACCAGTGCCGCGGACTTCTGAGCGCATGTCCCGCAAAGAGCCCTGAGAGAAAGACAAAGGCAGGCATGTGAAAACTATAGATCAAATCAAAGGGCAGGTTGATGCTCCTTGCTCCGAACCCGAGCAGCGGCAAGAGAAAGTGCCCGAGCACCACCAAAAAAATCAGTGCCCCCTTCATTCCGTCGATTTCCTTTGCTCTCACCGTCCTACCCCCTTCTTCTTCGCATTGACTGCCCTCTATTTTACCGTATCGTTTCCGATTCAGCCACAGCACAAAAGAGCCGCTCGCCCAAATGCGGGAGAGCGACTCTTTCCTTTGTTCTAACAATTCGACATCTGCGGTTCTTACAGTTCGGCGTCTGCCTTCTGCTTACTTCGCTGCGATATAGCCGAGTGCGGTCAGAGCCTCGGCGCACTCCACCGCGCCGCCCGCCGCGCCGCGGAGCGTATTGTGGGAGAGACCCACGAACTTCCAATCGTAAACCGTGTCCTCGCGGAGACGGCCGATCGAAATACCCATGCCGCCCTCGTAGTTCACATCGAGCGTGACCTGCGGACGGTTGTCCTCCTCCATGTAGCGGATAAACTGCTGCGGTGCGCTGGGCAGCTTGCATTCCTGCGGAAGGCCGCGGAAGTTCGTGAGCTTCTCAATGAGCTGCTCTTTGGTCGGCTTCTTGCGGAACTTCACAAAGACAGCCGCCGTATGGCCGTTCAGCACCGGCACGCGAAGGCACTGGCTGCTGATCTTCGGCTCCGTTGCCGGAACAATCTCATCGCCCTCTACCTTGCCGTAGATGCGCAGCGGCTCCATTTCACTCTTCTCTTCCTCACCGCCGATGTACGGGATGATGTTTCCGAGCATCTCCGGCCAATCCGTAAAGTTCTTGCCCGCGCCCGAGATTGCCTGATAGGTCGTGACAATCGCCTCGTAGGGCTCAAACTCCTTCCAGGCCGCAAACGCCGGGCGCGTAGCTCTGAATCGAGCAGTTCGGCTTTACCGCGACAAAACCTCTCTCGGTGCCGAGGCGCTTCTTCTGCGCCTCGATGATCTCAAAGTGCTCCGGGTTCACCTCCGGGATGACCATGGGAACATCCTTGGTCCAGCGGTGCGCAGAGTTGTTCGAGACAACCGGCGTCTCGTGCTTTCGCGTAAGCATCCTCGATTTGCGCGAATCTCTTCTTTCGTCATATCGACCGCGGAGAAGACAAAGTCCACTTCACGGGACACTTCCTCGACCTCGTTCACATTATGAAGGACCATCTTTTTATAGACTTCCGGCATCGGAATGTCCAGCTTCCAGCGATCGCCGACCGCTTCTTCGTAGGTCTTACCTGCGCTGCGCGGGCTCGCCGCGAGCGTGGTCACCTCAAACCAGGGGTGATTCTCCAGTATCGTCAAAAAGCGCTGACCGACCATGCCCGTCGCGCCGAGTACGCCGACCTTCAGTTTCTTCTCCGGTGCGTGAAATTCCTTACTCATCATTCAAACCTCCGTGCGCGCTCTGCGCGCCAAACCGTTTCCGTATGGCTCATAACTATACTCCGTCTTTTCCGACTTGGCAAGTATGTTTTCGCGGTATGCGCACATTTGTGTTTATTGCACGGACAGTCATGCCATTCTGCCCTTCCGGCACGCAAAAACGCACAGTCCCAAACGGACTGTGCGTCTCATTTCTTTTTACAGCAGGCTCTCCACAAAAGCGCGAACCTCCGCCATATCCGCAGTCGGCTCAAAACGCTTTACCACGTTTCCGTCTCTGTCTACGACAAACTTCGTGAAATTCCACTTGATGTCCGGCTTCTCGGCGTAGTTCCAATCCTGCTTCTTTAAAAGTGCCGCCATCATGAGCGCCTTGGGTCCCTTGCCGAAGCCCTCAAAGCCCTTCTGACTCTTTAAGAAGGTATAGAGCGGAAGCTCGTTCTCGCCGTTTACGTCCGACTTCTTTGCTGCGGGAAGCTCGTGTGGTAGTTGAGGGTGCAAAACTCGTGAATTTCTTCATCCGTCCCGGGGTCTGGCCCGCGAACTGGTTGCAGGGAATATCGATAATCTCAAGTCCCTTCTCGTGATCCGCCTCGTACATGGCCTGAAGAGGCTCATAGTGGGGCGTGAAGCCGCAGCCGGTTGCCGTGTTGACAATCAGTATGACCTTGCCCTTTAAGTCCGCAAGCTTCAATTCTCCGCCGCCGACCGACGGCACGCTGTAATCGTAAATGCTCATATCTTGTCCTTTCCGAAACACTGTGGATCATAAAAAGCCTAGCACAGTTATAGGATTTCGACAAGTCTCAGGCCGCGCTTTGATACTTCGCCTCAAGGGTGTCGAGCAGTTTCTCATACTTCTCCCGCGCCGCGCACTCCGCTTCCCCTGCCTCAAAGGCCGCCGAAGAAGCGTTCACCTCGGCAAAGACCTCGGCCGAAAGACTGCGCTCCGCAAACGGGTAGACCACCGTGTTCTCCTTCTCGATGTGACGGTCCAAGAGGGCCGCATAACCCATGGCTTCGGCAATGATGTCAAGCTTGTTGTCATCGCTCGGGTTCTCCCGGTAACGAGTCAGCGCTTCGCTCAGCGCAAGCACATGACCTCTTCCGAGATCGTGCTCCACCAGCATGCCGTGGCTCACCAGATTCTCCGCAATGCGTCCCATGTTGTCGACCATGGCCTTGAAGAGGTAATCCTCTTCCTTCTTGTGGTGGTGGTGATCCGCATAGTTCCGGATGAAATCAATCGCGCTGTCAAAATCCGCCTGATTCACCTCTTCACCCCGCAAGAGGCCGCGGCACATGCTGCGAACCACCTTGAGCATACGCCTTATATTTTCGTGCTCCTCTACCATGAGGACTATGCTCTCGTTCATGCCTTTACCCTCAACTCGTAGCTCATTTCCGAGGGCATGGTAAGCGTGAGCGCCGTGCCGGACAGCATGCCGCGCATCTCTTCGAGACGAAGCTCGTAGTAGAGCGCCGGACTATGTCCCGCTTCAATCCAGAACTCGCCGTGCAAATCCTGATCGAGCGTCCAGGAGATGTGGTCCTCCGCCTGCTCGGTCACGCGGTCCACATGGTCGCAGGGCATGCCGTTCACAAGATTGTCCCCGTAGTAGCGATATGCCTCTGCCGGGCTTGCATCCGCATCGACCGCATTGCTTGCGCCGAAGGCAAAGACCTCCTCCTTAATGCGGGGCAGTGCTCCGCTGTCCTCCTTTAAAATCGCAGACACCAGTGCCGCATAGCGTCCCTCCGCATCGTGGATGCGTGCCTGGAGCCAGCCGTGAATGTTATCCGTATCAATGAGCTCCTCAAGCGGACGGAGCTCCCGATTGACAAAGCTCTCGTACTTTCCGCTGTCTCCGCTCTTTGCGCCCTCCTGCTCCGCGAGCGTCGTAATCAGCTCCTCCTGCAGGCGAATTTTCCGATAAAGCCAGTGGTGAATCGGTCCCAAAAATAAACTCATATCAAACCTCATTTCTCCGCAATCCTGCGGTTGTATTTTAAGGAGACGCCCTTAGGCATCTGTTCGTTCTCGAGCAGTCTACCACAGGGCGTCTCCTGATTTCCGTTGCAAGTGCAACAGTTTTCGATTAAATCACTTCCATCACACGAATCATATTCGTGTTTCCGCTCACACCGAGCGGCAGGCCTGCGGTCAGAATAACCGTATCTCCCTCCGAAACCAACTCCCGCTTCTTCGCCTCATGCAGTGCCGCATCAAAGAGCATGTCGGCATTGTCCTCCTGCGGAATCAACACCGGAATCACACCGAAGAGCAGATTCATCTGGCAGGCAACGGTCTGGCTCACCGTGCAGGCAATAACCGTGCACTCCGGACGGTACTTCGCGAGGCGTCTCGCCGTGAAGCCGGAAATAGTGACCGTGATGATGGCTCTCGCACGCACATCCTCCGCAAGGGTGCAGGTCGCATGGCTGATTGCGGTCGTCGCATCCTCCTGCTTCTCGCTCTCCAGTCTTCTTCTGCGCTCGCTGTAGTTGATCTCCTGCTCGGTCTTCTCGGCAATCTTACTCATCATCTCGACCGCCTCGACCGGATAGCTGCCGGCAGCGGTTTCACCCGATAGCATGATGGCCGCCGTGCCGTCGTAAATCGCGTTTGCGACATCCGTGACCTCTGCGCGCGTGGGCCGCGGGATTGTGAATCATGGAGTCGAGCATCTGGGTCGCGGTGATGACTATTTTGCCCATCTTCGCGCCGAGTTTGATGATGTCCTTCTGAATTGCCGGGACATCCTCCGCCGGAACCTCAACACCGAGGTCGCCGCGCGCCACCATGACGCCGTCCGCCGCCCTGAAGATTTCCTTGATGTTCTTCACGCCCTGCACGGACTCAATCTTTGCGATAATCTTCATCTTGCTGCCCTGTGCATCAAGAATTTCACGAATCGCGCGGATATCATCCGCTGTTCTCGTGAAGGAGGCAGCGATGTAGTCAAAACCGAGCTTGCAGCCGAACTCGATATCGCTTCTGTCCTGCTCGGAGATAAAGGGCATGGAGAGATCCGCGCCGGGAATGTTGACCCCCTTGTGGTTCGAAACCTTGCCGCCGTTCACAACCGTGCAGTGAATTTCGGTGCCATCGATCTCATCGACCCGAAGTTCAATCAGGCCGTCGTCAATCAGAATGCTGCCGCCTGCCTTCACATCCTTCGGGAGATCCGCATAGCTCACCGAGACAATCGTGTTGTCACCGAGCAGTTCCCGCGTGGTCAAGGTGAACTTTGCATCTTTTAAAAGTTCCTCGGAGCCGTTCTTAAAATCGCGGAGACGAATCTCCGGTCCCTTGGTGTCGAGCAGGGTCGCAATCGGAAGACCGAGTTCTCTGCGGAGTTTGACCACCCGCTTGAATTTTTCGGCATGTGCCTCATGGGTATCATGCGAGAAGTTAAAACGTGTCACATTCATGCCCGCAAGCATGAGCTTTCTCAACATCTCCTCACTGTCACTGGCAGGTCCGATGGTGCAAATAATCTTTGTCTTTCTCAAAATGCTCTCCTTTGGCGTCTCTCTTGAGACCTTCAAACAAACACACAACTCTTCAAATCGCTGAATTTAGCACAAGTCGCGCAAAATAGCAAGAGGGGGTCAGCGTTGCACGCGTGCACCCTTGCCCGCCATCAGGGCCTCCACCTCGCCGACACTCGCCATGGAAGTGTCGCCGGGCGTGGTCATCGCAAGGGCACCGTGCGCCGCGCCGTACTCGACCGCGCGCTGCGGGTCACCGCTCGTCATGAGACCGTAAATAAGACCGGAAGCAAAGCTGTCGCCGCCGCCCACACGGTCCATAATCTCAAGCTTTTCATACTCCCTCGACATGAAAGCTCACCGTCCGCAAAGCAGATGGCCTTCCAGTCGTTTATACTCGCGGAATGCACCGTGCGGAGTGTCGTTGCGACTGCCTTCCAGTTCGGGAATTCCTGCGCAGCCGTGCGGAGCATGGCCCGGTAGCCGTCCAAATTAAGCTTATCAAGGCTCTCGCTGTTGCCGGGCACCTCAAAGCCGAGGCAGGCGGTAAAATCCTCTTCGTTTCCGATCATCACATCCACATAGCGCGCAAGCTCTCTGTTTACTTCCTGTGCCTTCGCCTTGCCGCCGATGGCGCTCCACATGGAAGGGCGGTAGTTCAGGTCATAGGAGACAATGGTGCCGTAGCGATGCGCCGCCTTGCAGGCGGCGATTGCGGTCTCGCCGGAGCGCTCCGAGAGCGCCGCATAGATGCCGCCGGTATGCAGCCAGCGCACACCGAGCTCGCCGAAGATGTAGTCAAAGTCAAAATCCTCCGGGCGCATCTGCGAAATTGCCGTATTCGCGCGGTCCGAGCAGCCGATTGCGCCGCGCACGCCGAAGCCGCGCTCCGTGAAGTTGAGTCCCGTTTCTGCAAGTTCTGCCGATGCCGTCCGTCTTCACCATGCGGATAAAATCCGTCGCGACGCCGCCCTGCTCAATGAAATCGATCAGAAAGCTTTCCGACCTCATTGTCCGCAAATGCCGTGATGACCGCCGTCTTTAAGCCGAAACACTTGTGGAGACCGCGCACCACATTGTACTCTCCGCCGCCCTCCCAGACGCGGAAATTTCGTGCGGTGCGAATTCTTCCCTCGCCCGGATCGAAGCGAAGCATAATCTCGCCGAGGCTCACTGCATCAAAGCGACAGTTCTCACGCGGTTTGAGTTCCAGATTCATTTGTTTATCCTCCTTTGGTGTCGAGTCCTCAGTGTTCTAACTGGGTGCGCAGGTTATCGATGATGCGCGCCCTGCCCGCGCGCAGTGTTTCGACTTCCGCCTCCGAAAAACCGCGGAACATGCTCCGTTCCAGTTCTTCCGAAGCCTGCAGTATGGCCTTCTTTAGTTCCGCCGCCTTTTCGGTCAGTTCCGCACTCTCCGGCTTTCCGAACTCCGTCTTCACATAGCCCTTGATTGCAAGATATTCGAGCAGCGCGGCCGCGGCAATCGGCAGGAGATTCAAATACTCCGCAAACTCCTGCATGTTCTCGATATGCCGGAAATTGACCAGAAACTGTACAACCTCCACTTCTTTCCGCTCGAGGTCAAAGCGCGCCGCGATTGTCTCCGTATAGCGGCGAATGAGTCGCGCCATATAGTAGGACTCGGCCCAGCTGTCATCCGCCGAAAGCGGCGCATGATTCGCAAAGCCTTCTCCTCCCCGAGCCGCTTGGAACCCGGCAGAAAAGGAATCACCGCGTCATCGTGGGAATAGTCGATTAAGAAGCCGTAAATCTCGGGGCGGTGTGCAAGATACTCCTCCTCCGAAAACACCTTCTTATAGAAAGCCGTGTAATACTCGATGACATTCATCTTCATGTTGACGATTTTTCCGATCTCAAGCCCCTGCTGCACCAGGGAGCCCTCGGTCTTCACATAGTAGTAAGTCGGCGCGCGGAGCACAAAAGATGCGCTCCGTGTGCAGGATGTACTCCAGATTGAAGATGAAATCCTCGCACCAGCGGAGCTTTTCATCCATGCGGAGTTTGTACTTCTCCACCAGCTCCCGCCGGTAGAATTTATTCCAGATGACGCCGTAATAATAATCCGCCGGGCTCTTCGCCATGCAAGCCGCAAACTCTTCCCGGCTCAATACGCCCTCTTCGTCAATGGAACCCTTTCTCGCGGTCCAGCCGTCCACAACGCGGTAAAAATCGGAAATCACAAGGTCCGCCCGGTTCTCCTCCGCGGCATGTACAAAAAGCGCGGTCGCCTCCGGGGTAATCCAGTCGTCCGCATCCAGAAACTGGAGATATTCTCCGGTCGCGAGATTAAGCGCTTGGTTTCTTGTGTCTGAGACACCGCTGTTTTGCTTATGCACCACACGGACGCGCGCATCCTTTGCCGCATAGGCATCGCAGAGCGCCGCTGTACCGTCCTTCGAGCCGTCATCCATCACGAGCAGTTCAAAATCCGTAAAGGTCTGCGCGAGCACGCTGTCAAGGCAGCGCGCCAATACCTTCTCTGCATTATACGCGGGAATAATAACAGAAACTTTGGGCATTGATACCTCCTTATGCAGGCGACATCCTATCTTTCCTGTAACAGTATACCTGTTTTTGTCCCACTTCGCTCTGTCTTTTCCGCAGTTTTATCCGAATTCCCGCATTCATTCAAAAATCACAGTTTCCGCTTGCGGAAGAATTGTCTTCGCTTTTTATTTCCGCTATACTAAAAGATACGGCATCGAAACAGAAACCTTCGACGTCGAAGAAAGTGAGTTGATCTCGATGAATCAAAAATATTTCGATTATTTGCGGGAAGAAGCACCGGAGGCCGCTGCCATCTTGCAGAGCAAAAGTTTCCGCTCTCTCCTGCACTACCCACGTCATATTTACACCAATACCTACGATCACAGCGTACGCGTCGCGATCTGCATGGCCTGGCTTGCAAAGCGAGGCGGTACGGATCCCGCCAGTGCGGTCAAGGTCGGTCTGCTTCATGATCTCTGCTTTGTTGACTACACGAGTAAGAACAACCACCCCGGCCTCTACTGCTTTTATCACCCCGAAGAAGCCGCAGACAATGCAAATCGGGAATTCGGCCTAAGCCGCCGCGAAGAAAAGGCGATACGCGCGCATATGTTTCCGCTGAGCGTGCATCTTCCGAGCTCCAAGCTCGCCTTTCATCTCTTACTTGCGGATAAGGCGGTTGCGGTCTACGAACTGACGCTCGGCGTACGTTTCCTGAGAACCCGCCTGTCTCGCCTCGCGTCGCGGCGCATCATTCATACGGTCTGAGCGCCATGGAGACCGAATTCCTTCTGCCCCGCTTCCGTGAACTGCCGCAGCTCGGGCTTTACTCCGATCAGGTCATAACACTCGTGAACGAAGTGCTGTCTCCCCTGCTGCCCGCAGAGGAAGGCGGCAAGAAAAAAGACAGCCTGCCTTTCACGGCTTCCATGCTGAACAACTATGTGAAGCTCCGCATTTTAAGCGCCCCCGTCAAGAAGCAATATACCCGGGAACAGGTCGCGACCGCGATTGTGCTCTGTGTCTTAAAGCAGGTCTACAGCATTTCGGAGATTTCCGCGCTCATCTCCTTCGCACTGGACAGTGCGGAGCTCCCCAAGGCCTACGATCGTTTTTGTACCCTCTTTGAGCAGATACTGGTCTGCACCCGCGAGAAGAAGGACTATGCCACGGTGCTCGCCGCGGATGACACCCTCTATCTCCTGAAAAACGTGTTGATTTCCTGCTCCGCAAAGTTCTATGTGAAGGCACAGCTCAAAAGACAGCTCGGCGCTACAGCCAAGCCTTGAGCGCCTTCCGAATCGATCGACTTTCAGTGTCCCAAACGTATTTCAATCCGCAGCGCACCAAAAAAGAGGAGCCGACGCTCCTCTTTTTTTGGTGTTTCTAAGGCTTATGTTTTGCCGTCCGGATTACTCCGAGAGCAGAATCCTGTCGTTGTTCAGCTCACTGCCCGCACCCTGTTTAAAGCGGTCGAGCAGATCCTGCACCGTCATAGCGGCTCTCTCCTCGCCCGAGACATCGAAGACAATGCGTCCGCTGTCCATCATGATTGTGCGGTTGCCGAGTTCCAGCGCCTGGTGCATATTATGCGTGACCATGAGGCAGCTGATGTTTCTCTCCCGTACAATGCGCGCGGTCAGTGCGAGCACTTTTGCCGCGGTCTGCGGATCCAGAGCCGCCGTGTGCTCATCGAGCAAAAGAAGCTTCGGTGTCACGACCGTGGCCATTAAAAGGGTAAGCGCCTGGCGCTGTCCGCCCGAGAGCAAACCGACCGGCTGCTCCATGCGGTCCTCAAGGCCCATATCGAGCTCACGGAGCTGCTCCCGGAAGAAGCGGCGCTCCTTCTCCGCACTGCGGCTAAAGGCACTTGTATGCCCCGAAGCACGCAGATACGCGATGGTCAGGTTTTCCTCAATGGTCATGTGCGGCGCGGTCCCGAGCAGCGGGTCCTGAAACAGGCGCCCTATCATGCGGCTCCGCTTATGCTCCGGCATGAAGGTGATATCCATGTCGTCAAGATAAAGCGAGCCTTCATCGATATAAAAGCTTCCGCAATCGCGTTGAAAAAGGTGGACTTTCCCGCACCGTTGGAGCCGACAATGGCCGCAAAATCGCCGTCCGGCAGGGTGAGCGAGAGCTCCTGCAGCGCGAGCTTCTCGTTGACCGTGCCCTCGTTGAATGTCTTTTTTAACTGTACCGCTCTCAGCATGCGCTGCCTCCCTTCTCCTTGCGACGCCGCATGGCCGCCTTCTTTCTGCGGTGCAGGGCAAGGGCGCGCTTTGCCTCCGGTGCCGCAATCGCAATCGCGACAATGAGGGCCGAAACCAGCTTAAACGCCTCGGTCGGCGCATTCAGGCGAAGCGCAATCGAGATCATGAAGCGGTAGAGGCAGGAGCCGATCACCACACCCGCGATGCGGAAGGGCATGCGCCGCTTTCCGAAGAGGGTCTCGCCGATGATCAGCGCCGCAAGCGCAATCGTGACCATACCGGTGCCGAGGTTGATATCCGCGGACTTATTGTAGTTCGCAAAGAGCGCGCCCGCGAGTCCCGTCAACGCATTGGAGCAGCAGAGTCCCACGATAATCATAAAACGAGGGATCGATCGAGGAAGCCCGCACCATGTCCATGCTGTCGCCGGTCGCCCGAATCGAGAGACCGATTCGGGTCTTTAAGAACCAGTTGAGCGGAAGACAAATCAACACAATCAAAAGCAGCAAGAGTATACTTCTTGACCACTCGCTGAGCGGGGTGTTCTCAAAGAGTTTGCCCCAGAGAGAGAATATCGTGTCCGTTCCGAAGATGGATATGTTTGAGGAAAAGCCCATGACACCGAGATTCACGGTATAGAGGCCCGTGTTCACGATGATACCCGCGAGTATGCTCGGCACACCGAGTTTGGTCTGTAAGAGTGCCGTCACGGAACCCGAGAGCACGCCCGCCGCCATAGCAGCGGGAATCGCGAGCAGCGGGTGTCCCGCCATGGTCACGACCGCCGCGACGGCGCAGCCCAAGGTAAAGCAGCCGTCCGTCGAGAGATCGCAGATATTCAGGATGCTGAAACTGATAAAGAGAGACAGCGCGACAATCGCGTAAATCAAACCGACATCCAGCGCTGTCCGCACCATGACCGGCGTCAAAAAACTACCCACAGCGCCTCCTTACTTCTTATCAAACTCTTTCTTGGTCGTAATTTCATTGACCGCCGTGCTGTGCGGCGCAAAATTCCTTCTTCAGGGTCTCAAGATCGTAGCCGAGTGCCTTCGCGGTCTCGGTGTTGACCGTCGCAATGCCGTTGTCAAAAGTCATGACCGGGACGCTTTCCCGCACTGCCAGCTTTCAGAACCTCCGCCGTTAAGTCGGCGGTCTCTTTGCCAAGCTGCGCGTAGTCGACGCCGTAGCCCACAAACGCGCCGTTAACGCAAAGGAATCCGCGCCGCCGAAGTGCGGAATCTTCGCCGTAATCAGCTTTTCATAGAAGGAGAGCTCTGCGTTCTGCACCGTGTTGTCGGTCGGGGTGAAAATCGCATCGACCTTCTCCGCAATCAGCGCATCGACCGCCGCATTGATCTCATCCGTCGTGGTGCCCGTCTTCTCGATGTAGCGGATGCCGTGCTCGTCGAGATAAGCCTTGGCATCCTCAATCGGCTTCTCGGAGCTGTCCTGGCTCTTGGAATACAGGAGACCCACATACTTGGTGTCCGGGTTGGTCGCGAGAATCAAATCCATGATTGCATCCGTGTTCAGGCTGTCCGAGGTGCCGGTGATGTTGCCGCCCGGTGCATTCAGATCCTGCACGAGCTTTGCGCCGACCGGGTCGGAAACCGCGGAAAAGACAACCGGTGTCTCGGAATGACCCTCGACCGTGGACTGCACAATCTGTGCCGCCGGCGTTGCGAGCGGAATGATCACATCGACCTTGTCGTCAAGGAGCTTTGCCGCCATCTGGTTCAGCGTCGCGGAGTCGCCCTGGCCGTTCAGCGTATAGGGCTTGTACTCATAGCGAACTTCGTCGTTTGAAAGCGCATCGAACTCCTTCTCGATGTTCTCCTCAATCTGGTTTAAGGACGGGTGATCCATGAACTGAAGGATGCCCACTTTATACACCTTTGCATTGCTGTTCGCCTTCGTCTCCTCACCCTTCTTGCCGCAAGCTGCGAGCGCCAGAGCCATAAAACCAAGGAGCGCTGCCGCCGCCACGTTTCTCTTCTTCATTGTAAATCCTCCCCTGTCGTGTTTCGTCTTGAGAAGCTTTGCCAAAAAACGCCCCGTGAGCATTCGCTCACGAGGCGAAGAAAAGCGAAGTTTCTCGATAGTCATATTCTTTAATACTATCGCTTTTTTAGCATCCTGGGTCAATCTTTTCCAGTAGGTCCGGTCGGAAACGCAGCGTAGTCAAATATGCCTCTTCCCTGCGCCAAGCTTCCACTTTCTCGTGATCCCCGCTCCGTAAGATCTCCGGTACCGACTGTCCGAACAGCTCTGCGGGCTGCGTGTACTGCGGATATTCAAGGAGCCCGGTCTCAAAAGACTCTTCTTCCGCGCTCCCCTCTTTTAAGACGCCCGGCAAAAGACGAAGAGTCGCATCCGCGACCGCCATCGCCGGAATCTCGCCGCCGGTCAGGATAAAATCTCCGACGGAAATGCGCTCATCCACCGCACGGAGCGCCCTCTCATCAATGCCCTCGAAACGTCCGCAGAGCAGCACCAGAGTATCGAGTGCCGCATAGCGGTGGGCATCCCGCTGAACGAAGGGTTTGCCTGCCGGTGCGAGCGCGGCAACCAGCACGCCGCGCTCGCCGCCCGCCTGCCCCGCTTTCTCCTGTAAGCGCCGCCCGGTCAAAGGCCTCGACCGCGCGAAAAATCGGGAGCGCCCGGAGAACCAGCCCTCTGCCTCCCCCGAAAGGGGAATCACTGACCTGTCTGAAACTTCCGTCCGCATAGTCCCGGAGATCCGCAACCTCCACGCTGTGTCCCTGCTTCCTTGCAAGCTGCACCGCGTGAGAAGTCAGATAACTATCAAAAAGTTCCGGCGCCATGCTGAGCAATACGATTCTCAATGGAGCGCATTCTCCATTGCCGCATCCTCATCGACCTCATCCTTCCAAACCAGGTAGTTGTCCCGATGGAAAACACCGTAGTGGAAGGGATTACAAATATTCGCATTCGGGAAGAGTTCTCGCAAGGTTTCAATCGCACGGCTCATATCGGAACGACCGGAAGTTGCAAACGGAACCAGGCGCTTGCCGTCCGCATCCAATCTGCCGAGAAACTCCCGGAAGTAGTCCGGCATATCGTCCCACCAAATCGGGAAGCCGAGAAACAGGATATCGCAATCCGAGACCTCGGGCGTTTCCGTCACTGCCTTCGGGAGCGTCTTCTGAAGACGATCCGAGACCACGCGCGCGCAGGCGGAGAGAAATCCGCCGTAGACCACATCTGCCTCGACCTTAAGCTGCGGGCAGTTAAAGTCTTTGGCAATGCGCTTTGCAATCTTCTCGGTGCTGCCGGTTTTGGTACAGTAGATGACCATTGCTTTCATGCTTTTTTCCTTCTCTTCTCTGCGCCCAAGGCGCGAATCTAAGTCAAACTTTCATTCGGAAGTATAGCATGGCGAAGCGGACTGAGACAAGCAAGTGCGGGGGACGTGCTACGGATTTGCCATCTCCGTATCTCCGTATTATGATAAAATTCATAATGCCGATAATGACACTTCAAAATCTTTGACTCCGCAGATAGGGGGCTCCCATGTCTTCGAAACGACGTGCTTTCACAAAGTTACTCGCAATCTTACTGATGACCGGCAACCACTTTGCGCACATTTTTTTGCCGGACAGCAGCCCGCTCGACATGTTACTGACAGGCCTCGGCTACTTTACCGCACCCGTCATGTGCATGTACCTTGTGGACGGCTACTTCTATACCCGCTCGCGGCGCCGGTATCTAAAACGCCTCGCCGTCACGGCTCTCCTCTCGCAGCTCCCGTTTTGGCTCGCGTTTCGCATTCCGTTTCAGCTGAACATGCTCTTTTCGCTCACCTTTTGTCTGCTGCTTCTGACAGTCGCCGAGGAAATGAAAGGAAGTCCGTACCGAACGCCGCTCCTCGCCCTCCTTTTTTTTGTATGCACCTTCTTCTCGGATTGGTCCGCGTTTGCACCCGCCATGGTGCTCCTCTTTCTCGCCGCGCGCGGCGTCCGCGAAAAGAAGCGCTACGGCTTTCTCTTTGCGATGCTCGGTCTCTCGATTGACGCTGTCATGACCGGATTCGCCTTACAGGAGCCGCTCCCGTTATTCTGTTTTCGCCTGTTCTCCGTGAACGCGGGACCGCTTCTCGCACTCCTCATCGCCTACCCGGCGGAACCCGCTTTTACGCGCCCGGACCCGCGCGCCGAAGCACCGCAGCAAAAAACGCCCGCGGGCGCTTCTTCGCGCGCCGCAGGCGTCTCGCAGTGGTTTTTTTATCTCTACTACCCGCTGCACCTCACGTTTCTCGTCCTGCTAAAGCACTTTGTGTTCGTCTGAGCAAAGCGGCGGCATTCAGCGCCGCAAGCGGATTGCGATTTCAAAGATTGCCATCCAGATCGGCTGGTGCAGGAGGTAAATCGGTAGCGCGTGTCTGCCGATCCAGCCGAGCAGCCGCCCTCTCCGGCGAAAGAGCGCCTGCCCGAAAAGCCGCTGAAGCAGAACCTCCCCGAGTGTGCCGCCCTCTTCCGCGGGCGCAACACCCCCGAAACCGCCGTTCACGCCGCGCACTGTCCGAGATCTTTCCGCTTCCGCTGCATCGCGCCGCTGTTCCGCCCGATACTGTGAGAGAAAGTAGCCCGCGAGAAACAAAAAACCCCAGGGCAGCAGCGAAAAATAGTCGAGCGAAGAAAAATCAGCCGGGGGAAAGCCGAGGCAGGCGGTCAAACGACTGCGGTACAGTGCGCCCGGCAGCGTGACAAGCTTGAGGCTCTCAAAGCCGAGACTTCCCTGATTCACATTGCGGCACAGGAAAAACAGACCGAGACAGAGCGCAAAGCCGAGGGGACCGATCCGGCACCAGGAGCGGAGACGCATCTCGCGCGAAAGCCAATCCTCCGGCAGTGTGAGCAACAACTGCCAGAGCCCAAGAAAACTCAGAATCCCGTAGTGGATTTCCTGCCCGAAGGCGCCCGCGACCGCCTCGACGAGCGCACCCGCAAACAAAATCGTCGCGCCCCGCCGGAACTTGTTCTTCCCGAGCGCGTAGCTATAGCCCGACAGAAAAATAAAGCTCCAGCAGATGCTCTGTTGCCAGACATAGCCGGGCAGAGCGCTGTACCAGTCAAAGCCCCGGAATCTCAAAATAATATACCAGGTCCCAGAGACCGTGGTAGAGACACATATTGAGGACCGCAAAGCCGCGCCAGCAGTCCAGCCAGAGCAGGCGCTGTTTTTTGTTTTCCTGCTTTCTCTCCGTCCGATTCGTTTCCATGCTTATCTTCCTACTCTGTTCATACTGCGTCTACACGTTTTCTGTCTTGTTATCGGGCTTTTGCAATCTCGCTGTAGCGCTCCTGCCCTTATGCCGCGCATTCACTTCTTCGCACAAGCCATCCGTCTGTTTTGCTTTCATTCTAGCAAAAATCCGCTCTGTTTTCACATGTTCAGAGCGCCTCTCTTATGATATGATAAAAAAATAACAGTAGGGGGAGGATACCACATGAAACATAGACGAAGCTTTTTGCCGTATCTCCTGATTTTGATCGGCATTATACTTCCGATTTTCCTGATGCAGCACCTCATGCAGACCACCGCGCATAAGGGCGGCGTCGCAAAAAAGGACATCCCGAGCAATGCAGTCACATCGACCGCATCCGCGCAGGGTATGAACGGGCCGGTTGAGGTCGAAGTCATCGCGACGCCGGAGAAAATCTACTCTGTCAAGGTCTTAAACCACTCGGAGACCGAAGGGCATAGGAAGCGTCGCGGTTGCGGAGCTCCCGGAGAAGATTTTCAAGAATCAGAGCTACGAGATTGACGCCGTCTCCGGCGCAACGCTCACCAGCAATGCCATTCACGATGCGGTGAAGGCGGCGCTCGAGAACGGCGGCATTGATTCCGCCCCCCTTCTCGGTTGCGGTGCATGAGGTCAAGGAGAAGCGTCCGGATGAGACCATCGACACCGACATCGTCATTGTCGGCGGCGGCGGTGCCGGTATGACCGCTGCAATCGAGGCGGCTAATGCGGGCAAAAAGATTGTGATTCTCGAGAGCCAGGGCATGGCGGGCGGCAACTCGATTCGCTCGACCGGCGGTATGAACGCGGGCAAGACCCCGGAGCAGGATAAGAACAGCTTCGACGAGGCTGCAGGTGTTGAAAAGACCCTGAAGACCGCGGAAGAAAAGTATGCAGACAATGCGACCATCACCGCACTCGCGGCTACCGTGCGCGAACAGTGGGCAGCCTATCAGGCTGCACCGAGCGGCTATTTTGACTCGGTGGCACTCTTTGAGCTCGACACGATGATAGGCGGCAAGGGCATCAATAATCCGGAGCTTGTGCACGCGCTCGCTTCCAATTCGGCGGATGCGATTCAGTGGCTTGAGAGCGTCGGGGCTCCGCTGCCCTCCGTCTCGAGCTTCGGCGGCGCTTCCGTAAAGCGCATTCACCGCCCGGTGAACGCAGAGGGTAAGACCGTCTCGGTCGGTACCTTTATGCTCCCGATTCTCGAGGAGAACGCAAAGAAACTCGGCGCGGATCTTCGCCTCGAGACCAGAGCGAAAAAGCTCCTGGTCGATGAGAGCGGCAAGATTGTCGGTGTCGAGGCCGAGGGTCCGACCGGCGAAAAAGTCACCGTGAACGCAAAGGCTGTCATTCTTGCGAGCGGCGGCTTCGGCGCAAACCTTGAGATGGTCACCAAGTACCGTCCGGAGCTCGAAGGCTTCATGACCACCAATGCCAAGGGCGCGCTCGGCGACGGCATACTCATGGGCGAAGAGGTCGGTGCGGCGACGGTCGATCTCGAGCAGATTCAGATTCACCCGACCGTCGAGATGAACACGGCGGCACTGATTACCGAGGGTCTCCGCGGCGACGGTGCCATCCTCGTGAACAGCAACGGTCAGCGCTTCACCGACGAGGTCGGAACGCGCGATGCGGTCTCCGCAGCCGAGATTAAACAGCCCGGCAGCTTTGCTTACCTCATTGTGGATCAGGCCATGGTCGATGCGTCCAATGTCATTCAGGGTTATATCAAGAAGGGCTATACGACGCAGGGCGAGAGCTATGCTGCCCTTGCGGAGGCACTGCAGATCGATCCGACTGCTTTCGAGACCACGATGAACGAGTGGAACGCAGCGGTCGAGGCAAAGACAGACAGTCAGTTCGGACGCACGAGCTTTGCGTCTCCGCTGAACACCGCGCCTTACTATGCGATCAAGGTCACGCCCGGCGTGCACCACACCATGGGCGGTCTCAAGATTAATTCGGGAGGCAGAAGTCCTGAGCGCAGACGGCAACAAGATTCCGGGCCTCTTCGCAGCCGGCGAAGTAACCGGCGGCGTGCACGGTGCAAACCGCCTCGGCGGAAACGCAGTCGCGGACTTTGTGGTCTTTGGCCGCATTGCCGGCAAGCAGGCTGCAAGCTACCTCGCGCAGAACTAAAATCAGTCAGAAACAAAAAGCTTGTCGCAAGAATTTGCGACAAGCTTTTTTGTGATAGAGATTCATCCCTTTTAAGGGAATCCTATTTTGTTCTGTAGTAACAGGTGCTTTGCCGTTGCCTTCGCGCTTCAGTTCACCGGATGCAACGAGCTTCCGCAAAGCGCCCTCCACAGAACTTACGCTGAGTGAGGGGCAAAGTTCCCGGATGTCCTGTTTGGTAAAGCGCCCGATCTTGTTCTGTGTCGCAAGCCTCACTGTCTCAAGCGCGGACCGTTTGGTTTCCACCAGGGTGAAACGGTCTTCAAAATCCCTGTAGGCCGCAAGAATCGTTCCAAGCAGATATTTGATAAACGGAACCGAATCATCCGTTCCCTCATGCCAGCCGTCCTGCGATGCGGATAGCGCATCATAGTACAAATCCTTATTCTTTGCAATCTTCGCTTCCAGCGAGATATATTTTCCGACAAAGAATCCGCTTCTGTAAAGAAGGAGCGTTGTGAGTAGCCTACTCATGCGCCCGTTCCCCTCGTTGAACGGATGGATGCATAGAAAATCATGGATGAAAACCGGAATCGCAATCAGCGGTTCAAGCTCCAGATTTCCGATAACCCGATTATATTCCGCGCACAGCCTGTCAAGCGCATCCGGTGTTTCATACGGCTTTTATCCCTGATTAAGGAATCGTTGAACTCTCTCATTCCCTTACCTCTTTATTCTTTCCCTTAAATGGTATCGCAAATTAAGGAAAGGATACTCCTTCAGGGCATTTCCCGGGAATCCCATAGTCTTTGTAAGGGAAACAGTTTCATGAAAAAAACAAAAAGCCCTGCATTGCCGACTCTTCCCGGCAATGCAGGGACTTTTTCTTTTCATTATTTCGCTTTTTTCGCGTCTAAGTATTTCGTCTCAGGCTTTCTCGAGCAAGCCGAGTCTTGTGAGTACTTCGCTCACCTCGCGCACCGGAATGACTTCCAATTTTTCGAGCACCTCGGGCGCGACATCCGCTAAATCCTGCTCGTTGTCCGCCGAAATGAAAACGGTTTTTACCCCCGCGCGCTCCGCCGCCATGAGTTTTTCCGGCAGTCCGCCGATCGGTTTCACTTCGCTCTGTAACTGACCTCCCCGGTCATACTGACCGTTGCGGGCACAGGCTTGCCCGTCACCAGGGAAGCGAGCGCCGTTGTCAGGGTGATACCCGCACTCGGTCCGTCCTTCGGGGTCGCGCCGTCCGGCACGTGGATGTGAAGGTCGTTTTCCGCAAAAGCGCTGTGCTTCTTCCGGAAAGAGTGCCTTTACCTTGCTGACCGCGAGTTCCGCCGACTCCTTCATGACGGAGCCGAGCTGACCGGTCACGTGAATCTTGCCGCTCCCCTTGGTGAACATGGTCTCGATGTAGAGAATCTCACCGCCGACCGCGGTCCAGGCAAGCCGGTCACAACGCCGGGCGTACTGTGCTCGCGCACCGCGCGGTGCGGCAGCGGGTGGCTGTCCATGAGTTCTCTCAGGTTCTCCTTTGTGACCGAGAGCGTCTGCTTATCGCGCACAAAGCGCACCGCAGCGCCGCGGCAGAGCTTATCGAGGCAGCGTTTTAAGCCGCGCACGCCGGACTCCCGCGTGTAATCCGAGATCAAAGGTCTCCAAAGATATCATCACCGATACTCACCTGTTCCGCCGTCAAATCCGACGGCTTCGAGTGCCTTCGGAAGCAGATGGCGCTTTGCAATTTCCTTCTTCTCAAGCGGCGAATATCCCTGAAACGGTATCACCTCCATGCGGTTTAAGAGCGGTCCTGGGATGGTCTCCGCACTGTTCGCCGTGCACACAAAGAGCACATCGGAGAGATCGTAGGGCACGTTGAGATAATGATCCGTGAAGCTGTGGTTCTGCTCCGGATCCAGCACTTCGAGCAGGGCGCTTGCGGGATCGCCGTGGAAACTCGTCGAGAGCTTATCGACCTCGTCGAGTACCATCACAGGGTTCGAGACACCGCTCTTCTTGATGCCGTCTATGATGCGACCCGCCATCGCGCCGATATAGGTCCTCCGGTGACCGCGGATATCCGCCTCGTCGCGCACACCGCCGAGACTCACGCGGACATACTTGCGCCCGAGCGCCCGCGCAATCGAAGCGCCGATGCTCGTCTTGCCGGTGCCGGGTGCACCGACAAAGAGCAGTATCGAACCGGATTGCTGCCCCTTCAGCGACATGACCGCAATCTGCTGCAGAATACGGTTTTTCACCTTTTTGAGGCCGTAGTGATCCTCTTCCAGCACCTGCTCCGCCGCCTCGAGATTTATTTCCTGTGCGCTCTCCTTCTTCCAGGGCAGATTGGTCACATAGTCCAGATAGTCATAGAGCATGCCGCTCTCGGCCGTCTGCTGCCCCTCCTGCTGTAAGCGCTTTAAGACCTTCTCGGCCTCGGCCTTCGCGCTCTCGTTCATACCGAGGTCCTGAATCTTTAATTCAAAACGACGGAGATCCGAGACCTTCTCCGGGTGCAGGTTGTCGAGCTGCTTCTGCAGGTACTCAATCTGCTTTTTCAGCGCATTCTCGCGGTACATCTTCTGGTACTCTTCTTCCTGCGCGCTGTTTGCCTCGTTATTTACCTTGTGAAACTCCAGATTTTCACGGAGCAATTCTTCGAGCTTCTGTTCCCGTGCGTCGCGGCTGTCCTCCGCGAGCACAGCCATCTTTTCCTCCGGGGAATTGATGAGCCATCGGTTCACGATGCCCGCGATATCGCCGAGCGAGGTCCCAGCGAGATATCATCCCGCGAAGCATGGGTCCCGAACTGCGGATTCTCCCCGTAGGCCTCCAGCATCAACTGCTTCATGTGCTTTAAGCGCTTCGCCGAGACCGCATCGTCCAGATCATCAATGTCCGACGGCGCTCCACATCGAGATCGATGCTGTGATCCGGGTAGATGTTGATCGACTTTAAATCGACGCGCGTATTGCAGCGGAACACCAGCACGCCCTGGTCGCCGACTTCCGTCACGGTGCCGCTCACGCCGATCGGATAAAAATCGTCGGAGACAAGTTCCTCTCTGCTCTTCTCCTCCTTCATAAAAATCAAGGTGACACGCTCGCCCGAAACCGGGACTCTGCCTATCATTTTTTCAAAACGCTCCAGTGAGAGCGGAATATTTGCGCCGGGCACTGCCAGTATGTTATAAACCGGTACGACTGCCATTCAAACCTCCTCTGCGCTTTCTGTTATATTTGTTATGTAACAGCATAATACCAGTGCACAGTTCTCACGTCAAGCGCTACTTCCGCGACACAGCATCGCGAAGCGCAGAGCAACAAAAGGTTCAGATCTGATAATCGCTGTAGTTCTTCTGATTCATGACGAGGTGACGCGGCAAACCTGCGACCATCATCGGATTGTAGTGCCCCTGAATCAGCGGCTTACAATAGCTCACAAAGTCATCGGTCACATAGTCACCGGCGCCGTTAATCCAGCTGCGCGGCACGACTTTTTCGCCGTTTGCGATGCGGTGCACATCGTAGACGCCGATGGCCGACTGGTAGGGGTCGTCCGAGACGCGGTCTATGACGACCATCACGCCGCTTGAGCCCTCATCCGCCGCCTTAACCGTTGCGCCGCCGACCGCAAAGGCCTCGTCCACGTCCACACGGCTTGCGAGATGTGCCGCCGCGCGCTGTAAGGTCGAGAGCTCAACCGAGCGGGTCTTGACACCGAGGCGCTCGTGAATCAGCGCCGATAGATAAGCCGCCGTACCCGCCATCTGGATATGGCCGAACGCATCCTTGCTGCGCGCGCCGTCCGCGAGCTCGCAGACATACTCTCCCGCCGCCGTCTTAATGCCCTCGGAAACCGCAGCGACCACGACATCCTTTTCCTCGAGGAGACCGGAGACGCGATCCACAAAGCCCTCAATGTCAAAGGGGAGTTCCGGCAGGTAGATGAGGTCCGGTCCGTCGCAATCCTCCTGACGCGCCAGTGCCGTTGCGCCGACCAGCCAGCCCGCATTGCGCCCCATAATCTCGAGTATGATTACATTTTTCTTCTTGTAGGAGAAACCGAGGGCGTCGCGTATCACTTCCTTGGTCGAGGCTGCGATGTACTTTGCCGCGGAGCCGAAGCCCGGCGTGTGGTCGGTAATCGCAAGATCGTTGTCTATGGTCTTCGGGCAGCCCACAAAGCGCTGCTTTGCTCCGGTGAGGAGTGCGTAATCCGAAAGTTTCCGTATGGTATCCATCGAATCGTTTCCGCCGATGTAAATGAATACCTCAATGTCAAGCTTGTCCAGCAGTTCAAAGACGCGCTCGTAGACCTTCTTGTCCTCGTGAATCTCGGGAAGTTTATAGCGGCAGGTCCCGAGAAAGGCCGAGGGTGTACGCTTCAGGAGTTCCAGCTCCAGCTCGTTTCGAATATAATCCGAAAGATCCACATACTGCTCATCCAAAAAACCCTGAATGCCGAAGCGCATGCCGTACACCTTCCCGTAGCCGCGCTCCTTTGCTGTCTTAAACACACCCGCCAAGCTCGAATTAATGACAGCCGTGGGACCTCCCGACTGACCGACCAACACATTCCCCTTCATAAATTTTTCCTCCTCATTTCCTTGTTGCCCAAAAAAATTCGGCTGTTTTTAGTATAACGAAAGTGGCAAAAAGAATCCAGCGCATAAAAAAAGCGAAGGGAGACTTTCCCCTCGCTTTTCTTTGTACTGTTTTACGCAAGGCTGCCGCTTCTTCTGTCCTGCAAGAACACATGCAGGCGCTCCCTCACCGGACGGCCGACAAGGATGGCCAAAACCAGTTTCACACAGTCCAGCGGAATGAACGGGAACACACAGACCGTGAGCGCTTTGCCCCAGGCCATCTTGGTCTGCCCGACAAACCAAGCGGTTCCGGCCGCGTAGCAGAGAACCAACGCAAGCAGCATGACAACGGCCTGCAACGGCACGTTCTTATAAAAATGATCCACGGCAAAGCCCGTCATCAGCGCCATCAGAATAAACGCGATGAGGTAGCCGCCTGTGGGGCCCAGAATCTTAGCCGGGCCGCCGCTGTAGCCGGACATGACCGGAACGCCGACAAAACCGATCAGGAGATACACGAGGTAGGCAACGGTTCCGCTCTTCATGCCGAGCACATAGGCCGAGAGGTAAACCAGGAGCGGTGTCAATGAAATCGGCACGGCGCCGATCGGAATCGACATGGGGCCAAAGATACACATCAGAGCTGTCATCACCGCAATCAATGCCATGTTGCGAATATCCAAGTACTTCATCTTCTTCTCTCCTCTTCTCTGTGCCGTTTGCACTGTCGCTTAGCATACGCGCCTCCGCTTTAATTGTCAACCTCTCACGGAATTTTGGTTGACAAATTTCTTCTTCCTTTGACTATACTGGGCAAAGATTCGTTGAAAAATTTGAGGAGGCATGCGATATGAACGCATTGGCACTTGCTGAGGAGATTATTGCCGGACGCCGTTTACAGCGGGGCGATGAAGAGTTAACGGAGCTTTTGAGCACGGATCTCGAAGAGCTCTGTCAGGCTGCGGATAAGCTCCGCGAAACCTATTGTCAGAAACAAGGTGGATCTCTGCACCATTATTAACGGCAGAAGCGGCCGCTGCAGCGAGGACTGCAAGTACTGCGCGCAGTCCGCACACTCGAAGACCGGCTGTGAAGAGTATGCCTTTCTCCCGGAAGATGTGATTGTCGCAGCCGCAAAGGCAAACGAGCGCGAGGGCGTGGATCGCTTTTCGATCGTCACCTCCGGCCGCTCTCTCACCGGCGAAGAATTCGAGCAGGCACTCGCCGCCTACCGCCGCATGGCCGATGAGTGTCAGGATCGATCTCTGTGCTTCCCACGGTTTTCCTGACGCGCGAACAGTTCCACCGTCTGCACCTTGCGGGCGTCACGAGCTATCACGACAACATCGAGACCTCGCGCCGCTTCTTCCCGGAAATCTGCACGACCCATACCTTTGACCAGAAGCTCGCGACCATACGCGCAGCCCAGGAAGAGGGACTCTGCGTCTGTTCCGGCGGCATTATCGGCATGGGCGAAACCTGGGAAGACCGATTGGATATGGCGCTCACGCTCGCGGAACTCGGCATTCAGTCCATTCCCGATCAATGTGCTGATGCCGGTCAAGGGCACCCCGCTCGGCGAGCGGGAAGTGCTGAAGGACGATGAAATTCTCCGCACGCTGGCCATCTTTCCGCATGATCAATCCCGAGGCGAACATTCGCCTCGCGGGCGGACGCTCCGCGCTCTCCGATAACGGTGCGCACAGCTTCTCCTGCGGCGTCAGCGCGACCATTACCGGAAACATGCTGACCACGAGCGGTTCCACGATTCAAGAGGACAGAGCCATGCTGAGCGCCATGGGAAGAGATGTGCAGCCCGAGTGGCAGAAGCACTCCGTGCGCCCGAGCTGCTACGAGGCAGTGAAGAATATCGCCCAGTAAAGTGAAACGACAACAGAAGCCCCGCGGCAAATGCCGCGGGGCTTCTTATATTCCGAACGCGATTTGTATCCCCTGACTCCTGTTCCGTCAGTTCTTTGCCTCAGACGGTGCATAGGTGCGGAAAATCTGCTTCACTTCGCCGTCCTTTAAAACGATCGAAATGACCTGCGGACCCCAGTCCTTGTCCTTATCCTTCGCAAACGCGTCCTTAATCTGATCCGCCGTATAGGTCACGCCGTTCTGCTGATTCAAATCGGAGTAATCCATGTAAGTCACATCGCTCGCCAGCTTCAGTTCCTCGGTTCCGGTCGAATAGTAAAGCGGCGTTCCATCCGCGCTCTGGGTGCGGAAGTAGTCGCCGTCCTGAATCAGGCTCACACCGCCGTTCTCCACGCCGCCGTTAATGATAACCTGCGGGAAGTTTCCGGTCTCGGCGTTCTTCTTCTCGATGGTCTTGATACCAACGTCCTTCTGCGCGACCTGGATGACATCGCCCTCCTTCAGCGCATTGATCTTTGCCACATCGTAGCGGTCAAAGTTAAAGAACTCTGCCTTCACGGTCTTGCCGTCAAAGCTTGTCGCATCGAGGCGCACCGGGAAACCGCCGTTTCGTGTGATCTGCCTTCACTGCCTCCGGCGCAATGACACTGCCGCCCGGCTGCCGTGGTCTCATCCGCCGCAGACGCCTCAGCGCTTGTCTCGACCGCGCTGCTCGCAGCCGTGGTCTCCTTCTTGCCGCCGCCGCAAGCCGTAATACTAAGCGCGGCAATCGCCGCGACACAGAACAATCCTGCTTTTCTCATATAGTACCTCCCTCAGTCTTTTCCTAGTACGAAAAACTCAGTCGAAAACAAAACAATTATATTTTATTATACCCATTCAAGCAGGCGAATTCAAGCAGGGAGCGGGATTACGCACTCGATTCTCGAATGCCTTCATGCCCCATCGCGGGACGGGTGCTGATTAACCGCTACCGTAGACTCGGTTTTTCCCGCGGCAGCTACGTTTGCACAAAAAGAAAAGGAGGTGATAATCACCCCCCTTCTCATACGCTGCGGGAAATGGGACTTGAACCCACACGGCTTGTGGCCACTAGATCCTTAGTCTAGCCTGTCTGCCAATTCCAGCATCCCCGCTCGGTACTCAGTTATTCTACTATGTGACCTTTCGGATTGCAAGCACTTTTTTATTTTTTTTGCACGAATTTTGAGGGGGATGATTGTAAGATGAACTAGGACAATAAAAAAGAGCCGATGACGAACTCGTGGTATGATGAAGCTACCACACAACACAACACCAGGAGGTTCGCCATGGCTCAGAAAGAGTATAACACAAATAGAAAATATCGCCACCTGACACGCGAAAAGCGTGCACAGATTGAAGTGCTGCTGCAATTAAAGCTCCCCAAAAGTCGCATCGCGCGCGAAATCGGGATTGCAAGGTCAACTTTATATAATGAACTTGCCAGAGGTACTGTACAGCAGTTAGGACGGAATCTGGAGCCATACACGCGGTACTTTGGAGATTCGGGACAGCGTGTCTACGAACATCGAAGACGAAATAGTCATTGCCCCATGAAGCTGATGAAAGCTAAGAAGTTCGTGTCTTTTGCAGTAAAGCAGATACTGACAAAGCATCTGGCACCTGATACGATTTGCGGTCTTGCCAAAGAAAAGGGCTGTTTCACCGAGCTGGTTTGCAGCAAGACACTTTATAACTATATTGAGCGTGGATTGTTAAAAAGCTCGAAACATCGATCTCACGCTAAAGGTCAAACGTAAACAACACCGTAAGGGACATCCGCAGCATAAGCGGCTGTATGGCCTGAGTATTGAAGCTCGCCCCCAAGTAGTCAATCAGCGGGAGGAGTTTGGGCATTGGGAGATTGATACCGTGGTCGGTCGAAAGGAGTCACAATCCGTTTTGTTGACACTGGATGAGCGAATCACCAGATTTCGACACATTATAAAGATACCCGGTAGAAGCACACAAGCGGTCGAGCAAGGTTTAAAAACGCTCCGAGAGCTGTACGGAGAACGATTCAGCCAAGTCTTTCGCTCCATCACAAGTGATAATGGCAGTGAATTTGCTTCACTGCCACAGTTGCTTCCACGATACCCATATATTATGCCCATCCGTACTCCGCCTACGAACGCGGACTGAACGAAAAGCAAAACTCATTGATTCGCCGGTTCTTACCAAAAGGGAGTTCTTTTGATGTAGTTACGGATGAGCAGATAAGAGAGATACAGAACTGCATCAATCAACTCCCTCGAAAATCCTTTCATTACAGTTCGCCGGAGGAATTATTTCAGACTGTCCTACCTGATCTTGCAATCTAGCACGAATTTTGAGGGGGATAATTGTAAGATGAACTAGGACAATAAAAAAGAGCCGATGACGAACTCGTGGTATGATGAAGCTACCACACACCAACACACCAGGAGGTTCGCCATGGCCCAGAACGAGTATACCACAAATAGAAAATATCGCCACCTGACACGCGAAAAGCGCGCACAGATTGTGGTGCTATTTACTTTGCGCCGATGCTATAATAAAACGAATTCTGTCTCAATGACTCGGAAAGGATATGCTATGGCCTTTGATTATCCGGTGATACTCAGCAAACGAGGCGAGCGTTTTCTCGCCTCGTTTCCGGACTTTCCCGGCTGCTACGGTGAGGGTTCCGACCGCCTTGATGCAATGGAAGATGCGCGCACGGAAGGCGTAAATTGCATACTTCAAGAACTCGAAGAGGGAAACCCGCTTCCGCCCCGCTCCCTCCTCGATGAACTCTGTCTCCGCGAGGGCGAGGAATCCGTGATGCTGACCCTCACCCTGCCCCGCGAAGAAAATTGGAGTTGGCTCGGGTAAATTGTCTTACTCCCATGTTTTCCATACTTCCGGTCGGAATCCCACGGTCGCGGCGGCACCGTTACGCACGATGGGCTGCCGCATAATCTCGGGGTGTTCAAGCAGAAACTGCTCCCTGTCCTCTTCCGGCGTGTGCTGAAACCAAATAACGGTCTCCTTTGCCTTCGCGCCGGGGTCGACCAATGCTTCCGCACTGCCGAGTGCCCGACAAACCGCGCGGAGTTCCCCCTTGCTGAGCCCCTTCTCAAATAAATCCACGCGCTGCACCGGGATGCGACGCTCCTTAAAGTAGCGCTCGGCCTTTTTCACATCAAAATTCTTCCCACCGCCGAAAATCTGAATGTTCATCTTCCTCTTCCTTCCGAATTCCCTGTAAGACTTATCGAAATTGTCGCAGCCTTTTTGAACACGTCCGAGCCTCTCCGGTCCGGCTGAAACAATATGCCGAAATCGTTTTATTACCGCTCCAATATCCCCTTCTCTTCCGCCTGCGCCCGCAGTTCAAGAAGAGCCGCATTGCCGCTCCCGATCGGCGGTTCGGTCCAAATGACACGCTCTGCCGCTTCAAGGAAGGCTCTCGCTTCCCGTAGCTTCTCCGCCGTGAGCGCTTCGTAAGGCGCTGTCTCAAAGACCTTTGCGGCAAGCCGAGCCGCAACCGGATAATCCGAATCCGCGGGGCTGAATATGCCCGCCGCAAAGATATACCCTCGCGCCGAAGCCGCCGGTAAACGGGTATGCCGCTCCCGCCGCCGCCGAGCACCAGAGTGCTCGGCACGGTATTTTCCGAAGCCTGCGGCAACTCTGCGCTGCCGGACAGCGCGTCGTACGCGGAACCGAGTCCGTAAATGCGCCGCATATTATCCTCGGAGAGCGCCTCTTCCGGCGCAGCGGGCGGCAGCACCTTGCCGTCCGCTACCAGTAAGACGCGGTCCGCGCACTTCAGCGCCAAATCCGGCTCATGGAGCGATAAAAAGACCGCGAGCCCTTCGCGGGTCGCAAGATTTCGCAACAGACTCAGAAGCTCTATCTTATGGCGCAGATCCAAAAAGGCCGTCGGTTCATCGAGCAAAATGAGTCGCGGTTCCTGCGCGAGCGCCCGCGCGAGCAGCACGCGCTGACGCTGGCCGTCGCTTAACTCCGAAAAGGGACGGTCCTGAAGTTCCTCGGTCCGCACATAGGACATGGCACGCGCCACTGCTTTATGATCCGGTTCCCGCAAGGTTCCGAAACGCCCCGTGTAGGGATAGCGCCCCGCCTCCACCACCTCGCGCGCGGTGGCAAACTCCGGCTCTCTGCGCTCGGTAAAGAGGAGCGCCATACATGCCGCACGCTCCCGACCGGAATAGGCCCGCAAATCTTTGCCTTCCAGGTAGATGCTGCCGCCCTGCAGGGCAAGCTGCCCCGCCGCACTCTTTAAGAGGGTCGACTTCCCGGCCCCGTTCGGCCCGAGCAAGGCCATGACCTCGCCCGGGCGAAGTTCAAACGCGACTTCCGAGAGCACCACGCGCGCGCCGTAGCCCGTTTTGACCCCTTCTGCCGCGAGTTTTGCCCGCTGCGTATTCCGCATAGCCCTTCCTCCTCTCGATACGCCCTCTGCTTGACAAGGCGCCGCGGCGCTATCGCGTCCATTTGTATACAAACTATATTGACGGTTTACGATCTGTCAACGTTTAGATACCGACTCTCAAGATCCATGCTTCGATATCCTCTGTCGCTGCCTCCGAGGAAAGCGGCATTGGCGCCTCATTGTTTTCATCTACCAAAACCACTTCTTGTTCCTTCGGAAAGTACTGCCTGATCCATAGAAGCAAATTGGCGTAATCCCGAATTCTATCCTCTGAATTAAAATACTTCACCGCGAACGTGCGGCGTGTTCGATCGAGCCTTAATTCAAACTGTGGGCAATCCGCATATCGGCTCCAAGAAATATCGTAGGCCAAAGACCTGCTTTGCCTCTGTTCCGCATCCGTTCCCGGATATTTTTTCTGAATCTCCTCACAGAACGTTTTGAGGTCAAATTCGCCGACTGTTTCGCTCAAATGTAAAAAGCTTGTGACCGACATATTCCCTCCGTGTATGATCCGAATCTCTGATTGGATGGCACTGTCTCATTTTCCCCGCCGCTTCACCAAGAGCCAAAGTACAATCGGCGCGCCGAAAAAAGAGGTCACCGTGCTGAGCGCAAGCTCGGTCGGCTGAAAGGCCGTCCTTGCGATTAAATCCGAGGCCAAACAAAATACCGCTCCCCCGAGGAAGGAAGCCGGCAGCACCAGCAACGGCTTGTTGCTCTTCAGTAGGCTCTGAATCAAAAACGGCGAAGCCACCCCCACAAAGGAAACCGGCCCCGCAAAAGCGGTCACGGTCGCCGCAAGCAAACTCGCGAGAATGATGAGGGCGCTGCGCATCCGCCGCACATTCACCCCGAGGCTCTCCGCATAGCTCTCGCCGAGCTGCACCGCAGCGAGCGGCTTTGCGAGAAAAAGAAGCGCGAAGGCCGAGATCCCGATTAAGACTGCCGCTGTCCTGACCTGCCCGAGGCTCATGCCGGAAAAACTGCCCTGTGACCAGCTGTGCAGGGATACAATCTCCGAATCCGCGGCAAAACTCAGGAGAAAATCGGTCGCGGCCGAGCAGATATAACCTATCATGATACCGGCCACCAGAAGTCCGGCCATCTGCCGCACACGCTGCGATACCGCGAGCAAGATGCCGAGAGATACCAGCGAACCCAGAAAGGCAGCGAACACCAGCGCAAAGGAACTGAGTGCCCGGTTCTGTGCCATGAACAGCATCATGCAGAGTGCCACCGCAAGACGCGCGCCCAGAAGAGACACCGAGCACAAAGGGACCGGCAATGGGGATTCGCAAAATAGGTCTGCAAGAGAAAGCCCGAGACCGCAAGCGCTCCGCCGAGCAGCAGTGCCATCAGGGCACGAGGCAAGCGTATCTTGAATAAGATGCTCACCGCGGGATCGTTGCCCTTCCCCTGTGACAGCAGGGAGAACAGCTTTTCCGGAGAGAAAAACCTGGTCCCAAGCGCCAAATTACAGTAAAAAAGAAGCAGGAGCAATACGGTAAGCAGAAGGAATACCGATGTCGTACGCCTTCTCCCCGTCCTCATTCTATCCTCCTCAGGTAGGAGAGCCCGAGTTCCTCTTCCCCGTGCAAGACGCGTGAAAAATCACGTGTCAGTCCCGCGACCGCATCGGCTGACTGGTACATGTCACTGCCGAGTTGATAGACCTGTTTCTCCCGCACCGCTTTAAAGTCCGAGAAGAGCTCATCCTTCTCGAGCAGCTCCGAAAGGCCGGCAAGCGGCGCTTCAACCGTAGCATTGTATACAAGCACATCCGCATCTCTCGCCGCCTCAAAAAAAGCCTCGCGCGAGACGCGCTGCACGGAACTGCGCCCGGGTTCATCCGGTCCGACACCAAGATACGTTCCGCCTGCCAGAGCTATCATCTTCGGCACATAGTCCGTGCGGCGACGCACCACAAAGCTCCCGTCCCGATTCATGGCGAAAAAGGCCACCTTCTTGCCGCTATCCGCTACGTTTTTGAGCCCGTCCAGTTCATCGCACTGGGCCTTGAAAAAAGCATCCGCCGCCTCGCTCTTGTCGGTCAAAACGCCGTAGAGCCGCACCCACTCGGTGCGCCCGAGCGGATGTCCTTCGTTACTCGAGTAATCCACAAAGACGGGAATCCCGAGTCGCTCAAACATCTCCTTCACTTCCGGCGCGTGCAATATCATCAGAGATTCGATCGCCAGATCACAGCCCTCCGAAGTGAGGAGTTCGTAATCCGGCGCGCTGTATTTTCCGGCAAAGCGCATGGCTCCCGCTTTCCAGCGCACGCTTCGGTGCGTCGATGTGCCAGCCCTCCGCTCTCGTGCCGGTAAAGCGCACACGGTCCAGCGCACCGTTTGCCTCAAAGAGACTCATCGCCGCAGTCGCCGCGAGATAAATATTGTCGAGCGGCTTTTTCAGAATCACATAGTCCGCGGGAAATTCGGCAGGGACCTGCTCCCCTTCCGGAACCAGGAGATAACGCGCCGCGCCGTGCACATCGATGACGGCAAAGTCGCGCTCGTAAAAATAGATGTCAAAGGTCTCCGCATAGCGCAGATTCCATCCGCTTAACAAAGCGCAGCCCCGGAATCTCCGGAGCTGCCGCCTGACTTGCCTCTTCAGCTTTTACATCTGTCACCTTGACCGTATGGTCATACCAGGCCCCCTTGGTGCCGATGAGGGCAAGCGGAAACTCTGTGTCGAGCGCCGGAACGGGGATATCGAAGCCGTAGACCTCCGCGCTTGTACCGTCCTCATACTTGACGGTATCGATGGTCGGCTGCAACAGCGCCGCTCCTTCTTTCCGCGCATCTTCCGCGGTCCCGGGGAAGAGATTGAGGATGCGCTTTGACTGCAGGGAGACATGAAGGGTCATCTTCCCGTCTTTTACGGTCAGAGTTCCCCTGTCGTTCAGCGCCTCGTTCACATGGAACATGGAGCTGTCGGTCTCAAAGCGCGCCGTGTATATGCCGTCCGGCAGTGCTGCCTGTGCCTTGCCGCTCTCCGAAACGCCGCTCTCTGCTGCGCTTGTCGTCTCCGTAGCGCCGCTTTGCTCTGCCTTTCCGCTCCGTGCGGCACAGCCCGTTGTCAGTAGGACCGCCGTCAGTAGGAGCGCAAGTTGCGAAATCCATCTTCCTCGTCTCTTCATCTTCCTCTCCGGGCAGCAGTACTCAGTTTGCCTTGCTCTCTGCCGCCGTTGTCTCCTCTTGAGCGGTGTTCGCCGCGTCGATGGCCGCCTGGGTGTGCTCCGCGTAGAGCTTCTGGATGTCGTAAACACCGCCCAAGCCCTCAATCTGCGTCTCGATGCGATCAAAACTCTTCGCATTCAAGAACTGCTGTACCCAGGAATCATCCTCCGCACCCGCCATATCGTTGTGTGCGTGATCGCCGGCAACGACCATCATCGGACGAATCGTGACCTTCTTATAGCCGCCCTTCTTCACCGCATCGATGACTGCTCCGACAGCGGTCTCTTCCGGCTCGCCCTCTACGGTGCCGATAAACACGTTTGCATAGCCGAGTTTCTTCATTGCGCTCTGCATCTCGGAATAGCTGATAGCTGCGGTGTGCGAAGTGCCGTGACCGAGGAACACAAATGCAACGCCGTCCTGCGCAGCCTTCTGCACACTGTCAAAACCGCCGCCCGTGACGGTTGCCTGCACAATGAGTTCTGCGACTCTCTCCTTATCCGCATTCACATCCTCGGCGTCCTTGCCGACCTCGCCGAGCAGCGGCTCCGCAGTTACAAGCTTATCAAAAGAAGCCTTGTGCTTGTCGAGCGCCTCCTTCAGCTCATCGTACTCCTTGCCCTTCATGAGATGCGTGGGCTGCACAATGAGTTCCTTCACGCCGTTCTTCTTGGCGCGCTCCAGCGCCTGCTCCACATTGTCGATCTTCTCACCGTCACGCGCCAGAATGTGATTCAGAAATAATCTGCGAGGTAAACGCACGGCGCACGCTGTACTCCGGGAATGCCTGTGCGAGGTAGCCCTCAATGCCGCCGATATCCTTTGCGCGGCTGTCGTTATAAGAGGTGCCGAAGCTCACAACCAGGATTTCCTTCTCACCGATTTCGTCCTGATTTCTCGGGTCATCCTTGCTCACATCTCCGGTGTCCAGACCGAAATATTCCGGTGAAGCGTGCTCGCCGCTCACCTCTGCCTTTGCACTGTCACTCAATGCGTCCCAAGCCTCCTTTGCCTCTTTGCAGAGCCGCTCCGTGTCCTCGCTCCAATTCTGCACGTAGATTGCATCAATCTTCTTGCCGACTTCCGCCGCCTGCGCTTTCTCTTCATCCGTTGCCGGCGCGAGCGTCGTGGGCTCGGTCGCCTCTGTCGCAACGGTTTCCTGCTGCGACTCCGTCGCGATGGTCTCCTTGCCCTTGTCCTTTCCGCCGCAAGCACTCACGGCCAGCGCAGCACCCAGAACCAAAACCGCCAACTTTGCCTTTCTCATAACACCCTCCTGCTTTTCTCTTGTTCCGACTGATTCGGTACCTTATTTCACCACTTCAAAGGTAAGCTGATAATCAATTGCATGCGGTTTACTCATCGCGGTCGTATCGCCGACAACACTTTGCGGCGCACCGAGTCCGGTGACCGGAATCACAAAGACCGAATGGCCGTTTTCGATATTCGGCGTAAAACGGATGCCATCCACTTCCATGTAGTCGTACTTGTCACTGCTCCAGACAATCTTTGCCGTTGCTCTGCCGTCCTTCACCGTGAGCTCGGTCGGACTTGCAATCTTTGCTCTGCCGCTGCCGCCCGCAAGCGTTACATTGACCTCGTAGACACCGTCCGCAAGACTCAGCTTCTCGTACTTGTCCGCAAGCATCTGTGCCGCTGCATCCGCCTGTGCCTGAAGCTCGTCCGTCGCCTTAAAATCGGCCGCCTTAAAGTCCGCAATCGCCTTGGCCCCCTTCGGAAGCTGCGCTCTCTGCCGCGGAGGAAGCCGCAGATGCCGCGCTCTCGCCCGCGGAAGATGCCGCGGATGCTGCGCTCTCAACAGCCGAACTTGCGGTCTCAACGGCCGACGAAGCCTGACTCTCCGCCTTCTTGCCGCCGCAAGCCGTCATCGAAACCGCGGCCAAAAGCCCCATTCCCAATGCAAACGAGTATACTCTCTTCTTCATACAATACCCTCTTTCTCTGTTTGATTCAATCCTCTGACTCCAATAAAAAGAGGCTCGTCCTTTCGGAGAGCCTCTGGCTTTTCAGCAAATGATTACTTATCTGGACTCAGCAGTCTCGCCAGCCTTATCAGCTGCCGCACCTGCGCTCTCAGCCGCTGCGCCTGCCTTCTCAGCTGCCTGGCCTGCCTTATCAGCTGCCTCTGCGCCTGCCTTAGCTGCATCCTCACCCATCTTAGCCGCATCGGAAGCTGCCTTGTTTGCGCCCTCCACTGCTGCGGAAGCTGCGTCCTCACCCATCTTCGCTGCGTCGGAAGCTGCCTTGTTTGCCTCTTCCATCGCGCCGGAAGCTGCCTTGTTTGCCTCTTCCACACCGCTGGAAGCCGCTGCGTTTGCGCTCTCCACCATGCTGGAAGCTGCGTCAACCGCCTCGGAAGCAACATCGGATGCTGCCTTGGTCTCTTCCTTCTTGCTGCCGCAACCGGTTGCCAGAACCGCTGCAAGCGCTGCTGCCGCCAAAATTGCTCCAAACTGTCTCTTCTTCATAATAGTATCCTCCCCTGTGTGACAATCATGTCGTCGCCTATTGTAGCATAGTATACGAAAAATGCCAAATAAAACAACAAAAGAGGCTCGTCTTCGCAGAGAGCCTCTTGCTGTCACGCAAAGAAGAGGCCTACGCCTCATCCTCGCGTTCCCGCACAGGCACTCGTGCACAGGAAGGTACTTAAAAGACAAGGCCGGTCTCCCGGCTCGCGGATCAAGGTCCCCTGTCTGCCTTCCCGCTTTCGCAGTGACAGACGGACTCCCCGCATACGGTGACGAGTTCGCGCAGTTTGACTGACTTCCCGATTATCCCGGCATCACACCGGGCACCTTGCCCTTGTTTTTCAATGTTCTTGTTCGACTCAACGATTAAATGCGTTCTTGCCCGGGTACTCCGCTGCGACACCGAGTTCTTCCTCGATGCGAATCAGCTGGTTGTACTTCGCGACACGCTCGGAGCGGCTCGGCGCACCGGTCTTAATCTGGCGCGTGTTGAGTGCCACTGCGAGATCGGCAATCGTCGTGTCCTCGGTCTCGCCGGAGCGGTGGGAGCTGATTGCCGTATAGCCTGCCTTGTGTGCCATCTTGATTGCCTCCAGCGTCTCGGAAACCGAGCCGATCTGGTTCAGCTTAATCAGAATGGAGTTGCCGCAGCCAAGTTCGATACCCTTCTTGAGGCGCTTGGTGTTCGTGACAAAGAGATCGTCGCCGACAAGCTGAACCTTATCGCCGAGCTCCTTTGTCATCTCCTTCCAGCCCTCCCAGTCCTCTTCATCGAGGCCGTCCTCGATGGACCAGATCAGGGTACTTCTCAATGAGGCTCTTCCAGTGTGCAATGAGCTCCTTCGAAGTGAAGTCCTTGCCGGACTTCGGCTGATGATAGAAGCCGATGCCCTTCTCGCTCTTCCACTCGGAGGAAGCAGCGTCCATTGCAAGCACAAAGTCCTTACCCGGCTCATAGCCCGCGTCGCGAACCGCTGCGAGAATGTGCTCAATCGTATCCTCATCGTCCTTTAAGTCCGGTGCGAAACCGCCCTCATCGCCGACTGCCGTGGTCTTGCCCTCGTTCTTCAGAAGCTTCTGCAGGCTGTGGAAGACCTCGGTGCACCAACGGAGACCCTCGGAGAAGCTCGGTGCGCCGACCGGCATAATCATGAATTCCTGGGTATCGACGGAGTTCGTCGCATGTGCGCCGCCGTTTAAGATGTTCATCATCGGCACCGGCAGGTTGTTGCCGTTTGCGCCGCCGAGGAAGCGGTACAGCGGAATGCCGAGGGACTCGGCAGCTGCCTTTGCCGTTGCAATCGAAACCGCAAGGATTGCGTTTGCACCGAGCTTCGACTTGTTCTCCGTGCCGTCCGCCTTGAGCATCGCCGCATCCACCGCATAGATGTTCTGCGGATCCATGCCGTGCAACACGTCGTTAATCACGGTGTTAATATTTTCGACCGCCTTCTTCACGCCCTTTCCGCCGAAACGGGACTTGTCGCCGTCGCGAAGCTCGATTGCCTCAAATTCACCGGTCGAAGCGCCGCTCGGAGCCGCACCTCTGCCGACCGTACCGTCGGTCAGCGTGACTTCCGCTTCCACCGTCGGATTTCCTCTGGAGTCGATAATCTCTCTTCCGATAACCTTCTCAATTGCAAGATGTGTCAACATATTGGTTCCTCCACTTCCGAAAATGAATGTTAAAGAACTCTTTTCCGCTCTAGTATAGCATGGAAAAGGGGATGCCGCCTCTTATTTTTCGTAGCGATAAAAGCCCTCGCCCGCGTTAATGCCGGTCTTGCCCGCATCGATCTTTGCCTTGAGTCCCGCCGCAATCTTGCCGGGCGTGCTCTCCGGGTTCGCGGACTCCGGATTCATCGCTACAATGTTGTAAGCGGTCTGCAGCCCAACAATGTCGAGAATTTGGAAGGGCCCGAGCGGGGAACCCGTGCCGAGTTTCCAAGTCTTGTCGATGGTCTCGGGATCCGCAACCTCGTTTGCCCAGAGCGCTTCCGCGGAACTTAAAAAGGGCACCAGCATCGAGTTCAGAATGTAACCGGGCTGCTCCTTGTGCAGTTCCAGCGGAATCATGCCGATCTCCGCAGCAAACGCGAGCACTGCGGCAAAAGCCTCCTTCGAAGTGCCGCTGTGTCCCATGACCTCTGCCGTATTGCTGCGCCAAATATTATTGGCAAAGTGCAGCGCGAGATAGTTTTCCGGATGCGGCAAAAGATCCGAGAACATGCTCGGGATCATGGTCGAAGAATTGGTTGCGACTATGGTCTTGTCATCCAGATAGGGCGCAAGCTTTGCGTAGAACTCGCGCTTTGCGTCTCTGTCCTCCGCCATGCTCTCGATGATAAAATCCGCCTCTTCTGCGCATTGCTCCAAATCGAGAGAAAGCTCTAAGTTCTTCTTTGCGCGCTCAACCGCCTCGTAGAGTCGCTGAATATCCGCTTCGCTCTTCACGCTGTCTGCTGCGCCGAAACCGCGGGGCAGTTCAAGCGGCTCACCGGCCCGAAGCGCTGCCTCGACGCGCGCAATCTCCGCGCGGTAAACATTGTAAAGCCGCTCGAGCTCGGTTCGGTTCTGCCGATCGAGCCCTCGCTTCTGAGCCAAATAGTCACATCAAAACCCTTGAACGCAGTCTGAAAGGCGATTTGTGCGCCGAGAACGCCGCCGCCCGCGACTACGATATGCCGAAATGCCATAGAATACCTCCTATTTAAAAACAATGTACAAAAATCAATACAAGGAGAGCATAACACGCATGGCGTCCGACGGCAAGTCAGCTGTCGAAAAGTTCCGCGAAGTCGCGCTTGTTTTCCAACTCTTCTTCCGAAACCTCGAGGAAGATATCCTGCGCGGGGCTCTCCTGCACGGCAAGCAAGATGCCCGCCTTCATGAGCTCGAGCACCGCAAGAAAGGTGACCACCAGGAGCAGCTTGTTTTTCCGTCTCTCCAACAATTCGCGGAAAAGGAAAAAGGCCTTGTGATTCCGCGCGTAAGAAAGCACCGCCTCAATCTGCATTTTTAAGCTGACCGGCTCCCGTTTGATGGTCCCGAAGCGACTGCGCTCCGGATCGATGCGGTCTTCCCGCTGCCGCATGACATCCCGGAATACCGCTTGCAGACGCTGCAGGTCCACCCCCTGAAACAGCTCATCCAAATCAACGGGCTGAGTCCATTCCGCCACCTCTTTCGGGAGCGAGGGCTCCCGGTAAAAAACCCGGTAGGCATCGAACTCGCGGTCCGCAAGTTCTTCCGCCATGAGCTTATATTTCTTATGTTCCAGGAGGCGGGCCACCAGTTCCGCTCTCGGGTCTACTTCCTCTCCCGTCTCCTCATCCAACTCGCGCGGCAGCAGCATACGCGCCTTAATATCGAGCAAAGTTGCCGCCATCAGAAGAAACTCGGAGAGTAAATCCAAGTCCTCTCGCTCCAGTTCCGAGAGATACGCCATATACTGTTCCGTTATCTCGGCGATCGGAATGTCATAGATATTTACCTTGTTCTTCTCAATCAGCTTTAGGAGCAGATCCAGAGGCCCCTCATACTTCTCAAGTCGAAGAGAAAGCGCTTCATCCGCCATTTTAAACTCCTTCTTTTAAATCCAGTACCATGAGTTCCGGCAGATTCAAAAAGCGCAGGTCAATGCTGTGCGTTCCGATTCCGGGACTTAGGAGCATCGCATGCCGACCGCGGGAAAAGAGACCGCTTGCCGGCCGCCGGAAGAATTCTATCTGCGGCGTCATGAGGCCTATGTTGCCCGGGAGACGTACGGTTCCGCCGTGCCAGTGTCCCGAAAAGCTAAGGTCCGCCCCCCAGCGCGCATATGCCTCGAAAAAGGCCGGGCTGTGCGCAAACAGGAGCTGAAAGCGCTCTGTATTTGCTTCGCCCAGATGCGCGCGGAGATAGTCCGCTTGCATCTCGTCGTGCGGTGCTCTGCGGTAAAAATTCTCGGTGATGTGCAGTCCGGAGAGCGCAAGATCCTCACCGAGCAGTACCGTCTCATCGCTCAGATAGCGCACTCCCTGCGATACCAGTCCCTCCTGCAGTTCGTCGAAAAGATTACCGTAGCGACCGCGGTCGCGGTCCAGCCTCGCCTCGTGATTGCCCTCCCCGTAGAAGACAGGCGCCAGCTTTACCAGGCGCTCGGTGAGCGCTAAAGTCGCTTCGATCGAAGCTCCGTGCTTTGCGGTCACCATATCTCCGCCGAGGAAAATGTAGTCGGGGTTCAGGCGCTTTGTCTCGGCCGTGAGTCTCTCTTCAATCTCTCCGAGCCGACGCTCGTGAAAGTCCGAGAGATATACGATGCGCCTTGCCCGCTTGATTTTCGCACTTCGGAGCGCATAGTGTCGCACAATCAAACTGCGCCGTTCCCGCTCCGATTCAAAAAGGGCGGCAGCCGCAATGCCGACCGCCGCCAGGCTGAACGAGAAGAGAAGTTTCTTCTTATCCAATCCAGATGCCCTCCTTATTGACCAGATAACCGTCCGGCGTTCTGCTGTCTGTTAGCATTTTGCCGTCGCTACCCAGATAATACCACTGATTCTTGTAGAGCAGCCAACTGTTCGTCTGAAGCGAGCCTTGTCCCGGCGTTAAATAGTACCAGGCACCGGCGCTGTCCTGCCGCCAGCCCTCAAGCATATTGCCGTTTTCATCGAACCAGTACTGCTTGCCGTTAATCTCGCGGCGCGCGTTGCGGACAAGCGCACCGTTTGCCTCGCGGTAGGCCCAGACGCCGTTTCTCTGAATCCAGCTACTTCCGCTTGCCGCCGGATTTACCGCCTGACTTTGTTGACTTGCCGCTTGATTTTGTTGACTTGCTGCTTGACTTGCCGCTTGATTTTGTTGATTTACCGCTCGATTTCGTTGACTTACGATTCGACTTTGACTGCCCGCCGGTTTTAGCGCCTGTCGACTTTCCGCCTGACTTTGCTGACTTCCCGCTTGATTTACCGCTTGCGGATTTTCCGCTTGATTTTGTTGATTTGCCGCTTGCGGATTTTCCGCCGGACTTGCTTGATTTGCTGCTTGCCGGTTTTCTGTCGGACTGTTTGCCGTGAGCGCCTGAACTCGGCCGCTTGCCTGTGGCGTCTCCGTTTCCCCGCCCACGGCTTCCGGTTTTTTTCCACCGTTTTCCTCCGCGAGCTGAAAACCGTAGTCAAGGAGAGCTCGCGTATCCGAGTACTGGGTCTTGCGACTCTTCATGACCACAACGATGAGGCGCACGCCGTTTCGCTCTGCGCAGGTCACAAGCGTATTGCCCGCAGCACTCGTATAACCGGTCTTCCCGCCCAGAATTCCCGGATAGTAGTCTGCATTCCCGCTCGAAATCATTCGATGTCCCATGACGATATCCGTGCCGTTCGGGCGTTTCTGCGTCGCCGGGAAATGGTAGTTCACCGTTTTGTCGATGGCGCGAAAATCCGCGCGGTCAAAGCAGGCTTTCGCAATCAGCGCCATGTCATGCGGCGTCGAAACATGGTTCGCGTTGTTCAGTCCGCTCGGATTCACGAAATTCGTGTTGGTGCAGCCCAGCTCCTGTGCGCGTCGATTCATTTTCTTCGCAAACGAAGGAACGGAACCGGAGACATGCTCTGCGAGCCCGTTTGCGACTTCGTTCGCGGATTTCAACATGAGCCCGTAGAGACAGTCGCGCACTTTGACGCGGTCTCCCTTCATGAGTTCCAGGTTGACGGCGCCCGACTCCAGATTCTCCGTCGCTGCGCTCGAGAACACCACGGTATCTTCCTGCGAAGCATTCTCCAACACCAAAAGTGCGGTCATAACTTGGTGATGGACGCCGGATAATACTGGTGGTTTGCATTTTTCTCGTATAAGAACTTCCCGCTGGTTGCGTTATAGAGCACCGCGCCCTCCGACGCGATATCCGGTGCGTTGGCCGCCATCGCGCTCCCCGCTGTCACGATGCTGAACAACAGTGCCACGGCAAACGCAAGCAGACAGGCCCGCAGGCGCTTTTGATTCCCTTCCGGCATCGACGAATACCCTCCCTCTCCGTGCTTTCGTATCGGTCGTATTCTGTCTTTTTTTTTCTTTTTAATTCTATCACAAGATTCGATTCTATTTTATTACGAAAATCATGAAAGTAGTGGTTTAAGTTCCTGTCCGGCACAAAATATCCTGCCCTGCACGCGATCTTTTCCGCTGCCGCCCTTGCCGCCGCGCGTGCGGAGCTCCGTGAGGAAGGGCTTCCAATCCACGCCGTCTCCGACCAGAAGAAACGAATATCCGCCATCGTCATCCCCCGAGAAAAAGCGCAACCACGACCGGAAATACAGCTTCCCTGAAGCGGCTTCACCGCCCGCTGCAGAGCACTCTCCGGGAGCGGCGGCAAAATGAGGCAGATTCCATCCTCTTCCGCTTGCAGCGGTTCCTGCATTTGTGCCTTATCGCGGGCCGCCGCTTCCGCCCGCAGAAGGATCAGGGCAAGCGCTGTCTCTGCCGCGCGCTGTTCCGCAGCCACTGCCTTTTCCTGCAGACGTGCTACCGCAGCGCTCAGCTCGCCCTGCGGCGCGGAGAGCAGTTTCGACAGCTGTTGCGCCTCCCTGTATCCGCGTCGCGTAATCATTCACCGCGCGCATTCCGCAGGCAATGTAGAGCCGCGTGCCGCCCTTATAGTTCATGGCACTCAGAATTTTGAGAATCCCTACCTCCGAACTCCGCGCGACATGCGGTGCACAGCAGGCACAGCAATCCACGCCGTCCAGTTCAACAATGCGTATGGCCCCCGTGAGCTCTTTTTTCTGCCGATAGTTCAGCGCCGCCAGTTCCTCGGCGTTCGGGTAATAGGCCCTCACCGGAATATCGCGGAAGATGGCTTCGTTCGCCGCGTGTTCCAGTGCCTCAAGCTCCGCGTCCGAGAGCTGCACGCTGAAATCCAACTGCACTTCCCTCTCACTGAGATGAAAGCCCACGTTCTCCGCGCCGTAGAGGCGATTGGCAAGTCCGGACAGAATGTGCTCCCCTGTGTGCTGCTGCATAAAGTCAAAGCGGCGTGTCCAATCCACTTCCCCCTCAACCTCGCTTCCCGCTTCCAGGGGGGCATCCAGAATATGGACAATCACGCCCTCCCGTATCTCTGCGTCCAAAAGACTTGCGCCGCCAAGCTTGCCGCGATCCGCCTTCTGTCCGCCCTGCTCCGGAAAAAAGGCCGTGCGGTCCAAGACTACAGCGAAGCGGCTTTCTCCCGCCGCCGTTCTCCTCTCCTCGCAGGAGAGAACTCGCGCCTTGAATCTAAGTTCCCGCGGATCGCGGTCAAAAATTGCCTCCGTCATCTCTTCTCTCCCTTCGCACGCCTCACAGTGCATTTGCGCTTCGCTTACGCGTCTGCGTTTCATCTCAAGCGTACACTTTCCCTTTTCGCATTTTTCTTGTTACGTTTTTCGTCTTTTACTCGGCGTTATGCTCTATGCCCTGGCTCTTTGCTTTGGTTCTTTGCCTTGGCTCTTTGCCTTGGCTCTTTGCTTTGACTCTTTGCTTTGACTCTTTGCTTTGACTCTTTGCTTCTTCGTTTTTTATTTCGCTTTTACTTCTTGCTTCTCGCTTTTTCCCTTCGTTACTGAAAAGACAGCCTCCCGGCGGGAAGCTGTCTTTTATCTCTTATTGTGCCGCCTTAATTGCCGCAAGAAGCTCCTCGTAACTCTCAAACGCCGGGAACTGCGGGTATGCCTTCTTAATTTCCTCGGTGCTGCGGAACAGGAAGCCCGCCTTACTCGCCTCAATCATGCCGAGGTCGTTATAGCTGTCACCGCTCGCAATGGTCTCATAACCGATCGACTGGAACGCGCGCACGGTCGTTAACTTGGAGTGCTCAATGCGCATGCGGAAGCCTGTAATCTCGCCGTTCTCCGCAACTTCAAGCGAGTTGCAGAAAATGGTCGGATAGCCGAGCTTCTTCATGAGAGGCGCCGCGAACTGCGTGAAGGTGTCGCTCAGAATGATGACCTGCGTGAAGCTGCGGAGTTCGTCCAGGAACTCTTTTGCGCCCGGCATGGGGTCTATGGTCGCAATGGTGTCCTGAATCTCCTTGAGGCCCAGGCCGTGCTCCTTCAAAATATCAATGCGGTAGCGCATCAGCTTATCGTAATCCGGCTCATCTCTGGTGGTACGCTTGAGCTCCGGAATTCCCGTCGCCTCCGCAAATGCAATCCAGATTTCCGGAACCAATACACCTTCAAGATCCAAGCAAACAATGTTCATGTGCTGCCTCCTAACAATTCAGTCAATGTCGCTATTATAACAAACAGAGTCACACATTTCCACTAAATCGCCTTTCCGAGGAACTGACTCTCGTAGAGCGTATAGTAAAAGCCCTGCTTCGCCATGAGTTCCTCGTGGTGCCCTGCTCGATGATGTGTCCCGCCTTCATGACGAGAATTACATCCGCATTGCGTATGGTCGAAAGGCGATGCGCCACAATGAAACTTGTGCGCCCTTCCATCAGGCGATTAAAGGCCTCCTGAATCTTGAGCTCCGTACGCGTGTCAATAGAAGAAGTCGCCTCGTCCAGAATGAGCATGGAGGGATTGCTCATCATGACGCGGGCAATGCAGAGAAGCTGTTTCTGCCCCTGCGAGAAGCCTTCGCCGTTCTCGGCAATCACCGTATCATAGCCGTCCGGAAGCCGCTCGATAAAGCCTGCAATGTGGCAGGCGCGCGCAACCTCACGCATTTTTTCTTCCGAAATGCCGGGATTCCCCATGGTGATGTTTTCCCTTACGGTTCCGCTCTTTAACCAGGTCTCCTGGAGCACCATGCCGAAACCGCCGCGCAGGGAGGCACGGGTCAAATCGCGAAGATCCGTCCCATCGAGACTTATGGCACCGCCCGTCACATCGTAAAAGCGCATCAAAAGGTTGATGAGTGTCGTCTTGCCGCAACCGGTCGGACCGACAATCGCAATCTTCTGTCCGGGCTTTACCGCAAAGTCAAAATTCTCGATCAAATGCTGCTCCGGCACGTAGGAAAAGTCCACCTTGTCAAAACGTACCGCACCGCGAAAGCCTTCGGGGGCAAGCGCCGTTGCCCGGTCCGGAACCTCTTCCGTTTCCTCAATCAACTCAAAGAGTCGTGCCGCGCAGGCAATGGCGTTCTGGAGTTCCGTGAGGACGCCCGAAATCTCATTAAAGGGCTTGGCATACTGACTCGCATAGCTCAGAAAAGCCGTGAGTTCACCGACACTTAAGCTGCCGCCGATCACCGAGAGCGCACCGACCGCACCGACTATCATATAGACAAGCGCGTTCACAAAACGCGTTGTCGGATTGGTCAAAGAGGAGTAGAAGGTGGCCTTTAAAGAGGTCTCCGTGAGGCGCTCATTCAACGCATCAAAGTCACGGATGACGGCTTCTTCACGGTGAAAGGCTTTGACCACGCGTTGCCCTTCCACCATCTCGTTGATCATGCCGGTCTGTTCCCCGCGGAGCTTTGACTGCTCCCGAAACAAGAGATAGCTGTGCTTACTGATGTAACCCGCCACAAAGAAGCTGAGCGGGGTAATGAAGACCACGGCGAGGGTGATGCTCACACTCACAGAGAGCATAAAGAGCAAGGTGCCGACTATGGTCAAAACGCCCGTAAAGAGCTGGGTAAAGCCCATCAATAGGCCGTCCGAAAACTGATCCGCATCCGCAATCACACGGCTCTCGATTTCTCCCGCCGGATGCGCATCCAAGTAGCTGAGCGGCAAGCGCTCAATCTTTCGAAACGCCTCGTTTCTGAGGTCTCGCACCACGGAATAAGCCAGACGGTTATTACAGAGATTCATGAGCCACTGGAACAGAGCCACGCCTGCCGCCGCCAGGGCGATTTTCAGGATGACCAGACGCACCCCCGGAAAGTCCACGCGGCCGGCTCCTATCATGTGGTCCACCGCTTCTCCCGTGAGACGCGGCGCGAGCAGCGTCAGCACCACCGTAAGAAACGCAAACAACAGCGAGGCCGCAAGCCAAAGCCGAAAGCGTCCGATATAGCGCAGCATTTTTGTACCGTGCGCCACTGCATATCATTCTTTTTCTTTGCTTCCATTCAGGCCTCCTTCGGAAACTGGGAGTAGTAAATCTCCTGATACACTTCGTTGTCCCGTAACAATTCTTCATGTGTGCCGCTGCCAACCAGCGTACCGTTATCCAGCACCAGTATCCGGTCCGCATACTGCACCGAAGCCGCGCGCTGCGACACAATGAAGCAGGTAATGTCCCGGGCGCTTTCGCGTATGGCGGTTCTAAGCGCTGCATCCGTTGCGAAATCGAGCGCCGAGGCGCTGTCGTCTAAAATCAGAATCTGCGGCTTCTTCATGAGCGCACGTGCAATCGTGAGACGCTGCTTCTGTCCGCCGGAGAGATTTCTCGCATTCTGCTCCAAGTGAAAGTCAAGCTGCCCGGGCTTGGTCTCCACGTATTCCTTCGCCTGTGCGATTGTGAGAGCCTCCCAAAACGCCGCATTGTCGGCATCCTCCTTGCCCCAGCGGAGATTGTCCGCAATGCTGCCACGGAAAAGCTCTGCCTTCTGTAACACCATTCCTATGTTCGCACGGAGACTCTCGAGGCTTAAACGGCGCACATCCGCGCCGAAGACACGAACCTCACCCGCACTCGCATCGTAAAAGCGGGGAATCAGATTTACCAAGGAGGATTTTCCGCTGCCCGTGCCGCCGATGATGCCGATTGTATCGCCCGCGTAGGCAGTGAAAGCTGATGTCATGCAGGGCCTCTCCGCTCTCCTTGTCATAGCGAAGAGAGACATCCCGAAACTCGACCGCCTTTTTGCGCCCGTTCTCTTCGCTCACGGCCTCTCCTAAAAAGACCTCGCTTGCATTTTCGCTGCCGTCCTGCATATCGCTATGCACCTCCAGCACGGCTGCGACACGCTCGCTGCAGGCAGCCGCACGCGTCACCTGAATGATGAGGTTTGCAAGCTTGATGAGCTCCACCAGAAATTTGCGACATATAGTTTAAAAGCGCAACCGCCTGTCCGGTCTCCAAAATACCCGTATTCACCCGCACGGCATCCGTTTGAATCAACGCGACAACGGCAAGGTTAATCAGCACATAGGTCAGCGGATTCATGAGACCGGAAATGCGTCCCCACCTTGAGCTGCTCCGCCAAAAGAGTGCCGCATTTCGCGCGGCATAGCGCTTACGCTCTGTCTCCTCCTGCCGAAAGGCGCGTATCACACGGACACCGGTCAGGTTTTCGCGCGTGCTCGTCATAATCTCATCGAGTTTTCCCTGCACGCGCTTATAGAGCGGCAGGGTGGTCAGCAAAATCCAGAAGACCACGGCGCCGATCACCGGGATTGCGACCGCAAAGATGAGTGCGGAAGGGCCGTCGATCGTAAAGGCCATGACCATGGCGCCGAATACAATAAACGGCGAACGCAGAAACAGACGCAGTACCATGTTGACACCCGCCTGTACCTGATTCACATCGCTGGTCATACGCGTAATTAAGGTATCCGCGCCAAAGAGATCCAGCTGAGAGAAGCTTAACTCTTGTACCCTTTCAAAGAGCCTGTGTCTCAACTCGCCGCCGAGCCGCATTGAGGCCTTGGCCGCAAAGTACTGCGCTACAATCGAAAAACCAAGCCCCGCAGCGCCGAGCACTAAGAGTAGCCCGGACTGCCGGAGCACATAAATCCGGTCTCCGTTCGCAATTCCTCTGTCTATCATGCTTGCCATAATGAGCGGTACAAGCAGTTCAAGCAAGGCTTCCACCAGCTTAAAGAACGGCGCCAGTAACGCCTCCCTTCGATATTTCTTTAATATCGGCAACAAAACCTTCATACGCCCCTCTCTTTCTCACAATATCCTAGCGAGCCGCACCTCGGCTGTCAAGAAATGCTCCGACCCATTGATTCCCGGGCGCAAGCAAAGGGAACTATTAACCTGTATCCGCTCGGGTACACCGGCTTGAAGAAACCCACCCTAAGTCTTTCCATTTTTCATGTTGTGCAGAGATCGCAACAGCGTTGCCACCTTTCCTTCCGTGCAGACTTTGTCTTGTGTTCAACCCGGGATTTCTTCGCACATTGCTTGAACCGACGGCATGCAATGATAACGCGACAATGCTGTGCATACTTTTACCGAACAGAAAGGCGGGGCGGTGAAGACTCAAAGTCTTCACCGCCCCGCCCGCATATACGAGAATTAGGGGAGTCTCGTTTTTGCTTTACCTTGCCTTACGGCGTCTCGCGAATCCAAGCACCGGAAGCATCCACATGGTAGCCGTCCGGCGTTACTTCGTTCGCGTACATGGAACCGTACGGTCTGCCGCCGCGGTTTCCGTACACCCAACGGTTCTGAGTTGCATCCCAGTCCCAAGTCGGTGCCGGCGTTACCGGGTTCAGGTAGTACCAAACGCCATCAATCTCCTGCCAGCCGGTCAGCATGGAACCTGTCATGATGTTCAGGTAATACCACTTGCCGTCCGCGCTGTCGTGATACCAGCCCTTATCCATCGAACCGAACCAGCCATCGTGGTTCGTGGAGAGGTGATACCAAACGCCCTGGTCGTTCTTCCACCAGCCGCTGTCCATGACACCGTTCTCATCGAAGTGGTAGCTGTAAATCTTGGTCTGGCCGTCAAAGGTGTAAGCGACATCTGCCCAGGTGTTCGTGAGCTTACGGCTGTTGCCGAGCTCGAAGTACCAGCCGTGGCCTGCCGGGTCAAAGTTCACCCAGTTGCCCTCTGCGCCGTTCTGGTAGACACGGTTGCCCGTGCCGGACGGCGTCGTGCTGCCCGTCACACCTCTGCTGCTGCCGCCGCGGCCTCTGCTGCCGCCGCCGCCACCGCCGCCACCGCCGTGGCTGCCGCCACCGCCGCTGTGGCTGCCGCCGCCACCGCCGCCCGGAGTCGGGGACGGAACAATGCCTGCGATTCTTGCGAGGATGCCGTCAATCAGAGCCTTGAGATTTGCATGCTCCGTAACAAGTTCAGCCGTGGTGGGTCTCGGCAGACGGTTTGCAAGCGCATTTGCCTGCGTCACCGCGTTATTGAGATCTGCGAGTTCGGTCGGCGTGAGGTGCGGAATGATGCGCGGATCCGTCATCACTGCGTTGCCTCTGTTGATCTCGCCGATCAGGTTGTTTCTCGCATTCTGCCAAGCGGTGTCATCCGCCGGGATGTACATTGCGTAGAGCGTCATATCGCGGGTCACAGCATCGGAATCCGCGAAGGTCGGTGCCGTCTGGCTGTTCGCCTTACGGAACTGATCGAACTCATACTCGACACCCGTTGCCGGATCCGTGTAATTCAGCGCCAGCGCACCGCGCATGGTCGTGTAGTCCGGGTGGCTCGCGAGGTCGCTGCCGTGTGCAATGCGGAAGGTGTAAGGCGTACCGCGCATTGCGTCAATCACCGTGACCGTGTGTGCCTTCTTGTAGCTCAGCACGAGATAATCACCGTTCTTCGCCTCGAAGCTAAAGTTTCCGTCAAAGCCCGCTGCACTTAAGTCTGCCGGGTCCATCGGGACCGTAACGTAAACAGGGTTTCCGCTCGGATCGATGGTCCGCTTCCAGAGCTCATAATCGGTGTTGTTCTTGATGCTGTCGTCAAGGCGAGCAATCACGCGCATGGTTGCGTTGCTGTTGGTCGCCGGGACCATCTTATTGACGCCGTCCACGTCTCTTGCGAGGCCGACCTGCAGGCTCCACGGGAGCTTAATCTCGTTGTTGCCGACCTGCGTCTTCAGTTCGTTTGCGTAGTTGCTTGCCACCGTACCGCGGTTAAACTTTGCGATGTAGGTGATGGTGTCAACGCTCGGGTTTGCAAGCGCTGCCGTATCATCCGGGTTGTCAATGAGCTCGGTGAGGAGTCTCACATTGTCTGCCGGATCCAGTGCAAAGCGGCCGTCCTTCGGCGAGTAGTCAAGGTCTGCCTTCGGCTGTGCCGGGAGGATGGACTGACCGTTGTAGCTTGCGGACACAGTTACGGAGCCCGCCGGCATCGTAATACGCTGACCCGTTGTCGTAAGTCCGCTCAGATTGCCGAGGAGTACGTTCCAACGCTTAAACGTTGTTCCTGGCGGCACATCCGCGTCAAACTTAATCTTGTCGCCTTCCCGGAAGGTAACGTTCGTATCGTCGGCGCCGATCGGAATAATCTGTTCCGTACCGTTAATCATTCTCTTAATCTCGACAACCTTACCGCCGTTCTCAAGCTTTCAGCGTGTACTCGGTCGTCGCCGCTGCCGGCGTTCCGGTAACCGGAATCACCGTACCCTGCGGAATCTGATTCTGCGGCGTCTGGCTGCCGCCGACCGGTCTTGCGACCACCGTGTAAGTCGTGTTCGGGTCGAGGTTGTCAAAGACAATCGCTGCGCCCGGCGTGCTCGGGGTAACCCAGCCGGAAGCCGGAACCACGTTGCCGCTCGCATCAATCAGGGAGTACTCCGTATTCGGTGCGGTCGGGCTGACCGTGATGGTCTTCTGGCCTGCGTTTGCGGCATCGGTACCGACCGTTGCGTTCGCTCCGACTGCCGGCACATTCACCACGGTCGGCTGGCTGCGATCCGACGCGACTACGCTCGTAATCGGCGTGCCCGCTGCCGGGTTCTGTGCGGTTGTAAGTTCGTATACCTGGTACTGTGCGTTGACCGGAAGGCCCGTGAACGCACCGCTCTGAAGCGCCGTACCCGGAAGGGTTGCAATCACGTTGCCGTTCATATCGGTGATTGCGTAGTTTCTCAGGCTGTTTGCACTGTTTACCTTGACCGTACCGGTGCCGTTGTTTGCGACTACGCCGTTTGCGTTCGGCATTGCAAGCACGCCGTCATCCGTCAAACCGATGCGGGTAAAGACCGTCGTATAGGTCTCGCTGCCGTTGATAATCGTCGTGTTGGTCGGCTGAGAACCGGAGCTGCTGGTCCACGGCTGTGCCATGTAGGTCGCCGGGTTTGCCGGAACCGGCGTCGGCTTCGGGACATCCGCCCAAGTGGTCGCATGCCAAATGCCGGAAGCGGTATCCTTGGTCTGCTCACCGACACGCACCGTTGTGTTGCCGCTCAGACTGCCGTTTGCGCTGTGTGCAAAGTTAATCGTATACCACTTGTTCGGATCCTCGACGAACTTCGGGTAGACACTGACCGCCGTCGGGGTAGTCGTGCCGGCCGGAATCGCGAGTTTCTGATCTGCGGTCGTAATCGTGGAACTGTCGGTGTCTCCGTCGTAAATCTTCTGCTCCGCGCCACCGTTAATCTTCACATACCAGCCCTCGAGCTTGTAGTTCGGGACCGGATCCGCGCTGATTGCGAGATTGCCGTGCGAATCGAGACCCACCAGCTCCTGCCAGGTGTAGGAACCGACGCGAATGGAGCGCGGTGCCGTGTTGCCCGAGATATCACCGTTTGCCGTGGAAGTATAGCTGACACGCGCCCAGGTGGTCGCATCGTTCAGGTTCTCGACATAGGTGATCGTGATGAGTGCACCCTGGCCATCCGATCCTGCCTGCAGGGTAAAGTGCAGGTTCTCATCCGTACCCTGAACCATGCCGCCCGGTGCGAGAGCGCCGTTGTTGGTGCCCGGGTTCATGTTCGGCGCGTAGTTGTAGCCGGGGAGGAACGGAACCGCAACCGTCTGTGCGCCGGTTGCGCCGACTGCTCTCGGCTCATCGATGTCCGGAAGATTCGGTCTGCCCTCCTGACCATCCAACTTGTTGCCGTGGTTATCGAAGAACTTTACCTGTACGCGAATCTGATACGCCGGATCGCGTCTGTAGGTGTACTTAATCTTGACGTTCTGGTTCGGCATTTTGCCGGTCAGCACGCCGTTCGTATTGAACTGGAACTCGCCGTTTGCAGCAAGCTTGTTCGTACCGTAAACGCAAGCGTTCTGGTTATCCGCATCACCGCTCACAACCTGCACGCTGTCGTAGACATAGCCCGCAATGGTCGGCGGCGTCATGCCGACAGACTCCTCCGCATTCTTTTCTCAGAGGTCGCTGCTTTAATCGTGGTACCGGTCTGATCCACATACTCCGTGCGGAGAGAGAAAAACTTGCTCGTATCCACAATATAGAGATAACGAATGGTCAGGTTATCGTTCGGCATCACGCCGCTTACGACATTGCCGCCGATCACATTGACCTGCGCAGCGCCGGTGCCGGCACCGGAATTCTCACCGAATTTGCGCTTTTTGTCGTTCTTTACAATAACAGATCCTACCTTATAGCCGGGAACCGCCGTTGGGGAGAGCGGAACTGCGGTGACCGTATCGCCCATGGCCTTCTGCGTCGGGGAAACCCAGGGCGCACCGTTCGGATTGAAGGCAATGTGGTTGCCGGAATAGAAGCTGCCGCTATCGGTCGCCGGAAGCTCGGCGTTGCTGCCGTCCAGCATGCGGTAGTGCATCACCGTGTAGTCGAAGTTCTGCGCCACACCGCTCGGAATCCATTTCGGTGCGTACGTCTTGCTATCGCTCGGCATTGAAAATCGGCAGCGCCGGCTCAACATACTTCAAAGGATCGGAAGCATCGTACCAGCCGCCAAAGTTGTAGCCCGGATAAGACACGCCCCGCAAAATTCGGGAACGCCGGTCTTGCATCGGAATCGCCTGCGTTTGCGGAAGTACCGTTTGAGTGAACCAGCGGAATGCCCGCAAAGCCCGGAACATCTCTTAACAGCGTACCGGTCTCGCCCGAAACGGAGTTGCTCGTATAGCCGCCGTACGTAACCCCCGGACCGTCTCCGGTGTCAAAGGTAATCGTGGCCGTTGCCGCATAAACCGGCAGCGCCGGGGCTGCCACGGAAAATACCATGACAGCCGCCATCGCCGCGGCGATCCGAGACTTGAAATTATGTCTCAATCTCATCTCATTCCTCCTCAGTGAATCCACGCGCCGTTTGCGTCAACGCGGTAACCGTCCGGCGTTGTCTCATTTTGGTACATGGAACCCATGGGTCTCACAACGGAGTTGGACTTGTAGAACCATCTCTCATTCACCGAGTCATACTCATAGGTGTTTGCAGAGGTGGTCGGTGCAAAGTAGTACCACTTTCCGTTGATCTGCATGCCAACCGGTCTGCATGATGCCGGTTGCCGGATCCAGGTAGTACCAGTGCTTATCCGCCTCGTCGTAGTGCCAGCCCATCTGCATCTTGCCGAGCCAGCCGTCGTGCTCTGTATTGCAGTAGTACCAATCCAGCTTCTCATCGCGGAACCAACCAAAGTCCATGATACCGTGCGAGTTGAAGTGATACCAACCGTTCTTGTTGGCATCGCCGTTTGCGTAGTCGAGCTTTGCCCAGCGGCTCACAAGACGGATACCGCCGTTCAGCGTGAAGATCCACTCTGCGTGCTCGGGGTTAATGAGTTCCCAGTTGCCGTTCGTACCGACCGTGTAGCTCGGCTCATAATCGGCAATGAAGGCCTCGTTTCCGATCAGGTTCGGCTTACCGAAGGTGCTGCCGACACCTGCGCTGATGCTGCCGCTGCCGCCGCTGCGTCCCCGGCTGCTGCCGCCGCGACCACCGCCGCCGCTTCCGCCGCGACCACCGCCGCCGCTTCCGCCGTTACCGCGACCGCCACCGCCGATTCCGCCGCCCGAAAGGGCATCGTTCGAAATTCTGCCGTAGTGGTCATAACGCGGGTTCAACGTGTTTTCATAGCGCTGAATTGCATCGAGCAAATCGTCGAGTGCCTGCTGGAGTTCGGCCGCCGTTGCTCTCGGATTGGTGCGCTCAAAGACTGCGATTGCATCGTTGATACCGGTGTGCACGCCCGGAACACCGTTGATCAGGGCAGCGGTCTCCTTGCGCTTTAAGAAGAAGTCATCCGCAAGCTTAATTGCCTTCTTGATTGCATCATCAAGGCCGTTTCTCGCGTTGTCAACTTCCTCCTTGTTGTCCTTCCAGTAGCCGTAGACAATGGTGCGCTTCTTAATCGGCGCGGTATCGTCAAACGCTCTGTACTTATCCGCCTTGCGGCTCCAACCCTGCCAGTCGTACTCAACGCCGGTCGCCGGATCGGTGAGGTGCGTTGCACTGCCGGTCGGCGTGTTGTTGAGAACCGTGCTGTAAAGCGTCGAATAGTCCGCATCGGTCGGGGACTCACCCTTTCTCACCGGGAAGCTGTACTGCGGCCACGGTGCGACGGTGTCCTTGTCGTTGATGAAGGTCACCTTGTAAGCCTTCGAGTAAACCAGGTAGTACTTGACACCTTCCTGTGCGGTGAACTGGAAGAGACCGCCGCTTGCGTAGACATCAGCCGGGGTCAAGGTCTCCGGAACGTAGGTCGACGTAGCCGTATCATAGCGAAGCAGCTGGTAGTCGAGGTTGTTCACATCTTCCTTGTCAAGCTGTACATAGGTGTTAAATCTTGCGTTGGACGCCGTTGCGCGCGGCACAAGTCTGCCGTTGACATAGCGCTCAATGTTGGTCTGGACCTCCCAGGCAGCCGTAAATGCCGTCGGGTGGTTTGCCGCATCGACCGTTGCCGGATCGCTCTTCAGCGCCGAAGCAACCGCCGCCGGGACGTTCTTCTTCTGGTACACAACCTTGTAAGAAACATCCGCATGGTTCACGTTCATGATGACGCGGTCATCCGGGGTGGTAAGGTCGTTCTCAAGGCCCGGAATCTCGTTCGGATCCAGCGCCATCTCGCCCGGGTTACCGCCGCGAATCTCATCCGTAACCGGCGAATTGCCGTTTCAGGTTGCGGTTGTAATAAGCGGTCAGGACCACGTTCGTATCCGGCATCGTGAAGGTCAGCGTCGCGTTGCCGAGCTGGCTCGTGATGCCCGGGATGATACCGGTCGTGACTCTCCACTCCTTGAAGGTCTCGCCCGCGCTGTTGGTTGCCGGTGCGGTCAGGACAACGGTCTCGTCCTTGTGTGCCTCGTCGAAGTAGTTCGTGTTGATTGCGTTGCCGTTGACAGTCGTGATTTCACTCTCGCCGTCCGTCGTCGTGATGCTGAACTTCGGAATCTCAAGCTCGCCGCCCGGATCCATGGTAACCGGCGTTCCGTCCGGAAGCTTGCTGAGCGCGGTGATATCGTTTCTGCCGTGCGGTCTTGCGACCACGGTATAGGTCTTGTTGGGATCGAGACCGGAGAAGGTAATTCTGCCCGGTGTTCCCGCCTGCCAGCCGTCCGCCTGGGTCTCCGGCGTCGTCACGACGTTTCCGTTCTCATCGATGAGTGCGTAGTCCGCATCTCTGTCGGAGGGATCGATCGTGAAGTCAACCTTCGTCTCATCGTTCGGGTTATACGTAATCTGCTTGTTCGTATCAACTGCCGGAACATGTGCATCGCTCGGGCTGCTGATCGGTGCCGGCACGTTCGAAATGTCGTCGCCGACCTGTGCCGTGTTATCGCCCTCTGCCTCGTAGACCTGGTAGGTCGTTCCGGGCGTGAGGTTGTTGAAGTAGGTTCTGCCGGTCACGCTGCCGTCGCCGACGCCCACAACCTTGCCGTAGGGATCCACGACAATGTACTTGTAGCCGGGCTTCGTGTCGTAAGCCGTCACAACGCCCTTACCCTGGGTATCAAGGCTGCCGCCCGCATCCACCGGGTGCACGTTGGTGCCGAAGACCGCCGGATCCGGATAGAACTTGACGAGGTAGGTCTCGCCGTCTGCGATTGCGTCGCCCGCATTCATCATTGCGCCGTTGTGGAACCAACCCTTGTAGAGGTAGTTGACCTCACCGGTGTAGCTCGTCGCTGCCGGTTCAACCTGACCCCAGGTCTTGTCCTTCCAAGTGTGAAGCGTGGTCGGAACAGCCCGGATTCCAGGTGACATGGTTGTCGAAACGGTGCAAAGTTAATGTCAATCCACCAAGCCGGATCTTCCTTAAACGCAGCAACGAGATTCTCGCCGCCCTGGAAGCGATCCGTATCCTGAAGGAGGTGCTCACTGCCGTCCATGACGCGGTTGTTGTTCGTATCCACGAACCAGCCGTCGAGCATGTAGTGGTAGTCGTTTGCGGTAACAATCGGAAGGAGGCGCTTTGCCTTGAGGTCCGCATAGGTATAGCCGAGACCTGCGCCGTTGTCCTTCAGCACGCTCACCTTGAAGGAGTTCGTGCCGTTTGCGGTCACATCCGGGGAAACCTGCTTGGTCGGGTCATCCGCCGGTGCCATGTTGTCGGAGCTCAGGGTTCCGAGTTCCGTGCCGCCCACCGTGTCCTTGCCGCTGTAGAACTGGATATTGCTCCAAGCGCTTGCATCTCTGTTGTAACGATAGCTGAGCTTAAAGTCGCCGGTCGGCATCTTCGCTCTGTAGTGGTTGTTTGCGGTGTTGAAGGTTGTTGCATCGCCCGCAATCGGCACACCAACCGGGATTGTCATTGTAGCTGTTGTAGATATAGCCGTAGAGTTCCGGCATTGCGAGCGGATCGCCCTCAACCGTATCATCCGTTGCCTTCGGCGTCACCACCGGCGCAACAATGTTTCTGAGGAGGCTGTCGTTCGTGCCGAGGTCCTCGTGCGTCAGGGTAATTCCTGTCCCGTGCCCGCACCGGTATATACATAGTTAATCTCGACATTCTGGTTCGGCATCACACCGGTGTAGTTACCCGCCGCATCCGCGCTGCCGGTCAGGGCAACCACAAGCGGGTTCGGATCATGATCGTTTGCCGTGTTACCCGTAACCACATCAAAGTGGTCATAGGTGTAACCGAAGGTGCTCACCGGGCTGATATTGATCGGATCTTCCGGCTTCACCATCGCGGTGGTGGAGGGCGCGACAACCGTGCCCGCCGGCGATACGTGGTTCACCTTGAGCTGGAAGCCCGGGTGAGACGGATCCACACGATAGCGCCAGGTGATTGCCGCATCCTGACCCGGGAAACGACCCGTAAACTTACCGTAGTTCGCGCTGCCTGCGACCGTATCGAAGGTACCGAAGGGAGCCGGAGCGGTCTGATCGCTGAACTGATAGGTGCTCGGGTTCGTGAAGGAATCCGTAGGCGCCCAGACATAACCCGGGACAACCTTGCGGTTTCCGCTCAGCGGATCCTCAACCGAGAAGCCGCTCGCTGCCGGTGTTGTCGTCGTCTGGAAGGTGATGCTTCCGTTCTGATTCTCATAGGAAGTCGTGTACGCAAACTTGATGTTGTGGTTAACGGTATAGATTGCGTCATAGATTTCCGGAGTTGCCGGGAATACGGACGGAATCGGTGTACAACCGCCGGCATTACACCACGCTTGTTCCAACCGTGGAAGTCATAGCCGTACTTCGTGACCGTCGGCGCAAGTGCGTTGGTCGGATCGCCCGCGAGACCGCTGAGCATGCCCGGGGTCGGGGTTCCGCCCTTTGCGTCGAAGGTGATGGTGCTGTTATCTCTCACATAGTGATAGGTAATGACCGTGTCCTGCTTCGGCATGATACCGGTGACCTTACCGAAGTTCGGGCTGGTCGCCGTGCTGTCCGGCGTCAGCTTGAGCGCCGCACCGCCGACAGAGGTCTCATCCGTGTCAATACTGGAAAGACGATAGGACGGAGGCGTTACGGTCGGTGCCGCCTCGTCAACCGGCTCTCCTGCCGCAATGCTCTTTGCCGCGCGGTTTTCCGCACCCGGAACCGGGTCGCCGTTTGCATCCACGTACTGGAAGCTCAGGGAATAGCCCGCTCTGCGGAGTGCCGCATTGTCTGCCGCCGTTGCGGAGTCCCAAACCGAGAGGCCGTACTTATCCGCCTGGTCTGCGCTGAAGAAGGTGCTGAACGGCGCCACGCTGCTTGCCGCAACGCCTGTGCCCGGTTCCGCAAAGTTCTTCTCCTGTGCAGCCGTCGGGGTACCCACGCCGGAGAAGGCGTCCGGAAGATCCTTGCCCGGATCCACCGCCTGCTTCGAAACACCGATGTTGGAGCCCGCAATGCTCTGCATAACCGAGAGCTTATTGCTTCCCTTAATATAGATATTGCTCGGCTTGCCCTCGCCGTCCGTGTTGCCGTTGACATTGATCACGGAAGCGCCGGAGGGCTTGCTGCCCGCGAGCTTCAGGCTGCCGCCGTCAAAATTAATCGCACCGCGGCCGTTGGTCGGGGAAACGTTGCCGCTCACATTGGAGCCGTCCTCGAGCTGAAGGGTTCCGCCGAGTACGTCAATTGCCGCACCGGCCGTCGTCAACGCCGATTTGTAGCGTCCTGCACCGACGCCTGGTCGCCGAGACGCATGGGTTCCGCTGGTGACCTGAGCATCGGAGCCGTGGAACGTCTGCCGTTCCGCCCTTCATAATCAGCTTCTCAATCGTGTACTTACCGCTGCCGGTCTGCGTGAACAGCGGCGTACCCGGGCGTGCTGGAGGTGATGTAACCGGACGCGCCGGTGTGCGGGAGTCGCCCGTCGACCAAATTCTCATAGTCTGTGGTCGCAATGACAACGTCCGTGCTACCGCCGTGGTTCAGCGTTAACCGGCGCACCATCGTAGTTCGATGATGTAGATATAACCCTTCTTTGCCGGCCAGCTGGTCTACCGCCTGCTGCACGGTCGCATACGGGATTTCTCGTAGGTACCCTGACCCGTTGAGTCGTTGCCGCTAGTACGGTGAAACGTAGTAGGAAGTCGCCTTGATCAGGAACGCAGCTCTGCGGTGAACCGTCTCGTACGGGTGCAGGTCGATCTGCCAGGAGTATCCAAACACCGGAGTCGATCGCTATGTGTCTCTGTCATGCTCTCCTGCCGACAAACATGTTACTTCCCAGTAGTCACTAGTACCGATCCCAGCCCAACGCTTATCCGGCGGGCGTCAGCCGAGGGTTCGGATCGTTGGTAATCAAAGGTCGAAGGTCTGCTAGGTCGTTCGGTTAACCATGTGGAAGCCGGTCGGGCGTGATATAGCAGATCGCGTTATCGTCGCCGTTGATCATGCTGTCCGCACCGCGACCCAATCCAGAAACGACCGGTCGTGTTGGTCGTGTTGTGGAGGTAGTAGTCGACGATAATACTTCTGCCGTCCGGTCCCGGGAGACTTTCATGGCGGTACTCAATGCCGAGGTTTGTGTCCGTGAGGACGTCACCGTTGTTGTTCGGCGAGCTCGGCTTTGACGGCCTTATATCCCGGCAGAGTCGTATAAATCGCTGAGCCGACGGAGCCGCCGCCGTCGGGTTGTCCGCCTTGACAACCCAGGTCGCATATCCTGCGTGTACCATATGTCGTCTGAATGCTTGCGCTGCTGTAGGTTCGTCTGACCGGTATCCAAAGCCGCGAACATCGAAAACGTCTCAGGTGGTGCCTCCACCACCCTCGTTTCCCGCACCCTTTGAACTCTTCCAGGTGTAGGCGGTTGCCTCGGTGGCACCGTCGTTATCTCCGCCCGGCTGCAACTCCGTCGCATATGCATTCTGCACGCCCATGCCGCTCATAGCGAGGCCAAAGATCATGAGAAATGCGAGGAGCTGAGCGAGTGCTCTCCGCAGGATACCGCGGAAAGAATTCTTGCTGTTGCTCATTGAATATGTCACGCTCCCTTCTTAGTTGGGGTCTGCCACAAAGACAGCCAAATCTTCCGGAACGTCGTTCTTCGTGACGGTCGTGGAAGGTCCTGCGATCAGACCGCGCACAAAGTGGTTCCGCTCGGTTCTGTCGTAGTGATAGAATCCCGGACCGGCGCTGCCGTTGTTTCTCCAACGCGGCGCATCCTCATCTCCGGTGAAAGCCGAGGAACTGACCGTTGTAAACAAGGATGTAACCCATCGCCCGTGTTCAGCACGCGTCTGCCGTTCACGATTCTGCCGCTTCTGTCGACCACGTAGAAGCGGTACTGCGGCGTGCCGAGCGTTCCGACGTTCTGCACGACAATGCCGTAGCCTGCCTCTTCCGGTGCATCCAGGCGAAGACCGTTGATGTAGAACTTGTTGTCTCTCTTCTGAAGGATGTTGCGGTTGCCGTAAGCCTTGCCGCTCGGGGAGAACGCGAAGGTTCTCGGGACCGTCAGCCAGCTCAACCGTAATCTCCTTGCCGCTCTGCATGGAACCGTCGTTGATCTCATCCGGGGAGAAGAGGTAGAGGTCCGCCTTCTCAATGCCGTAGAGGTCGCCGTTGATGAAGTCCGCAGCGGTCCAAGCATCGACATCGTACTGCGCGACAAACTCGCTCTTGCCCTTGAAGAGGACAAAGCCGGTCTTCATTCTGCCGATACCGTCGAACGCGTACTCCTTCTGGCCCACGCGCAGAATCTTGTTGCGGTATGCTCTGCCCTTCGAGTCGCTTCTCCACCAGGAGGCCTCGAGGTCAATGTTCTGGTCCTCGTCCAGGTTCGCGGACGGGTACATCCAGAACCACTTGTTCTTCATGAGAGCGCCGCCGTCGTAGCCGCTGTAGTAGCGGACACGCTCGTCGCTGGTCGGGTTGGAACGCACCGCATTCGAGATGCTTGCGACCTTGTCCCACCACTCGATCATGACACCCTTCTCATCGAAGCCGTAGGTTGCGCCGTTGATGTCGCGCTGGAAGGGCTGCTCGCCCGCGCGGCTTCTGTACTTCTTGGAGTCGGCGCCGAAGTAGAACCACATCTTCTCGTAGTCCCCATAGTCTCTGCCGGTGACTTCGCTCGTCAGATGAGAGCCCCAGTCATAGTAGAGCCAACGGTTCGTGTAGAGCGCGCCGTCCTCATCCGCATAGTAGCGAGCGTTCACGAAGGGATCCTCGTCCTGGATGACATTGCCCTCTTCGTCAATCCAGCCGGTCAGCATGACACCGTTCTCATCGAACGCGTAGGTCTTGCCGTCGACCTGCTTGCGGAAGCCCTTGCCCTTCGCGCGGAGACCCTTTGCCGTCCTCGCCGAAGTAGTGCCAGCCGCCCTCGCCGTAGGCGCCGTCCGGATCGCTCTCGCCGTCAATGAAGACCCAGGCATTCTTCACCATACGGCCGTCCTGGTCGACATAGTACTCGTCGCCGCCGAAGCTGAAGATGCGGTTCTTCAGGATGAACCCGGAATCGCCGAGATAGAACCAATCTTCCTTCGACTTTCTTGAAGGCGTTGACTACCGGCTGATCCTCCCGGTTCAGATACTGCCACTCGTCTCCGACTTTGGTCCAGCCTTCGATGGCGTAGGCTGTGACGGTCGGAAAGAGGCAAGCAGCAGCTGCCGCCAGCAGAAACGCTCTGGCTGCTTTGACATGCTTTGTGTGTTTCATGTCCTTCCCCTTTCTCTCTGCAGTGCTAGGGTAAGTCTCTCGACTTTCCCGCAAAAGGGCGCTATATCCCTTCTGCATATTAATATTTTCTTAACCAATCTATCACTTCTGTTCCGCTTTGTCTATAGCTGTTCCGACGTCACGAATATAAAATTTTCTCCCATTTTCGTGATTTTTTTCCCAGTTCAATACGCATCATTTTCAGTTCTTTATGTATATATCCTCTGCTTTTCTGCATCGTATTATCAGGACGTATCTCCCGCAAAGCTTCATATGAACCGACACCTGACTTGCAAAACTTGTCAAAAAAACGCCTTTTGTCCTTTTTTCCACAGTTTACGGTCCCGATTTTATGCCGATCCGCTGTCTCGATCTCCAAACCCATGAAAATTAAGAAAAATCTGCGAATACGAAGGCCGCGGCCGCCGGTTCACACTCGTTTACGGCTTTTTCTTTTTGCGACTCTTGGCTTAAAATGTAGGGAAATGCTGAGAAAGGAGTTTTGGAATGGCTAAATTATTTGGCAGACTTGTGCGCCTCGCACTGGTCGCAGGCGCAGCGGCAGCGGCAGCCTCCTACTACCGCCAGTACACCGAGTTCCACCGCGATCTGGATGAGGAGTTTCATGACTATGAGGAGGGAGAGGAAGGCGCAAGCACCGCGCATACCGCAACCCCGAACCGGAACTATGTGTCCCTGAACGCTAAGCGCGACGAGTTTACGGCTGCGGCGCAAAATACCTTTGAGGCGGCAAAGGGCATGGTCTCGAGCGCTGCAGGAATGTTAAAGGATGTCGGCAACATTCTCGCGGACAATCTTCAGGCGGCAAGCGCCGAGAAGAACTCTCATGCTTCCGACTGCGGCTGCGCTTGCCACTGCGACTGCGAAGAAGCGGCTGAGAACGTGACGGAGAACGCAGACAAAGCCGCGGAAATCAGCTCCGATGAGCTTCTCGCGAAGTCCTATGCGGCTGCCGGCAACGAGGCAAAGCCCGCAACCGAAATCACCGAGGAGCTGTAAGCCGATCCGTATTACAAAGTCGTATTACACAGAAAAGAGCAGACGGAGAAGGAACCCTTCTCCCGTCTGCTCTTTTTGATTGCGCGCTCTCTGCTATAGCCCCCTTTTCCTCTCTATACTCCCTCCAGATTAAAGTCCGGAAGAAAGCGGCTGCCGCGGCTGTCCGCCTCCTGAATGTAACCGTTTCGAAAGCCGAGGCGAAGGAAGTAATCCTCCGCTCTTGCCCGCTCTCTCGCGGTCAGCGAGCGATTCAGTTCCGGGTAGCGCGTCTCTCGGAACGGGGTGTATTGGAACATGAGGCTCACGTACTGCTCTGTTCCGTACGCCTCTGCGATTTCTTCCAGCACCGCAAAGCTGTTTTTTAGGTGCAGCGGCAGGACAAGATGGCGTATCATCACGCCGCTCACTGCCTTTCCCGCATCGCTCAGCTTCAAATTCCCGCTCTGCCGGTACATCTCCCGTATGGCCGCCCTTGCGACTTCCGGATAATTTGCCGCGCCCGAGAAGCGCGCCGCGAGTGCGTTGTCCGCGTACTTGTAGTCCGGCAGCCAGACATCGACCAGGCCTTCCAGGGCGCGCAGTACTTCCACCCGCTCATAGCCGGAGGTATTGTAAAGCACCGGTACTTTCGGACGGTAGATGTTCAAGGCCTTGATAATCTCCGTGACCCAGGGTGTGGGCGTCACAAGATTAATGTTATTCGCGCCCTTTGCCTCGAGTTCGCGGAAGATATCCGCCAGCCGCTCCGCCCTCAGTTCGCGGCCGTAGCGCTCCCGGCTGATCTTGTGATTCTGGCAGAAAACACAGTGCAGGTTACAGCCCGAAAAAAAGACCGTCCCCGAGCCCTCCGCGCCGCTGATACAGGGTTCCTCCCCGAAGTGGAGCGCCGCCCTTGCGGCAAGAAGCCGGGCGCTGCATCCGCAGGCACCCGGCTTCTCTTCCCGATTGACGCGACAGAGTCTCGGACAGAGCTCACAGGAGCGCAAGTCCAAATCTATCATATATCACTCTTCTTTCCTTCTCAGAAATCACAGTATACGCCAAAGCCTCGGCACAGCAAATGCTTCCGGCTGCCCGGTGCTTTGCTTGTATGCTTGTCTCTTTCCGTCTCAGAGCTTAAAGCTGCTCTTCAGCGAGACAATGCGGTTAAAGACCAAGTTCTCCGGCGTGGAATCCTTCGAATCCACGCAGAAGAAGCCGTTCCGCACGAACTGGTAACTGTCATAGGCCTTTCGCGCCCTTCAAAAGTTCGGCTCCAGCTTACAATCCTTTAAGATAATGCGGGAGTTCGGGTTTAAGTTCAGGTTGCCGTTCTCATCGAGCTTGCCCTTTTCCTCATCGACCAGGTTCTCATAGAGTCGGCACTCGGCATTGACCGCCGTGGAGGCATTGACCCAGTGGATGGTGCCCTTTCACCTTTCTGCCCTCAAAGCCCAGTGCCGCTCTTGGTCTCCGGGTCGTAGGTGCAGTGGACGGCAATCACCTTGCCGTTCTCGTCCTTATCGACACCCACGCACTTCACAAAGTAAGCGCCCATGAGACGCACTTCATTGCCCGGGAAGAGGCGGAAATATTTCTTCGGCGGCTCCTCGCGGAAGTCATCTTCCTCAATCCAGAGTTCTCTGCCGAAGGGAAGGGTGCGGCTGCCAAGCTCCGAGTTCTCAAGGTTATTCGGCATCTCAAGCTCCTCGATCTGACCCTCCGGATAGTTGTCGATGATCAGCTTGAGCGGCTTTAAGACCGCCATCATGCGTGCACGGGAAAGCTTCAAATCCTCGCGGATGCAGTACTCGAGCATCGCGGAGTCGACCGAAGAATTTGCCTTCGAGACACCGACCAACTCCACAAAGCGCTTGATGGACTCCGGCGTATAGCCTCTCCGGCGGAGCGCCGCAATCGAGACCAGGCGCGGGTCGTCCCAACCGTCCACAATGCCGTCCTCAACGAGCTTCTTGATGTAGCGCTTGCCGGTCACGACATTTGTGAGATAGAGTTTCGCAAACTCAATCTGGCGCGGCGGCTCCTCAAACTCGCACTCCTGTACAACCCAGTCGTAAAGCGGACGGTGATCCTCAAACTCGAGGGTGCAAATGGAGTGGGTAATCTTCTCGACCGCGTCCTCAATGGGATGCGCAAAGTCATACATCGGGTAGATACACCACTTGTCGCCTGTGTTCTGGTGGGAGAGGTGTGCAATGCGGTAGATGACCGGATCCCGCATGTTGATGTTCGGGGAAGCCATATCAATCTTTGCGCGAAGCACGCGCTCGCCGTCCGCATACTTGCCCTCGCGCATCTCCTCGAAGAGCTTTAAGTTCTCCTCGACCGAGCGGTTGCGGTAGGGGCTCTCCTTGCCGGGCGTATTGAAGTCGCCGCGGTACTCGCGAATCTGCTCCGCCGTCAAGTCGCAGACAAAGGCTTTGCCCTTCTTGATCAGCTTGACCGCACACTCGTACATGGTCTCGAAGTAGTTCGAGGCAAAGAAGACACGGTTATCGAACTTTGCACCGAGCCACTCCACATCCGCGCGAATCGACTCGACAAACTCCCACTTTTCCTTGGTCGGGTTCGTGTCGTCGTAGCGGAGGTTAAAGAGACCGCCGTACTCTTCCGCGAGGCCGTAGTTCAAAAGAATGGACTTTGCGTGACCGATGTGCAGGTAGCCGTTCGGCTCCGGTGGGAAACGCGTCTGTACATGCGAATATCTTCCCGAGGCCAAATCCTTGTCGATCTCATTCTCAATGAAATTCTTTTCGCGACGCTCCGTTCCCGCATTTTCGCGAAGTTCCGCGGCTTCCGCCGCTCTCTTCTCCTCACTCATGGGGCGTATCTCCTCTCTTATTTTGTGACGTTAATCGCGCTGAGCCGATAGCCCGCGTCCGTCTTGGTGAAAATCAAATTGGGCTTTCCGCCGTCCACAGAGACGACCAGATTGCCGCCCGCCTCCCGTAAGTTCAGGAGATCGCAGTGCAGGACGGAGTTTGTGAAAGTCTTCGGTGAAAATCTGCTCCGCCGTGTACTTCCGCATCAATTCATCTTTGCTGTCAATCTCGTTGCCGGATTCGATGCCCAGATACAGCGGGTACTGCGCAAGTTCCGCGAGTGCCTGCATATTCTTATCCCGCACGGCGAAGAGCGCCTGCCCCACAGTATAGAGGGCATCCTTATCGCCGATCGCCGTTGCCTGATCCGCGGCAGCGCTTAGGCTAAAGTTCTGCCCGTCCATCTTGCCGAGGAGCTTTACGCCCTCGCCCGCGGGAAATCCGTTCGTGAGCTTCGATAGATCCGGCTTCTCTGCCGCATCCTCCCCGGTCTCCACATAAATGAGACCAAGCTCCTTGTTCTGCAGGGTAAAGCCGTTCATCGATGCGTCGAGCACCACGCCTTCCAGTGTGTCCTGTGCCGCCTCCGCTGTCTTGCTTGTCTCGGCAAGCGTCGTGCTGCTCTCGACACTGCTCGGCGTCGCACTGTCCTTTGCCCCGGCGCTCTCCTTCTTTCCGCAGCCCACACTGAGCAGGGAGATGGAAAGCAGAGCGAGCGCCATGATTCTCTTGCTTCTCATAATCACCTCGTTAGAATTTCCGGAAGCGCTCATAGCGCTGATTAGCGAGTTCGTCGCGGCTCATTGCGCTGTACTTGCCGATAAACTCGAGGAGTTCCGGCTCCAGTTCCCGCGCTACCGTTTGAATGTTCTCATAGGTCACCGGTTCCGGCTCGGGAATAATCTTTCTCGATGACGCCGAGCTCAAGAAGATCGCGCGAGGTAAGGCGCATATTCGCCGCGGCAAGTTCCGCCTGCTTCGCATCGCGGTACAGAATCGCCGCGAAGCCCTCCGGCGAAAGGATGGAATAGACCGCGTTCTCCATCATCCAGACCTCGTTTGCGGTCGCAACGCCGAGCGCACCGCCGCTCGAGCCCTCGCCGATGACGATCGCGAGTATCGGGGGTCTTCAGTGCCGCCATCTTCTGCAGGTTTTCGGCAATTGCCTGTCCCTGGCCTCTCTCCTCCGCGCCGACGCCGCAGTAAGCACCGGGCGTATCGACAAAGCAGATGACCGGGCGCTTAAAGTGCTCTGCCTGCTTCATGAGTCGCAGCGCCTTCCGATAGCCCTCGGGATTCGGCATGGCAAAGTTTCTTCTCTTGTTCTCAAGGAAGTCTCTGCCCTTCTGGATGCCGATCACCGTGACCGGGATGCCGTGGAAGGATGCGATGCCGCCGATCACGGCTTCATCGTCCCCGTAGCAGCGGTCGCCGTGCAGTTCCATGAAATCCGGGAAGAGCGCGTCGATATAATCCTTTGCGTGCGCTCTGTCCTTTGCGCGGGACAGCTTGACCGTCTCCCAGGCGCTCAGAACACCGCCCTCGGTGTCACGGCTCTCGCTCTCCTCTTCTTGCTCCGCCTTCTGTCCGAACGCGAGGCGCTGTAAATTCTGCAGTGCGGAAGCCGCCGCATCCAAGAGGCCCGGCCCCTTTTTCGGCGCAACTTCCTCGCGGCCAAACGCCTCGACCTGCTCTGCCTCTTCAATGACCGGAGCGGTCTCCGACTCGAGCTCCGCCGCGCCCTTCACATGCAGTCGCAAAATGTGCGCGAGCACCGCTCTCTGGTCTCTGCGCGGCACAATCGCATCCGTGAAACCGTGCTTTAAGAGGAACTCCGAGCGCTGGAAGCCCTCCGGGAGCTTGCCGCCTATGGTCTGCTGAATGACACGCTGACCGGTAAAGCCGATCAGTGCGCCCGGTTCCGCGAGGATAATGTCGCCGAGCATCGCAAAACTTGCGGTCACGCCGCCCATGGTCGGGTCGGTCAAAACGGAGATAAAGAGCTGGCCACTCTCCTGCAGTCTGCCGAGCGCCTCCGAGGTCTTGACCATCTGCATGAGGGAGATGATGCCCTCCTGCATTCTCGCGCCGCCGGAGCAAGCGTAGAGAATGACCGGGAGCTTTTCCTCGGCCGCGCGCTCTGCCATGCGCGCAATTTTTTCGCCCAGATTGTGTCCCATGGAACTCATCAAAAAGCGCGCGTCACAGACACCGATGGCGGTCGGAATGCCGTCGATCGTGATTTTACCCGTCACGACCGCCTCATTGAGACCGGTACTCTCCTTGACTTCCCAGAGTTTCTGCTCGTACTCCGGAAACTCAAGCGGGTTTACCACCGGAAGTTCTTTGGTTCCACTCCTCAAAGCTTCCCGGATCCGCAAGCAGTTTAATTCTGCGCTTCGCGTGAATGCGGACATAGGCACCGCAGCTCGGGCAGGCAAAATCGTTTGGCCCGCACGTCCTGCACGCTGTGGACCGCGCCGCACTTTTTGCACTTTCGCATCACGACTTCCGGTTCTGCTTCTGCTGTGTTTCGCTTGAAAAAATCGATGCGCATCTTTCCCTGTCACTTTCCGAGGATGAAAGGTGAGTTCTGCCTCCACCGCCTTTCTCATCCTCTACATATGCTGTCGCCTTGCCCTTGCCGACAGGTCCCTTCACCTTCTCAATCTCACAAACCAGTCTCAGCCGATCTCCCGGCACCACCTTGCGGCGAAGCGCGCGTGATCCACGGCGCCGAAAGTACGCGGTTCTGCCCGGCATTCTCCTCCTGCGAGAGAATCGCGACCGCACCGGTCTGCGCGAGCGCCTCGATAATCAAAACGCCGGGCATCACGGGTTCCTCCGGGAAATGTCCCCGGAAATAGGATTCGTCAAAGCTCACCGCCTTAAAGCCCTCGGCGCGAACGCCGGGCTCCAGTTCGGTGATGCAGTCTACCAGAAGAAACGGGTGACGGTGCGGCAAAATCTTCTCAATTTCTTTGATTCCGAGCTTTTACCTGCATCTCACGCCTCGTACTTTCTCATCAGAATGGTCGCATTGTGGCCGCCGAAGCCGAGCGAGTTGCTGATGGCAGCACGCACCGGGAAGTGCTCTGCCCGCGCCCTTCACATAGTCGAGATCGCACTCCGGATCGTCCTTTTCGAGGCCCGCCGTCATGTGGACATAGCCCTCTTCGATGGTCTTTGCGAGCACCACAGCCTCGACACCGCCGGCCGCGCCGAGCAGGTGACCGATCATGGACTTCGTGGAACTGACCGCGAGCTTATCCGCCGCTTCGCCGAAGGCGCTCCGAATTGCCTTGGTCTCGGAGAGGTCGTTTCAAGTGGGTCGAGTGCCGTGCGCGTTCACATAGTCGATGTCTTCGGGATTCAATCCCGCATCGCGGAGTGCAAAGCGCATGGCCGCCGCCGCGCCGGAACCGTCCTCGAGCGGGGAAGTGATGTGGTTTGCATCGCAGGTCGCGCCGTAACCGGACAACTCAGCATAGATCTTTGCGCCGCGCTTTAAGGCGTGCTCCAGTTCTTCGAGCACCAAAATGCCCGCGCCTTCACCGATCACAAAACCGTTGCGCTCAAGATCGAAGGGGATCGAAGCGCGCTTCGGGTCCTCGGTCGTGTTGAGCGCCGTGAGCTGCATGAAGCCCGCAACACCGATGGGGGTAATGCTCGCCTCCGCACCGCCCGCCAGCATGATATCCGCGTCGCCGCAGAGCAATGGAGCGGAGGGCTTCACCGATGTTGTGCGTGCCGGATGCACAGGCCGTCACAATGTTGATGTTCTTGCCCTTTCAGCCGCAGTGAATCGCGACATTGCCCGCCGCCATATTGCTGATCATCATCGGGACAAACAGGGGGTTCACGAGGTTCGGTCCCTTCGTGGTCATGCGCTCGTACTCGCGCTCCACCGACTGCAGAGAGCCGATGCCGGAGCCGATCGCGCAACCCGCCATATAGGGATCTTCCTTGCTGAGGTCGAGGCCGCTGTCCGCAAGTGCCTCTTTTGCCGCCGCAACGGCAAACTGCGAAAAACGCTCCATGCGGCGCGCCGATTTGACGTCCATGAAATCCGCAGCCTTGAAGTCCTTGACTTCGGCTGCCAGTTTCACTTTGAACTTTTCCGTATCAAACTGGGTGATGCGGTCAATTCCCACCTGACCCGCTTTCAGCGAGTTCCAAAATGCCTCTGTGCCGATGCCGATCGGCGTCACCGCGCCGAGTCCGGTCACTACCACTCTTCTTTTTTCCATGTATAGCGTTCTCCTGCAAAGCCGCGTTGCCTGGTTTCAAAGAACGGCGGAAGCTCTTAGATAGAGAGTCCGCCGTCTACGGACAGAACCTGTCCGGTGATATAGGAAGCCTCGTCCCCCGCGAGGAAGACGACCGCAGACGCAATATCGTCCGCGCTCCCCATGCGTCCCAGCGGGACACCCGAGAGAATGGCATCTTTTGACTTGTCACTGAGCACCGCCGTCATGTCGGTGTCAATAAATCCCGGTGCGACGGCATTTACGGTAATGCCTCTGCTGCCGAGCTCACGCGCAGCCGTCTTGGTCATGCCGACCAGACCCGCCTTCGCTGCGGAATAATTCATCTGCCCCGCATTGCCGTGAAGGCCCGAGTATGAGGAGATGTTGATGATGCGACCGCTCTTTTGGCGCAGCATCTTCTTTGCCGCCTGCTGCATACAGTAATAAGCGCCATATAAGTTGGTCTGCAAGACCTCATCAAACTGCGCTTCCTTCATGCCGATTAAGAGCGCATCGCGGGTGATGCCTGCGTTGTTCACGAGTATGTCCAGTCTGTCCTCTCGCGCAAGAGTTCCTCGAAACATGCGCTGCACCGCCGCCGCATCCGCGACATTCGCCTGAATCAAAAACGCCTTGCCGCCCGCAGCCTCGATCTCTGCGCGCACTTCCTCGGCCTTTGCCTCGGAGCCGTTGTAGTTTAACGCCACCACAGCGCCCAGAGAGGCGAGGCGCACGGCAATGGCTCTGCCGATGCCGCGCGATGCGCCGGTGACCAGCGCTACCTTACCGCTCAAATTGCTCATATCTTAGACAGATCCTCCATGGTCTCGATGTTTACGACCGTTGCCTCTCTGTCAATCTTCTTTCACAAAGCCCGCAAGCGTCTTGCCGGGTCCCAGTTCGTAGAAGGTATCCACGCCCGCCGATAGCATATTGCGTATGCTCTGCTCAAAGCGCACCGAGCTGTAGACCTGCTCGGTCAGAAGTCCTCTGACCTTCGCCGCATCTTCCACGATACCGCCCGTCACATTCGCATAGTAGGGAATGCGAAGCGGATGAATTTCCGTTTCCGCGAGCACCTTGCCCAGTTCCTCGCCGGCTTCTCTGAGTAGGCCGGAGTGGAAGGGACCGCTCACGTTCAGCATGAGCACGCGCTTAATGCCGCGCGCCTTCAGTGCCTCCGCCGCAGCCTCGACCGCCTCTTTCTTACCCGAAATGACAATCTGCCCCGGGCAGTTGTAGTTCGCAATCCAGACTTCGGGAATCTCGGAAAGCGTCTCTTCGATGAGACTTGCCTCCGCGCCGAGCACCGCCGCCATTGCGCCGACGCCGGCCGGAACCGCCGCTTCCATGAGTTCGCCGCGCCGCGCAACCACACGGATTGCATCCGTCACGGAGAGCGCGCCCGCCGCGTATAGCGCCTCGTATTCGCCGAGACTTAAGCCCGCCGCCGTATCCGGCAGGAGTCCCTGCTTCTCAACGACCTTCATGATGGCAATTCCCGTTGTCACCATGGCGGGTTGGGTGTACTGCGTCAAATTCAGCTTCTCGTTTTCCTCAAAACAGAGTGCCTTCATGTCGTAGCCGAGCAGTTCCGACGCCTCGTCGAAGACTGCGCGCGCATCTGCATCCGCCTCGTAAAAGCTCTGCCCCATGCCGATCTTCTGAGCGCCCTGTCCGGGAAACAAAAATGCCTTTTTAGACAAAGTCCGCCGCCTTTCTCGCAAGCGTCTGACACTCGCGCATCATATCCTCAATAATCTCACGGCAGGGTTTCACGTCCCGGATGAGACCCGCAATCTGACCTGCCATGACGGTGCCGTGAATGACATCGCCTTCCTGTACGGCCTTGCGGAGCGAGCCCAGGGTCAGGTACTCGAGCTCCTCAAAGCTCTTGCCCTCGGCCTCAAGGCGCGCGTACTCGCGCGTCATATCGTTCCGTAGGCTGCGCACCGGGTGACCGTGCGTTCTGCCGGTCACGGCGCTGTCAATGTCCTTCGACTTCACGATGCGGTTCTTATATGCATCGCTTTACCACAGCTTCGGTACTCGCGACAAAGCGCGTGCCGATTTGCACGGCTTCCGCGCCGAGCATAAATGCCGCCATCATCCCTCTGCCGTCCGCAATACCGCCCGCGCCGATCACCGGAATGCTCACGGCATCGACCACCTGCGGCAGCAGACACATGGTCGTTGCCTCACCGATGTGACCGCCGGACTCTGTGCCCTCCGCGACCACGGCGTCGGCACCGAGGCGCTCCATCATGCGCGCCTGCGCGACCGAAGCGACCACCGGAATGACCTTGACACCGGCCTTCTTCCAGTCCTCCATGTACTTGGTCGGCATGCCCGCGCCGGTCGTAACAACCTTGACGCCCTCTTCAATGACCACCCGCGCAACATCGTCCGCGTGGGGAGACATCAGCATGACATTGACACCGACCTGCGCCGAGGTGAGGCGCTTTGCGTCACGGAGCATATCACGAATCACTTCTCCGGGTGCGCTCGCTCCGCCGATGAGGCCCAGGCCTCCGGCCTCACTCACCGCCGCCGCGAGATGCTGCTCGGCGACCCACGCCATCCCGCCCTGCAGGATGGGATAGCGTATGCCGAGGAGCTCCGTCACTCTTGTTTTCATTCTTCGACGCCCTTGTCCTTGAGGTACTTCATGACGTCGCCGACCGTAGCGAGCTTCTCAAGATCCTCGCTCGGAATCTCAACCTTGAACTCGTCCTCCATAGCCATGACCAGCTGGAACAGATCCAGGGAGTCTGCGCCGAGATCATCCTTGAAGGAAGTCTCCTCGGTGAGGGTGCTCTCATCTGCGCTGAGCTGCTCTGCAATCATCTGCTTAACCTTTTCAAACATGGTAATCTCCTTTTTTTTGTGCGCAAGTTAATGAACACTTGCCGTTTCTTTGTCAATCTTGCTTCTTTCTTTTTTTAACCGATTCTCTGCGTTACGTCAATAGCGTATCACCGTTGCGCCCCAGGTGAGGCCGCCGCCGAAGCCCGAGAGCACAAGGATATCGCCCCGTTTGAAGCGGCCCTCGCGGTTCAGTCGGTCAAAGAGGGTCGGGATACTTCCCGCCGAGGTATTTGCCGTATCGGAGAGGTTCATCGGGAACTTGTCGAGCGGCTCGCCGAGATACTTTGGCGACCGCCTCGATGATGCGCGAATTTGCCTGATGCAGAACGTAGGCGCTCACATCCTTCTTGTCGACGCCCGCATTCCGGAGTGCCTCTTCAATGCAGAGCGGAACGGTGCGGACCGCAAAGCGGAACACTTCCTGTCCGTTCATGGAGAGGAAATGGTCTTCGGGATCCGTACGACCGGTGAGGTTATGTCCCTTCACGCCGTCCGCGCCGAGCGCGGAACCGAGGATATCACCCTTTGTCTCATCCTCGGTCGCCTCAAGCACCACGGCACCGACCGCATCTCCGAAGAGCACGCAGGTGGTTCTGTCCTGCCAGTCGATATAGCGGGTCACGAGATCGCCGCCGATGACCAGCGCCTTCTTTGCGAGTCCGGTCTTTAAAAGGCCTTCCGCCGTGCGGAGGGAGTAGAGGAAACCGGAGCAGGCCGCATTGATATCAAAGGCGACCGCGTTCGCAGCCCCGATCAGTGCCTGCACCTGGCAGGCCGCGCTCGGTGTCACATTGCCGTCCGTGCAAGTGCCGAACACAATCAGACCGATTTCCTCTGCGGAGACCCCCGCCATCTCGAGCGCTTTTTCCGCCGCGGCGGCACCCAGCGTCTCTATGGTCTCGGTCTCATCCGCGACGTGGCGCTGGTGTATGCCGGTACGCGCAAAAATCCACTCGTCACTCGTATCGATAACCTTTGCGAGGTCATCGTTCGTCACAACTTTCTTCGGCAGGGCGGAACCCGTGCCGGAAATCCACAATCTCATCGCAGCGCCTTACGCTTCCCGAAGCGACGGATGTGCGCTTCTGTATTCTTTCGCAGGCGGGGCAGCGTCCGCAAATCTTCAGGTAGTCAAGCTTCTCCTGCTGTTCGTATTCCGTTCCCTCAACCTCCGCCGGCGCAATGTGGCCGCAGCCGTACAGAATGGTGTGTTTTGCCATTGTGCTTTCCTTCTTTCTATCTATTTGCCCTATTTGCCCTGTTTGCCCGTCTCTGCCTACTCCGTTATTTTTCGCTTCAGATTCTCGCGACGCCCGTGCGTCTCGCCGCCTCGGCGACCGCCTTGGACACAGCGTCCTTGACGCGCGGATCGAAAGCCTTCGGGATGATGTTGTCCTCGCTGACCTCATCGTCCGCAATCAGGTTTGCGATTGCGACCGCAGCCGCCATCTTCATCTCCTCGTTGATATCCTTCGCGCGGACATCGAAGGCACCGCGGAACAGTCCCGGGAACACCAGCACGTTGTTAATCTGGTTCGGGAAGTCCGATCTGCCGGTCGAGATGACTCTCGCGCCGCCCTTCTTTGCCTCATCCGGGAAAATCTCCGGGGTCGGGTTCGCGCAGGCAAAGATGATGGCATCCTTGTTCATACTTTTCACCATCTCAGCCGTGACCATGTTCGGGCCGGAGAAGCCGAGGAAGATGTCCGCGCCGACCAGCGCATCCTTCAAGGTGCCGGTCTTACGATTGAGATTCGTGACCTCGAGCATCTCCTTCTGCGCCCAGTTGAGATCCTTCGAGTTCTCGTTCATGATGCCTTCGCGGTTGCAGAGCGTTAAGTTCTTAAAGCCATAGGAAAGCAGCAGCTTCGAGACTGCGATGCCCGCGCTGCCCGGTCCGTTCACGACCACCTTGACCTCTTCCTTGTCCTTGCCCACCACCTTCAGTGCATTGATGAGACCGGAGAGAACAACGATTGCCGTTCCGTGCTGATCGTCGTGGAAGATCGGAATATCGCACTTCTCCTTCAGCTTGCGCTCGATTTCAAAGCAGCGCGGCGCCGCAATGTCCTCGAGGTTTACACCGCCGAAGGAACCGGAGAGCAGATAAATCGTGTTGACAATCTCATCCACGTCCTTGGACTTCACACAGAGCGGGAAGGCATCCACATCGCCGAACGCCTTGAAGAGCACGCACTTGCCCTCCATGACCGGCATGCCGGCCTCCGGGCCGATGTCGCCGAGTCCGAGAACCGCGGTGCCGTCCGTCACAACCGCGCACAGATTCCAACGGCGCGTGAGCTCATAGGACTTGTTCACATCCTTCTGAATCTCAAGGCAAGGCTCGGCAACACCCGGGGTGTATGCGAGCGATAAATCCTCCGAGGTCTTAACCGGAATATCCGTTACAACCTTGATTTTACCCTTCCACTCGTAATGCTTCTTCAGTGATTCCTCTGCGTAGTTCATGCTATCCTCCTGTCTCTACAATGACGGGCAAAGACACAAACCCGTATGGAGAAATCATACACAAAATAACAAGTCTTTTCAAGAATAAGCAGGGGCGGGCGACACGCAGCCACGCCGTTCGGCAGCTTTCTCGGATTAAGCTTTTCTTAAATTCAATTGAATACACTACTCCGCTTACGATTTTGCTGTCAACAATCAGAGGGCTATGATAGAATCTCTCTGATTATTGAGTCCGGCAGGACACTGCCACGGAGGTATTCCATGAAATTTTATTCCTATGAGTTTTTGCTGCGACGCAATGTCGGCATGAACCGCGTGCAACTCATTATTGCGGCCGTTTTGTTTCTGATTTTACTGGTAAACGGGCTACGCTATTTTAAAGACAAACAGAGTTCCCGCCACCGCGAACCCGCGCTGATTGCGCTCCTATTACTGATTGTCATGGCGCTCCTGCAAGTGAACCGCTACCGGGAGTTGCAGGCAAACGGCCAGAAGGTCACTCTGGCAATTCATTCGGTGGAACGCATTGCAAAGGAACTGAATGTGCCTGCGGAAGAGGTTTATCTCAATGCGACCGAGTTTTCCGGCAACCCGATTATCTTTGCGAAGGACAAGTACTATCGCGTCCTCTATGTGAATGACACCACCTGCAATCTGGAGCCCATGGAGTTTATCGGCACAGAGCCCGAGTTTATTCGGGAGTAAATTCATCATTGAAAGGAATCCGCTATGCTGTCTGTTTTTAACAATTTTTATTTTCTTGTTGCCGTTAAGCTTTTAATCGGCCTGCTCTCCCTCTCCTTTGTCATTAACATCAGCGGCAAGGGAAATCTTGCCCCCTCAAACGCAAGCGATCAGATTCAGAACTATGTACTCGGTGGTGTGATCGGCGGCACCATCTATAACAGCGCTATCACCATTTTGCAGTACATCCTGATTCTGCTCATCTGGTGCATTGTTATTTTAAGCCTCAAATGGATTAAGACCAACAACCACGCAATCGGACAGCTTCTGGACGGTCAGCCCCTGGTCATCGTGAATCACGGGAAGCTGAGCGTCAAGAACTGCCGCCGCGTGGGTCTCACCGCGCACGATCTCTCCTTTAAGTTGCGCGCGGCAGGCTACTACTACGTAGAAGACTTACAGCGCGTTGTTGTGGAGCAGAACGGACAGCTGCTCGTGATTCCCTACGGCGAGGAGAACCCGAAGTACCCGCTGATTACCGACGGACAGATTCAGCGTGATATTCTGGAGTTGATCGGCAAGGACGAAGCTTGGCTCACGGAGAGTCTCGCAAAAATGGGTCACCGCGATCTGAGCCGTCTCTTTCTCGTTGAGTATCGCGAAGGAAAGCTTCTGGTTTCCGGCTTTAAGCTTGTTAGAAGTCCGAAAAACTGCTATAATGATAGTCTATTCGGGGATGTACCGGTTTCGACAGGGACCGTGCAGCCGGTGAAGCTATCCGCATGCGGTGCGTTAAACGGCAAACTTAAATACAAACGCTAACGATAATTTAGCATACGCAGCCTAAGGGCTTGCCGTCCGCCCCAGAGCACTCACACTTTGGGACCCGGGCGTCGACTTTGTGAGAAACGACTTGCGCTAAGCTTTGCACGCAAGGGCGTAATATGAAGCTACCAAAACCGTGAGGGCGTCCGCTCCCGCGCGGCAGAGGGAATGTCAAAGAGCTGACTATGATAGTAGAAGAACGGGGAATCGGTTTTTGGACACGGGTTCGACTCCCGTCATCTCCATAAACGAAAAAGCACGCATATAGGCCGAAAATGGCTTGTGTGCGTGCTTTTTCTATAGCTGTAATGGCGAAATGTCTGCCTCGCCCGATAGAAAAACTACCAAAAACGGGGGCTCATGCAACACGGATGCAACACGGATGCAACACGAAAGTTTTTAGGCAACTGCCTCCGCTCCTGCGGGCAGCGTCTCCGTGTCGCGCGTGCTGTCCCAGCGCCCCTCCGCGTCTACATAGTAGTAGTACGGAGCTCCGCCGACCGACGGCTGCGTCCCGCGCACATATGCGCTCCGAGCCATGAGGCCGGTCTTCGTGAGGTAGTACTGCGCGCCCTGATACTCGAGCCACTGTCCGGAGAGCATGCCGCCATCTCCGGCGAGGTAGTACCAGCCCGACGCATCGCGAAACCAGGTATCGCGGATGAGCAATCCGGAGTTGTCGAAGACATACCATCTCCCGCCGATGTGCGCCCACTCGCCTGCGAGCCGTCTGCCGGTCTCATCGGAGTACATCCAGCCGGATGCGGTCTGCTGCCATCCGGTGTGAGCCTTGGCTCTGTGCGCCGCGCACGCGGTGTACGCGCACCACGAGATTAGCATCTGGCACCACGGGGACCCCTGCAAGCCGTACCACGCGGCATACTTTGTGAAGTTTTTATCACCCGGGTTGCCGCTCTTCGTCTCCAGCTGTGCCGCGGAGGCCTTCTCTACATAGCCGTCCTCGGCCTCGATGGCTGCAATCATCTCATCGGCCGTGCAGGTGTCCGCGCCGTACATCGGACGCCCGAAGCCCGCGATCAGGTGCGTGCCGCCCACCTCGTCCTCGCGGAAAGTGTAGTGCTTCTCGGCTACGCTGCCGCCGTCGCGCGAAAAGCGCCGGCCGGGAGCGGTGTTGCCCTCCTCGGTCCACATGTCCCACACGCCGAAAATGCTCCGCGTCGCGCGCTTCACCAGCCCCACATGCGCCACGCGCCGCATAGACGCATGGTAGAAATACACGACATCCCCGCGGAGCGGGGTCTTATAGAGCCTGCCCGCCTTTGCGAAAAGACTCATGCCGGTCGGAGTGTAGGCGGTGTAGTCCCCGCAGAGTAGCTTCTGTCCAGCCTGATATGTGTTCATGTGAATCTCCTTTCAAAAAAAGAGAAGCGGGCTTTCGCCCGCTCCTGTTTACTCTTCTTCGTCCTCATCCCGTCTCTGGTAGTACAGCGCCGCGAGCTTTTCAAGTGCCTCCGCGTTGCTGAAAGCTGAGCTCTGTGCCGAAATGATGCTCGCCGCCGTTCGTCGCGGTGTATCTCACGCTCTTGAAGTGCTCAGCGAGTTTCTCCGCAAGCTCCTTGCCGCCGTGCGCCAGTGCGAGATACTGGAAATCGAGTGCGTAGCGCTCCAGCATGTCGAGGATCCGGTCGAAGTTCTTCTCGCTCGTGCAGAGCTTCTTCGCGATGCTGCGCCCGATGCTATCAAGTCTCTTGTAGAGGTCTTCGAGAAGGAATCTCTCGTCCGTGCCGTCCTCCGCCTTGTAGGCCTCCGCCTTGATCAGCGTCGCGATCATGTACGCCTGGAACTCATCACCCTCTGCCCAGGCCTTTGCCATCTCCAGCCCCTCGTTGCTCACCTCTCTGAAATCTGCCTCAGTCAAATATCTCTTCATCTCTGCTTCCTCCTTGTGTGTTGGGCTTGTGCCCCCCTCTTCGTTACATCTATAGTATAGCTTTTGCTATAGCAAAAGTCAAGCAAAAGTAGAGAAGCTTTTTGAGATTTTTCACACGAAAAAGGGAAGGCCGAAGCCCTCCCTTGATTTTATATCGGCCACTCGCCCTCGTGCGCGTCGTGCCAGCGGCTCTCCCACAGGTCGCCGAGCGCCAAGAGCCGCTCCGTGTCGTAGAAAATCGCGAAATCCGTCGCGTCGCGCCCCAGCGTCTCGCTGATCGCGTCGAAGTACGCTTTCATCCGGTCGCGCACCGTATCTGCGCGCCAGCCGTCTCTGTCCGGCAGTATCTGGTCGCGATAGCCCCTCGCATACAGCTCCATGGCAAGGACTACATGCTCCTCCCGCTCCGTGGGGATGTCGTGCTGTGCTCTGCGCCACGCCTCGAAAAGCTCCCGTGCCAGCAGCCGCAGCATCTCATAGGGATAGCCCGCATCCGCTGCGCGTCCGTGCAGCTGTATCACCTCGACCAGCCGTCTCAGCCGGTCGGCATCGCCCTCGATGCACTCCCGCAGCAGCTCCGGCATCGAGCCGCAGGCCTTGCTGATGTCCTGCGCCGTCAGATAGCACTCTACGTCGCCCACTCTCCGCTGCCATGTGAGCCCGAGCTTCTCTTTGATGAGCTTCATACCCTCGACCAGCACCTCAACTCTCGGCTTGCCAAGCGCCTCCGCGCAGAGCTGCAGGTCGGCAAGCTCTGCCGGGGACACCCGGAAGCCTATCTGCTCCGTGCGCGGGTTTTGTGTGGGTCTCCCCATCTGTTTCCAGTCTTTTTTATCCTTTTTCATCGTCATGGCTCCGTCCTCCTATGGCTATAGCATAGCGCAAGCTATAGCAAAAGTCAAGCAATATTCCCCTTCCTATATACACATCCGCAGACACTCGCGGCGCACCGGGAGGAACTTTTTCAAAAACTCCGTATTTCTGCTTGACTTTTGCTATAGCATAACGTATACTAAGAGTGTCAAGAGAAACGGGGGCAGCCCACAATACAGAGAGGACAAAGTCATGACGAACGAGAGAATCGAGAAGGCAATCGAGGCAGGAGCAAGAAGATGGACAAAGGGCGAGTACGACCGGCTGTATGTGAAACCGGAGCTGCTCGGACTTGAGTGCGAGTACTACAAGACCGGCAACGTGCATCACGCCTACTGGCGCGGCGGAGAGATGTCAAACTGCGACGCGCGGCGCGTACTCGCAGCAAGCATTTGGTACGACCTCAAGACCGACAAGATCTACATGAAAAACCCGCCGAAGTACTACAAGGAGGCGCTTTTCGAGGCAGCACGCGAGTTCTTCGCATAACCCCACCACAGGGCGGGGGCTTCCCCGCCCGACCTTCTAAAAATTCTTTCATGTTTTGCTTGACTTTTGCTATAGCATAACTTATACTATAGACATACCACAAAGCACACCGCAGCAGCGGCACAGAGGAGGACACTATGGACGCAAGATACATCATGGACTACACCGCATTCGAGCTCATGTACGAGGGCATCAGACACACCACCGTCGAGAGACACGCCGAAGAGTGGCAGCTCACGGCTGAGCAGGTCGAGACGCTGAAAGCGCGACTGCTCGAGGAGGAGAACCGCGTTTATGAGTACTGGCTCGGCAATCTCCCGCATTTCGCGGTCTTTGAGAGTGGCTCCCTTGACTACGACTGGGACGCAGACACCGACAACCGCCTCGGCTCGGATGCACTGACCACTATCGCTCGCGACCTCATCGAGAGAGTTCACCACGCCGAGCAGATGCTCGCGGATGGCGTTTTCCCGGCGCTCGCCGACTACGCCGACGAGCTTGCGATTCTCATCCGCGATTTTGACGAGTACGCATACGACTACGACAAAGTGAAGCGCCCCGAGACCGGCGCCGAGGACTCGACCGAGGGATTCGCTTTTTGTCGCCGGCTGGAGACCTTCGCTCTCGGAGGTAGGCGACATCTTCGAGCAGTTCCCGCAGAGTCTTGACGAGCTTCACGACCTCATGGGCGGCCTCCGCTCCGAGTACATCGACTGGCTGCGCGACAAGGTCGTCGAGATGGAGTTTGCAAGCGACGACCTCGACGAGGATGCTCCGGACTACGCAGAGAAGCGCGCCGCGCTTGTGAAGGCTTGCGCCGACGACATCGCAGACGATATGATCTGCGAGGCCGGGATGGGCGAGCCGCAGTACCTCTTCGAGGTGCAGAGCTATAGCAGCACGCTCCCCGCAGACGTATACAGCCAAGTCCTGCGGGCACTGCGCGAGCAGGCCGGAGTTGATGAGGAATAAAACGAGAGGGCTTCGGCCCTCTTTTTTTTCTCAAAAAAAGCTCAAAATCTTTCTATTTTTGCTTGACTTTTGCTATAGCAAAATCTATACTATAGATGTAAACAAGAGGAGGGCACAAGCCCAACACACACAAGGAGGTAGCAAGATGACACAGTACAGAGAGAGCGCATGGAGCCTTTACGACGGCGGCTGGAGAGCAGCAGACAGCGAGTGGCTCGCAGAGGAGTACGACCTCACCGCAGAGGAAACCGCGGCGCTGGTCGCAGAGCTCGCGGAGTGCGAGAAGCTCGCGAAGTAAGGCTGAAAAAGGAAAAAGGGGCGGGCAACCGCCCGCCCCCGCTCCTTTTCTTACTCGCCCTCAGACGGGGAAGCCCCCGCGCTGTCGGCAAGACCCTCGCCCACGCAGTACGCGATGACTGCCGCGCCCTGGAGGATGAGAGCCGAGACCTGCGCGGCCTCGCTCTGCCCCGCTCCACGGTAGATCATGACGCCGGACACAAAGCCCGCGACTGCCATCCAGAGTTTTCTGCTGGTCAGCTTTCTAAGAATGTTGTTCATGTGTTTTTCTCCTTTCAGTAGGTAAAATCGTGTTTCTCGAGGCGCTCTCGGTACTGCGCCATGATAAAGTCCGAGGTGGTGCGCGTCACATGGTTCCGGAAATGCGGATGCGCGTCGCAGTAGGCGTCATAGGCATTTATATCCATAAGCGCCTGGTCGTAGGAGTCCTTGCTGTGCTTGATGCCGCGGCCGATTTCATCACCAAAGCGCAGGATTCTCGCACGCGCGTCTTCCGCCCGCATCTCTTCCCCAGACGCTTTCACTTCGTCGAGCTTGTCGGACAGCATCGTGAGGCGTTTGTCTAGAGCCTCCATATGCTCCCGCATGTCGCGGGTCATCTCACTGCCGAGCGCCCTCGCAAGCGCCGACCAGGGCTTTCCCATGCGGGGCGAGCTTTTCAGCAGCCGTCAGTACAGCCACCGCCAGCCATCCGGCAGCGGTCACGATGGAGCCGATGTCTGCTGCGCCCACGATGTCGCGCCACCACATCAGCCCTCCTCGTGCTCGTCCCTCGGGCGGGCGTTGCTGTCGGTCGCAAGGTCGCCCCTGCCCATCTCATGGAGAGCGGCGGCCACGCCGTCCTTGAGGCGCTTCGCGATGTGCGCGAAGGCCATCCGCCCCGCGATAATCTGCGCTGCCAGCATCCTGTGGATTTTTCTGATTTTGCTCTCGATCACTCCTCTTCATCTCCTTTCATCAAGTCGTTGACTGCCCTCAAGCAGCTCGGCGAAGCGCTTTTCAAGCTCCGCGTGGCTCTTTGCTACCACCTCGGCGCGGCGCTCATCGCTCCGCTCGATAGCTGCATCCAGCTGCGCCTGCCAGCTCGCGGGCGTAGCGGACAGGACGGGCACCGGCTCCTCGCCGCTCACGTCCACAGAGTCCACTCTCATGCCGTCCGCCACATCGAGCATCAGCGCCTCGACGTGCTCTACATCGACCTCACCGGCGATGGCGATGACGCTGCCAGTCCGGCCGTCAAAAATCACTGTTTCTCTCATGTTCTCCTTTCCGCTCATGCTATGAGCTCTACGCGCTCCAGTCGCGCGGTGAAAACCGTGTTAGCCCCTGTTTTTGCGGAAATTGCTGCCGTGCGCGGCGACCACTAAAAACCCTTGCTCTGTCACGCCGTCCAGCGGTATATCCAGCGTCACTCGGCCGCTCTGCGCCCGCTGTCCGTTGACAGCTTTCTCCCGTATGGGCGACAGCACGCGGTCGCGCGGCTGTCCGGTGATGCGCGAGAAACCGCCCCAGACGTTCACGCCGTTGCCGTGCGGCATAATGACCGCGTTGGTGGAATATGACACCGTGACCACCGCCCGCCTAAATGGCAGCAAGGCCACGCTCGGAGTAAGCACCCAGAGGGCAATGGCAGGCTCGCCTCCTCCAGAAGTTGAGCCGCCTATCGCGCTTACCACCTCGGCAGACCGCGCGGGGTTTAGGCCGGCATTTGTGCCGAGAGAGTACCGCGCCCGTGTGTCGATTTTACCTTCCGCCCACCCCGAGAGATGCACTCCATCGAAGCGGGCTCCGTCAAAAGGGACGCACGTCGCCGCGTAGTCTACCATGGAGCCCCAGACTCCCAGCACGTTCACGCCCGCCCGGATATTTTGCGGCAGGACGGTCGGCGCAGGTGCCCACGCCCACATACAGGTGGGGTCTATCTGACTACCGCCCGGCATACGCATGAAGACTCCGCGCCCTTTCGAGCCGTAGTCTCCGATGAAGGCCGTGTTTTCGTACGCATCCATCACACGCTGTCCGCCGATGTCTCCGGATATCGGCCAGCGGTACATAGCGCCAGGGATTTTCATCCCGTTTTTACTCGTAAAAGTGCAGCCCTGCAGCACCTGCTGTGCGGTCGCATCCCCGAGCGCCTCGGAGTCCATGCAGATATGCGGGTGGCCGTCCTCCCGCATGTAGTATGCATTGTGGGCGGGGGCGTGCATCCAGAGCGTGCGCGCGTTTAAATCGATACCGTACTCGGTGGTGATGCTCCCGCGCGGGTCGATGCCGTTCGGGCCCATGGTGTTGAAGACCGGGATGCTTCCGTCTACTCGCTGACCGCCGACCCAAGCGCTCTTACCCGCGAGTATGTCCCCCGCTCCAGCGCTGCCCGCGGTCTGCTCCGCGAGGGATGCAGCACTCACCGTGCCGCTGCCGTTGTGATAGCCCTGCGGGACTGTGACGCTCTCCCCAGCTCGCAGAGTTCGCTGCATCGCGCCGCGATTTGGCATTGTGCCGACTCCCGTCTCGTCGTCTGTGTCCGCTCCGAGGTAGGTCTTTCCAGAAAGCACATCTGCAGCCCTTGCGGTCACCTCGTCAGAGCCGACCCCGCCGCCGCCCGAGCCCATGATGATACACTCTGCCATGTCACACCCCCCTTCCGGACAAGAAAAAGTCGATTTTCGGCCGCTTCACGCACTCCACGCGGATGCTGCCATCCAAGGTCTCAATGCGCTTTAGCTGCACGCTCGAGACCTTTTTTGCGCGCTCCGCTGTGACCTCGGCGTTTTCCACGCCCCAGACGGGGCTGTAGCTCGCCTTCATGTCCGCGACCGTCACCGTCTGCATGTACGGGAAGCTCTCCGTCCAGCCGGACAGCGGCAGCCGCACGCGCCACTGCCGAGCGTCCTGTGTGCGGGATGTCTCGGCCTTTTTCAGCTCCCTGTCGATGGTGTCCATCGTGTCAGAGAAGCAGCCCTCCACATCCGCAAAGTCATCGAGCGTCGGCTTTTTCAGGTGATAGTTTTCAGTTTCCTGCATCTTTATGCACCTCCTTGCCACTTCTTGTCAGCGAGCAGGCTTCCCCATGTCTCACCGCGCAGGTCTCGCCAGCGCATACCGGCAAAGCGCCTCCAGCGGTTATACTGGATGCTCACCTTGAGAAGTATATTCGCGGGCAGCATTTTCCGTGCGATTTCCTCTGCATTTTCTTGCAGTCCCTTTGCAGCAAGCCGGAGCTCGATGCTCACCTCGCACGTGTCCCGCTGCACTGTCAGCGTGAAGTCTCTGCCTCCGCAGAGCGCCGTCAGCACGTCCTCGAGCTTTCTCGGTGTACGGCAGGCCACTCACATAGTAGCCGCGCAGTCTCCGCCTACGGCTCTCCAGCGTCTCGCCCGGCATGATCTGGATGCCAAGCATCCGCTCTCGCGCCGCGCACTCTGCCTCGCTCATAGTGTCCGCGTAGTAGTCCTTGAGCTCCTGCGCGATAGCTGCCCATATGCGGTCGAGCTCCATGTCTCCGGCCGCTCCGTACTCTTGAAACTCCCGGATGCGCCCGATGTGCTCTGGGAGATGCGCTTCTAAGTCTGCTCTCACAGGGCGCTCACCCCCTTCACGACCGGCAGCTCAGTGTCGGCAAGCTCAAGATTTCTCGGGTTTCCGTTGAGCGTAGTCCCGCTCGCGTCGAGCACCCCCGGCACATCGAGGATTACCGCCTCGAGCTTCGATATGTAGACCGTCAGCCCGCCGTGCGTACGCTCGCCGTCCTGTGCTTCCCACGCTTTCCGGAGCTCCAGCAGATACTGCTCGACCGCCGCCTGTACAGATGCCTGAAAGTCCTTGACGGATAGCCCAGCTCGCACGGTGATATGTGTCACCACATCGACCGGCACAGTCCGCGCAGCCTCGGCCGTGAAGTCGTGGCCGATGGGCGCGATTCCGTAGCCCATGCGCGGCACAGGGCAGAAAGCTCCTGCACCTGCTTCACGAGGTAGTCGGACGGCGCTCCGTAGTCAGCCGCTTGGATGACGGCCTTCACCGTACCCCCGCCAGCATACGCGGGGTAGATTTTCACGCCGCCCACCCCCGCGACCTTTTTAAGCTCCTGCTTGTACTGCGCAGCATTGCCGCCGAAGGCGTCCTCGGAAAAGCTCTTTAGGTATCGCTCGAAAAGCTCCTCGCGCGTCTCTGCCTCGCGCCCCGGCACCAGCGTCTCCGTGATACGGCAGGAAGTCAGCCCCTCGATATAGTCGATGGGGCTCGCCTGTCCGGAGATGCCATTGGGAGCGGCTCCCGCCTCTTCGCACACAAGCCTATATGTGTTCGTCCCCGGAAGCGCGGCGGCGACCCTGTAGTTGTAGCCCTTGAGATTGAAGCGGCTCCCCACGGGGAGCGGGACATTAGACACTGCAGATGCCTCGCAGGGCGTAGCCTCTCGGGCTGTGATACCTCTGTCGGCCGCGATGAGCTTTAGGTGCTCCATGTCGGCCGTGTCCGCGTGCGACTGCTCTTTGATGTAGGCCATCTCCGTATACAGCCGCTCCGCCTCCAGCGCAAGCGCCGAGAGTGCGTTGTAGACCAGCGAGCCCTCCTGCGTCGAGATGTCTCCGGGCACGCTCGCCCGCGCCCGCTCGAGGATGCTCGCGTATGTCTCTTTAGGATAGGTCAAAATCCATCACCTCCTCGATGTCAGCCCCGACCGTATTTGCGACGCGGAAGCGCACCACCGCGCGGCTGCCCTCGCGCGTGTAGCTGAAATCCTCCACGCCCGTGATGCGCGGATGCACACACAGAGCCGCGGTTATCTCTTCCCGCAGGTCGTCGGCCAGAAAATCGTCGGGCAGCGCCTCGCCGATGTACTGCTCGATGTCTGTGCCATAGCTCCATGTGTACAGCGGGTAGCGGTAGCGCTGCGTATGCAGGCACAGCCACACCCAGACCTTGAGCGCCTCGGCGCCTCGCACCAGCCGGCCGGTGAGCTGTCCGGTGCTATAGTCGATGCCGTACTCTACGAGCTCGCGCTGCACAGCTGTCGGCTGCTGTCTCTGTGCCTCGATGGTCAGAAAACTCGGCAGGATGCTCACGGTGCGCTCACCACCTTCCCCAGCACGAGGTACTTTGTCGCCGTGTGGTCTGCCCCTGCCAGTGCATAGAGCGCGACCATGTCCCCGGCCTTGAGTGCCTCGATATACTCGGAGCCGTCAGCCAGCGGAGCGCCGTCTCGGCACTGTCCCGCGACCCGCACGGCCGAGCGCTTTATATCCCGCTCGAAAAAGAGCAGGTCGTCCTTGGCAAGCTCCAGCGTGCCGATTTTTGCGCTGTCCGCGCCCGTCATTTTGCCAAGCTGGATGCGCGGCGGGTTGTGTGCCGCTCCCTGCGTGCGCATTATCTGGATTGCGGTGTCTGCCCAGCTCATCTGCTCTCTCCTCTCTGCTCCATGATGCTGTCATAAGCAAGCTCCAGCCGCATCCGGTGGATGCCCCCGGAAAAGGTATGCTCGTCGGATTTTATCCAGTACTTGCCCTTCATGCCCGTGGCGCTATCCCGCACTGTCACGAAATAGCAGGACAGGCAGTTGATGTCCCCCAGCGCAGACACCTGCAAGGTCTGACTCGGAGCGGTATGGAGTAGCGTCTGTGCGCCGCTCTCGCTCTGACTGTCGGGCTCTTGCTTGTATACCGCCTGAAAGACTCCAAAGCGCTGGATGCTGCCATCGTCCTTGAGCTCGCCCACCTGCTCGCCCGTAGCGTCAAAGATTTTTACTTGGTTTTTGATGCTGTCCATGCTCTCCGAGATGCTGCTCTCGTAGATGCTGCCATCGTCACTCAGCACCAGCCCCGCCACCGACCACTCGGCCTTGTACATGCCGAAGCCGCGCTTGTAGATCATCGGAAAATACTTGTCGCCAGTCTGCTCGCGGGCTTTCCCATACGCAGCCAGTATGATGTCGTAGAGTGACATAGAGTCGCACAGCATCGACTGGATGCAGATACCGGTCGGATGCAGGTGCCGCACGGGCACTTGCACATCGGCAAGCACCTGCGCTGCGATGGCCTCGGGCGTCAAGTTTTTGAAGCTATACTGCCCCTCGGACTCGAGGAGATGCTTCATCATGTCGTAGGCCTCGTAGGTGATAGTGCCGGTCTGACTCGACCGCTCCACCCCGAAAATCTGCCCGAAGAAAACCTCACCCTCGCGCTCGTCCGTGAGGGCTACATAGTCCCCAGTCGCCACATCGGGCACATGCACGCTCGCATCATATGGCGCATGGATGTAGGAGAAAGACACGGAGCGGGCGGCCTGCTCGGCCGACCCGCGCCATATCACTTCCGTGACAGCGCCAGTGATGTCATAGCTCGCCCCGCTGCTTTTGATGAGCGATAGTCTCATGTCTCACCTCCCGGCACACTCAGCACCATGCCCGGAGAGATTGCGTTCGGGTCTCCCCCGATAGTCGTAGCGTTGGCCGCGTAAAGCGCTTGCCAGTCAGTCTTTCCTGTCAGTCGCCTCGCGATACCCGCCAGCGTGTCGCCCTTTTTCACGGTGTATGTCCGGCTCGGCGCAGGCTTGGATGCCTCTCGCTCTGCCAGCGCGTCTCCGGATACGGTAGCGGATCCGCTTCCGCCGGTCGTGCCGCCCTTCCCGCCGTCAGCTATCACAGACGACTGCGACACGGGAGCGGAGCGGTGCTCTTGGAAAGTGGCTGTGAAGGTCACATCGCCGCTGCCGTCGTCCTCTTTCCACTCGAAGCTCGTGAGCCTCACCGAGAGATTGACGGCCGCGCCTGTGATGACCAGCCGCACGGGCGACCCGCGCAGCACTTTCTCCATCTTGGCCACGCACGCTTTCGGAGACTGTAGCCCCGAGTAGCGGCAGTAGCCACGGTCGTAGCGGCGCGGGAAAAAGCTCGAAAAGGTTATGCTTTTCAGCCCTCGGCCTTTTGCCAGGTCGATGTCGCCGAGCTTTCCCACGCTCACCGTCTCGGTCTGCCGCTCCATGCGCACCGTGTACTCACTCGGCAGGACGGGGAAGCGGAAGCGCGCGCTCCCGCGAAGGTAGATGTCCATACTACGCAAGCCCCCTATTCTTTCCCGCCCGGGCAAGTGCCCGAGCGATTGCCTCGCCGATGCGGTCGATGTCTGCATCCTCGCGGACGATGATCTGGTCTGCGATTTTCGGGATAGTCACCCCGCCGCCCTCGTGTCTCGCCATAGCTACGGACTGGTCGTGCGGATAGATGCGTGTGCCATGCGGAAGGTCGATAATTTCCCCTCCGCGCTCGTGCACCTGCACAAGACCGCCGAAAAAGTTCGCGTCGCCGCGCGCTCTCATCGGGACTCCGCCATAGCCTCGCCGCGCAATCGGCACTCCGCGGGATACTGCGTTGAGGCCATCCCGCGCGTTGTCCGGCAGGGACAGCGACACGGAGTTGACCGAGGAGGCCTTGCCGATGACTCTGTCGATGCCTGCGATGACCTTGTCGAGCAGACCGATAAAGGCATTTACCGGAGCTGTGATAGCCTCCCAAGCGCCGGCAAAAATCTCCTTTAGGCCGTGCCATGCCTTGTCCCAGTCGCCCGTGAAGACTCCCGTCAGGAAGTCAATCACCCCCTGCGCCGCTCGGATGATGCCGCCGATTACTCCGGCGATGTCGTCGATGATAGCTGCTGCCGCGGCTGCTGCCACTCCAAGCGCCATCGCGACTGCGTTGCCAAAGACATCCCACACCACTTTCCGACCTCGGCCACGACCTTGAGTATCGGCTCAAAGCGCTCTCGCAGCCGTGCGAGACTCTCCTGCATGTGCTGGAATACAGGTGAGAAGTGCGCGAGCGTCTTTTTGAAAGTGTCGAAATGCGTGACCACCGCCGCGACCACAAGGGCGACTGCTGCAATCACCGCAATCACAACTGCGGCCGGGGACATAAGCCCCGCGAGGCCGACCTGTGCGACCTTTGCGCCAGCGGACAGGGTCTTGAAGCCCTTGTAGAGTCGGCTTGCCGTGCCGACCGCTTTAGATACCGCCAGCCCGACCGTGCCCACCGTCGAGACCAGCTTGCCGAAAACCATAATCGTGGGGCCGACTGCCGCCGCGATGAGCCCCCATTTCACGATTTGCTCCTGCTGCGCAGGATCCATTTCGTTGAAAGCAGTCACCATCTCGATGGCTTTGTCGATGACCGGCTGCGCATACTTGCTCAGCAGGTCTCCGATTGTGTAGGTTAGTACATCTATCGAGGATTTGAGCTTCTCGATAGAGCCACCCGGACCGGACAGCAGCGCCTCGGCCATGTCGTGCGATGCGCCGGTCGCGCCTTCGATGCTCGATTTCATGTTTTCCAGTGACTCCACTCCCGGGCCGTTGATGAGTGTCAGCCACTTCGCCGCTTGGTTTTTGCCAAAAATCGAGGACGCAGCGGCCAGCTGCTCTGCGCGGAGAGGCCTGCGAAGCCCTTTTGCAGTGCTCCGATAGTCTCCGGCATGGATTTCATCGTGCCGTTGGCGTTGAAGACCTCGATGCCGAGCTTTTTCATCGCCGCTCGCGAGTCTCCGGATGCCATGCGCATGAGACCAGTATTGAGGGCTGTCGCACCCTCGGATGCCGAGATGCTCTTGTCGCCAAAAACGCCCGTCAGCGTCGCCAAATCGGCAAAATTCCAGCCGACCGTGTTGGCCGTCGCGCCCGCGACCGACATAGCATCAAAAAGCCCGGTCACATCTGTGTTGGCCTGCGCCTGCGCCTTGGCCATCATGTCCGCATAGTGTGCCGCTTCGCTGGAGCTTGCGCCGAAGGCTTTCATGGTGTTTCCGAGGCCACTTGTTACCGTGCTTAGGTCGGTAGCGGTACCGGCCGCAAGGTCAAGCGCCGGAGTCAGCATGTCTGCTGCCTCGGCTGCCTTGAAGCCCTGCCGCGCGAAATTAAGCGTAGCGTCCGCAGAGTCTTGCATGCTGAAAACGGAGTTAGAGGCCGAGGTCTTGATGCTCTTCTCGAGCTGTGCCGCTTCCTCGGCCGTGCTCCCCATGGTCGCCTGTACGAGTCGCAGCTGCTTGTCGACCGAAGAGAAATTCTTCACTCCGGCCGCTCCCATGGCAGCTATCGGCACAGATATGGTCTTCGTGATGCTGCCGCCGACCTTCGCGATGCTATCGCCGGTCTGCTGGACGCTCTTCCACGCTTTCTGTGCCTCTTTCGTGCCCTTGGAGAGCAGTGCGATGCTTGCCTGAAAACCCGCCGAAAATTGGTCGCGATACCGGAGGGTTACATCTATTTTCTTGTCACTCATTTAGACTCCCTCTCTGCCCTCTGCCGCTCCTCGTCGACCTCAAGTGCGATAAAAGCGCGCATGACCCGCTTGTCGGACTCGTGCGCGTCGTAGTAGACGGACGGCGGAAGGTGATGATTTACGAAAAGGTAAAACATCGCCTGCGCGTCCGCGTCCGTCTTTACGAGTTTTTTACCTGCTCGACCAGTCCCTCGTCCTCACCGTATCCGGACAGGCGTGCCACCACCTCGAAGAGCTTTGCAATCTCGCCGCCCGGGAAAAGGATGCGCGCAAGGTCTCTCGGCGTGGCCGCGCCGAAGTGCTTCTGCAGCTCCGCGTTCTTGAGGTCGGGGTCTTTCACCGCCTCAGTCACCATGAGCGACTGCATGTCATACGTGCGGGTGTAGTCAAACTCTCCCTTCCTCACATTGCCACCAGCAATCTCCGCGTACCGGTCGCCCGGCAGTGCGGAGAGCGTCACAAAGACATCTTCGCCCGCGATTTCAGAGAGCCGCTTTGCGCGGACTTTCTCGGTGGGTACCTCGGTGAGCTTGTCACGGTCAATCGACATCAAAAATCAATAATCATGTTTTTCTCCTTCCTTACGCGGTGATTGCGTCCAGCCACTCCCAGCTCTCAAAAGTGAAAGAGTAGCTTTCCTCGCCGTTTTTGCCGACCGCGAAATCCATGAGGATTGCCTTGTCGAATTTACAGCCATAAAGCGCCACGCGCTCCGCGCCGAAGGCGTCCGGATCCTCGAGCTTCATAATGATTTTGTAGGTCGGGGACTTGCCCTGCTGCACGGAGTCGGACACCTCCTTCGCGATATTAGACCGCACATGGTGCAGCTTTACCGAGCCCTTCGGCTCGACTTTCGTCAGCTTCTTGCCCGGCGTCAGCGTGCGCACCATGGATACATCAGAGTAGGTCAGGTCAATCTCGGCCTTGCCCTCCTCGACCTCTGCGAGATACAGGTCATTGACCCACATCTCGCCCCAAGTGCCATTGATTACGCGATTGGATTCAAATTTCGGCATGCTGCCTCCTTTCTCACAGGCGGATTACGAGGTCGATGTCCTCCATCGCGTCCAGCATCGAAACCGATGCGCGAAGGAATACATGCGAACCCGTGTTCGCCTTCTTGATTTCATCGTCCGAGCACGCTCCGACCGGCTTCTCGGTGCCGTCGTCGAGGATTGCGGGCTTGCCCTGGTCGATGAGCCATCTGCGCTGCGCAGCCGTGTCAATCTCGCAGGATGCCCCCGCAAGCGCTCCGTCGGCCACAAGCCCCTGCATGTACTGCGAAATCGCGGTGATGAGCAGAAGTTTGTTGTCGTAGGAGTTCTGGAAGCGTCCGATGTAGCCATCCTCCGCGGTGCGCTTGATGTCGGTCTTCATCATGTCCATGATTTCGACCAGCCGGATTTTCTTGAAAGAATCCTTTTTCTCGGCCGTGGTGGTCGTGAGGCTCGTGACCGCGCGGGAGAGCTTTACCTTCTCGCCGTCCCAGATTGCGACCAGCTTGCCCGCTCCGACTGCTGCATCTGCCTCGGTCTTGCTAAGTCTCGACACATCGTCGAAATCCTTGAGCGGCGCGAAGGTTGCGGACTCCTTGAGGCCGGTACCCGCGAGCAGCCCCGCGATTCTCGGCGTGCCCTCTTCGGCAGTCAGCGTCGCGTTGCCCCGCGTGAGCGTGGACGCCCAGTTGATGATTCCCTCACTGTCCGCTCCCGCCACATCCGGCAGCACGGCCTTGATGAGGTGGTCGGCTTCGCGCTGTTCTTTCACCCATGTGATGAGCCCCGCCGCCTGACTGTCCGTCTTGGAGTACGGCGCGGCCAGATAGGTGAAGTCCTCGGACGCGAGTGCCTTCTTTGCGTCCGTGTAGGCCTTGCCCATGTCCGCAGCCGTCGCCATCACATACGCGAGTACATATCTCGGCGCAGAGCTGCCGCCCTTGAGCGCGTCGAGGATAAAACGCTTATTCGCCTCGCTCAGACCGTCCGGGATGTCCTCGGTGGTGTAGATTTTCACCACCTTCGGCGCGGTGTCCTTGAGCAGCAGCGTCACGATTCCCCGCGCGCGCTTCTCTCTACCGCAGTAGTGCCTCTCTCCTCAAAAAGGATAGATACACTCGGCGCTTTCAGTGTCGCCATGTCAGTTCTCCTTTCTTTCTATGCTTCCTTCGAGCCGCTCCATGACGGGCAGCCCGCTTTCTACCGTCGTGCACTCCGACCATGCGAAGCGCATGCTTATCTGCAAGATATTCCCTTCCTCGCCGATGTACTCCGAGCCGTAGCCACGCACCAGCAGGGCTCTTTCAGCCCGGTGTCTGCATCCGTGAAGCGCTGCACCATGCCGAGCGCGTCGAAAATCTCCTTTTCTTTCCGGAGATTGTCAGTCTGATTCGGCGTGCGCTGCACATAGGTGATTTTCACCGATGCCCGGAGGTTCAGCAGGTTCTTGCTCTCGTGCGTCCGCTCCAGCGGGATAATCTCGACAAAAAAGTACGTCGGCCGTGCTTGGTCGGCGTTTTCATTGCTATATCGCGGGATGTCCGGATACAGCCGCGCAAGTACGCCATTCACTGCTTTCAGGATGTCGCCGTAGCCTATCACAGCCCCACCTCCGCCATGGCGCGCGCCACCGCAGCACCTACAATCTCGGGGTATTTGTCCTGATACTCGTCGCGGATTCTCTCCGCGATGTGCTTGCCAGGGACAAAACCGCCAGTGTTAGTGCCGTTAATCCATTTCACATGCCCGTTTTCCACGAGATGCCAGTGCGGCGCGGCATTTCGCACCTCGATGGCCGAGGTGATGCCGAAATCGCCCGTGACCTTGTGACGCTTCCACGTTTTCCGGAAAGAGTATCCCGCGGGCATGAGCCCGTTGCAGTCCTCCGTGAAGTCCTTTGCCGCGCGCATCATGGCGCGGTCGAGTGCCTCCGGAGCGGTGTCGATGAGCTTCTGCATGTCTGCCACCAGCTCGTCTGCTCCGTGTAGCTCCAGCTCTACGCTCATAGCCCCTCCTCTCTCGTCTGCCGGTCGATGTCCTCGGTCACATAAAGCTCGAGGTAGTACCCCGCCTCCAGCGGATCGGTGATGTACTCGATGTGGAAGCGCTTGCCCTTGTAGGCCAGCACATCCTTCTCGGTCACATCCGTGTGCCGCATCGTGACCTTGTATGTCTCTTTGTTGCGGATTTTGTAGTACTCCAGCTGCTCCGAGCCGCGGAGCGGGCGTATCTCTGCCCACACCGTGCGGAGCGGCCGCAGCGTTACCACTGTGCTGCCGAGCTCGTCCTCTGTCTCCGTGTAGCGGCAGATAGTCACGCGCTTGGACAATCGCCCGGGGTTAAGCCCCTTCACCAGTGCCATGCGCAGCCTCCTCTCGCAGCTCGTGTTTCATCTGGAGTTGCAGCAGCATACTCGCGTATGTGTACTCGATGCGCTTTTTTTCTTGCACATCGGACTGCATGAGCTGTCTGTGGTCGTACATGTCCTGCACCATAGCGCAGAGCAGCAGCTCGGCGGTCGGGTCGCTCTCGTCGTAGCTTCCCGCCGCCGCCTTGATGTACTCCTGCGCTGCCGCTTTCATACGCATGAGCAGCCCGTCATCCTCGTCTCCGTCTACACGGAGATAGGCCTTGATTTCAGAGAGCTCCATGCGTCACCTCCTTACGGGGTCGGAGTCGTGTCGATAAAGCCGCGCACGATGGCCGCCTTGTCCACGAGCTTGCAGTCGAAGCGCGAAGTTCCCTTGAAGAGCATCAAGTCCTGCGCGAAGGCGGACAGCGTCCCTACCACGCCCTCGGTCGTCGTGCTGATGCCAAAAGAGCCGAGGCGGAAAGTGCCACTGCGCTCTCCCAGTCTGCGATGAGGAACGGCGCCTTCTTGCCGTCGCTCGCAAGCGTCGCGTTGGACAGCACCTTCACCGGGATGACACCCGAGCCGGTCGCGATGACCTTCTTTGCGGGGTTCTGTACGTCCGGAGACAGTACGTATCTGCCGTTCTTGTCCTTGAGTGTGTCAAGATACTGCAGGCCGTCGTCATTCGTGACAATGGTCACAGCTCCCGCGTACGCCGCGCCGAGCGTGACATTCACCGCCTCCTTGATGCCGTCGAGACCCTTCAAGTCCTTCTTGGTCAGCGTGTCAACCTTCGCGAGCACCGCTTTGTTGACGGTCGCGATGTCCTCGCGCCCAAGCCAGCGCGATACCAGCTTCACGATGTTCTCGTCAGAGTCCTTTAAAAGCTCCTGCGAAACCGGCAGGATGCCCGAGCGCTTCTCGACCGCGTAGTCTACGCGCTCGAACTTCGGGCCGCCCTTTTCCGCAGCGGCCTCAGTCTCTGCCACCGTCGCAAAGCCGGTGCTCTGCGCCTTTGTCATATAGTGCGCGCGCCGGTCGGCGCACTCACATAGGTGACGTCGATAAGGTCTTCCAGCTTGTCGACTGCGCTCTTGTACTCGCGCACTCTGGTCTCGATTTCCTTCGGCACGGTATAGCCGCCGTCAGCGTCAGCCCCCTCCTTCATGCCGGTGTAGGCATCTCTGAACCCTCTTCGAGCCGAGCTGCAGAACTTCGAGAGCTCCGTCTTCTCCGGCGCTGCCGCGGGCTTTGCTGCCTCCGGCACCGTCTTTGCCTCCAGCTCGTCGAGCAGGTCAAAAGCCTCCTGCGCCCCGTCGAGCTCTTCCTTCTTTGCCTTTGCCTCCGCGAGCTTGCCCGCCTGCGCGAGCGCGATTGCCTCTGCCTTGAGGCCGTTGATTGTGTCGAGCATTTCCTGCTTCGTCATCCTTAGTCTCCTTTCGTGTTTCCACTCTTTTCCAGCTCGGCGAGCAGCTCTTTCAGCTCCTCCGCTTTCTGCTGCTCTGCCTCTTTTTCTGCTGCATCGCGCGCTTGTACTTCGCCACCATGTCCTCGGTGACCGCAAGCCCTGCCGACGCCGCTGCCTTGCTGCTCTGTCTCTCGCTGATGCCGTCGATGAGCCTCAGCTCAAGCGCCCTCTCGGCCGTGAGCCATGTCTCGTCATCCATGAGCGCCAGCGCTTCGTCCTTGCTCATGCCGCTTTTCTCGCAGTAGGCCGCAGACAACGCCTCGTCGACCGCAGACAGCGCCGCTGCGTCCCTCTCGAGGTCGTTTTTGTTGCCGCCGCTACTCATCCATGCCCGATGCACCATGAGCAAGGCCGTCGGCAGCATCTTGCACGGCGCAGCCATCGCAATGACCGAGGCCGCCGACGCTGCCAGCGACTCAATTTCGATGTCCACATCGTCACGATTGCGCAGCAGGGCGTAGATCTCCTGTCCTGCCATCACCTGCCCGCCTCCCGAGTTGAGCTTGATGTGCAGCGTGTCGTCCTCTGTGAGCTCGTCCAGCGACTCCTTGATCTTTTTCGGCGTGATGCACTCGATGCCGAAATACTCATAGATTTCGCCCGTGTCGCTGTCCACGATGTCGCCATTCAGTCGTAAAACTGCCATGTTTCACCCCCTTTCTACTTTTGCTTGCCATACGCCGCGCCCACCTCAGTGATGGGCACGTAGTTGCCGTTCACGATGAGCACATCGCCGCCCTCCTTGCTCGGAAGGTCGAGCAGGTGCCTGCCTTCATTGGGCGTATAGATGCCGTTATTGATTGCGCTACAGATTGTCTGCATTTGCGTCTGCGCATCAGCGCGGAGGATGGCCTTCTCATTGAACTTGAAGCGGAAGCCCGCCTCGCGCTCCGCCTCGGTCAGCGTCTTGTAGTTGATTTCCTGCTCGTATGCCGCCAGCCGGAAAAGCATTGTGTCCACTAAAAAAGCGAGCTGCTGCGACTCTGAGTTCGCATAGCTCGACTTTTCGTAATCGTTTATTTGATTTGGCTTCACTCCAAAAGCGGCCGCGATTTGCAGCGCGCTGTACTTTTTAAGCTCGACAAACTGCGCGTCCGCGAGCTTGTATGCAAGCGGCTGGAGGCTCATGCCGATAGGCAGCGCGACCACCTTGCCCGCGTTTTTCGCGCCGGTCAAAAGGTCGTTATACTTCGCCTGCAGCTTTGCCCGGAGCTTCTCGTCGAGGTCACCCGTGTACTGGAGCACACTGGATGCCGTAAGACCGCTTTTATACAGCCGCTCGAGGTATCGCTGCGAGTACCCCGCTCCGTCTACCGTCGTGCGCAGGATGTCCCGCACCGACTTGCCCATGACTCCGTCCCATGTAAGCCATGTCTTGAAGTGCAGCACATCCTCGGCCGGAAAGACCTGCACTTCTGCGGTGGTTGGGTCGGTGTACTGGTAGAAAAGGCTGCCCTTGCCGCCGAAAATCCCTGCATCGTCGATGTAGACCGTCACGCAGTCCGATTTCATCGGGTAGAAGCCCTTCACGATGTACTCACCGCCGTACTTGCCTGCCCGTCTCAGCTCCTTATGGATGTAAGCGTAGGCGTTACCATAGTGCTGACAGTTGAGCTCCAGCGTCGACCAGAAGGCCGCAGGGGTCATCACCTCGTTCGGCCGCGTGAGCAGCAGCCGTGCCGCCGCATTCGTCGGCGCACGCACCATTCCGCCGCGCTCGTCCTCTTTGTAGTACTTGAGCGGCAGCTTGCCCATGGTCTCCGCAAGCACTTTCATGCAGGTGAAATAGGTGCTCTCTGACATAGCAGAGGGCGGATCATTTTCATCCAGCCCGAAAAACTCCCGGAGGCTCATGCCGAGCGTGAGCTCATGCGAGGCTCGCGGCCTTGCGAGCGCATTTCTGATTTTCTCCAAAAGCCCCATTCATGCTCCTTTCACTCCATACTGTCCAGCCAGTCGGCCACATAGCTATCAAGGCTCACCGCGTCAAAGCGGTGGTAAAGCGCCAGCTTGAAAGCGCCGAGCGTCGCGTCTACCGGATCTACGCGCTGCGTGGTCGCGTCCTTGTCGATTTTGATTAAGCCGCCGTTCTGCCGCACCACGGCGTTGGCCATGGCAAATTCAAGAGCGGATTCGGTGTATACAGCACATTCCCCGCGTACACCTGCTCGCGGAAGCTCTGCGTCGATTCATTGAGGCTTCGGTGGCTCTGATAGACCTCCTCGACCGTGTATCCTTCTTCCGACAAGTCCATCATGATTTTCGAAGCATTTGCAGGGTCGAAGCACAAGCACTGCACATCGAGGCCGTACTTTTCTATCTCGCTCTTCACATACTGCATGACTGCGCCCTGATGCACTATCGGCGTATCTGTGACACTCAAAAAACCGCGCTGCTCCCATGAGGTATAGGGCGCGCGGTCTTTCAGCTCGTGCTCGCGCAGCGCTTCCCATGTGGGAATGAAGCTGTGCGACCAGAGAAGGTATTTGACTATTCGCTTTCCAGTCTCGTCAAACTCGGCGCTCTGATACGGCACGATAAAAGAGACGGAGGTCAAGTCGATTTTCGATGACATATCGAAGCCCACATAGACCGGCCTACCTTTCAGATCTATCGGGAAGCACTCCACCTCGCAGGCCTTCCACTTCTGCATGTCCATGTAGCCGTTTTGCTTGGCCGCAACCCAGATATTTAGCACCTTCGTCTTGAAGGCCACCATCTTGTCGGGGATTTCTTTGGCCAGCTCGTAGGCGCGTCGGATTTTAGCCACTCCGCCCGGGTAAAAAGCGCGTATCGGGTTCGCCTTCTGCCATGTCTCCAGCGCGCCGAGGTCGTCGCCCTGGTCAGCCTCGCATATGTCGATAAAGTATTCGTCGTTTCTATGTCGACCGCAGGGTCGAGGACTTTCGAGCAGTAGTCATACTCCTGCGTGTAGCAGGGGTAATTGAGGTCTTTGCCGGCCGTCGTGATGATGGTCAGCATCGGCTCCTTGACATTTGCGCCGAGTCCAAGGTCATAGAAATCGGTGTCGGGATGCTGGTGATACTCCATGTGTTATCCCGTCGGCTCTTTATCCGGCGGTTCTTGCAGTTTCCTGCAAGGTCAGACTATATTTTCGCGTCGTGCGCGTCGGGGGCTCGTGGCGGGGTTATTGCTCTCATATCGCTCACCCACTAGTCGTTACGGACGCAGTCGATTGCTGCGCCCTCGGTATTAGCATAGGCCTTGCTTGCCCTTAGCCTTCACCGATACACCCCAATTTATCCTCGACAAGCTCTATCGAGTATTAGCATTGCGGGATTCGTGCCGTCGCCGCTCTTGCCGTCGTCCTTGGATAGTGCCTTGATAAAAGAGCCGGTCTTTACATGCACGATTTCGTCCCGCTTGAAGCGAAATCGCGACCGGATGAGCGTGCCTCGCGTCATCAGGCTGCACTCCGAAAATACGATTTTCGACTGGTCTCGCTTTACGCCCGCCGTGTACACCTCGTACACTTCGCCGTTGCGCGTCGCCTGCTCCGAGATTTCGTTGAGCGCCTCGCCTGCCTCCATTTGCGACTTGGCATTTTTACGCCCCACCTCTGTGAAGCTCTGCTTGAAGCGCTTGAGGCCGGTGTCTTTATGCCGCCAGCCGTACAGCTGACAGGCTCGGAAGCGCTGCCACGGCGTAAGGATGATAGGCGTGCCCGCAAGCTCGCCCTTGGAGTGCTTGAGCAGCGAAAACCAGTCGACTATGAGCTGCGCCCGCTCCTCGTCCCAGATATACGGGAAGCCCTCGCTTCCGACTCTGTCCAAGTCTCGTAGCAGCCGCTCGCACGCCCACTTGTGCTTCTGTCCCGCGGGAATCCTTCCCTCGATGCAGTCCCGTGCGTAGGCCGTGATTTCCTCGAGGCAGGTCATATATCACCGAAGGCACGCTTGAGCGCCTCTTCCTGCTGGTCTGCCTTCTTTGCCACCACGGACAGGCGGGAGCTTACCGACATTCCCAGCGCCTTGCCTGCCGCTTCCATAGCCTTCCGCTCCTGGTCTCGGATGGAGTACCAGGGCGACGGGCGATTGGCGACTATCGGGTCGAAGTCCGGCTGCTGCATTTCCTCGCACGCTCGCACATATCCGGAAAAGGCATTGCAGTACACGATGAGATTGCTCCGGTCGAGGTCGCCGATGATGTCTATCCGGAGCAGCTCTTTCAGTACGCGCCTGTACTCTGCTACGGCTATATCATCGACCAGCAGCGACTTCGGCACCTTCTTGATGCTTGCCTTCTCGGATGCCGCGAGACCTTCCTCGTAGGCTCGCCTGTCTTTTGTCGCCCGCGTCAGATTTCCCGTCTGGAGCGATACGATTTTTCGCGGTCTTGCCATGCCTTCACCCCCCTTCCTGTCGATTTTGGCCGTTTTTGGCGGGTTTTTAGAATTTTGTGCGAGGTGAGCTAGGGGCGGCGGTCGCCATAGGCAGCGGAATACTTTTTTATACCCCCCTACCCTCTACCAGCTTCACCAGTGCGAAGAGCTCTTTCTGTGTCTGTCTCTTGCCCTCGTCGCTCGCTCGGTATAGCGCGTGTACCTCCGCGTGGCTCCTTTTTGACAGGGGCACGAGGTTCTCCGGATTGAAGAAGCTCTCCGGACGCTCCTCTGCGGGTACTATGTGATGCACAGTCTCCGCGTACTCTATGCGCCCGTGTGCTCTTGCCCATGGATCCAGTCCTGAGTGCAGGGATAGGACTACCTCGCGCAGGTCTTTCCACCTACCTGTGTGGTAGAGCTTCCTCGTGCCCTCTGCCTTTTTGTATACCCGCTTTTCTCCCCGCCGCTTTTCAAAGGCCGCCTCACATACGCAAGGCTGCCCCCTTTCTCTTCTCTGTCCGCATCTTGAGCACCTGATATACAGCGGCATAGGTCACCGCCTAAAGATGTCTTTCACCACAAGGTTTATATACAGGTGGATTACAATCAGCGTGACTATAAGGCACAGCTCATCCCTACTCATCTTCTCCGCCCCCACTCTGCCGCCAGCACCATGCCCACCATGGACAGGCACGCCATCGTCCATGCAAGCGCGATTGTCCTTACTACTCCGTCCATCCCCACTCCCCCTTGCTCAGTTCCGCCACTATCTGCCGCTCACGCTCCGAGAGCTCCCAGCGGGCTGCCGCTGCTTTCTCTGCCGCTGCTTTCTCTGCCGCTGCTTTCTCTGCCGCTGCTTTCTCTGCCGCCGCTTTCTCTGAGAGAAGATAGCCGCCGCCAAATACGGCTTTTCCCTTCTCCCGCTGCGCATCCATCACACTGATGCGGACGCCATGTCCTTTCTGCACCCGGAAGGGAACCCCGTACTTGGAGTAGTATGCCGCCCGCGCCGCCGTAATCACATGCGGCGGATAGCTATACCTCGGGAGCTCCTTGCGCTTCTCTCTCCGCAGCCGCTCCACCGCCTCGGTCACTGCCCCGTACAGCTCGGGAGCACTCCGCAAAATGCAGTGATCAAGATTTGTCCGGAAGCTCGTGGCGATTTTCGCTCCGTTCTCGTACTCAATATCCGCGCCGACCGCAATCGCCGCCCCCGGAGTCGCACTGAGCAGCGTTAGCGCAGGTGCGAAAAGAAAGAAAGCGATGCCGCGCTTGTCGTAGAATCTAATGATTTTCGACAGTATCGAAAACGGAGGGTTGTCCAGTACGACACAGTCCTCCGGATACTCGAAGCGCTCGTAGTCTCCGCCCGGATAAAACGGCCGCACAATCTTGGTCGGGTCGATGCCGTACTCTTTGACCGCCCAGTCTTTCACTGCCTCGTATACCCGCGGCGGCGTGTAGCAGTCGTCCGTGGTTTTCTTCGGCTTGAATTTTTCGACAAACTCCTCGTAGCTCTCGCCCAGTGCCATAATCTCTCCTCACACAAAAAGGAGCGCCGAAGCGCCCCGTTGCTGTCATCCTATTGTCCTCCCCTTGCGCACACAAAAAAGAGACCGCCGTTGCTAGCAGTCTCTTTTCCGCGCTTTCGCGCACACAGGAGGATTTGAGTACCCGGTGTGAAGATGCACCGGGGAAGCCGCTGGCGGGGATTGAACCCGCCTTCCGCACTAGTAGCGGCATAGTCCGACAAGGGAGGCCTGAGCCTCTGCACAAAGTCACGTCGCACTACCTCGGTCGCATGGCCTCGGGCACGACTCCCCCTCGTCGGTCATAGAGGCATGGTCGCACAGAGCCTTGCCGCTCTTCGCTGTGCCCACCCTCTCACTCTTATAGCTTATCGGCACAAAAGGCACGCGCAAGCATTTTCTCAAGATATTTTTTCTGCGGTTTTCGGGATGCACGCCTCCACCCACTGTGCTCCACACCGCGCGCAAGCATACGCAAAAATCGGAAATCCGACGTCGTCTATCGTCTTCCACATCGCCGTTCTGCCAGTGCACATCTTGCCGCACCCCGGGCACTTGCACCTTTTTACATCCTTCGCCTTTTCTCTCATACGCCTGCCACCATCGAGCAAATCCACTGTATCAGCGCCAGTGGTGCAACCATGAGCGCGGCCGCCACCACGGCTATCACCATCAGCTGCCACACCGTCAGGGCAAGGTTCACGCCTCTGCGCAGCCAGTATACGAATTCTTCCCGGCGCATGCTTCCACCTCCTCGAAATACCTCGTCGCCCTCATCCTCGCCCAGTTCGTCCCTGCGTGGCCGTTCCGCCTGCTCACATGCTCCCATGTCATCCCGTCGATGTACCGCTGCCGCAGTATAAGCCGGACGGTCGGGTCGGGTATAGTCTCAATCTCTGCCTCCAGCTCGGCCGCCCTCTGCTCCAGCTCCATCGCGAGAAAACGCATGCGCACCTCCCGCTTTTTCCGGACACCCAGCAGCCTGTCTATCTCGGGGAGCGGCACGCCAGTGATGCGGATATGTCCGGTCGTCCCGTCATCCCGCGTCCCCTGCACGCTGTCAGACACCTGCTCGGCCTCCAGCTCGCGGATGCGAGCGGCGAGCTTTTCAGCCCGCTGCTTCGCGTCCCTTGACTCAGCCACCAAAGCAAGATACTGCTCGAGCCGCGCTTTTAAGCTCATCCCTCACCTCCCGCTCAATCTCTCGCATGAGATACTCGCCGTCTATGTCGCAAAACGCCCGGCACCGCCCGCTCAGAAAAAAAGCTCCTTGCCGATGCCGCGCGGTACGCTATCGTGCTCGCCCCGCGGCTCCCTACCCTGCGCTTTGCCTTGAGGCTCAGTCTCACACCCTCCGCATAGTCCTCAGCCGCCTCGCGCACCACCGCGACCGCCAGCGCTCTGTACGCCTCCTCGACTCCTGTCAGCATCCCGAAGCCCGAGGTCGGTACGCCTCTGCGCTCGCTCGGCCTTCCGAGGTCTTTCCCCCGTCTGCTCTCCGCCTCCATGTCACCGTCCTCCGCTCGCAAGCTCACCCGCGCAGGCCGCATAGCCCGCAATGTCGAGCAGCGTGTCCATGTGTGTGCCCTGTCCGCCCGCAAAGCGCTGGACTTTGAGCTCCACCATCATCATGGCCACATCCTCCTCGCGCAGCATCACCGGCACGCCGACCACCGCCGTGAGGTATGTGCTCCATGCTGCCGCTATCGCCTTGAAGGTATCGCCCGGCTTGCCGTGCTGTCCCTCGCGCTCCGCTACGATGCGCTTCACCTCGTCGAGAAATTCGCTCTTGGTCATGGCTTCGCTCTCCTCGCGCCGAGCATCCTCAATCGCGTCCATCACAAATCTAACCGCATCTTGCTTCGGCAGCCGCCCCTCACGGTACTCTTCCAGTGTGACCTCCGCCAGCTCGCGCGCTTCATCCCTTGTCAGCATGTCGCTTTCTCTCCTCCCATCTGTACTCTCGCCCTGTCTGCCGGTCTCGCATCCGGAGCCCCAGCAGCTCGTATCCGTCTATCTCCAGCATGTCGCGGAGCTGCGCCACAAAGGTGCGTGCCCGTGCTCCGCACATCGTCAATTGAACGGCAGCCCTTCATCGTCAATCCCATCCGGAATATTCATAAAACCGTCATTTTCTCGCATATTTATTCTACCACTTTCCGCCGCTCCTGTACTACTTTTCCCAGCCTCGCCCTTGCTGTCTGCGAACTCCTGTTCGGTCAGTATAACCTCGGTCGTGTAGACCTTCTGCCCCTCGCGATTCGTGTAGCTGCCCGTCTGTATCCGTCCGGATACCAGTACCCGCATCCCCTGCCGAAAATACTTCTCGGCGAACTCCGCCGCGCGGTCAAATGCCACGCACGGGATAAAGTCGGCGACCTTCTCGCCCTTCCCCCCGCCTGTCGACCGCCAGCGTGTACCGTGCAATCGCCATAGCCTTTTCGCCGCTCGAGTATCTAACCTCCGGGTCTCTCGTCAGCCTGCCCATCAATACGACCTGATTCATCCGTCTACCTCCGCAAAATTTTTGCCCACTCGTGCCATCCATGCAGCATGGCCGTGTAGTCCCTCGTATGTCTCCTGCGCGAGCGCTTCCAGCTCCCTGTCGTGCTCGCCCTTGTCGTGTAGCCGCCTATGGCACTCTCCGCAGAGATGCACCGTCAGTCCCATCTCGTCTGCCGCCCGGCGGTTGCGTCCGTGGAGGCAGTGATGCACCTCCAGCCGCCCATGCCTACTGCACAGGTAGCACCACTCCGCCGTGTCGCCCGGCATGATGCTCTTTTGCCTTTTTCCCATCCGTCTCCTTTCACGCTATGCCCTGTGACGCGCTAGAAGCCCGTTTAAGGCGTCTCTGCTCTCTCGGCGGGCATTTTATCGTCTTTCACCGTTGACACGTCATACAGCGCCGCCTTGTCGCTCTCAGGGCATTGCATTGCTCACATCCATCATGCGCCACTCTGGAGTAGCATCTCCCCTCCCTCGGGCTTTTGCCTCCTCAGACGCGTCAGAAGCCCCTCAGCAAGACTTTGCTCTCCGCTTGCGATTTTCACCGCACTCGCGGCTATCGTGCCGCTGAGTGGCGTGTCGTCGCTCGTGGGAGCTTCTAAGCGCAGCCGTTCGGCCTGCTCGAGTCTTGCCCGCTCCATCTTGCGCTTCTCGACCGCATACAGCGGCTCGCCCTTGCCCGCAAGCCTCAGCGCCTCTCGGATACTCGGCGGGAGCTTGGCGTCCTCGCGCATCCTCACCCGTGTAGCCTCCAAGGAGCGGATAATCTGGCTCATGACCACTGTCTCGACCTCTCGGCTGTCAAGCTGTCCCCACTCGGTTAGATTGCGCGGTGTACCGACCGCTCTCCGGCATAGCTCCGGTAGTCTCTCGAAAGCCTCCTCGGCGTGATACAGCGAATCGCCTATGGCTCGGCGGATGAGTGCGACGCACTCGGCATTTGTGTATCCGTCCTCCACCGGCCGCTGCACTCGCTCGATGCAGTCGATGACCTGTCCGGGCACCGGCGGGAAGCCCTTTGTGTCCCCCCGCAGGAAAACCTGCAACCCGACGACTGCTTGCTCGAGACTGTAGCCCTCCATCGTGCCGCTCCAAAGCTCTATCTGCCCTTTGAGCTCCGCCGCTCCCAGCCGCGCGTACTGTGCCGGATATGCCTGCGCGAGCTTTGACAGAAAAGCGCTTGCCTCCTGTGCTGTCATAGCGCCTCCTCTCCCCTCGCCACTCGGGCGAAATAGTCTGCCGCCGAAAAGCCGCCCGCGGGGCGTATCTGCGCCCGCCGTTCCTTGGCCGCTTGCTCTGCTGCTGCGCGGTATCCCCACTTGCGTAGCACCAGAGTGAAATTCCTGTAGGGATTTACGCCCTTGACCTCGATGTACTCGTCTACTACGCGAATGGCGGCGTCCGTCTCGTCCTTGCCTTTCTCGTCGCAGAGGCGGTTGTACTCTGCATCGGTCAGCAGTACATGTCCGAACTCCCCGCGTTTGTGCTTCTGCTCCTCGGCGGGTTTCCGCGTGCGTGTGCGCGCTTTGCGCGCTATATGTTTTTCTTGCCCTGTAGGAGACGTAGTCTCCGTAAGGGCAACTGTTCCTGTTTCTGCTTCTGTTCCTGTTTCTGCTTCTGTTCCTGTTTCTGTTTCTGTTACTGTTACTGTTTCTGTTTCTGTTACTGTTTCTGTGGCATTAGCAGCTTTCATAGCAGAAATAGCAGTGCTATATTTGCCACAATCTCTGCTATTAGCAGAACTACAAGCCGCAGCCGCTTTTTCATCGGCTTTTGCTTGTCTAGCTGCCTCCCAACGGGCATTTCCGCCTTTTCTTCCTGCCGCTCTTTTTGCCTCGTTGGCCTCAAAAAGAGGCTTCGCCATCGTAAATATTGCCCTTGCAAGCGGGGAAAGTCCTACAGGCTCCTCGCCTCTGAAAGCAAAAGCCGCCACCGCCCGCAGCGTCTCGCTGTATGTCGCATCGTCCGCACCCTCCAGCGCCTCAAAGAGCGACGGATAGAAAATCCTCCCAGCCTCGGCCATGTGGGCACCTCCTACTCGATGTCGCCTGCTGCTCTCAGCTCGCACGAAAAGGCAATCTCGCCATTCTTTTTCAAGCAAGCTGCCGCCACATATACGACCATTTGCGCCGGGGTTTCTTGCTGGATTTGGCAAAGTCTCAGCATCATGCGCCCCGCGGCTGCATCCGACGCCCGCAGTATGGTGTCGGCGACGCTCTGGTCAAAAGCGATGTCTCCGTGCCGCTTCATGCTCCCACCTCTCTGCGGCTAAAGTCTCGCTCGGCCAGCGCAGCATCAATCTCCGGGCGCACCAGCCCGAAAGTGCCTCGGCCGTCGTCTCGCAGGTGATATATGTCTCGTCGCTCTCGCCGTACACCCAGTACGACGCTGCGCTTTTCATGAGCTCGCCGACCACATCGGCCGGAAGCGCCGCGATCAGCTGTATGCAGCTCATCGACAGCACCATCTCTGTCCCAGCATTTGCATTTCCTATCATGTCACTCCTCCTGTAACGTCACGCGCACCCGTGGGGATGCTGCATCCACCGTGAAGCTTTCACGGATTTCTCCGAGCTCTTTCATGCTGTCATTTCGCAGCACTCCCGCCTCCTGTAGCGCGTCAAAAATGAATTTTTTTGCAGCCGAAATGTTGTCCGGGTCGCGCTTGGTGTTGGGCTCTACCCACTCGATGCTCACGGTCACGGGATACGACTGCACCGGCTGCACCCTGTGCTCCCGTATCGCGTAGAAGCATGTCGCCTGTTGCTCGCGCTTCTCTTCCGCCCCAGCGTAGCGGTTTTTGCGGCAAGCCTCTATGATTTCGTTCATGCCATGCAGCCGCCCGTGTATGGTAAAGCTCTGTATCCTCATCCCTTGGCCTCCCGCTCCTTTGCCTCTCTCCGTGCTATCTCGGCAAGCGCCGCCTGCATCTCCCGCGAGGGCGGAGGCGGCAGGTGGAGCTCTTTCATCTCCCCCACCACTCCGTCCAGCAGCCGCGAAAACTCCGCGCTGTCGTATGTGCTGGAGCCGTAGTAGCAGAGCACCTCGGCCATGCCGTCACGCTCCCCGACTACGCGCGTCTCCCGCCATACCCTCTGTAGCTCCTCTACTGCCTCGGCCTTGACCAGCACCGTGGTATAGCGCCCGTACCGCTCCAGCATGTAGAGGTAGACAGACCAGGCATCCGTCCGGAGCGCTGCTGCTATCTCCCCCCAGGCACGTCCACAGAAGGGCGTTGGCTTGGTTGCCACGCTTTTCGCGGTGCTTGTCGAAGGAGATGTCGAGGTCTTCATACTGCCGGAAAGCCTCGGCATCCTCCGGCCGCGCATCGACTTCGAAGGTCAGCAGCACTTTCTCGCTCCGGAAGGGCACCTGCACGCCTGTGAGCCGCCCGCGTGTCTTCATGCCTTGCCCGCGTACTTTTTCTCGGTCTCAGCTATCCATGCCTCGCCGGTGCGCTTGAAGTCTTCGTAGTGCTCCACCCGGAAGTCCGTCGCAACCTTCGCGCCGTAGCGCTTGTAGAGCTCTTCGTCCGGGATACCGTGGTGCTTTACAGCCTCGACCATCTGGAGGACGCGCTTCATGTCGAGCGGCTCGCCCGCGGGCTTTTCCGGAGATGCCGCCTTCTCGGCGGCCTTTCCGGCCTTGGGTGCTCGCGTGGTGTAGGAAAAGACCGTGCGGCCTGTCTTTGTATTTCACCTCCAGACCGATGATGCAGCCGTCCACTATCTCCACGCGCGTGACCTTGAAGCGGTCGTAAGTCGCGGGCTTGCCATTGGCTCCGGTCGTGGCTGTGTAGTCGCTCGCGGGTATCCAGATAAAAGGCGCGGTGTAGAGCTCGCGGCCGATGCCGAGGTTGAAGCAGGCGCGCTTGAAAGCGTCGCTCGCCTGCCCTTTCTCTTTCTCGGTGTAGCTCTCTGTGCCGACATCCTGCTTGGATACCCACTCGCCCGTCTCCGGGTCTCGTACCGATACAGTGCAGTAGAGCCGCACGCCCATCCACTGGTGTGACCGCTGCCAGCCGTATACGCCGAAGGTCTCATCGAGGATGCTCTGGTCAACCCGCGCATCCTTGTAGAGCAGCAGCGTCAAGCCTTTTGCGTTGATGGTCGCCACTCTGCAATCAATCTCCTCCGCCCGCAGGGGGCGGATTTTCACCTCTCTCATGCTATCCCCCTCATCTGATGCGCAGCGACTCCGTCTGCCGGAGCTCTGCCCAGTCGAATCGCGCCCCCGCTTTCAGCTCATCTGCGATGCGCTTTTTGTCCGGCACAGGCTCCTGCAAAATGCAGTACTCCGCAGGCACCTTGCCCTCCGCAAGCACCACACTCGCAGGGTTTTTCTGGATGCCGAAAGAGAAGAGCTGCGTCTTGAACTTCGTCTTTCCGGTCGCCCGCATGGACGACTCCAGTGCGCCCTTGATGCGCGCTTTTCCGCTCGCCACTGTGCTTTTCCGCGCCTGCAAGCGCTTAATCTCTGCGTCCAGCCCTGCCTCATCGGCCTCCAGCGTGCGGATGACCTTGGCGTAGCCATCCGCTTTGTCCTCGAGGTCGGCGTCGATGGCCTCCATCGTGTCCCGCAGTACCTCCGGATCCATGTCAGGGTCTTCGGCCATCTCAAGCAGCTGTCTGTACTCGTCTGTAATCTCGTAGAGTGTCATGCCTCGCTCTCCTTTTCCTCGGCTTTCCTTGGCAATCCTCACGGCCTCGTAGCTGTCTTCCCGTCCCATGACGGTCAGGATGTCCGAGACATAGAGGCTCGCATACTCCAGCCTTCCATCGCGCCGCGCCACGTCGAGCTGTGCTCTGTGGCACATGCGCTCCAGCACGCCAAGCAGTGCCTCGCTCTCCGCGCAGTCGCGCGCCTCCTGCATCATCGTGTCAAGCGCCTCACCGTAGACGCCCTGCACCGCCGCCTCTTTGTATCCCATATCTCCCATGTCTCTCCTCCTTCTTACATCCAGTAGCCCAGCATGAAAGCGATGATGCTGAGCTCGACCAGTGCCGCTACCACAAAAGCAATCTTTTTCGCCCGCTCCCGCGCCAGCGCCCGGCGCGAAGCATCCAGCTTGCGCTCGGTCTGCGCGACCGCATCCTCAAGCCGCCGCGTGCGCTCCAGCAGGGTCTCCCGCTCCCGGAGCAAGTTAAGCTCCCGCTCCTCTCGCAGTGCGCGGATAAATCCCGCCCCCGCCTGCTTCACCTGCATCTCGGCCGCCTCGGCCGTCACATCTACTTTCTGCATCTCTCTCTACCTCTCCTCCGTATGCGAGCTCATAGTCTCGGATTTCTTTCATGTCCAACCTGCGGTTATACAGCGCCCAGCCCCATGCGCTCACAACCCCGCCCATGCAGCCGTCGCGTTTTTCGTCGTAGGACTCCGTATCTCTCAGCCCCCAGCTCGGGACAGCGCCCGGGGCGGGCGGCCGCTCCAGCGTGTAGTATTTGTACAGCGTCACTCCTCGCTGCCCTCCTCTCTGCCCTTGCCGCTTTTCATCTCCGCGACGAAGGTCGTCGCGAATTCTTTCTGCACATGGTAGCCGTTGAGCGCCGCGGCCGCTGCTAGCACGGCCGCTTTTTGTGCGTCGGGCTCCCTATTAGCCTCCTCGAGCAGTGCGTCTACGCTTCGAAGTGCCCTTTCCATGTCGCTGATAGTCATGCGCAGGTTGCGCGCTACGCAGCGGGCTGTCGCAAATGCCATCATCAAGTCCTTGCCGCTGTTAGTCTCCATGCCCTCTCCTTTTCTGCCCCGTGCGCGGGGCTTGCCTTTATCCGTAGTATCTCCGTGACAGCTCCCGCACTGTCTCACCAAGCCGCTGTGCGTCTGCGGTGGCCTTGTCAGCCTCGTACCATATGGCGTCTATCTGCGCGCCGTAGGCCTCGCCGTAAAGCGGCGTGGCTCCAGCTTGCGCTTCATGGTCTCTGCGGCTCTCCGCATCGCCTCCGCTGTCTCCGCAATCTCGTCAGCCGCTCTTTGTGCGTCGGCAAGCTCAGCTCTCCGAAGCTCCAGTTTCCTCTCGTCCATGTCCGTCTCCCTCTGCGCTCAAGCGCCGCAAAATCCTGTCCGCCTCGAGGCTGAGATTAGTGCAGGCGTCCTGTGCCCCCGCTGTATATCCGGAAGCGCACTTGTGGGCAACTCCGTCGCCCCCGCCTGTGCGTATCAGCTCCTCGACGGCCCTGAGCCCATCTTCTGCCACGAGGAGACTCGCGATAGTATCGCTTATCTCTCCGCGCATACTGTCGATGCACCGCAAAACCTCTTCGTTCATGCTCATGCCTCCGTCAGCATCTTTGCCTGCTCTTCTCTGAAAAGCTGCTTCACCAGCAGGATGTACCGGCCGCTGCTTTTTATCGGGTCTCGGTACATCTCGCTCACTGTGGACTCGCAGCACCCAAGCCATGCGGCAAGGTCGCGGTTTGTCCAGCCCTTGAGCGCTTTCAGCCCTGCCATCTCTGCCCGGAAAGAGAGGATGGCGTTATGCTGTGTCTTCATGTCACCACCCGCTCTGCGCCAGCACCCTGCGCGCGCCCTCCAGCTCGCACGCCGCACTCTCGATGCGGTCTGACGCGGTGTAGACAGCCTCGCCGTCGCCTTCGTCCTCGAGCCTTCGCTGGATTTCCTGTAAGCACTCCGAGATAATCGCAAGCTGATCCGACGTCTTTCTTTTCATCCTTCTCCTCCTCATCCGCGCCACCGGTCACGCCATACCGTACCGGGGATGTTGCTGCCCTCTGCTGTGTCCTCCAGATAGTCGTGGCGGGCCTGTCTTGCCGCCCGCTGCGTCTTGCTCTCGAGGATAATCGAGGCGCTCCAGTCTGCTGCGGTGTCGCCATGCGATAAGGCCTCTGCCTCGCGCATCTGCGCCGCGTAGTGTGCCAGCTCCTGCGAGAGCTTTTTCGAGGCGCTCGGACTTTTTCGTCGTCTCCATCTCTCCTCCTGTCTCCCCGACATCCGTGTCGGGAACATCTCTTTATGCTGCGTCCGTCCGCTCAATCATCGGCAAAATGCCCTCTGCCTTGAGGCGCTCGTAGAGGAAAAGCCGGCCTTTCTGCGTCCAGTACATGTGCGTTTTCGCGCCCTGCGAACCGTCCGTCCGGCAGTAGTGCTGCGTCTTGGTCTGTGTGTAGCCGCCGTCCTGATACTCGGCATATAAAAACCAGACGCCGCTCTGCTGATACTGGATGCGCAGTTCGTGGAGCTTTTTGTTGAAGGCCTTCGCACTCATGCCGTAGTCCTTGGAAATCTCAGTAACCGACAAGAGGCTCGCGCACTGGAGTATCAGGTCGTAGTAGCTCGCCTTCGGTCTGAGCTCCGCAATCTGCTGCCCAAGGACTGCTTTGTCCAGCTCTGCCGCCAATCGCTTCTCCCGCTCCTCTTTGAGCTGTGTCGCCAGCCCGATGAGAAAGTCGGGGTTCTCGAGGGTCTTCTGGAGGATTTCCTCCGTCATGTAAGCCCCATGCTTGCGGATGCTCGGCAAAACATCGTGTGTGACCCAGCGCTTGAAGGCTTTCGCCTCCGGCTTTCTCGAGCTCAGCACAAGCGCGTAGAGCCCGGCCTCATTGATAATGGCCATGTTGGGATTTCCCGGAGTTCCGTCGGTTAAAGCGACGGTATTCTTTTCATCCTCGTCCAGCCGCGCGATTGCATCTCGGCCGTTCTTAACTTCCAGCGCTCGGCAAACGTCCGCCGCTATGAACCAAGGCTCTCCGTTGATTTCCGCAGCTCTAATCTCTCCAAAATCAGAGCTCTCAAAAATTTTCAGTTCCTGCATTGTCACCTGTCCTTTCTCTCGTCAAGTCGTAATATCTGCCGCAATGTCTGTCCGCAATCGAACCTATATTCGTTGTGCTTATTCCTGCCTCACCGTATACTTACCTGTGCAAGCGTTGCCGCGCTTGCGAAAATAATGCAGGAAGGAGGTAAAGCCTTGATAAACATCGAAATTCACACGCACAACTCTTTGGAGATTGAGCGCAAGCCAATTATTTGCAAAAATGTTACAGAAATCGTTTACGGGAATTGCATGCCATGGGATTCGGAGAGGCCGGAAAATTACGAGTGGATGGGCATTTCCGAGGACAAAATCCTCACACACACCTACCAAGACCCCAAAATCAGCATGTATTCATTTTTTGCATCCAATGGCGTGTTTGTTTTTAGCAGTGGGCAGATTGACTATTTTGTAATTACTACCAGCTCATGATTGTCTTTTAAGTCTCCCTTTTCTAACTCCCTCGCAGAAAAGAGAGGCTTTTTCAATTACTTGGTCTCTTGAACTGTAAACCTTCGCAGTCCCCGAAGCAATTACGGAGCAGCCTCGCTTCATATAAACCACGACAACCCCATCCAGATTAATAACTGGCTTTCGCAGAAGCTTCTCCCCCTCGATTAGCTCTCTGCTCTCAACCCCTGTACGGAACCTTGTACGAAACCGAGGTGACATCCTGGTATCGAAACGTCTCTCCGGAACCAGTGGAAATCACAACCTCTATCATTCACTTTCCTCCTCTCCTACATTGCCAATGTCCTTCTCTCGCTCCGCTATGAGCTCCGCTTCAATCGCTTCAACCCCGAGCGAGCTTACAGAACAAATTTTCGTTTCCCCTTCTATGATGGTTGACCGCCACGGGAAGAACGGAAAACTCAAAATCGCTTTCTCGCCATACGCAGCAACAAGCTCCTCTTCCCCCATTTTGTTCGGCACCAGCTGTGACGCCTTTTTCACATCGTCCACGGAAAATCGGCTTCCATCTCGCATGTGAATTGTGACTCGAATCATATCTCTGACTCCTTTCTTTAAGTTTTTGAAAGTTCCGGAGCAAAAAAAATTTCGCCCACTTCTCCCGCTGGAATCCGCAGAGCTTCGCACCATCGGATGATGTCTTCCTGCGAGAATGTCGCCTTTCCCCGCAGTTTCTTTGATACGGTCTGCTCGGTCTGCCCGAGGTGCCGCGCGAAGTTCTGCTGCGACCCAAACAGCTCTACTATTCTGCCTCTGATTCTCGGTCGGTTCATGTCGCCCTCCTTTCTCCTACACTTTAACATTTTGAAACTCGCCCGTCAAGCGTTATTTTTAATTTTTTGAATTTCTTTGTTTAATTCATTGAAACGCCACGCTTAATATGGTAGACTTCCCTTATCCAACAAGGAGGTCTCTCATGGACATAAAGGAATCCTTCCAGCAGCGCTTTGAAAAAGCTCTTGCCATCACCGGCATAAAGCCGAGCGAGCTGTCAGAGATGACAGGCATATCGCAGGCCACCATCAGTCAGTACCGTAGTGGCTACTCGCAGCCGAAGCAGCCGCGGCTCATGGTTATCGCCGAGGCGCTCGGGGTGAATCCCGTATGGCTCATGGGGCTTGATGTACCGATGCGCATATCAGAAGACGAAGAGCCGCAGATACCGCAGCTGCCCAATGTCTTCCCCATCTCCAAAAAGCGCATCCCGCTCCTCGGAGAAATCGCCTGCGGAGAGCCGATTTTCTGCAATGAAGACCGAGAGAGAGCTACATCGCAGCGGGCACGGATGTGCGCGCGGATTTCTGCCTCAAAGCCCGCGGGGACAGCATGACGGGAGCGCGCATCATGGACGGAGATGTGGTCTTCATCCGGAAAGACGCGGAGCTTGTCAACGGCCAGATCTACGCGGTCGAGATAGACGACGAGGCCACCTTGAAGCGCGTCTACTACGATGAAGCTGCGCAGGAGCTTCGGCTGCTCGCGGAGAACCCCAAGTATCCGACTATGGTGTACAGCGGGGAGAGGCTCGCGCATGTGCATGTGCTGGGCAAAGCTATCGCTTTCCAGAGCGATGTGATTTGAGCACAAAAAAAGCCCCCGACTACCATATGGCAGCCGAGGGCTTCGCTATAGGAGGTATATCATGCCAAGGAAAAAGAAGGGCACGCTGCCATCCGGAAATATCCGGATACAGGTGTACGACTACACGGACAGCGCAGGCAAGCGGCACTATCAGAGCTTTACTGCCCCCACGCGCGCAGAGGCGCAGGCGCTCGCCGATGACTGGAAGCGCAGTCGCATGGCCTTGAAGGAAAAACTCACCGTCAGCACGGCTATAGCCCGCTACATAGAGCTAAAGGCCGCAGTACTGTCACCGTCCACCGTGCGCAACTACAAGGTCTACGCGCGGCAGTATTTCGCCGGCTCCTTCGGTGCAAAGGACCTGCGCGGGCTCCAGAGCGCAGATATACAGCTATGGGTCTCTGACCTCACCGGGCACAATCTCCGGCCGAAAACCGTAAGAAACGCCTACGGGCTGCTCACGGCCGCGCTCGCGCTTTTCCTGCCGGGCTTCCGGCCAAGCGTCACCCTGCCCGCCAAAATGCGGACAGAGTTCTACTGTCCGTCGCTCGACGATATCATGACCTGTGCCGCAGCACGCCAGACCCGTATCTCCGCTGCGCTATCCTGCTCGGCTCGGTCGGAGCCATGCGCCGTGGCGAGATATGCGCGCTGGAGTACAGCGATATACGCGGGGACACCGTGACCATCGACAAGGCCATCGTACTGGGCGAAAATCGCGATTTGAAGCTGAAAGCGCCCAAAACATATGCAAGCTATCGCACCATCACGCTGCCGCCCTATGTGCTTGCTGCCATAGAGGCGCTGCCGCTCCCGCATGAGGGCAGGATCATCCCCATCAATCCGGACACGCTACACAGTCGCTTTGTGCGCGCCATCGAAAAGACCACGCTCCCGCGCTTCCGTTTCCACGACCTCCGGCACTTCGGCGCGTCCATACTCGCAAGCTATGGCGACCGGTATGTCGAGGCCTACGGCGGCTGGGAACCGGGCTCGGATGTGATGAAGAAAAACTATCAAAATCTCATCAGCACCGAGGTCGACCGCGTCAAAAAGGAAATCGCGGCCATGTTTGAGGAGCGGCTCAGTACATATGCAACACGAGATGCAACACGCCCGATAAAGCTCCGCGCATAATCGCGCTTTTTCGGTTTTGGACACGGGTTCGACTCCCGTCATCTCCATCACCAAAAAGAGTGCACATCTACGCCGGAAACGGTGCGGATGTGCACTTTCTCTTTGCTTTATGATAGCCAAAAAGGTACTGTGACAGTGCAAAAAGGTACCGTAGCAGAGTACTCATGCAACACGAAATAGAGGGCGTGATTGCGTCCCCTTTTCACTTGCAGATTTCGTACCATCTGCTGTTCCTCCACGCACGGTAAGCGCCCCGTCCGAGCAACCCCGCGACTATAGCAATTACGATAATAACCTCAATGTTCATCTGTATTTTAGAATGAAGGTGTGGTATTCTTATTAAAGAGGAGGGGGCTTTCGCCCCCAGCTCTCACTTCCAGAGCTTGTCGATGATTAGTAGGATGAGCCCTGTGAGGAACCCGACAACTGCCTGAGCGGTCAAATCAGTCCGGTTGATCGGGCTCTTTTTATTTCCGTCCTTCATTCTTTCCGCGCCTTATCAAGCGCAACAAGGCACATCTGCGCCGCGGTATCGCCGCCCTGAATGCAGAGAAGAGCCAAGAGCACGAAGTGTCGGCGGAGGAAGACAACACCGCTGTTTCCGAATAAAGACCGCCCCCGGCGGTAAGGAGGATTTAAAATGGAACTGCTGCTTGTATCCTATCTTGCCGGAACAAAAACAATCACGGCGAACTATCTTTCCAAACTGTCTTCCAAGACAATTACGTTTATTCCCACAGCCGGAAATGTGGAACCCTATACCGGTTTTATTGACGAGGGGATTGCGATGCTGGAGGACTTAGGCTATCAGCTGCAGATGCTCGATATTGCCAAGGTCGAAGAACCTGTGCTGATACAGGAACTGGAGAGCGCAGCCTGTGTCTGCATCTCCGGCGGCAATACCTTTTATCTCTTGCAGGAGTTAAAAAAGAAGCATCTCACAGAGCTTCTCGCGCGCCGCATCCGGGAGGGCATGTTCTATATCGGCGAATCCGCAGGCGCAATCATCGCCGCACCCGATATTGAATACAATCAAATTATGGACGACAAAACCCTTGCGCCCGAGCTCACGGATTACTCGGCCCTGTCTGTATTTGACCACTCCGTTCTTCCGCATTTGGGAGAATATCCCTTCGAGACAAGCTCCCGCGAAACCCTGGAGCGCTACCGAAATTCATTGAAGCTGATTCCGCTCAACAATCACGAGGCAGTCTTGGTGGACGACCGGGGGTATACCGTACTTCGCGAAACAAGCCCTGAAGGGAAAGCTCTATGACGCCGTTAGAACGCATGCAATCTATGCAGCCCTATCACAACAGCTACGAAGGCACACCTGCTCATTTACAGGACAAGGCAAAACAGAATTGAGGACCGCGTCCGGATCGGGGCCAATGTGACCGTCTGCGGCGGCGTGCGCATAGGCGAAGGTTCAATCATCGGCGCAGGCAGCACTGTCACCAAAGATATTCAGGCAGGTGTGATTGCGGTAGACAAGTTAAAGCCTGAGGAAATCAGCTTCTGATTCGAAGACGGCATAAAGAATGAGGACAGCGCATGCGCGCTGTCCTCTCTTCTTTTACGCAAATACTTGATACGCAAACCAAGCCCAGAGTAAAAGGGCGAACGGCAAAAACAAATATCCCTCTTATTGCCACCCGCATTCGGTAAAAAGGTAGGGTAAGCACAATTCTTTACAAATTATGGCGAATCGTCTCCGGGCTATCCAGCGCTTCTTCCAGTATACGGCTTAGAACAGATGTGTAGCCTTTGCCGAGCATCTTTGCCTTTTTCAGCGCTTCCGGAGAAAGCCTGCGTGATGTCGAAAACACGACAGTTCTTCCGCAGTTAGCTCCCGACACGTTTCATCCGGCGTCAACGGCCGCTCTTCCAGTGCTTTCAACATATCCTTCTGCTTTTTGGTCAGCGGTTTCTTTATGTCAATCTCTCTTTGAATCATGGTAGGCTCTCCTTTCTTCATTTGTCGCTTTTCTTGCCGATATCAACCGGATGACTTCGAGCCGTCCTGTGTATACAACCATAACAACCACGGCAGTTCCGCCTATTTCTCCTATCGTGATATAGCGGTCTTCCTCTTCTGAATGTCGTTCGTCAAACCACTCCAAGCGGTTCACATCATGAAAGATGAGCGCGGCGGTACTGAAATCAAGCCCATGCTTCATAATGTTTCTCTTTTTTCTTTCACCCCATTCAAAAAGCATGGATTTCATCCGTTTTCTATATTATGTCAAAATGTAACACATTTTGCCATACAAATTACTGATGCAACAAAACTCCGCATGTCAACATAGAACAAATAGGAGGGGCGTAATCGCGTCTCACCATCTACGCCGGAAACGGTGCGGATGTGCGCTCGTTTTATCTTTTGCTACGTAATGAGTAATAGTCGAGAAATCCCTTGCTAAATATTGCAATCACAAAGAAGTTAGCAAGCATTTTTCTTGCAATCTTCTTCTTTTTGTATTAGCATATGTTTAGCAGAAGTCTTTAGAAAGAGAGGAGCTTATGTCTCAAACCGTAAACGTCAATTTTAAACTGGATGCCGATGTTAAAAAGAGTATGGAGAGAGCTTGTTCCGATATGGGGCTCAGTATGAGTGCGGCATTTACCATTTTTGCAAAAAAGGTCGGCAGTGAACGTCGTATACCTTTTGAGGTATCTGCCGATCCCTTCTACTCCGAAAGTAATATGGCACATCTGCGCCGCGGTATCGCTGCCCTGAACGCAGGAAAGGGGAGTGAGCACGAGATACTCGGAGAAGATGCCGAATGAAAAAAATCTGGTTTGACGAAGCCTGGGAAGATTATCTGTACTGGCAAATGCAAGACAAAAAAACACTTCGACGAATCAATCTCTTGCTGAAAGAAATTGAGCGCAGTCGTTTTGACGGCCTCGGAAAGCCGGAGCCTCTCAAAGGGGAATTAAGCGGATTTTGGAGTCGTCGTATTGACGGTACTCACCGCCTTGTGTATCGCATTCGCAATGAAATCCTAGAGATTCTCTCCTGTCGCGGGCATTACGATAACTGAACAGCAACGGATGCAAACCGGCATGTACGGCAAAAGACGCGCATTTGAGCATGAAATTTCTCGAATGCGCGTCCTTCATTTCCCTACTTAAAAGAGCCCGTTCATGTTTATGGCACAGATGCGGTGAACTTGCCGCATTTCACAAACCTCACTCATTCATGTCGATTCTCAAGACATCCGTTTTTTTGATTTCGTGCATATGCTCATCACAAATGGACAATGAGAATTCCACGTTGCTTTGCGGTTGACTTCCGATAAGCCATCCCTGTTTCATTCTTTTTCCGCCTTGCATTGTAGCAGGCATCCCGCTCGTAAAAGTGATCATCGTATCATCAACAGACGAATTCATGGGTAATACCGTAATTTCAGAGTCCGTTTTGTTTTCAAGTTCAATGACGAGCGTAGTATACCCAAAGCTATCAGAAATGCCTAAGTAGGTTGCTCTAAGGATTTCGTCATCATAGATAACACTCCCCTCCGCATTGACATCACTCTCTTGGACCGTTGATTCTTCTACATTCTCTCCTACATTCGATGTCTCTTGTTTCGGTAGTTCGCTATTCGTGCTACTACACGACGTCAACAGTACTGTTGCCATAATTGAACAGAGTGCAAATAGTTTTTTTACTCATTCTTACCCCCGCCTTCATATTGAAAACCTTATTGTTTATTTTACACTGTTTTTAGTCAATGTCTAGCCCAATTATTGGATATTTTTATGCGAATCCGATGTAAGCAGCCACAGTTTTATCCCCATAGCAGACTACTCTATCATCTGTACAGGCAGTACCGTAAGCAAATTTCTTCTGCCATGCGACATTGCAGCGAAACTACACAATTAAGCTTTAAACTTCCTTTACTGACGCAGATTGACAGTTCAGCATTAAATTACTCTCTGACTCTAATGCAAACGGCAAAAAGAGGACAGCCCCTGAGCTGTCCTCATCTTTTACCGAAACACTTGATACGCAAGCCAAGCCCAGAGTAAGAGGGCAAGCGGTACTAGGATACGAAACTTCAGCTTCTGCGTCTTATGCCGAAAGAAATTCATGCCGAAGAGTGCCCCCGGCGCGCCGCCGAGAAAGGCGCTGAGTAAGAGCGTGCGCTCCGAAATGCGCCAGGCATGGCGGCGGGACTTCTCTTTGTCAAAACCAAAGAGCAGAAAGCTGATAAAACTCATTGCCGCTGTCCAGATGAGAAATACGCTCTGTTCCGTATTGAAGTGCATGCCTCTCTCCTCCTGTCCTCTCTCCCGCCATACCGACGCAACGCCAACTGTCTCGCCAATCGCTTTTCCGAGCCTTTTTCAGAGCCCTGCGTACGCTGCCTTACATCAAACGTCCTCGTAAGTCCCGGGCTCCCGGGCAAAGACATAGTTTGTCTCGGTGGAGAGCTCCTCACGGAAGGCATAGCCGCTCCGCGAAAAGCCCTTCAGTTCTTCCGGTTGCTCCGCGCCTATCTCCGCGAGATAACGCACCATCTCCCCGCGCGCCATCTTCGCATAGACGCCCTTCTGCACAACCTTGCCGTCCGAAAGTTCTCCGAACACACAGGTAACGAAACTATCCTCCGGCTGTAAATACGCCTCGATTGCCTTCGAATACTCCTTCGAAGCGAGGTTGATGATGACGCCACTCTCATCCCGCACCGCGCGGTACAGCTTATCGCCCCAGAAGGCATAGAGGTTCTTGTGATGCGACGGCTGCCTTTGCCTGCATTTCGAGGCGATAGGGCGTGACCGCGTCCATGGGGCGCAGCACGCCGTAAAAGCCCGATAAAATGCGGAGCTTCTCCTCCACATAGCGGAGCGCCGTTTCCTCAAAGACGGCCGGTGCCATATACTGATACTGGATGCCCTCATAGGCCAGGATGGCGGGCGTACCGCCCTCCCGCAGGTTCATGGCCGCAAAGCGCGCGGCATTCTCCGCCGCAATTTTATCGTTACAGCCCCAGAGCGCCTTCTGCTCCGCATAGGAGAGACTTTGAATCCAAAGTTTCAGGCGCTCCGCCTCGTCAATGTACTGCGGCAGTCGCTCCGCCGTAAGGCTGTCCGTATTTATCCGCATCTTCTTTGCGGGGGAGATAATCAGCTTCACGCGAGCTCTCCGAGCATCTTCGCCGGATTCTCCGCGGCCTTCACCTTATCGTCCGCCTTCACAATGATGCCCTCTTCGTCAATCAGGTAGGTCGTACGCACAACACCCATAGAGACCTTGCCGTAGAGCTTCTTCTCCTTCCAGACATCATAGCGCTGAATGACCTCTTTTTCCGGGTCCGCGAGGAGGGTAAAGGGCAGACCGTACTTCTCCTCAAACTTTTTGTGGGAGGCCACGGAGTCCTTGCTGATGCCGAGCACCACCGCGCCCCGCTCACGGAACTGCGGGTAGAGCTCCGCAAAGCCGCAGGCCTGCTTGGTGCAACCCGGCGTCATATCCTTCGGGTAAAAATAAAGAATGATCTTCTGTCCCCGGTAGTCCGAGAGCTTTCGCAGCTCTCCGTTCTGATCCGGCAGGGTAAAATCGGGTGCCTTGGTTCCGACTGCTAACATGATGTTCTCCTTTCGCTTAGGATACTTCTGATTCCGCATCATTATCCTAGCTGTATGCGTCTCTTGTCAATCTCCGTCGAAAAAGAGGCAGCCCTCGGGCTGCCTCTTCCTTGCTTTCCTGTATCCCCTCCCGTCTTACGGGGTCACCGTCAAGACTTCCCGGAACAGGGGCGCGTCGATGGGGTGTTCACGGTCTATCACGCGGAGGGTAAACTCGATTTCCTTGACCTCGGTAATTTGGCTCTCTTCGAGTCTGCGCTTACTCCAGCGAAGTTCCGCAAAGCCGCTCTCTCCGGGCTTTAAGTCACCGGTCATAGAGGTATCCACCATGTAGTCGTTGATGGAAATTTTTTCCGCCTCATAGCGCAAATCCTTATCGCCCTTGTTCTCGATAAAGAGGGTCAGCACGTAGCGGCCTCTGTCATCGAAGGCACCGCCGAGCTGCGTCACGCGGAAGTTTTCGTTCTCCGTAAGAACCTTTTCGTCTTTACCGACCTTCCGCTCGAACTTCACGCCGCTGTTTTCCCCGTAGGGGTAGATGCGAAAGCTCTCCTGTTCCTTCGGATGTGCGGCGGAGTAGCCGCGCTCGCCGACGGAAAAACCGAGTTCAAGCTCTCCGAAATCCCGCATGTCATAGTATTCGGAGTAGGCAGATCTATGGTCTCCTTGGATTTCTTGCCGGCCGCAACATCGCAGCCGATGAAGGAGTCGAGGCGTATGCCGTCGCCGCTCAGCGAGTCCAGGGAGAAGTTAAACTCCTTGTCTTTACTCTTATTCTCAAAGGTCAGCTGAATCGAATAATAGCCGTCCTCATCTACCTCTATGCCGTCCACTTGAATCGCGTAATCTTCTTTGTCCACCGCGGTATAGGGCTCAACTTTCGGAACTCTCTTCGCTTCGCTCTCCGTTTTCGAACCGCCCCCCTGTCCGCCCTGCTTGTTGCCGCAAGCCGCCATGGAAAGTGCCAAGATGCATGCCAGTGCAAGTACCGTGCGTTTCTTCATCTGTCTGTCTCCTCCGTTTTGCAAGGCTTCCTCGCTTCTTCGAAAAGCATAGCATGCCGCAAAATACTTTACAATATCCGCGTCGCAATTCTGCGTTTTCCGAGCACTTTGCCCAAACCATGGTCTTTATTTCAAACGAAAAAGGCAGCCCCATCGGACTGCCTTTTTTCGTTCGGATATTATCTTCCTGTTCACGGCGTGACGGTATAGGTCTTATCGAGGAGCGGGCCGCCCGCAAGATTGTCGACATCCTGCACCCGCAGATTGAACTGAAGCTCCTTGATATCCGCCTCCGGTATCGTGAGATCCTGATACGTGATAAAGCCGAACAGGGACTGCCCGGGACCTAAATCAAAGTAGCGCGTTGTGCTACGCGTCTCTCCGTTTACGCTGCCCTTATCGCTGTTGATATAGAGCCGCTTGTTTGTCTTATTCCGGAGATAGAAGAACACATTCTCATCACCGAATTGGTCCTGCTTGCATTCTGTCACGACTGCTTCAAATCTCATTGTCATCGAGCTGCTTGTAGCTATCATTCGGCGCAAAGACATACTTCACTTCCCGGTTCTCGCCGTAGGGGTAAATGTGGAACACATCGGTCTCCCCCTTCTGATTCTGCGCATTGCTATCCCGAATCGCAAAGCGGAAGGTCAAATCGCCGAAACTCTTAAGGCTATACGTGCTGTTCTTTTGAAACATCAGATTGACCTGCTTTTCCTGTCCGGGCTCTACGGTCTCGCTGATTCCGCTCGTTCTGATCACAATGCCGTCGCCCTCCAGGTTCATTAACACAAAGACATAGCTCTTGTCCTCACTCTTATTTTGCAGCGTGAGCTGCAGGTATTCCTGGTCCTCGCCTAGATTTCCGTAGTTGACGACTTTGACGCCGTAGTCTTCCCTGTCCACGGCCTGAAACGGAGTGATGCGGAATTCGGCTTTCACCTGCTTCTCGGTTCCGGCCCCGCTCTCTGCGGTTTCTGTCATCTCGGTTGTCTCTGGGCTCTCTTTTTCCGCTTTCTTGCCGCCGCAAGCCGTCAGGGAAAGTGCCAAAATACATGCCAGTGCAAGTGCCGTGCGTCTCTTCATCCCTCTGTCTCCTCCGTTTTGCGTTGCCTGCCACTTTACCGAAAAAGCATAGCACGCGGGGGCTGACTTTACAATATCGCCCCCCGCAACTCTCTTTACCTCCGCCTATTTCAAAGTCTTTGACCCTTCCCGGATGAAAAAAGGCAGCCCCTTAGGACTGCCTTACGGTTTACGGTTCCACGGTATAGGTTTTTTCAAGCGCAGGATGCTCGGACAGCACGAAGGTATTTCCCTCGTCCACAAAGAGGTTGAAGCTCAGATTCTGAATCTCCTCGACCTTCGTGTCCTCAACATAGGAATGATCCCAGAAAATCGGGATGAACGCAGCTTGTCCCGCCCCCACAACATGGTAGTTGTTCATTTCAATCGGGGATGCCGTTGACTGCGCCGCCCTGAATATACAGGGTAATCAGCTTATCGGAGCGGTTCTCGAGATAGAGGTTCAGGACGTAATTGCCGTACTTGTCCTTCGTGACACCGGTGTTTGTCGCCTTGAAGTACGCGTTCTCATCGAGGAGCTTATCGCCCTCCTTCTCCTTCCAAGTGTAGTGAACCTTGCTGTTTTCTCCGTTCGGGTAGATGTGGAACACCTCATCCTTTTCCGGCGTATAGACCGAGAGCTTCGAATCCTGAACCAGGAAGCGGAACTCGAGGTCGCCGAAATCCTGAAGCTTATAGTTCGGGTTTGTCCGAATCGGGAGCTGCACCGGCGTCTCCTGCCCCGGCTCCACGACCTTGTTAATCGGGCCATAGAGGCGGATGCCGTCTCCGGTGAAGGAATCCAAGAGGAAGCGATACGATACCGTCTCGCTTTTATTCTGCAGCGTGAAGGAAATGAACCCATTGTCGATCTCGTCCGTCATATACCCGTCGACGCGGATGCCGTAATCCTGCTTATCGACCGCCTGGAAGGGCTGAATGGTAAAAGGCTTTTCTGCCTCGCCGCTCGTCTCGCTTGCCGCTACGGTCTCGCTCTTTGTCTCCGCTTTTTTCCCGCCGCCGCAAGCAACGAGCGGAAGCGCAAGGCTCAGTGCAAGGGTCCATGTCACAAATTTTCTCATATTTTCCTCCTGTTGTCCGTGTGTTGTTTTCGCGTTCTCCGGCTTACTCTTTTCCGAAGACCTGTTCCTTGAGTCTTCTTCCGGTCGGTGTTGTCGCAAGACCGCCGCCCGCGGTCTCCTTGAGTCCCTCGTGCATCTGGTCGCCGACTTCCTTCATCGCAAGGATGCACTCGTCCGCGGGAATTTTTAAGCCGATGTCGGCAAGTGCCATATCGGCGCAGGCGTAGGCCAGAATCACGCCTGCCGCATTTCGCTTGATGCAGGGAATCTCAACCAGGCCCGCAACCGGATCGCAGACCAGACCCAGTTCGTTTACAATGACCATGCCGAGTGCATCCGCACACTGCGTGGGCGTACCGCCCATGAGTTCCACCAGCGCAGCCGCCGCCATGCCGGCCGCGGAGCCGCACTCCGCCTGACATCCGCCCTGGGCGCCCGCAATGCAGGCATTGGTCGCAATGACCATGCCGAAGGCTCCCGCCGTAAAGATGGACATGACGACATCGCGCTTCGGAAAGTTTCTGTCCTCATACATGGGTACCAGACAACCGGGCAAAATGCCGCAGCTGCCGGCGGTCGGGGTCGCGACAATGCGTCCCATGGCCGCGTTACAGTTGCTCACCGCAAGCGCGCGCGCCATGGCCTTGGTCATGAGGCTGCCCGTTAAGCCGCCCTTGGTTTCGGCGTACTGCTTCATGCGGTAGCCCTCTTCGCCGGTTAAGCCCGAGCGAGATATGCGCCCCGGCTGCTGTCCCCAGTCCGCCGCCTCTATCATCACGTCAAAGTCTTTTTCAAGTTCACGGTACAGATCTTCCTCGCTGATGCCAAGCTGCGCCGCCTGATCCTTCAGACAGAGCTCACTGATTTTAATCCCCGCTTTCTCTGCCGCTTCTACGATTTCCTGAATTGAATTGTATTGAATCATAGCGCCCCCCGTCAGCCCAGCGCCCGGATTAAGACCGTTCGCTCCACATTTTTGATTTTGTTCAGATCTTCAATCATGCCCTCCGGCGGTGCCTGGTCGAGTTCCAGCATCATCATGGCCTCGCCGCCCTTCTCCTTGCGGCTCAAACGGAAGTTTCCGATGTTCAGATCCGCATACTTCTCATACATGAGCTGGGTCACCGCCGCTATGACGCCCGGGCGGTCGTGATGCAGGATGAGCAGGGTGTTGTTATCGCCGGTGAAGTTCACCTCCATGCCGTCGATGTTGGTAATCTGAATGTTGCCGCCGCCTATGCTCGCGCCCTCCACCATGCCTTGTTTGCCGTTGTCGCACTCATAGTAAATGCGCGCCGTGTTCGGGTGGGCACCCGAAATATCCTCGGGCACAAATTCATAGGAGAGTCCGCGCTCCGCCGCGATGCGCATGGAATCACGGAGTTCCTCCGACCAGCTGTAGTAGCCGAGTATCCCGGCGAGGATGGCATTGTCCGTGCCGTGCCCCCGGTAGGTGCGCGCAAAGGAACCGGAGAGCTGAATGCGTGCGCGAATGATGCGCGCATCCCCGGCAAGTTTATTTGCGACCCGCCCGATTCGGCAGGCGCCCGCCGTGTGCGAGCTGGAAGGACCTATCATCACAGGACCGATAATATTAAAAATATTCATGTGTTTACTCCCTGCGGCATCTGTTCTTTGTTCATTCTGCCGCCGCTTCCAGTGTACCACAGAGCGTCTTATTTTTTTCCGCATAAGAAAAAGCAGCTCCGGTTTCCCGGAGCCGCTTCTCAAATTTTTGTTGAAACTCAAGCCTTCTTGACAGAGACAATCGTGCCGTCGAACGGATCGACCTCGGAAAGGGTGCCCGTGTAGGTAACGGTGACCTTGTCGCCTGCCTTGACATCGGAAAGTCCTTCCGGAGCCTTGCCCTGCTCAAAGCTGAACATATAGGAAGTTCCCTTCTCATCGGTAACGGTGAAGGAGAAGTCCTTGACCTCGTCAAGCGTACCGACCAGGGTGCCTTCCTTTGCATCCATAGCCTTCTCGTCCTTCTTGGACTCCTCAGCCTTGGTCTCGCCCTTCATGGACTCGTCCTTCTTGGTCTCGTCCTTCATGGACTCGCCTGCCTTGGTCTCTACCGAAGACTCCTGCTTCGCGGTGGTCTCCTCAGCCTTCTTATCGCCGCAAGCGGTGAATGCCAGTGCTGCCGCAGCAGCCGTTGCCAGTACAAGTGCGCGAACCATATTCTTTCTCATCTTTTTATCCTCCTTAAGTTATGCCTGCGGAAGATTCCGCCTGCAATGAAGACAAGTATAGCCACTTATGATGAGAAAACAAGCGTTTTTTGTGATTCTTAAAAATGTTTATGCTTTTTTTAGCTTTTTCCGCAGCCTTGTATACAAGCATTCCGGGCGGCGGGAATCCACTCTACACTCAGTAGCGCACGCTGCCTTTAAACTCTCGTTCCACTTCGCGTCTCGCATCGTTCTTTGCGATGGTCGCGCGCTTATCGTACTTTTTCTTACCCTGGGCGAGACCGATCTCGACTTTCACCAGTCTGCCCTTCAGGTACACTTCAAGCGGCACGAGTGTGAGTCCCTTCTCCTTGATGGTGCCGATTAGGCGGCGTATCTCTCCCTTGTGCAGGAGGAGCTTTCGCACGCGGAGCGGGTCCTTGTTGAAGATATTTCCCTTCTCGTAGGGGTTAATGTGCATGCCGTAGATGAACACTTCCCCGTTTTTGATATCGACCCAGCTCTCCTTGATCGAGCACTGGCCGAGGCGCAGGGATTTGACCTCCGTGCCGAAGAGCTCAATGCCGGTCTCAAAGCTCTCCAGAATAAAATAGTCGAAGCGGGCTTTCTTATTGTTCGCGATGAGTTTCTTGCTCTCTTTTCCCATGCCTCTCCTCTCTGTTTCCTTAATCCTCTTCCTCCGAAGGCAGCGGCGGCTCCGGCAGGAAGTCTACGGTGCGCATGAGGCGGTCTGCGCCGGTCACGCGGACGCGGAGCGGCTCGCCGAGACGGTAGCGCTTCTTCGTGAACTCTCGACCAGCTCTGCCTTCTCTTCGTTGTACTGATAGTGGTCGTCCCGGAGTTCGGACACCCGTATCATGCCGTCCACCGTGTTCTTTAATTCCACATAGATGCCATAGCGCGTCACGCCGCTGATAATGCCCTCGTAAATCTCGTTGATGTGGCCTTCCATGTACTCGCACTTCTTGTACTTGACCGCATCGCGCTCGCACTCCTGCGCCCTCCGCTCGGTCTGACTTGCGCGGTCCGAAACACCGGACAGAATTGCGCGGTAGTGCTCCTTCCGCTTTTCGCTGAGGCCGCGCCGCAGTTCCTCCTTGATGATGCGGTGAATCTGCAAATCCGGATAGCGCCGTATCGGGGAGGTAAAGTGCGTGTAATAGCGGGAAGCAAGACCGAAGTGGCCCATACACTCTACCGAATAACTTGCCTGCGTCATGGTGCGCAGTGCCATGCGGCTCACAAGATCCTCTGCCTCGGTGCCCTCGACACGGAGCAGGAGTTTCTGAATTTCCCGCGGTGTTACCTCGCCGTTCTTTAACTTTAAGTTCAGCCCGAAGTTCATGACAAAGGTCTTTAAGAGCTGTAACTTCTCCGGCGTCGGGCGCCTCGTGAACGCGGTACACAAACGGAAGGTGCTTGAGACAGTAGGTTTTCGCAACGGTCTCATTTGCCGCGAGCATGAAAGTCCTCAATGAGGCGGGTTGCCTCGTTGCGCTCGTAAGCGCGAATTTCGAGCGGCTTGCCGGAAGGACTCAAAATCACCTTGCTCTCCGGGAAGTCAAAGTCGATGTAACCGCGCTCGCTGCGAAGGGCGCGGAGCTGTCTTGCCAGCACGTCCATGCGCTCCAGCATGGGCACAAACTCCGCATAGTGCTCGCAGAGTTCCGGCTCATGGTTCGTGATAATCTGGTTGACCGTCGTATAAGTGAGGCGGCAATCGGAGCGAATCACGGACTCGCAGATTTCGCTGTGTACAAGCTCTCCCTCTGCCGAAAACTCCATGAGGCAGGAGAGCGCAAAGCGGTCCTCGCCCTCGTTCAGAGAACAGATGCCGTTCGAGAGTTCGACCGGCAACATGGGAATCACGCGATCCGGAAGGTATACGCTCGTGCCGCGGTTTAAGGCCTCGCGGTCCAGGGGGCCGCCCTCTTTCACATATTCACTGACATCCGCGATGTGGACGCCGAGCTGTACGTTTCCGTTCTCCAGTTCGGTGAGGGAGATTGCATCGTCCAAATCTTTTGAGTCCTCGCCGTCTATGGTCACGGTACAGAGCGCTCTCAAATCGCGCCGTCCCGCAACTTCGCCGCGAAGTATCTCCGTGCCCTGCCGCTCCGCGCGCACCGCTTCCGCGAGACATTCCTCCGAGAAGGTATCCGGAATTTCAAAGCTTCGCACAATCGAGGTGAGGTCCACGCCGACCGCGCTCGCCTTGCCGAGACGTTCCAGCACTCGTCCCTCTAAATCTCCGCCTCTCTCCTTCGGGTAGGCCGTAATCTCCACCAGCACCTTTTCGCCGGTCTGCGCGCCGAGGGAAGCCCCCTGCGGAATGATGACATCCGCCGCAAAGCGGGTATTATCCGGCAAGACCACGCCGCTTCGGTTCTCTCTCCGGTAGTAACCCACCAGACGGCTCACGCCGCGCGCCACAATTTCCAAGACGCGCCCCTCGCGGCGCTCCAGCTGCTGGCCGCGCGGAATCAGTATGCGAACCGTATCTCCCTGCAATGCCCCTCTCGTCTTATCGCGGGGAATAAAGACATCGTTCTCCTCGCCCGGGATGCGCACAAAGCCGAAGCCCTTCGCATTGGCCGCGAAAACGCCCTCTTTTTCCTGACTCTCGGACTTACCGTATTTGCCGTTTTTCGAGACGCGGATACGCCCTTCCCGAACGAGCGCATCGAGCGCGCTCTCCAAGTCCTTCCGCTTGGATTTCGGCACGTCCAAAAAGACCGCAATGTCCTGCAGGCGCATGGGCTGGTACATGGGATCTTCCATCAGCTTGAGCAATACCTGTTCTCTCTTCTTTAACAATTCATCTTGGGTCATACGCCCGACTCTCTCCTCTTTCTCCGGCTTTCACAGGCCGAATACCGTGAAAAAAAGCCCCCGCGCTTACTGCGGGAGCCTCTCTCTGTTTATTTTATCAAGTTCAGTGCAAATGCAAGGATGAGGAACAGCACCGCCGCAGCTGCCGTGAGCTTTTCCAGTGTTCCCTCCACCGAGCGTCCGCGAATCTTGCCCCAGTAAGAATCCGCGATACCGCCGATTGCACCGAGTCCCTGATCTTTTCCCTCCTGCATCAAAACGACACCGGAGAGAAACACGCAGACAATAACAAAGAAAATCGATAAAACTCTGTTCAGTATAATCATCCCGTTCCTCCAGCTTGTGCCGCATTTCGCCTGATTGCGGGCACATTTTCCGATATAATACCACAAATGATGCGGCTGGGACAAGGATTTCTCAAGAAGTATACATCCAAATAAAAATAGGAATTATTATTGACATTTGAGCGGGTCGTGATAAACTATAGCCAAGATGATTTTCGTCATCTAATCTTTATAAGTTCACTCTAATTCACATTCATTGTTTTTACAAGGAGGAAAACCACATGTCTCTTATCGGCAAGGAAATCGGCGATTTCAGCGCACAGGCATTCCAAAACAACAGCTTTAAGACCGTGAACCGCGAGGATCTCCGCGGCAAGTGGAGTGTCTTCTTCTTCTACCCGGCGGACTTCACCTTTGTCTGCCCGACCGAGCTCGAGGACCTCGAGAACAACTACGCAGCGTTTCAGAAGGCAGGCTGCGAGATCTACTCGGTCTCCTGCGACACCCACTTCGTTCACAAGGCTTGGCACGATCACTCCGAGAAGATTTCGAAGATCACCTATCCCATGCTCGCAGACCCGACCCAGGCGCTGGCACGCGACTTTGAGGTCCTGATTCCGGAGGCGGGTCTCGCGGAGCGCGGCACCTTCATTGTGGACCCGGATCTCAAGATTGTCGCTTACGAAGTCAACGCGGGCAATGTGGGTCGCAACGCAGAGGAACTGCTCCGCAAAGTGCAGGCTTGCCAGTTTGTCCGCGAGCACGGCGATGAGGTTTGCCCGGCAAAGTGGACCCCCGGCGCAGAGACCCTGAAGCCGAGCCTGGACCTCGTCGGTGCCCTGTAATTCAAAGAGAAAGGAATATCCATGACGTCAGCAGAGAGAGCATCTTTCTATGACGCGATCGTTATCGGCGGCGGCCCTGCGGGGCTGACCGCCGGTCTCTATCTTGCGAGAGCCTGCTATCGCGTCCTAGTCATCGAAAAAGAGAAGTTCGGCGGCCAGATTACGATTACCGCCGAAGTCGTAAACTACCCGGGTGCGGAGCCCATGAGCGGAGAAGCCTTGACCGAGCGCATGCGCCTGCAGGCGGAACAATTCGGCGCGGAGTTCTTACTCGCCGAAGTTCTGTCCCTCCGCGAGGAGGAGGGCTTTTACCGCATCTCAACCGCCAAGGGCGATTTTCTGACCCACGGTGTGATACTCGCAACCGGCGCTCACCCCCGCATGATAGGCTTCCCGGGCGAAGCGGAGTATAAGGGCCACGGCGTTGCCTACTGCGCGACCTGCGACGGCGAATTCTTCACCGGGCGCGAGGTCTTTGTGGTGGGAGGCGGCTTTGCCGCGGCCGAGGAGGCTGTGTTCCTCACAAAGTACGCGTCCCATGTGACCATACTGATACGCGAGCCCGATTTTACCTGCGCCGCAAAGGTGGCGGAACCCGCGAAACAGCATGAAAAAATCACGGTGAAGTATGACACCGAGGTCGAGGAGGTCTCGGGCGACAGCCTGCTACGCCGCATTCGCTACCGAAACTCGAAGACCGGGGAAGTGACAGAATTCAGTCCGGCGGACGGCGGCAGCTTCGGCGTCTTTGTCTTTGCGGGCTACGCGCCTTCCGCAGGCCTCCTCTCGGGACTTGCGGAGCTCGACGAGCACGGCTATGTGCTCACCGACCGGAACCAAAAGACAAGCCGTGACGGCATCTATGCCGCGGGCGATGTCTGCCAAAAGAATCTCCGCCAGGTTGTGACCGCGACCGGCGACGGCGCGACGGCGGCGACCGAGCTTGAAAAGTATATCTCGGTACGGCAGAGAGAAACCGGTGTCAAGGCGGAAATTCAGACCAAGCGCGCCGCGGTTCACGCGGCGCAGGACAGCGCACCGGCGGCCGCTGCGGTACAGAGCGGCGATACGCCTTTTGACAGCGCAATGATACAGCAGCTGAACACGGTCTTTTCGCGGCTCACCGAGGGACTTACGCTAAAGCTCTACACCGACGAAGGTGCGGTCTCCTCCGAGCTTAAGCACTATTTGGAGGCACTCACCGCCCTCAGCGATAAGCTGACCCTCTCCGAAGAGAGCGCGCCGGATCCGCTCGTAAACGGCGAGCCGGAACTCCCCTATGTGCGCGTGTTCCGCGCAGACGGAAGCTACGCGGGAATCTGCTTCCACGGCGTGCCGGGAGGCCACGAGTTCACCTCCTTTGTGCTCGGGCTCTACAACGCGGGTAGCCCCGGGCAGGCGGTCTCCGATGAGCTTAGAAGCCGCATTGATGCCCTGCAAAAGGACATTTCCCTCAAGATTTTTGTGAGCCTTTCCTGCACCATGTGCCCTGAGCTTGTGACGAGCGCACAGCGCATTGCGACCCTGAACCCGAACGTGAAAACCGAGGTCTACGACTTAAACCGCTTCCCGGCCCTCCGCGATCGCTATGAGGTCATGAGCGTTCCCTGCTTCCTCATAAACGATGCGCCGCCGCAATTCGGCAAGAAAGATATCGCTCAGCTTCTCGACCTGCTCGGCGCATAAAACAGTCGGCGGCCCCCGCAACGCCGGCGAAATCAAGTGTTACGGACACAAGAAAACAGCGTCCCGGTACGAACCGGAACGCTGTTTTTATTTGCTCTGTAATCGAAAAACTCAGAGTTCTACCCGAACCTTTTTCAAGTGCCAGATATCTCTCACGTACTCCTCGATGGTGCGGTCGGAGCTGAAGGGGCCTGCCGCCGCGGTGTTCCGCAGGCACATCTTTGCCCAGTTCTCCTCGTCCGCGTACGCCTTGTCCACGCGCTCGTGCGCCTCGGCATAGGCGCGGAAGTCCTTCAAAATGAAGTAGACATCCGGACGGTCTCCGTTCGAGCCTGTGAGCAGGGAGTTATAAATGTCGCGGAAGCGCTCCGGATCGTCCGGCGAATAGTAGCCGTTGATGAGCTGCATGAGCACTCTGCGAATCTCCTGATCGGCGTTGAAGATATCCATCGGGTTATAGCCGCCGTTCTTCTCGAGCTGGATGACCTCTTCCGCGGACATACCGAAGATGAAGGCATTTTCCTCGCCGACTTCGTGCACAATCTCGATGTTTGCGCCGTCCATGGTGCCGAGGGTCGGTGCGCCGTTCAGCATGAACTTCATGTTCGAGGTGCCGGACGCCTCCTTACTGGCGGTCGAAATCTGCTCGGAGACATCCGCCGCCGCAAAGATGAGCTCCGCGCTCGAGACGCAGTAATCCTCGATGAAGACCACCTTGATCTTGCCGTTAATCGAAGCGTCGTTGTTGATCACATCCGCCACGGCATTGATCAGCTTAATCGTGAGCTTTCGCGCGGTGATAGCCCGCAGCCGCCTTTCGCACCGAAAATTGAAAGGTGTGCGGATAGAACGGCATGTTCGGGATTATCCTTAATCTTGTTGTAGAGGTACATGACGTGGAGGATGTTCATGAGCTGACGCTTGTACTCGTGCAGGCGCTTTACCTGAACATCGAAGATGGAACGCGGGTCCACGACAATGCCGTTGTGCTCGAGAATGTAGTTCGCAAGGCGAAGCTTGTTCTTGTACTTGATGTTCATGTACTCCTGGCGGCTCTTCTCATCTTCCACGTAGACACCGAGCTTCTTCACCTCGGAGAGATCCGTGATCCACTTGTCGCCGATACGCTCCGTGATCCAGTCGGCCAGCAGCGGGTTCGCGTGGAGCAGGAAGCGGCGCTGCGTGATGCCGTTGGTCTTATTGTTGAACTTCTCGGGCGTGAGCTCGTAGAAGTCGCGAAGTGTCTGCTCCTTCAGAATCTCGGTGTGAATCTTTGCGACACCGTTAATCGAGAAGGATGCCGCGCAGGCCATGAATGCCATGCGCACCTGGCCGTCGTGAATGATGGCCATGCGGTCTTTTCTCGCCTGATCGCCCGGGAACTTGTGCTCGATAGCGAGCAGGAAGCGACGGTTAATCTCCTCGACAATCTGATAGATACGCGGCAACAGGCGGGAGAAGAGCTCAATGGGCCACTTCTCGAGTGCCTCGGTCATGATGGTGTGGTTCGTGTACGCGCAGGCCTTGCTCGTAATCTCCCACGCCTCTTCCCAGCCGAGTCCCTGTTCGTCCATGAGAATGCGCATGAGCTCCGGCACCGCAACCGTGGGATGGGTGTCGTTCATCTGGAATACACAGTAATCCGGCAGCTTCTTGATGTCATCGTGGGTCTGCAGGAACTTCTTGACCGCGGTCTGCAGCGAAGCGGAGATGAAGAAGTACTGCTGCTTTAAGCGGAGCTCCTTGCCCGAGTAGTGGTTGTCGTTCGGGTAGAGCACCTCGGAGATGGTTCTCGCGAGGTTCTGCTCTTCCACGGCTCTCTGATAGTCACCGCGGTCAAAGGAATCCAGGCGGAAGCGCGTAATTGCCTCCGCGTCCCAGATGCGAAGCGTATTTACAATGTGATTGCCGTAGCCCACGACCGGGAGGTCGTAGGGAATGCGCGGACCGACTGGTAATTCTCCTGGTAGAAGCGCGGCTCGCCGTTCTCCATGCGGGTTGCGACATAGCCGCCGAACTTGACCTCGCAGGCATGTTCGTCGCGCTTAATCTCGAAGGGATAGCCGTCCTTTAACCACTCGTCCGGAATCTCCTTCTGGTAGCCGTTCTCGATTTTCTGGCGGAACATGCCGTAGTGGTAGCGGATGCCGCAGCCGTAAGCCGGGTAGTTGAGGGTCGAGAGCGAGTCGAGGAAGCAGGCTGCCAGACGGCCGAGACCGCCGTTTCCGAGCGCCGGATCTCTCTCCTCGTCCTCAATCTCCGTAAGGTCAAAGCCGAGTTCCTCGACCGCCTCGCGAATCACATCTTCTTCCTTGAGCGCGAGCATGGTGTTGCCGAGTGCTCTGCCGACCAGGAATTCCATCGAGAGATAGTAGACGCGCTTTGCATCTGCCTTGTCATAGGCCTTCTGCGTCGCAAGCCAGTTGTCGATCACATCGTCCTTGACCGCATAGGCAACCGCCTGATAGACCATCTGCAGCGTTGCCTCGCTGACGTCCTTGCGGTAGAGCGTCTTTAAGTTGTTGATGATCTGCTTTTTCAGAGTATCTTTGTCCAAACGTCTGATAACTCCTGCCAATTTTGCCTCCTCCGTATTTTTACTGCTGTACGACGCGTTTCACGGAAAGTGTAACCATTTCTCCGTTCAAATTCCACTCTTTCACGAAATCTCCGCTATTTTCAGCCGATTCACCATGAATAGCATCCGCAAGCAGGGTGTTCTTCAACAATTCTCCGTACGTTTCCGCGAGCGCCGCAATCTTTTCATTGCCGGAGATGCCGAGTGCAATGTGATCCGTGACCTCAAAGCCCGCATCTTTACGCATGGTCTGCACCTTGGAGATGAGTTCGCGCACAAAGCCCTCTTCGATGAGCGCTTCGCTCAGCGCAATGTCGAGCACCACGGTGATGCCGTTATCCTGCGCCGATACATAGCGCTCCGACTGGGTGCTCTCGATTAAGAGATCCTCTCTGCCGAGCTTTCACTTCCGTGCCGTCCGGAAGGGCAAAGACAAGCGCGCCGTTTTCGTTTAGCTCCGCCATGGCCTTTTGGCCGTCCAGCGCCTTTAAGTGCTCCTTGATGGCACCGAGCTGCTTACCGTACTTCGGGCCGACGGTCTTTAACTGCGGCTTGAAGACATAGTTCACAAAGCGCTCCGCATCGTCCGTGAACTCGATTTCCTTTACATTGAGCTCGTCGCGGATGATGTCCTGATAGAAGCTTCCGAGTGCCTCGGGCGCCTTCACATAGAGCTTCGAGAGCGGCTGGCGGTTCTTCGGCCGGAAGCCTCACGCGCAGAGCGGCCGAGCACGACAATCTTGAGAACCTCGTCCATGCTCTTCTCGAGTTCCGCGTCGATGTGCGCCTCGTCCGCAACCGGGTAATCAGAGAGGTGCACGGACTCCGTCGCGGATGCATCGACCGTGCGCACCAGGTTTTGGTAAATCTGCTCGCTCATGAACGGAATCATGGGAGCCGCTGCCTTTGCGAGTGTGACCAGCGCCGTGTAGAGCGTCATATAGGCATTGATCTTATCCTGCTCCATGCCCTTTGCCCAGAAACGGTTGCGGCAGCGGCGCACGTACCAGTTCGACATGTCTTCGACAAATTCCTGGAATACGGCAGCCGTCTCCGGAATTCTGTAGTTCGAGAGGTTCTTATCCGCGTCGCGGACCATGCTGTTCATCTTCGAAAGCAGCCACTTGTCCATGACCGAGAGCTTCTCGTAGTCGAGCGTATACTTGGTCGGGATCGAAGTGATCGATGTCCGCGTAGAGCACGTAGAACGCGTAGGTATTCCAGAGCGTTCCGAGGAACTTTCTCTGCCCCTCGCGCACAGCCTCCTCCGAGAACTTCTTCGGGAGCCACGGTGCCGCAGCGGTGTAGAAATACCAGCGAATCGCATCCGCGCCGAAGGTTTCGAGCGCCTCCATCGGATCGACCGCATTGCCCTTCGACTTGGACATCTTGTTGCCGTTCTCATCCAGCACGAGACCCAGGACAATGACGTTCTTAAACGCAGGCTTGTTGAAGAGGAGGGTCGACTCCGCATGCAGGGAGTAGAACCAGCCTCGGGTCTGATCGACCGCCTCGGAGATGAAGGAAGCCGGGAGCTGCTGCTCTAAAGAGTTCCTTGTTCTCAAAGGGATAGTGGAGCTCTGCGTAGGGGCAAGCACCGGAGTCAAACCAGACATCGACGACCTCCGGAACGCGCTTCATCTTGCCATGGCAGTGCGGGCAGGGGATTTCAAAGCGGTCCACATACGGGCGGTGCAGCTCGACGGTCTTTGCGCTTTCATCGCCGGAGAGTTCCGCCAGTTCCTCGCGGGAACCGACCGCAAGCTTTTCGCCGCAGTCCGGGCACTCCCAGACATTGAGGGGCGTGCCCCAGTAGCGGTTTCTCGAGACCGCCCAGTCCTGAATGTTCTCGATCCAGTTGCCGAAGCGTCCCTCACCGATGGACTGCGGCACCCAGTTAATCTCTTCGTTGTTCCGCACGAGATCGTCGCGCACCGCGGTCATCTTGATGAACCAGGACTCACGCGCATAGTAGATGAGCGGCGTTCCGCAGCGCCAGCAGTGCGGGTAGTCGTGTTCCACCTTCGGGGAGGCAAAGAGCAGGCCTCTCTCTTCGAGATCCTTCAGCACTTCCGGATCAGCCGCGACTGCGCCCTCTTCGACTTCCTTTTCGGTGGGCTTGCAGCGCATGCCCGCGAACTTGCCGGTCTCCGGCTTCATCCGGCCCTTGTCGTCCACCATCTGGACAAAGGGCGCATCGTAGCCGCGACCCACGCGCGCATCGTCTTCACCGAAGGCCGGGGCGATGTGGACAATACCGGTACCGTCCGTCATCGTGACGTACTCGTCCGCGTAGACAAAGAAAGCCTCCTTGTGCTGACGCGCCGCCGCTTCCGCCGCACAGCTGTAGAGCGGCTCGTAGGGCTTATGCTCCAGCTCCTTGCCGGTGTAGCGCTCTAAGATTTCATAGCCCTCGCCGAGCACCTTCTCAAGCAGTGCCTCCGCGAGATAGTAGGTGTTGCCATCCGCTGCCTTGACCTTCACATAGCTCTCGTGCGGGTTCACGCAAAGGCCGATGTTCGAGGGCAGGGTCCAGGGCGTCGTGGTCCAAGCGAGGAAGTAGGCATCTTCGCCCTTCACCCGGAAGCGCACAATTGCGGTTCTGTCCTTAATCGACTTATAGCCCTGCGCCACCTCGTGCGAGGAAAGCGGGGTTCCGCAGTGCGGGCAGTAGGGGACCACTTTAAAGCCCTTGTAGAGCAGGCCCTTTTTCCAGATTTCCTTTAAGGCCCACCACTCCGACTCGATGTAGTTGTCGTCACAGGTGATGTAGGGGTGCTCCATATCCGCCCAGAAGCCCACCTTGCCGGAGAACTGCTCCCAGACTTCCTTATAACGCCACACGGACTCGCGACACTTTTTGATGAAGGGCTCCACGCCGTAAGCCTCGATTTCTTCCTTTCCCTCAATGCCGATTTCCTTCTCGACCTCGAGCTCGACCGGAAGGCCGTGCGTATCCCAGCCTGCCTTTCGCGGGACATACTCTCCCTTCATGGTGCGATAGCGCGGAATCATATCCTTGATAACGCGGGTCTCAACGTGGCCGATGTGCGGTCTGCCGTTTGCGGTCGGCGGTCCGTCGTAGAACATATAGGTCTCGCAGCCCTCGCGCTGCTCGACGGACTTCTCAAAGATGCGGTTCTCTGCCCAGAACTTTTCGATTTCGCCCTCGCGCGCCACAAAGTTCATATCCGTGGGGACTTTTCTGTACACTTTTTTCTCCTCCTGTCTCAAAAAAGAAAGCGCCCGCCCCTCTCAGGACGAACGCTCTCCGCTTTCGCTGTACCACCTGTATTTTGCTTTCCCCCGTGACGTGGGGATTACGGCGAAACGTACCCGGAGGCAGCCCTCCGCTCCGAACCGCAGCTCGAAAGTGATTTTCAACGCAAGTACTTGGCATCGGGCTTCCACCGTCCCCGACTCTCTATGGCTGTTTCAAACGCCTACTCTCTTTGTCAACGCCTTTGTATGAATTTTTCACTAGTATAATCAGCCTGATTTTCTCTGTCAAGGAAGAAACAGCTTTTAGCGGAGTCTCGGCAGGGTGACCTCGTCCACGTAGTTCGTGAAGAAAGGTCTTGCGCACATCCTCTCTCGCCTTGCTTCTGCCGAGCGCCCACATGAGCTTTGTGACCGTGGCCTCCTGGGTCATGTCAAAGACCGGGATGCCGCCGCTCTCCTGTACGCGGAGACCGGTCTCGTAGACATCGAGATTGCTGCCCTCGTAGCGGCACTGGCTGCCCACCAGGATGCTCATGCCCTTGCTGCTCGCGTGGTCAATCTCCTCCAGAATGTTGTTGTGAAGGAAGGGCACGCCGCCCAGGCCGAAGGCCTCGACAAAAGACGCCCTCGCAGCCCTTGTCGTAGAGATAGCGGAAGATATCCGCATGCATGCCCGGGAAAATCTTTTAAGACCGCGATGTTCTCCGAGTACTCCGGCGAGAGCTGGAAGGAAGCGCGGCGAAGCGGCTCCTTTAAGACCTGCATGCCGAAGGCATTGAACTCGCCGATCAAAGGATAATTGACCGACTCAAAGGCATTGAACGAGACAGTTCTCACCTTCGAGGTGCGGCAGCCCAGAATGAGTTTCTGGTGAAAGACCGTGTAGACACCGCGCAGCATGCCGCTTAAGCCCGCCGTAATCGCACAGCGGAGGTTATCGATGGCGTCCGTTAAGGGCGCACGAAGCGGAAGCTGACTTCCCGTCAGAATGACCGGAATCTCGATGTTCTGGAGCATGAAGGAAAGCATCGAGGAGGTATAGGACATGCTGTCCGTGCCGTGGATGATGACCACGCCGTCGCAGTCCTCTCTGGCCGCCGCGACCAGGTTCGCGATGGCCACCCAATCCTCCGGCGTAATGTTCGCCGAGTCGAGGGACGCATAGTCCTTTAACTCAAAGGTATGCCCCTCTCCGATCGGACCTATGGTCCGCATGATTTCCTCGAGGTCTATGCCCGGCGCAAGCCCTTTTTCGCTCGGCACCGATGAAAAGGTGCCTCCCGTATTGATCAGCAGCAATTTTTTGCTCATAGCAGCCTCCGTTTTTTGTCATAATGGTTAATTTTAACAAAAGCGTCTTAAAAACTCAATCCGCTGTCCCCGCATTTACCGTCTTCCGTGGAAAAGACCTGCGGTTTGTGCTATCATGCTCTCAAGCCTGAAACAAAAGTCTCTAGTAATCTCAGGGCTTACGAAAGGAGCGATTGCGATGATGAAACTCGTATTGGTACGGCACGGCGAAAGCGAATGGAACAAGCAGAACCTTTTCACCGGCTGGATGGACGTGGATCTCTCGGAGAAGGGCCACGAGGAGGCAAAAGCTGCGGGTCAGCTCTTGAAAGGCCGAGGGCTATGACTTCGACATCTGCTTTACTTCCTACTTAAAGCGCGCAATCCACACGCTGAACCACATTCTGGATGAGATGGACCGCGACTGGCTCGAGGTTGTAAAGAGCTGGAAGTTAAACGAGCGCCACTACGGTGCCCTCCAGGGTCTCAACAAGTCCGAGACCGCGGAAAAGTACGGTGAGGAACAGGTCAAGATTTGGCGCCGCTCCTTCTCGATTAAGCCGCCGGTACTGGATCCTTCCGACCCGAGAAGCGCAAAGAAAAACCCGGCTTACCGCGATGTGGATCCGGCACTGCTCCCCGACTGCGAGAGCTTGGAGACCACGATTGAGAGAGCCGTCCCCTACTTTAACGAAGTGATCCGCCCCGAGATGGAAGCCGGCAAGCGCGTCATCATTGCGGCGCACGGCAACTCTCTCCGCGCACTGGTCAAGTACTTTGACAACATTTCCGAAGAGGATATCATCGGCGTCAACATTCCGACCGGCACGCCGCTCGTCTATGAGTTCGACGATTCCTTCAAGCCCATCCGCCACTACTATCTCGGCGACCAGGAAGCACTTAAGAAAAAAATGGAGGCAGTCGCGAACCAGGGCAAGAAACAGGCATAACGCGGCGAACAGAAAAAATGCGAAATCTTACCTTACTGACAGACCTGTATGAGCTCACGATGATGCAGGGCTATTTTGAAAACGAGGATGTCAATCAGACTGTCATCTTCGACATGTTTTACCGCTCCAACCCGGAAGGCAACGGCTACGCGATTTGCGCCGGGCTCGAGCAGGTAATTGACTATATCAAAAACCTGCACTTTACGGAGGATGAGATTGCATATCTCAAAGGTCTCGGTATGTTCAAACCCGCCTTCCTCGACTACCTGCGGGACTTCCGCTCACCGGTGACATCTACGCGATTCCCGAGGGCACGGTCATTTTCCCGCGCGAGCCTCTGGTCAAGGTGATTGCTCCGATTATGCAGGCGCAACTTGTCGAGACCGCGATTCTGAACATCATCAACCACCAGAGTCTCATCGCGACCAAGACCGCACGCATTGTGCGTGCGGCACAGGGCGACGGCGTGATGGAGTTCGGCTGCCGGAGAGCGCAGGGACCGGACGCCGCGATTTACGGCGCGCGCGCCGCAATCATCGCGGGTTGCGTGGGCACTTCGAACGTGCTCTGCGGACAGATGTTTAATGTCCCCGTGAGCGGCACCCACGCGCACTCCTGGATTATGAGTTTCCAAGATGAGCTGAGCGCGTTCCGCGCCTATGCAAAGCTCTATCCGGATGCCTGCATCCTCTTAATCGACACCTACGATACGTTGGACAGCGGTCTGCCGCATGCCATTCAGGTCTTCAAGGAGCTGCGCGAACAGGGCATCAAGCCGAAGCGCTACGGCATACGCATGGACTCGGGCGACTTAGCCTACCTCTCGAAGAAAGTTAAGGCAGCACTCGATGCCGAGGGCTTTACCGACGCGATTATCTCCGCTTCCAACGACCTGGACGAGGGCTTAATCGGCTCCCTCAAAGCGCAGGGCGCGACCATCAATTCCTGGGGTGTCGGCACCAACCTGATTACTTCCAAGGATTGCCCGGCTTTCGGCGGTGTCTACAAGCTCGCAGCCATCTGGAACGAGACAGAACGGCAGTTTGTGCCGAAGATTAAGATTTCCGAGAACGCCGAGAAAATCACAAACCCCGGCGACAAGAAGATTTACCGCATTTATGACTTAGAGGGCATGATAGTCGCAGACCTCATTGCGCTCGCGGACGAGGAATTTTCTTCCGAAGATCCGCTCCTTCTCTTCGACCCGATCGAGACCTGGAAGAAGACGCTCCTTCCCGGCGGTTCCTATACGATGCGGGAGCTCCTCATTCCCGTGTTCCGGAACGGCGAGTGCGTTTACGAGTCTCCGACGGTCATGGAGATTCAGAAGCGTTGCAGAGAAGAGCTCAACACGCTCTGGGAAGAGTCGAAGCGCTTCGAATACCCGCACCAGACCTACGTGGACCTCTCCCGTAAGCTCTGGAATCTCAAGAATAACTTACTGGACCGGTATCAGACAGGAGCAACGGAACAAGCATGATTCAAGACATACTGCCGCATCGCTACGATGTGAGCTATCACCCGGAAAGAACGCCCGAGCGGCGTTCTTTCCTTCTTTTGGTCTCGCGGGAGGGCGTGCTCTTTGCGGAGCGTGACGGTGCCTTGACACTCCCGCGCTTTTCCGATTTTGAGACCGAGGCGCTTTCCTTTGGCGCCCTCTGTCAGAAGGCACGCTATCTCTTTGCGATCGATCGGGACTACTTTTTTTTCTGCCGCCCTCGGCGCTGCCGGCGGGAAAACTCGGCGAAGGCTATCGCTTCCTCGGTCCCACGGAGCTCCGCGACTTAAAGCCGCAGCACCTTGCCTTTGCGGCCATCACTTCGACACAGCTGTACCGCTTTTACGACCAGCGGAAGTTTTGCGGGCGCTGCGGCGAAAAGATGACGCATTCCGAGGAGGAGCGCGCCATGTGCTGCAAGCACTGCGGCCTCATCGAGTACCCGAAGATAAGTCCCCGCGGTCATTGTCGCGGTGAAAAACGGCGACCGCCTTCTCCTGACCCGCTACGCAAAAAACGCCTCCGACTATCGACGGAAGGCGTTGGTTGCCGGCTTTGTGGAAGTCGGGGAGACCCCGGAACAGGCGGTTGCGCGTGAGGTCATGGAGGAGACCGGGCTCAAGGTCAAGAACATACGTCCCTATGCCGTGCAGCCCTGGTCTTTCTCCGACTCGCTGATGCTCGCCTATACGGCGGAGCTCGACGGCTCCGACCGAATCAAGCTCGATGAGCGCGAGCTCTGCGAGGCCTCGTTTGTGCCGCGGGAAGAAATTCCCGACAATCCGAGCTCGGCGAGCGTCGCAAACGAGCTCATGCAGCGCTTTCGCCGCGGCGAGCTCTGAGCGCTCTAAGCGCTTTATTCGACGCGTTCCGGAATGACACCGTCCCGGTAGGCGGTGAGCAGTTCGTTCAGATCTTCGATCTGCGCCGCAAGCCGCTTTGCCGATATCGCTGTCGCCCACCATCACGCGGTAGGGCTCAATTTCAAACTGGTTCGCGCGGGACTCAATGTCGATGTTCTCGCTGAGCACGCGCTCCACCGACTCGAAGGGCATATGGCTCTTGATGCGCATACCGTGGGAATTGTAAATCAGGGTGTAACCCGCAATGCCCGTGGTCTTATGATAGGCGCGCGAAAAGCCGCCGTCGATCACGATGAGCTTGCCGCCCGCCTTGATCGGGAATTTCGCCGTCCGAGACATGCACCGGCGTGTGCCCGTTGATGATGTGGGAGAGGTCGGACTTTAAGCCGAACTCCCGCAGTATCATGCGACTTGTCGCCTCGGAGTCGAGATAGAGATAATAGGGATCCTGCGGCTCCTTCCAGCTTGACTTATCGTCCAGATAGCTGCGCTCAAAGGTCTTCACGACACGGCCGCACATGGGCGATTTCGGGCCGCCCCAGAGATAGAACATAAAGTCCACATAGCGCGCTTCGCCGGTATTAAAGGCGAGGCGCGCCGCTTTTTCGCAGAACTCGAAATAGCTCTTGCCCCGCATGAACTGGCCGAAGAAGTTGACCTCCGCCATCTGTCCCGTCCTCGGTCAGCGGCACGCAACCGTGGAATAAGAGGTTGTCGTTCATCTTCAGATAGACCCCGCCCACCGCATAGAGGAACTCAATGTGGCGGTGAAGCTGCGGACTCTCGCAGAAGGAACGCTTCAAGTCGTCCATGACCTCCCGCTCCTCGGGCGTCATCCGATAAGGATCGCTCCAGTCCACGGTCGGAAATTCCATGGTGTTCATCGCGTACTCCGTGCCCTCTATCGTGACCGTCCCCTTTTCCGGGTTCACCTTGTCGAGCAGCAGTCTATCCTGCATCTCAAACTCCGGGTGGCGACGTATCAGTTCACCCTCGGCCTTGAACATAATCACGTTGATGGCCTTCACCATGGCCTTCGCCGGGGTGCCCTCGTAGTACTTCTCGGCAAAGAGCTGGAGGCGACGCAGGGAGACGCCGTAGCCGCTCTCCAGGATGCGGATGTTGTTGTAGCGCACGTTGTTTCGCACCACGTTCGCGATGCAGGCCTCATTGCCCGCAGCCGCGCCCATCCAGAGCACATCGTGGTTGCCCCACTGGATGTCGAGCGAGTGGTAGTCCATGAGCAGCTCTATAATTTTATCGGCATCCGCACCGCGGTCAAAGAGATCGCCGACAATGTGCAGGTGATCCACCGCGAGCCGTTTAATGAGCGCCGAGAGCGCAATGATGAATTCGTCGCCGTTCTGGATGCCGACAATCGTGTCGAGTATGCGCTCATGGTAGGCAAGCTGATTGCCGTCCTCGTCCGGCAGGGCGTGCAAAAGCTCGTCTATGATGTAGCCGAACTCGCGCGGCATGGCCTTTCTCACCTTGGAACGCGTGTACTTCGAAGAGAGCAGACGGGCTATCTCTATCATCTGCCGCAGTACCTTGCGATACCACTGCGGAGAAATTTTTCCCTCGCTGTGCAGGCATCTCAATTTCTCTTTCGGATAATAGATGAGGGTTCTCAGATCTCTCTGCTCGGTATCGCTTAAGCTGTCCGCAAAGAGCAGCTCAATCTTCTCCCGTATGACGCCCGAGCAGTTGTTCATGATGTGCAGAAAGGCCTCGTACTCGCCGTGAATGTCGCTCATGAAGTGCTCGGTGCCCTTCGGGAGATTCATAATCGCCGCGAGGTTGATGATCTCAGTGCACACAGCCTGGCGTGTCGGGAACTTTTCCGCAAGTAAACTCAGATACTTCCGCTGATCGTGGTTCATGCCGCCTCCTCCTTGAACTAAGCACAAAAGCCAAACCGCAACTAGGTGATGCGATTTGGCTTTTTATCATCCGTATTCTTACTTAACGCTCTCTTGCTTCTTCCGCGGCAACACCCGCAAGGGCAATGTCCGTCCGCGCATACTTATTTTCAAACGAAATCTTCTCTGCGGCCGCGTAGGCTCTCTCGCGCGCCTCGCGTATCGTCTGTCCGAGTGCGGTCACATCGAGCACTCTGCCGCCGTTTGTGACAACGCGTCCCTGCCTCGTCAAAGCGTGTGCCCGCGTGATAGCAGTACACATCCGCTACGCTCTTCAGGCTCTCGAGGCCGGTAATCGGGAAGCCCTTCTCGTACTTCACGGGATAGCCCTTGCTCGCGAGCACGACCGTGACGCAGGCCTTGTCGCAGAACTTGAGTTCGATCTCGTCGAGTCTTCCTTCGGCGCAGGCAAGCATGACCTCGAGGAGGTCGTTCTCCATGCGCGGGCAGCACCACCTGTGCCTCGGGATCGCCGAAGCGCACATTGTACTCGAGCACACGGGGGCCGTCCGGGGTCAGCATGAGTCCGAAGAAGATGACGCCTTGAAAGGGTCTGCCCTCCGCCGCCATCGCTTCGACCGTGCGCCGGTAAATCTTCTCCTCGCAAAAACGTGCGACTTCGTCCGTGTAATAGGGGCTCGGGGAATAGTTACCCATGCCGCCCGTATTGAGGCCCTTGTCGCCGTCCTCGGCTCTCTTGTGATCCTGCGCACTCGCCATGATGCGTATGGTTTTTCCGTCCACAAAAGAGAGCACAGAGACCTCTCTGCCCGTCATGAACTCTTCAATGACCACCTTGTCGCCGGAAGCGCCGAACTTCCGCTCCAGCATCATTTCCTTTAAGCCTTCTTCGGCCGCCGCGCGGGTCTCGCAAATCAAAACGCCCTTGCCGAGCGCCGGACCGTCCGCCTTCAGCACCACCGGAATCTTGCAAGTCTCAAGATAGTGCTTCGCCGCCTCGTAGTCCGTAAAGCTCTCGTAGGCCGCCGTGGGAATCTCGTACTTCTTCATGAGTTCCTTCGCGAAAGGCCTTGGAGCCCTCGAGCACGGCCGCGTTTTTCTTCGGGCCGAAAACCTTGAGTCCCGCCTCTTCCAGGAAGTCCGCAAGACCGCCGATCAGCGGGTCGTCCATGCCGATGACGACCAAATCCATCTTTTCTTCCAGCGCAAAGTCACGAAGTTTCTCAAACTCCATCGCGCCGATCGGCACGATCTCCGCGAGCTCCGCAATGCCCGCGTTGCCGGGCGCGCAGTAGAGCTCGGTAAGTTTCTCGCTCTCCCGCAACTTCCGGCAAATCGCGTGTTCTCTGCCGCCGCCGCCGACCACCAGTACTCTCATGCTCTTTCCTCTCTCTCCGCGGCTGCGCGCGCAAAGTCTTCAATGGCGCGCGGCAGCAGTACCCACTCTGCCTCTTCCATGACGCGCCGCTGCAAGGTCTCGGGCGTGTCGTCCGGCTTCACTTCCACCGCCTTCTGTAGGAGTATGGGGCCCTCGTCGAGGCCCTCGTCCACCAGATGTACGGTTGCCCCCGTCACTTTGACGCCGCGGCTGAGGGCCTGTTCATGTACCTTTAGGCCGTATGCTCCCTTGCCGCAGAAACTCGGAATCAGCGAGGGGTGAATGTTCATAATTCTGCCGCGGTAGCGCTGTATCATCTCATCCGGCAACTTCACGAGATAGCCCGCAAGCACAATCAAATCCAGCTGCTCCCGCTCGATTGCCGCGAGCAGGGCACGGTGGAAGTCCTCGCGCGTCTCGAACGAAGAAGGCGAGATGCACTCGTTCGCAATGCCCTGCCGAAGCCGCGCGTGTCAGCGCGTAGGCGGAGGCATTGTTCGAGAGCACATAGACCACTTTCGCGTTCCGAATCACGCCGCTCTTCTCGGCGTCGAGTATGGCCTGCAGGTTGGTTCCGCCGCCGCTCACCAGAACGCCGACTCTCAGCATAAATCGACGCCCTTTTCGCCCTGCCTTGCATTCACCGATCACGAAGCAGGTCTCACCCGCCGCCTCGAAAGGCGTGAAGCGTCTTCTCGACATCGGCCGGATCGACCGCGACCATCATGCCGACACCCATGTTGAAGGTGTTGTACATGACATGCTCGCTGACCTCGCCCTTTTCCGCCATCAGGCGGAAGATGGCCGGAACCTCGTAGGAGTCCTTCTTCACCACGGCGCGAATGCCGTCCTTCAGCATTCTGGGCACGTTCTCGTAGAAACCGCCGCCCGTAATGTGGCTGCACGCATGGATGCGGACACCCGCCTCCTTGCACTCTTTAACGCCTTTACATAGATGCGGGTCGGTGCGAGCAGCACCTCGCCGAGGGGGGCGCCGAGCTCCGGATAGAAGCGCGTCAAATTCTCCTTGCTCATCTCAAAGATGTTGCGCACCAGGGAGAAACCGTTCGAGTGAACACCGCTCGACGCAATGCCGATCAGGACATCGCCCGGCTTCAGCTCGTCGCCCGTAATCAGGTCCTTTCTGTCGCAGGCGCCGACCGAAAAGCCCGCGAGGTCATACTCGTCCTCCGGCATGAGGCCGGGGTGCTCTGCGGTCTCACCGCCCACCAGGGCGCAACCCGCCTGCACACAGCCCTCCGCGACACCGGAGACAATGGTCGCAATCTTCTCCGGGACATTCTTTCCGCAGGCAATGTAGTCGAGGAAAAAGAGCGGTTCGCCGCCCGCGCAGGCGACATCGTTCACGCACATCGCGACGCAGTCAATGCCGATCGTATCGTGGCGATCCAGCAGGAAGGCGATTTTAACTTGGTGCCGACGCCGTCGGTTCCGGACAGAAGCACCGGATCCTCCATGTCCTTGATTCCCGTGAGGGAAAAGGCACCGGAAAAACCGCCGATTCCGCCGAGAACCTCCGGGCGCAGGGTGCGCTTTACAAACTGCTTCATCAGCTCGACGGACTCGTAGCCCGCCTCAATGTCAACTCCGGATTTTCTGTAATCCATTGCGGCTCCTCTCACTTCAGAAAACTCTGGTAACCCTCGCGCTGCAACTTGTCGTCCTTCGCGACGACCTCATCTCGCATTTCCTTCTGGAATGCCTGAAGCTTCTCTTCGAGCGCCTTGTCTCCGACCGCGAGCATCTTTGCCGCGAGGATACCGGCGTTCTTGCCGCCGTTGATCGCAACGGTCGCACAGGGAATGCCGCTCGGCATCTGCACAATCGAATAGAGCGAATCCACACCGCCGAGGTCCGAAGTCTTCATCGGGACACCGATTACCGGGAGCGTGAAGAGAGCCGCACATACCCGGCAGATGCGCTGCCTTGCCCGCACCCGCGATGATCACCGAGAGTCCGCGCTCACGCGCGCCGTTTGCCCAGGAAAAGAAGACATCGGGCTCGCGGTGCGCCGAGATAATGCGCATCTCATATTCAATCCCCATCTTCTCCAAAAATGCCGCTGCCTGTGCCATCACGGGCATATCCGAATCGCTGCCCATCACAATTCCGACTTTTGCCATTTTATCCTCCTTAAAAGTTGCTTACAGCTTTATTATATCGGCGCAGTACCCCGAGCTCAATGCCAAAATCGAGCAAACGGATATAAGCCCCGGTGTTACCCTTATTTTATTCGTTTTCCGCCGCATAGAGCCCTCGGAGCAAGAGCCGTTGCCGCGGTGTAAAATGCGTTTCCGCGCCCCGCAGATTCAGGTAGCGATCCACTGCGTCGAGGCATTTTTTTTGCTCTGCTTCGCTCGCCGTTTCCCGTATGAGCGGCCTAAGCCTATCCCGCAGCGCCTTGTCGAGAAAAAGAGAAAAATCCTCCGCGTGCGCCGCCGCGAGGGCCGGGAAGCGATCCGCATACCAGAGAGTCTCCCCGGGTAAGGTCATCGAGAGGCTGTATCCCCCTGTGTACGGCTCCGAAAAACGCTCCCGCACATCCTCTTCCGCATAGTCGAAGAGGTCGTAATACATGGCCTCACGGAGCGCTTCCTCACCGCCGCCCTGCGAAAGTAAGGCGTAGCACTGAAGAAACAGTTCTATGCAGCGCACTTCCGTTTCCGGAGCGCACTGCGGCATAAAAACCCGGCTGCAACTCGAAGAAAGCGCGGCGAGATAGCGCTCTGCCCCTCCCGCCGCGGGGACAAACAAAGAAACGGCTTCCGCTCGCGCTCCGCCCGCCTTGCCGATCGCCTTTTCGAGTGCCGACGCCTCTCGCCGAAAGAAGCCTCGGAACAAGCGTCCCGCGGCCTCTTCCGCCGGTATTTCTCTGAGCCGCTCCGCAGATAGCGCGCGGCGCTCCCGAAGGAGCTCTTCTCCGCCCCTCAAGATGTGAGCCCCAGGAGGAGCGCAATCACCCATATCACCGTTACCACCGAAGAAAGCGAGAGTCCCACCCAGGTGTAGAGCTGGTCCTTATCCTTGTCGCGCAGCGCCTTGACCGCAAGATAGATTCCGTAGGCCGAGACCAGCATGGCGCTCATGACCGCCGCCGAAACCGTGAGCGAGGGCTCGCCTGCCGCCTGTATCATGCCGAAAAAGGCAAATACCGTAAAGAGTATCGCGATGCAGGCAGCAATCAGCACCGTGTACCCCTCTTCGGCGCGGGGTTTCCTGAGATAACTGATGAGGCCTTCCAGTTGCTTGCCCTTCTTCTGTTTTGCAGCGGTCTTTTTCCCGCTGCGTTTCACTTCCTCTTCCGGCAAAAACTCCGGACGTTCCAGAATGGAGTCATCGACTTTCGTTGCCGGCGTCAGGATTTGATATTCTCGCTTACGAAACGGATTCGGCAGCTTCACGATTTAACCTCCTCAATGCCAGTCGAAAAATAAAATATCCCGCGACGACGCCGATTGTATTCAAAAAAATATCGTCGACATCAAAACTGCCGAGTCTCGTCGCAAGTTGCACCGTTTCGATGAGTCCCGAAAACAGAAAACCGGCAATTAAAATGCGGAAAAAATTGTGCCGCCGCGCGCTCACAATCGGCAGAAAAAAGCCGAAGGGAACAAAGGCGAGTACATTGCCGACGGTATTCAACACAAAGGCGCGGTAGCCCAGAATATCGCGATAATGCCAGAAACGCCAGATTTCCCGAAAGAGCACCAGGTTGTAGCGCAAGTTCGCATTGACCCTCCCCTGCCTGCCGAGTGCCTCGGCAAAAAAGAGAAAGTAACTGAGCCCGGCCAGATAAATCAAAAAGAGCAGGGTGCCGAGCAGGCGATGCTTCCACTGAATCTTATCCATCGAGCGGCTCAGTCCTCCTCCGCTCCGTACTCGCGGTAGTATGCGTCGATTCGCTCCATGAGCGCGTCATCAATGATCACCTTGCCGTTCACTTCGCGCTTGTAGAGATGCGCAATGACCTCCTTCATCGTGACGATTGCGGTCGTCTTGATGCCGTAGCGCTCCGAAATCTCGGAGAGTGCGCTCTTCTTCCCCTTGCCTCTCTCGCAGCGGTCCACGCTGACCACGAGGCCCAGTACCTCTGCGTTGCCCTGTGCCTTGATGATGGGCATGGTCTCCTCAATCGAGGTGCCCGCCGTGGTCACATCTTCGACAATCACAATCTTATCCGTGTCCTTGATCGGTGCGCCGAGGAGAATCCCCTTATCGCCGTGGTCCTTCACTTCCTTGCGGTTTGCGACATAGCCGAGTTCCTTCTCATAGAGCTCGCTCATGCCGATGGATGCCGCGACGCAGAGCGGAATGCCCTTGTAAGCCGGTCCGAAGAGCAGACTTGCCTCCTCGCCGAAAGCCGCATGGATGGCGCGCGCATAGTAGGCGCCGAGCTGCTTTAACTGGGTTCCGGTGCGGTAAAAGCCGGTGTTCACGAAAAACGGGGTCTTTCTTCCGCTCTTGGTCACGAAGTCTCCGAACTTTAAGACCTCGCACGAAATCATAAATTCAATAAATTCCTGCTTGTACTGTTCCATAGTCCTCCCTTATTGGCGCACCGCGCCGATGAGTTCTCTGACATCCTTGGTACCGGTTCTCGAGAGATACGCGGCAATTCCCTCCGCTACCTCCTCCGAAGCGCGCGGGTTGCGGAAATTCGCCGTGCCGACCGAGACCGCCGTCGCGCCCGCGAGCAAAAACTCGACCGCGTCCGCGCCGTTCTCAATGCCGCCCATGCCGATGATGGGCAGCTTGACCGCATGTGCGCAGTCATAGACCATGCGCACCGCAATCGGGTGCACCGCGGGGCCCGAGAGGCCGCCGGTGCGATTCGCGAGCACAAAGCATCTGCGCTCAATGTCGATCTTCATGCCGGTCAAGGTGTTGATGAGCGAGAGCACATCCGCGCCGCCCGCCTCAGCCGCCCGCGCGGTCTCCGTGATATCGGTGACATTCGGCGAAAGCTTGACAATTAAGGGCTGCGCCGCTCTCTCCTTCACGCGGCGGGTAATGTGCTCGACCGCCTTTGCCTGCGTGCCGAAGGCAATACCGCCCTCTTTGACGTTCGGGCAGGAGATGTTGAGCTCAAGAAATCAACCGGCGCCTCACGAAGCCGCTCCACGACCTCGACATACTCCTCTTCGCTGTGACCGCAGACATTGACCACGACGCGGGTGTCAAACTGCTTTAAGAACGGCAAATCCCGCTTAAGGAATACATCCACGCCCGGATTCTGGAGGCCGATCGCATTCAGCATGCCGCTCGGCGTCTCCGCGATGCGAGGCGTCGGGTTTCCCGCCCACGGAACGGCCGCGACCCCCTTGGTCACGACCGCGCCCGAGCTTATTTAAGTCCACAAATTCACTGTACTCTTCTCCGGCCCCGAAGGTGCCGCTCGCCGTCATCACGGGGCTTTTGAGGGTGATGCCCGCGAGACTCACTTCCGTTGAAATGTTCAAAGCACCACCTCCTCTGCGCGAAACACCGGTCCGTCGGCGCAGACACGCTTGTTTTTGACATTCGAGTGCGCATCGACCTCCGTGCTCTCGGTGATGCAGCCGAGGCAGGCGCCGATGCCGCAGGCCATGCGCTCTTCCATGGAGACCCAGAGCGGAATGCCTTCCTCTGCCGCGTACGCCTTCAGCGCGCGAAGCATGGGCAGCGGGCCGCAGCTTAAAATCGCCTTCGGCTTTTCCGGAAGCGCGCGGAGCAGATCCACGACGTTGCCCCGGAATGCCGAGACTGCCGTCCTCGGTCGCAATCTTTACCTCATCGGCCGCGACCGCAAAGTCCTCGAGCAAAAAGAGCTGAGACTTGCTGCGATAGCCGAGGAGCGCTGTCTTTTTCCCCGGGAGCGCCCAGAGGAGCTCAAGGAGAGGCGGGATGCCGATGCCGCCGCCGACCACGGCGACATTGTCGAGTTCGGTCGGAAAGCTGTTGCCGAGCGGCCGAGCAGCATGAGTTCGGTGCCCGCTGGGTAGCGCGAGAGTTCTTCGGTGCCGCTTCCCTCCTTGGTCACGCGGTACACCAGCCGCAAGATACCGTCCTCGCGGTCTATGTTGCAGAGACTGATGGGTCTCGGCAGGATATGCGCCTCGTTATTCAAAAACACATTGACAAACTGTCCCGGTTTTGCCGCCGCCGCAATCTGCGGTGCCAAAAGTCTCAGGTCAAAGACGCCGGGACATAATTCGCGCTGTCCCTAAGACGGAAGCGCGCTCCTTTACTTTACTCATATGCCGATCTCCCCGTTTCTCACGCAAAGCGGATGCAACGCCGAAGGTCCGCAATCATGTCGAGTGTCGCCTGTCTCGCCGCCTTTGCAAAGCCCTCTGCGCCGAACGAACGATACTGCTCCTGCTTCCACGCCGCGATGATGCCGCGGGAAGAGTTCACAATGCCGCCCTCGCCCTTTTCGTTAAACGCGACCGCGAGATCCTCTGCCTTGCCGCCCTGCGCGCCGTAGCCCGGAATCAGGAAGAAGGTGTGCGGCATGCGCGCTCTGAGCTCCGAAAGCATCTTCGGGTAAGTCGCGCCGACCACCGCGCCGACATTGGACCACTCACCTTCCATGAGGGACGCGCCCCAGGACGAGGTGAGATCCGCGACCCGCGCATAGAGCGGCTCGCCGTCAATCAGCCGGTCCTGCAACTCGCCGCTCGAGGGATTCGAGGTCTTGACGAGCACAAAAATACCCTTGTCGCAGCGTCCGCAGACCTCGAGGAAGGGCTTCACGCCGTCGCTGCCGAGGTAGGGGTTCACGGTCGCCATATCCGCGTCAAAGGGGAAGAACTGCTTCTCGCCTATGGTGATGCTGCCGAGGTGTCCCTCCGCATAGGCCGCAGAGGTCGAACCGATGTCGCCGCGCTTCACATCCGCGATGACAATGAGCCCGAGTTCCTTCGCAAGCCGCACGGTCTTCTCGTAGGCAATGAGACCCGGAACACCGAACTGCTCGTACATGGCAATCTGGGGCTTCACCGCCGGAATCAAATCCGCCGTCTCCCGAAGTATGGCCTCGTTAAAGCGAAGGCAGGCCTCGGCCGCGCCCTCTAAATTTTCGCCCTTCTCGGCAAACGCGGCCTGCTTTACCGCATCCGGAATATACGCCAGCATGGGGTCCAGACCGACACAGATCGGGGCCTTGGTCTCTTTGATTTTTTCGATTAAAGTTGTAATCATCGCTTCCTCCTGTAGGCAGCCGTAAACTCGTTTTTCTTATTATATGTTTTTTTGTCCCCGCACGCAACGAGCGCGCACGCTTTACGGTTTTCTTACAGCTTTTCCCTGCCTCGCACAGCCGTAAAATCTATGTTATAATGACGGAAATCTTTAAGATGAACGACTATGCGCAAAGCGCAGATGGGAGCTCTATGAAATTAACAGAACAAGATCGTTTAAACCACGGCGAGCAGGACAAAATTATGGACCCTGCTTGAAACGCTGCCACGAGAAGGAAGCTTTTTCGATGACCTTCCCGCTCCTCGAGCCGGGCACCAAGTACCTCCTTGCCTACGACAGCAAAGATCCCAAGGAACTCCGCGCCGTCATGGCGCTCTGCGGCCTCGGCGATCAAATTTTTGAGGTCTATGCGTTCACCGATCCGGACTACCGCAAGCAGGGTTACTTCCGCCGCCTCTGGGACAAGGCTAAGATCACCTTCCCGGGCAAGAGTTTAAAGGGCGCGGCCCCGGTGGTTCGCTTCCCGATCGACGGTGCCTGCAAAGATGCGCTTCCGGTGCTCCTCTCGATCGGCGCCCACCTCGCGGAGGAAGAGACCGAGATGGAGTGCGAGCTCGAGGACAAGCCGACACCGGATTCGCGCTACCGCTTCCTTGAGTCCAAGCCGTCCCCGGAAGGCTTCCGCGCCTACCAGGTATTTCTTCCGGACGACAAGCGCCCGGCCTTCCGCTGCTTTGTCACCCCGATGAAGGACAACAAGGCCTACCTGCACCGCATCGCGACCCGCAAGGATTTGATCGGTCAGGGCGTGGGCAGCGAGCTCTTCCCGCAGTTCCTCGGACTTTTAAAGAAGCTCGGCTATAAGAAGGCCGTCATGCAGGTCGGTTCTTCCAACACCCCTGCGGTGCGCCTCTACACGGCAAACGGCTTCCGTAAAACCACCTCGCTCCGCTACTATGAGCTCCTGCTCTGAGTCTGTCTCGATTTGTTAAATTCCCCGTCTCACAGAGACCGCATCAAAACGGCTCTGTGACGGGGATTTTTTATTCCTTTGTCTTCTTGTCCTGTCTCTCGATTTTCATGTTTTTATGTTTCTTGCCTCTTATTCTCTTTCCCTTGGTTTTCGTATTTTTTCTTTTTGTTGCCATGGCACTGTTTTTTCTCAGCGGGCTCTGCTATTCTCATCCTAACAATATGAGTAAATACTACCTGACAAGCTCTGTTGCTTGGCTTTTTGCAAAGAGAAAGGATGTCCCATGAATTTAAACGGCCTCTTGATCGGTTTCGGTGCCTTTTTGATGATAGGCGCCTTTCACCCCATCGTCATAAAGAGCGAATACTATATCGGCAAACAAATCTGGCCGCTCTTTGCCCTGCTCGGCATCGCGGCACTCGCAGCCTCCCTCTTTCTCCGCGGGACGGTTCCGAGCGCTCTGACAGCCGTCTTCGGCGTGAGCTGCCTCTGGAGTATCCTCGAGCTCTTTGAGCAGGAGGAGCGCGTCAAGAAGGGCTGGTTCCCGAAAAATCCGAAGAAAAAGGACTGAAACCGTTTGCTTCATGCGCCTCCTGCGGCAGCATTCGTGTATTTTCGCTCTCTCCGTACGGGCACATCTCCTGCCCCTGTGATGCGGATGGTCACACAACTCTTTATCTGCATTCGGTTGACTCTTGTAATCTAAACGAAAATGTTTTGTTATATCCCCGTTCGGATACGATGATGCACCTCTTTTCCCTGCTTACCGCTTCCTTGAAACAGTATGGTTGGAGGGAGCGGTAAGAAAGCATGCTATCCGGCCTTCTTGTAGTGGGCTTTATATGAAATACGGGCAAAATAAGAAAGCTTATGAAAAAAGCTGCGTGCAGATGCACGCAGCTTTTTTCTTCGCCCGCGAACGGACAGGTTCTTATTGTTCCGCATGGGGCGATCACTGTTCTTCTTATTAAGCGCTCTTCACTCAGACGCGGAGCGCAATGTCACAGCTTGTCTTTAATTTCTCCAGAATCTCCTGCGTCAGCTTATCGAGTTCCTCCGGCGTGAACGCCTTCTCCTCCGGGCGGAAGGTCAGGGTAAACGCGAGGCTCTTCTTGGTCGGCGGTATCGGTGCGCCCTCGTAGACATCGAAGAGCTTCACCTCGCGAATCAGCGGACTGCAGCCCTGAATCAGATTCACGACCTGCTCACAGCTGATTGCCTTGTCCATGACAAGAGCCAAATCACGCTGCACCTCCGGGAACTTCGGAAGCGGCGTAAAGTAGACCGGCTCGTGCGGCAGGCTCTCAATGGTGTCGAGGTCCAATTCCGCGAGATAGGCGTCCGTGCGGAGATTCAGCTCCCCTGCAATGTCGTAAGCCAGCTTGCCGAGATAGCCCACCTTTACATCGCCCACATAGACCGCCGCGGTCTGGTAGGGGTGGGTAAAGGGCTCGCTCGAAGCCTCATAGCGGAACTTGACATGCAGGCTCTCGGCCGCAAGATCCAGTGCGCCCTTCAGCGTAAAGAAACTCTCCTCCTTGCCGAAGAAGGCCAGGGCGAGGTGGGTTCTCTCATCCGGATACTCCGTGAGCGGCAGGGACTTCGGAATGAAGACCTTCGCAAGCTCAAAGAGGCGTCCGGAGAGATTTCCGGCCTTCTGGTTCCGCATGACGGCATTTGCCATGGAGGGCGAGAGCACCGTGCGCATGAGCGAGAGTTCCTCGCTGATCGGGTTCAAAATGCGAATTGCGCGAACTGCCTCGCTCCCTTCGGGATAGCGGAACAGCTTTAAGTCCGCCGGGGAGAAGAAGGAGTAGTGGACAGCCTCATACATACCGCCGCCCGCAAGGGTCTCCTTTAACTTGAGTTCACGCCGCTGTCTCTCGTTGAGACCGCCGCTCGTGACCTCCGCGCTCTTTAAAAAGCTCGGCACGAGGTGCTCGTAGCCGTAGAAGCGTATCACCTCTTCCGCGACATCCTGATAGCTCTCCATGTCCTCGCGGTAAGCGGGAATCTTGAGACTCAGCGTATCGCCCTCGAGCTTCGGCTCCATCTCGAGATTTGCGAGGATGCGGCACACCGCCTCTCCCGGCACTTCGATGCCGAGCACGCCGTTCACGCGGGCCAGGCTCACCGTGAGCGGGCGCTTCTCAATGCTGTTGCCCGTATTCTTGCCGGCGCACTCATCCGTGACGGTGCCTGCACCGAGTTCTTCGGTCAGATGCAGGGCGCGTTTCATCGCGAGCTCCACCGTGTACTCGTCCGTGCCCTTCTCAAAGTGCGCGCTCGCATCGGTGCGCTTTCCGAGCGCGCGGGCGCTGCGGCGGATGTTGTCGCGCGCAAACTTTGCCGCCTCGAAGACGACCGCGCTCGTCGTATCCTTAATCTCCGAATTGAGGCCGCCCATGATGCCCGCAAGACCGACCGGCTTCTCGCCGTCGCAAATTAAAAGATTGCTCTCGCTGAGCGTCAGCTCCTGCTCATCGAGGGTCACGAGCTTTTCGCCTTCCTTCGCCGTGCGCACCACAATGCGGTCGCCCGCTAAGTCGCGGCGGTCAAAGGCGTGCATCGGCTGACCGAGTTCCAGCATCACATAGTTTGTGATATCTACCATATTGGAAATGGCGCTCACGCCGACCAGGCTCAGGCGACGGCGAAGCCACGCGGGCGAGGGTGCAATTTTCACATCCTTCACCGCATGCGCCTCATAGCGCGGGCAGTACTGCGGCGCTTCCACCTCGACCTGAAGCGTGTGCGGCTCGGTCTTCTCCTCGCGGTAGCTAAGCGGCAGGGGCTTTATCTCTTTGCCGAGGACGGCTGCCACTTCTCGCGAAATGCCGTAAATACCCTGGCAGTCCGGGCGGTTTGCCGTGATCGCGATGTCAAAGAGCCAGTCGTCGAGACCCAGGATGGGCTTCACATCCGCGCCCGGAATCGCATCGTCCGGCAAGACGAGGAGGCCGTTATAGCCCGCGCCCGGGTACAGGTCCTCGTTAAGCCCCAGCTCCATGCCGGAGCAGAGCATGCCGAAGGAGTCGTAACCGCGGAGCTTGCCCGCCTGAATGGTCGCGGTGCCTGCAATCTCCGTTCTCTCCTTGTTGGTCTCACAGACCGTTGCGCCGACCAAGGCAGTCGGGAATTTCTTGCCCGCCTCCACATTGTCCGCGCCGCAGCAGATTTGGAACTTGCCCTCACTGCCGCAGTCCACCTCACAGAGGTGCAGGTGGGTGCCCTCGATGGGCTCACAGCTTGTCACAAGACCCACGACCACGCGGGAAATCCGCGCGCCGACCTCTTCCAAGTTCTCCACTTCAAAGCCGCAGGAGAAGAGCTTCTCCTCGAGTTCCTGCGGGGTGCAATCGATATCTACATATTCTCTAAGCCAACTGAGCGGCGCTATCATCTCTCTGCCTCCTTACTCATTGATCTGCCGGAGCACACGGAGATCCGACTCGAACAGATACTTAATGTTACCGATGCCGTACTTCAGCATTGCGACGCGCTCGATGCCGATTCCGAAGGCGAAACCGGAGTATACATCCGAGTCGATGCCGCAGTTCTCGAGCACCTTCTTGTTCACGACGCCCGCGCCCAGAATCTCAATCCAGCCCGTTCCCTTGCAGAGACGGCAGCCCTTGCCGCCGCAGGAGAAGCAGCTCACATCGACCTCGACCGAGGGCTCCGTAAACGGGAAGTAGGAGGGGCGGAGACGGGTCTTCACACCTGCGCCGAAGAACTTCTCGACAAACTTGTCGAGCATACCCTGGAGATCGCAGAGCGTGATGCCCTTATCCACCACGAGGCCCTCCATCTGCATGAACATCGGGGAGTGCGTCGCATCGTCGTCCGAGCGGAACACCTTGCCCGGGGAGAGAATCTTAATCGGCGGCTTCTGCTTTTCCATCACGTGGATCTGGCCCGCCGAGGTCTGGGTGCGAAGCAGAAACTTATCGCTCAGATAAAACGTGTCCTGCATGTCGCGCGCCGGGTGATCCTGCGGTGTATTGAGCGCGGTGAAGTTGTAGTAATCCGTCTCGATCTCCGCGCCCTCGTAAATCTCAAAGCCCATGCCCGCAAAGGCTTCGATCATCTGATTTCTGACCAGCGTGTCCGGATGAAGATTTCCGCGCTGCAGCTCGATTCCCGGGAGGGTCACATCGATCTTCTCTGCCTCGTAGCGGCGATTCAGCTCTGCCTCTCTCGCCTGCTTTTCAAGGGTGGTCAAGTTCTCAAGCACCCAGTCCTTCAGCGCATTGACTTCCTTTCCGAAGTCCGCCTTCTCCTCCGGGGGAACGCTCTTCATGAGCTTCATGAGTCCGCTGACCAAGCCGTCCTTCCGGTCCAGGAACCCCTTCCGGAGCTCGTAGAGGGTCTCCGAGTTCTTCTGCTCCATCGCAGCGGCTCTCTCGGCAAAGCGCTGCTTCAAGTCCTCAAACTGCTTCTTGTCCATGCCTCTCTCCTTTTCTGACTTACGGGGAATAAAAAAGGATACAGAGAGCAAGCTCTCTGTATCCGGGACGAGTTATGTAACCCGCGGTACCACCCGCATTATCCGCTTGTGCCGCGGACCGCTCATTGTTTCCTTGACGCGGAAAGACGTCGAAACCTACTTGGGGCAAGCCCGTTCAGCTCCGCTGCTCCGACGCGAAGGTTCGACCTCCGGTGTTGCGGCGGAAATCTCAGCCTTCTCCCGCTCTCTGTGCGCTCTGCCGGTGCTACTGTGCGTCTTCACTGCATTTGATGATTCAATTCCGAATCAGCATAAGCTTAGGGCCGCAAAAAGTCAAGGCTTCTTTACTTCTCGAGGCTTCTCCAGCGGAAGTCCGGAACCACATCCGACCACTTCTGAATGCCGACAATCGGCTTTGCAAACTCGGTCGCCTCCAGGGTCTTTGCCTTCTTGTCGATGTCTCTGAAGACCGCCCAGATCTTTCTTCTTCTGGTCGCGACGATTGCATCGCCGACATCCATGCGGCAAGCCCAGAGACCGAAGGCGCAGCTGCTTCTCACCTCAAGCGGCGCGTCCACCTGACGGCTCAGAATGAGCGCATCCACATAGGGGTTGGAGTCCGCAATGTAGTAGGCATAGGCAAAGGCCGCCGCCTGCTGCTCTTCCACATTGCCGCGTGAGGGGCTGATGGCCGTGAAGCCCTGCTCCGAGAGGATGATGTGGCGCACCTCACCCGCGCGATTTCTGAAGTTCGAAGCCTTCAGGTAATCCGTGAGGACGTTCAGGTTCTCAAAGTCGATGATCTTGGTGCTTTCGTTTCTGCACAATGGCACCGGTGTTGTGATCGTCCCAGAACTCCGGCTCCGTCATGGGGATACGGATACGGGTGGTAAGCAAGCTGCCAGTCGATGTTGCCGTTCCGGTTGATCTCCGCGTTTCACCTTTGTCGAGGATGTGCTTTCGCGGAGTACATGGTCTTCTGATCCGCGTTCGGATCGTTCCAGTTCATGTCAATCGAGAAGAAGATACGCGCGTTTGCCTGCTGTGCCTTGATGGCCGTATAGGCGACGCGGAAAGCACGGACATACTCGGTCACGTACTTGTCGATGTCCATCTTGCCCATGTAGTTCCAGTTTCTGCCGTTGTTGATCTCGTTGCCGATGATCCAGTTCGAGACGCGGCCGTAGCTCGGGTTCTCGCCGTTGTAGCGCTGTGCGAGGAAGCTCATCAGCGCGCGCGTGGTCTCATAGCCTTCCTTGGTCGCCGTGTTAAAACCGTAGTAGAAGACACCGTCCGTCTTCTTGACACCCGGGATAGATGAGCTCCGGGCATCTTGTCGTTCCAGCCGTTTAAGACTATGGCCGTGACCATCATGCTCTTACCGGAAAAGGCGCTGATGGTTTTGTCGTACTCCGCAATCTGGTTCTTGTCGAAGTGATAGGTCTTGCCCTCGTAGGTGTAGTCGATTCCGGTTCCCGAGGTGATGTGCGCAAAGTTAAAGTTTACGTTCACGTGCTTCACGCCGAGATCGAACGCATCGCTCAGCATGTTGAGTTCCACCAAAAGTCCCTTCTTCGTGAGCGGCTGCTCGTAGGGCTTATCGCTCTTTGCGACCACCTCCGGGTTGGTGATGTAGGCGCGGCGGCCGATGTCGTAATAGCGACCGTTCTTCCAGACCGCAATCGCAAACTGGTCGTAGAGTCTGGTCTCCGGCGTGCCGTCCAGGAGCGGTGCGGTGAAGGAGAAAATTCGCGCCGTACGCCGCGCTCTGAATGGGCTGTGCGTCCTTGATGCTGTCGTTATAGGGGTCCAGCGCAAAAAAGTAGAGCTTACCGTCCTCGGAAGTACTGTCTCCGCTGACCGTACCGCTCACAGTCACCTGATCCTTGGTTGCAGTCGCGCGAATCTCCGCGCTCTCTGCGTAAGCCGGCAGCGCAAACAGCGCGCTTAAGCCCAGTGTCAACGCGAGCGCGCGGAAGCGCTGCGTCCATTTTTTCTGTACTCTCATCTTGCTTTCTTACCTCCTTTGCCTCAAACCATTATAGCCGAGACCGCTCGCAAATGATTTGCAAACTTCTTACAATTTCTATACGCTTTCCCCGAACTTCTTAAGCGCTCTCGCCAAACCGAGCTCGAGGAGATACACTTCATCCGCCTCGGCCGCGAGCGCACACTGGAGACGACCCACCGCGTCGCGAAGCGCTCTTTCCCGGCGGGTTATCGGCACCAGACCGCCGCCTATGCTCGACAGGAGCAGGGCCTCTCCCCGATTCCGCGCCTCTTCGGCAAGGGAACAAACGCAGCGGGAAAGCTCTGCCTCGAAAGCCGCCCGCTCCTCTCGAAGCAGGGTATCCGTGAGGGCCTCGAGCACTTCGTCCGGCACCGCACGAAATCCCGCAATATGCCCCTCTCGGCGCAGCCGCTCCGCAAACCGCCGCTTGCCCTGATAGCGCGCCCCCGCAATCAATACGAAGGGCCGCTCCGTGCGAAACGTGGGCGTAAATTCCTTTCGGTAGAGCGCAAAGGTCGCCCCGTCCACCACTGTTTTCCCCGCAATTTTAATCGGCGCACAAGCGGCGGCCGCGCGCGCGGAGACCGCACCGACCCCGGTGGTCTTCTGCACAAACTCCGAGGTCTCGAATTCACCCGGTACGGCCGCGAGTTCTTCCGCCGTAAAGAAGCGAGTCGGGAGTTCGAGATGGCTTGCGAGTGCGCGCACGGCTGGTTCATCGCGCTTTAAGTCTATGCTGGCCAGCATAAACAAAGCATCTTTTGAAATGTTTTGTTCTTTTAGAAAACGGAGTGCCGCCCGCCTAAGAAGCTCGACCGGTGTATTTCTCCGACAGCCCACCCCGAGTGCGTAAATCTTCGGAATCAGCTGAAGACAAGTGTTCGGCGGTATCTCCGCCGCGGCACTCACGCGTATGCCGAGCCTTCCCTCTTCCGCTTTTCCGGCATAGAGTCCCGCCGGCAGTTTTTCGTCCTCTCCGAGCGGGAAGGCGCTCTCAAAGGCCACCGTCTCGCCGCGAAGCAGCGCTGCGCTGATGCGCTTTGCGTTTTCCCGGCTCTTGATTGCAAGCCCGTTTTTCTTTGCGAAGACATCCACGGCAAAGCGTCCGTTTAAATCCGTCGCCGTGCTGATGGCGACAGCGGCGCCGAGCTGCCGTCCGATGAGTCGCGCGAGTTCGTTCGCACCGCCCACATGTCCCGAGAGCAGGGGAATCACAAAACGCCCGTACTCATCGAGACAGAGCACCGCGGGGTCTTGAAACTTGTCTTTCACAAAGGGAGCTATTTTCCGCACCGCAATGCCGCTCGCACCGACAAATACCAGCGCTTCAGAGCGAGCAAAGGCCTCCCCGACCTCCGCCCGGATACAACGATAGCCTGCTTCGCGAAGCAGTTCTTCGATTCGAGCGGCCAGTTCCCTTCCCCGCTCCGTGTACGCATAAAACCGCTGATTTCTCGCTCCCTGATTCTGTTTCGCCTCAGTCATTGTCGTCCCTTTTGAGACTGTATTTTTATTAAACAGAAATAAAAAGGCAGGGGAGAACTTCCCCCTGCCACTCATTTCGCTGATTACTGCTCGTCCTGCGGTGCAGCGTCCTCGTAGACAATCTCATCGCCCTGCATGTTCTCAAGTGCCTTCATGCTGAGGGAGATCTTTCTGTCGTCTGCGTTGAACTCGACAATCTCTGCCTCGATCTCATCGCCGATCTCAAGAACATCCGACGGCTTGTCGATGTGCTTTCTTGCGATCTGGGAGACGTGAAGCAGTGCATCCACGCCCGGCTCCAGCTCGATGAACGCGCCGAAATCGGTCATGCGTGCGACACGGCCTCTGACAATGTTGCCCTGTGCGTACTTCTCAGCCGCATCGATCCACGGATTCTGCTCCGGGAACTTTAAGCTCAGCGCAATCTTCGTGCCGGAAATCTCCTTGATGAATACTCTGACGCGGTCGCCGGACTTCAGAACCTTCTTCGGGTTCTCGATTCTGCCCCAGCTCATCTCGGAGATGTGCAGGAGGCCGTCTGCGCCGCCGAGGTCCACGAACGCACCGAAGTTGGTCACGTTCTTGACCGTACCCTCAACCACATCGCCGACCTTGATGCGAGCAAAAAGCTCCTTCTGCATCTCTGCCTTTGCAGCCTGCATGAGCTGCTTGCGGTCACCGATGATTCTTCTTCTGCGCGGATTGAACTCGGTGATGACGAACTCAATCTCCTGATCCGCATACTTATTCAAATCTCTCTCATAAGAATCCGAAACCAGGCTCGCCGGGATGAACACGCGTGCCTCATCGACCAGCACGCTCAGTCCGCCGTTCAGGACCTGGACAACCTTCGCCTTCAAAACCTCGTGGTTGTTGAACGCCTCTTCCAGACGCTTGTTGCCTCTGTCCGCCGCGAGTCTGCGATACGAGAGGGAAACCTGGCCGTCGCCGTCATTGACCTTCATGACCTTTGCTTCCAGCTCGTCACCAATCTGCACGACAGTCCGGAGGTCGAGGCTGTTATTGTTCGTGTACTCGTTTCTGGTGATGACGCCGTCCGACTTATAGCCGATGTTCAGGATAATCTGATCCTCCTTCACATCCAGTACTGTTCCCGATACAACTTCTCCCGTGTGAATCGTCTTAAAAGACTCATTCAACATCTGTTCAAAACTCTGCTCTGACAATGGCTTGAACCTCCTCAATGATATGTTTGGGGGTGGATGCCCCCGCTGTAATACCAATTCGCTGAAAGGGCGCCAAAAGCTCAGGATCTAGATCTCTCGCGGTCCGGACGTAAAACGTATTCGGACAAACTGCGGAACAGATTTCCACAAGTTTTCTCGTATTGGAACTGTTTTCCCCTCCGATCACGATCATAGCATCGACTTCGGAAGCAATTTTCTTTGCCTCCGCCTGTCTTTCCTGCGTCGCGTTGCAAATCGTATTAAAACAAGCTATATCATAACCTAACTCTCTGATTTTATCAACCAGCATTTTAAACTTTGCAAGTTGAAAGGTAGTCTGAGATACGATAGACAGCGCCGTGTCCTTCGGAATATCGAGGGCAAGCAGTTCTTCTTCGCTCTGAATGACCTCGGTATCCCCCCTGCCCCAGGCGCGTATGCCCTGCACTTCGGGGTGCTTCGGGTCGCCGACAATCAGCACCCGGCGTCCCTTTCGGTTTTCCGCTTCGACAATCTTGTGTATTTTATTGACAAAAGGACAGGCTGTGTCCACAATGCGCAGTTTCTTCTCCTCGCAGAGACGATAGACTTCCGGCCCGACGCCGTGCGAGCGGAGTATGATCGTGCCCGCCTGCTCGGGGAGCGCCCCCACCTTCGCTGCGGCATCCGCATCCTCAAAGACGACCACGCCCTTTTCGGTGAGATCCCGCACCACCTCCTCGTTGTGGATGATGGCGCCGTAACTGTATACCGTATCCTTGCTCTCCTCGGCCTCGCGGTACACGGTCTCGACCGCCTTCTTGACGCCGAAACAAAAGCCCGCGCTCGAGGCGAGTATCACTTCTCTCTTTCGCCGCTCCGTCACTCTGCTTCCTTCTCTCTGACCAGCGCGAGTATGCGCTGCTGTACTTCCGCAATGCCAAGCTCCGAGCTGTCGAGAAGGAGCGCATCCTCCGCCTGCCGAAGCGGTGCGACCGCCCGGTTCTTGTCCTGCTCGTCGCGCGCCGCAATGTCACGCTTCACTTCCTCGAAATCTGCCTCAATGCCCTTTTCTCTGAGTTCCGCCGTACGGCGCTTGGCGCGCACTTCGACGCTCGCGGTCAGAAAGACCTTGCGAGCGCATTCGGCAGCACGACCGTTCCGATGTCCCTGCCGTCCATGACGACAGGCTCCCGCGCCGCAATCTCCCGCTCGATCACAAGAACCCGCTGCCGAACGGCCTCTTCGCGCGCAAACGCGCTCGCCGCCTTGCCGATTTCCTCGCGGCGTATCTCTCCGCTCACATCGCGCCCGTCGACAAAGACATGCTGCACGCCGTCCGCAATGCTTAGGTCAAGCCGCAGCGCCGGCGCAGCCTCCCTTATCGCAGCGCTGTCTTCCGGGGAGATTCCCTGTTCGAGCAGCGAGAGTGCCGCCGCCCGGAACAGCGCCCCGGTGTCCACATAGATCCAGCCGAGCTTCTGACTCACCGCCCGCGCAATCGTGGACTTTCCGGCGCCTGCCGGCCCGTCGATTGCGAGTGCTTTTATTTTTTCCATCTCTTCCTCCCGCTCATTCCGCCTTCGGCGCTCCGGCGCTTTGCCCCGCGAGCCTGCCGGTAGACCAGGCAATCTGCAGGTTAAAGCCGCCGGTCATCGCATCTAAATCCAGAACTTCGCCCGCAAGGTAGAGCCCCTTTGCGGTCTTACTCTCCATGGTATTCGGTGAAACCTCGCGCACCGAGACCCCGCCCTTGGTCACGACCGCCTCGTTGAAGCCGCGAAGTCCGGTCGCCGTGAAGCGGAGTCCCTTGGTCGCCTGCCGAAGCGCGGCGCGCTCTGACTTTGTGATATCCCTCACCTTTTTCTCGCCGGAGATTCCGCTCTGCCGCAGCACTTCCGGAATCAGGCTCTGCGGAAAAAGCGAAGGCAGTATGTTCTTTAAGCTCTTATTTTTATTCTCATCGAACTCGCGGAGCAGTCTCTGCTCGAGTTGCTCTTCCGTGAGCGCCGGCTTTAGGTCTATCCGAAGTTCCAGCTCCTGTTTGCTTCGGAGCAGGGGGCCCGCAAGGGCGCTCGCCGAGAGCAATAAGGGGCCGCTCATGCCGAAGTGGGTAAAGAGGGCCTCGCCGAAGCCTTCGTAAACTTTCTTCTTTCCGTCCTTCAGCGTAATCGTGACATTCTTTAGCGAGAGTCCCTGCATCGCCGCACAGCTCTCCTGCTCTTTTAGGATTAAGGGCACCAGAGAAGGGTATCTCTCCGTGAGCGCCATGCCGGCAGCCTCCGCAAAGCGGTAGCCGTCGCCGGTCGAACCGGTCGCCGGGTAAGAGATACCGCCGGTCGCGAGTATCACCGCGTCCGCGCGGAGCTTTTCTCCGTTCGAGAGCGTGACCCCCGTCACCCGGCGCGTTTCCGCCTCACCGGAAAACAGCAGGTCGCGGACTTCCGCATTCAGGCGGACGCGCACGCCCTTTGCCTGCATCTCCCGCTCCAGTGCGCGTATCACATCCGACGCGTGGTCGCTGACCGGGAATACGCGCTCGCCTCTCTCGGTCTTTAACGGACAGCCGGCGCGCTCGAAAAAGTGCATCACGTCCTCGTTCGTCATGGCCCGGAAGGCACTGTAGAGAAAGCGCGGGTTGCTCACAACCTGCGCTTGCACTTCCCGCATGGGCGCCGCATTCGTCAAATTGCAGCGCCCCTTGCCGGTGATATAGATTTTTTTCCCCAACTTCTCGTTCTTTTCGAGCAGCGTGACCGCCGCTCCCGCTTCGGCTGCGGCCACCGCCGCCATCATACCCGCGGCGCCGCCGCCAACTACGATAATTTGTCTCATCGTTTCACTCAAATCTGCGTCAATACGAAAATCGTGTAAATCGCGCGTATCGCATTTCAAAGTCACGGCTCTTGACGCCGATGATGATATTGAACTCCGAAGAGCCCTGATCGATCATCTTCACATTGATGTGCTCGTGCGTGAGTGCCGCGAAGACGCGCGCCGCCGTGCCGCGCTGATCCTTCATGCCTCTGCCGACCACCGCAATCAGCGCGAGATCGTCCTCCAAAATAATCTGGTCCGGATGCACCGCGCGGTGAATGCCGGTCATGATTCGCTGCTCGTGATCCAGGAACTCCGACTGGTGCACGACTATGGTCATCGAGTCGATGCCGGAGGGCATGTGCTCAAGGCTGATATCATTGTCCTCAAAGACCTGCAGTACCTTGCGGCAGAAGCCGATCTCCGAGTTCATCATATCCTTGTCGACCGTAATCGAGCAGAAGCCCTTCTTGCCCGCAATGCCGGTAATGGTGTAGCGCGGCTTTCTGCAGGTGGAGCTTACAATCATGGTGCCGCTGTCCTCCGGGCGGTTGGTGTTCCGAATGTTAATCGGAATTCCCTCTTTCCGCACCGGGAAAATCGCATCCTCATGCATGACACCCGCGCCCATATAGGAGAGCTCGCGGAGCTCTTGATAGGTAATGGTCTCGATGACGGCCGGATTTTCGACAATGTGCGGGTCCGCGCAGAGGAAGCCCGAGACATCCGTCCAGTTCTCATAGAGATCTGCGTGAATGGCGCCCGCAATCACGGAACCCGTGACATCCGAACCGCCGCGGCTAAAGGTCGCAATGCTGCCGTCCTGCTTTCTGCCGTAGAAGCCCGGGACCACCGCGCAGTCATAGCCGGCAAGTTTTGCCGCGACCTCACGCTCCGTTTCCTCCGCGTTAAAGCTGCCGTCGTTGTGGAAGAGTATCATATCCGCCGGATCCACGAAGGGGAAGCCGAGGTAAGCCGCCATCACACGGCCGTTCAGATATTCTCCGCGACTCGCCGCATATTCTCTGCCGCAATGTGCGCGGAAGTTCTTTTCGAGTTCGGCAAATTCCGCGCCGAGATCCAGATCCAGCGAAAGTCCGTCGATGATTTCCTGATAGCGCCCTTTGATTTCTTTCAGCGTCTCCTGAAAGCGCGCCTCATCTTCCGTGCTGTCATAGAGCTGATAGAGGAGATCGGTGACCTTCGTGTCATTGCTGAACCGCTTGCCCGGCGCGCTCGGCACGACATAGCGCCGCGCCGCATCGCTCCGGATAATCTCACCGACCTTCTTAAACTGCTCCGCACTGGCGAGGGAACTACCGCCAAATTTTACTACCTTTTTCATGCACTCCTACTCTCCTTACTGATTTGTTTCTTTTGGGATGGAGAGCTCACCCACGAAATACGCTACACCCGCGGCAAAGATGCCGAGATCCTGGCGGAGCGGAATATTCTTGTTAATGTGTTCTCCGATTCTCTCCGGATGCGCCATCTTACCGAAGACGCGTCCGTCCCGACTGGTAATACCTTCGATTGCCGCGTACGAACCGTTCGGCGTCCAGAGCTCGTCGGTCGAAACTCTGCCCTCGAAGTCGCAGTACTGCGTTGCGACCTGGCCTGCCCTAAACAGTGCCTCAATGGTCTCCGCCGGTGCGACAAAGCGTCCCTCACCGTGCGAAATCGGGTTCGCGTAGACGCCGCCGAGCTCCGCGTTCTTAAGCCACGGCGACTTGTCCGAGACAACCTTGAGGTTCACCATACGGCTCAAGTGTCTGCCGATACGGTTCATCGCAAAGGGTCGGTGCATTCGGCGCCTGCTCCTTGATGTCCGCATCCGGCAGAAGGCCGAGCTTAATCAGCGCCTGGAAGCCGTTGCAGATGCCGAGCACCAGGCCGTCGCGCTCGTTTAAGAGCTTTAAGAGCTCCTCCTTCACGACCTCGTTCCGGAAGACCTGCGCAAAGAACTTTGCGGAGCCGTCCGGCTCATCGCCCGCCGAGAAGCCGCCCGGGAACATCACAATCTGTGCGTTCCGGATTTCGTTCCGATAAGCCTCGACCGAGGAAGCAATGTCCTCCGCCGTCAGATTGCGGAAGATGGGGGCGTTCACAACGGCACCCGCCGCCTCAAAGACACGCACCGAGTCATAGTCGCAGTTCGTGCCCGGGAAGACCGGGATAAAGACACGCGGCGTGCCTATCTTGTGGCTGCAGACCGCAACGCTCTCCGCCCGGAAGAGCGGGCGATCCTGAACTTCGCCGCCCTCGGTGACGCGGGTCGGGAAGACTTCTTCGAGGGTCTTACTCCAAGCGGCCTCCGCTTCCGCAAGCGAAATCTCTGTGCCGCGGTAGGAAAGCACGGGCTCCGCCGTCACCTCGCCGAAGCGCTCCGTGCGGCAGGACAGAGTCTCGACCGCATCCGCCTTTACTTCGAGCAGGAGATTGCACCAGCCCGGCGCGAAGAGGGTCTCCTCCGTGACGCTCTCGTCAAGCTTCACACCGAGGCCGTTTCCGAAGGCCATCTTTGCGACAGCTTCCGCCGCGCCGTGGCGCTCCAAGACATAGGCACTCACCACGCGCTTTGCCTTGATATCTTCCGTGAGGGCGCGGTACTGCGCCTTCAAATCTTCATAGTCCGGCAAAAGATCGCTGTCGCGCTTTACCGTGAGCAGCACAAGGCGATTGCCCGCCGCTTTCAGTTCCGGTGTGATGATATCCTTCACCGAGGCGACATCGACCGCAAAGCTCACCAGAGTCGGCGGCACATCGATCTCGTTAAAGGTACCGGACATGGAGTCCTTGCCGCCGATCGAAGCGAGTCCCAGCTCGAGCTGTGCCTCATAGGCACCGAGCAGGGCCGCGAAGGGCTGCGACCATCTCTCCGGCTTGTTGTCGTCCATGCGGCGGAAGAACTCCTGGAAGGTCAGGTGAATCTTGTCGATATCGCCGCCCGCCGCAGCGACCTTTGCGACCGAGTCGCAGACCGCGTAGACAGCGCCGTGATAGGGACTCCAGCTCGAGAGATAGGGATCGAAGCCGTAGCTCATAACGGTTGCCGCATCGGTTTTGCCGCGAAGCAGCGGAATCTTTGCAATCATGCTCTGGGTCTCGGTCAGCTGGTGCTTACCGCCGTAGGGCATGGTGACCGTGCCCGCGCCGATCGAGGCATCGAACATCTCGACCAGCCCCTTCTGCGAGCAGACATTCAAATCGCCGAGGATCTTGAGCCACTGCGCCTTGACATCGCTGCCGCCTGCATAGTCGAAGGGGTTCTCGCTCCGCTTCGGCAGTTCCACTTCGACTTCCGCCGTCAAGTGCGCGCCGTTCGTGTCGAGAAAGGCGCGGGACAGGTTCACCATGTCCTTGCCTCTCCAGTTCAGCACGAGGCGCGGCTCTGCCGTGACCACGGCAACCGGCGTCGCTTCCAAGTTCTCTTCCTTCGCATACTGCAAGAAAGTATCCACATCTTTCGGATCGATTACGCAGGCCATGCGCTCCTGCGACTCGGAAATCGCAATTTCCGTGCCGTCGAGACCCGCATACTTGAGAGGCACCTTGTCGAGCTCGACCTTCAGGCCGGGCGCGAGCTCGCCGATTGCGACCGCGACGCCGCCTGCGCCGAAGTCGTTGCACTTCTTGATTAAGAGGCTCACCTCCGGCGGCGGAACATGTGCTGAATCTTCCGTTCGGTCGGCGCGTTGCCCTTCTGCACCTCGGCGCCGCAGCTCTCGATCGAAGAAGTCGTATGAATCTTAGAGGAACCCGTCGCACCGCCGATGCCGTCGCGTCCGGTTCTGCCGCCGAGCAATACAATCACATCGCCCGGGTCGGAACTCATGCGCACCACGTTCTTTCTCGGTGCCGCCGCGATGACCGCGCCGAGCTCCATGCGCTTTGCGACATAGTCGGGGTGATAGATCTCTTTCACGTAGCCGGTCGCAAGACCGATTTGGTTTCCGTAGGAAGAATAGCCGTGCGCCGCCTCCGTGACGAGCTTTCGCTGCGGGAGCTTGCCCGGCAGCGTTTCTGCAAGCGGACGGGTCGGATCCGCCGCGCCGGTGATGCGCATTGCCTGATAGACATAGGTTCTGCCGGAGAGCGGGTCGCGGATGGCACCGCCGAGGCAGGTCGCCGCGCCGCCGAAGGGCTCAATTTCCGTCGGGTGGTTGTGGGTCTCGTTCTTAAAGTTGACGAGCCACTCCTCCTCCTTGCCGTCCACCGTAATCGGCACGACAACGGAGCAGGCATTGATCTCATCCGTCTCTTCCTGGTCCGTGAGCTTGCCGTCCCGCTTTAAGCGGCGCATGCCCATCAGTGCGAGGTCCATGAGACAGATGAACTTATCGCTTCTGCCGCCGAGCAAATCCTCGTGATCGCGGAGGTAGCGCTCATAGGTCTTCGTGAGGCGCTCGCGGAAGTCTCCGTCGAGGAAAGCAATCTTTGTGAGCTCGGTCTGGAAAGTCGTGTGACGGCAGTGGTCGGACCAGTAGGTGTCCAGCACCCGGATTTCGGTCACGGTCGGATTTCTCTTCTCGCCCGCAAAGTAGCGGCGAATCTCCAGGAAGTCCTCATAGGTCATCGCGAGACCGAAGGAGGCATAAAGTTCGCGGAACTCATTTTCCGGCATGTCAATGAAGCCCTCGACGGTCTTCACATCTTCCGGCGCGGGGAAGTTCTGGCTCAGGGTTGCGGGCTTCTCTTCCGCGCACTCTCTGGAGTCCACGGGATTAATGCAGAAATTCTTGATGGCCGCGAGTTCCCGCTCGCCGAGCTTGCCCGAGAGCACATAGGTCGTCGCGGTGCGAATTAGCACCTCCGCGTCCTTGTCAATCAGACGGACGCACTGCTCTGCGGAGTCCGCGCGCTGGTCGAACTGTCCCGGCAGAAACTCGGAAGAAAATACCGAGTCGCCGTCCTCGCGGGGAAATGTCTCCTCATACAGCAGATCGAGCGGCGGCTCGGAAAAAATGGTGCCGCGCGCCTTTTCGTAGGTGCCGTCCTCGATATTCTCGATATCGTAGCGCACCAGAACGCGCACGCGCGCAATGCCGGAAATACCGAGATAGGTCTTAATGTCCTCAAAAAGCTCTCCGGCGCGCACGGCATATTCCGGCTTCTTCTCTACATAGATCCTTCTAACGCTCATAGTCTCTCCTTCCGGCTTTCACCTGACTCACTCGAGTGCCTGCATACTCATCGCAAGAAGACGCTGTACCTCATCGAGCGGGATGCCGAGACGAACGGCAAGGTCCTCCGGACTCGCCTCCCTGCCGAGCTCCGCTGCGAGTTCGCTCGCAATGTCACTCATCGCATTCAGACGCTCCGCAAGCGTATGCTCCTCCGCATCGCTCTGGCTTTCCTCCTGTACGGCCTCCTCCAGCGCGGTATGCACGTTACGCTTTATGGTATCACGAAGTACAGCGCTTTCCAACGTTTTTCATCGCAGAGGGCTGCGGTCAGCGCGAGATTCGCGACACCGATCAACTCTCCGACATCCATTCTGCCGAGATACGGGCGAATTTCCGCGAGCGCTGTCTCGAGATAAGCTTCGGTGAGGCGTTTCCTGGCCCGGCTGTCCTCTCGGTCGGCCCGCAGTTGTTCGAGTAGCCTTGCCTCCTCCTCCGCTTTTAACGCGGGAATCTGCTTTAAGTCCTCTAAGTAGAGCGCGAGCACATCTTCGCCCTGCCCTTCCTCACGCGCCGCTTCGTCTCGAAGCGCTTCGTCTTCTCTGCCGTCCGAAAGTTCACCCGCTCGTCTCATATCTGCCTCCTTACAGTTCAGCGATTACCAATCCCATATTGCGAAGCCGCTCCGCCGCGCTCCTGTCCCAGAGTTGCTCGAGCGCCTTGTCTCCCGGGAACACTTTCACACTCACACCGCTCACAATGCGAAGTGTCTTCTCCTCGTAATTTAAATTCAAATAGAGCCCGCTCACTTCTTCCTGCCGGAGCTTACTGCCGCTCTCCGCGAGAAAGGCAGCGCTCTCTGCGCGGTCCGGACGCAGCACCACGCGAAACGCGCGCGGCGCGCGCTTACCGCGTATCGCCTGAAAGGCCAAGGCCTTCACCTCGCCCCAGCGGACAAAGTCCTCGACCTCTCTGCTCTCTCTTTCCTCTTCACTGTACCAGTCCTTGGCAACTCTGCCGTCCAGCGTGAGCGAAAACGCCGTCTGAAAGCTCGCCTCTACGACGAGGAAGCGGTCAAAGCTGTCGCCTCGAAACAGGGCCTCGGTAAACGCTCTCAGTTCCTCTGCCTTATACGCCTTCATAGCGAAGCGCCTCCCGGACCGCCGTGAAAAAGTTGCCGCCGCTGTAACTCTTGCCGACCGCTGCCTCTACGCTGTCCCAAAGCCCCTCGTTTTCGGCAAAGGGGTGCGCGGCGAGATAGCGCTCGTAGGCTTCGCGCACCAGATTCTGCAGTCTCTCGTCCTGCAATTTTTTTCTGCGCTTTGCCGTCTCTTCCTTGTCGTAGCTCTCGGTGCACTTGAATACATAATACTTTCCGTCCAGTTCGGTCACCGCGCTCACGGTATTGTCTTCCATTGCAAACGCGACCCGCTCAAGTTCCGGCGCGAGCTCGCCGCGCGCAACTTTTTTCGCCGGCGCATCCCCCCCCGCCGTACTTTCGCGCAAGCGTCCGGAAGTCATTGCCCGCCAAGGCTTCTTCGCGCAACTTTTCCGCATTGTCGCGGCTCTCGCAGGCGGCGCTCTGCAGATGAATGACTTTGGCTTCGCTCTCGCTGACCTCCGCCTTTCTGTCTTCGCGCATTACTTTCCGCAGTTTCAGCGCGCGCGCGTACTGCTGGAACATGAACTCGACTTCCTCCTCGCCGAGCGAGCCGAAACCGCTCTGCCCCTGCACGGATTCCGTGTAAAACCGCTGCGCTGCCTCGTGCAGCCGCCTTGTCTCCTCGGTGTCCAGTTTTACGTTCCGTTCTTCCGCCATGCCGTTCAACGCGCTCAACTCATAGAAGAATTGTCTGAGTTCATCGAAATAGGCTTCCGAAAAGGTCTTGGTTCCCCCGCTCACGCGTTTCTCCCAGATTTCGCTCCCGTAGACCGCTTCGGTCTCTCGGCGCGCCGAGGCGATAATCATGAGGAGCTGATTCTCGCTGTAGGGAAGCGCCGTTCCGGCAACCGCTTCCTCCTTTTTCTCCCGGCCGCAGGCCGAGAGAAGCAGGCAACAAAATATGACAAGAAGCAGGGTGACAAATTTCTCACCCCGCTTCCGCAAACGACTTGTTCTCTCTCTCATCAATCTCGTATCCATCCTCCTCAGCGGTAAAACCCATACTCCGCGACGAGCGCAACCAGGATGCCGACCACAACGCCGGCCATCACCTGCAGCGGCGTATGCCCCACCAATTCCTTCAGCTTCACGGGGAGTAAATCGGGATCTTCCGTCTTCCAGAAATCCGTCTCCATCATCTTATTCAGAAGCTTTGACTGTTTTCCGGTCTCCTGCCGCACACCGATTGCGTCCGTCATCACAATCATCGCAAGGATAAAGCTGATTGCAAACTCAAAGGAGCTGACACCGTGGCAGTAGGCCGCGCTCACGGAGAGTGCCGTGACCGTAGCGCTGTGCGAACTCGGCATACCGCCGTTTCCGAGCAGCCGCCCGAAGTCTGTTTTCCCCGTTGCCCGAAACTCAATCAGGAATTTGACCAGCTGTGCCACGAAAAAGCCGAGTACCGCGCTGATCAGCACCTGGTTCGCTTGCAATTGATGAAATATACTCATGCAACCCTTTCCTTATTTTCCTCACATTGCGGGCTCAATACCCGATCAGCCAGTCGTAAAGCTCCTGGTATTTGAGCGCCGACCGCTGCCAAGAATAGTCTGCCTGCATCGCGCGATCCACAATGTGATTCCAGTCCCGACGCCGTTCGCTGTACACCCACTTTGCATAGCGAATGCAATCCAGCATTTCGTGGGCGTTATAGTTCGTAAAGCAGAAGCCGGTTCCCGTGTTTTCATATTGGTTGTAAGGCTCTACGGTGTCCTTTAAGCCTCCGGTTTCGCGGACTATGGGCAGCGTTCCGTAGTGAAGCGCAACCATCTGCGAGAGGCCGCAGGGCTCAAAGAGCGAGGGCATCAGATAGGCATCCGCGCCGGCATAAATCGCGTGGGCCACATCGTCCGAATAATAAATCTGCGCCGAGAGCTTGTCGTGATACTTCCAGTCGTAGTGGCGGAACAGATTTTCGTAGCGCTCATCCCCGGTGCCGAGCACCACAAACTGCAGGTCTTCCTGACAAAGCTCCTCAATGACCCCCTGAATGAGATCGAAGCCCTTCTGGTCGGTAAGACGCGAGACAACACCGATCACAAATTTCTTCTCGTCGACCGGCAGCCCCAGGCGTTCCTGCAACGCGGTTTTATTTTTTTTCTTCTCGTGGCGGAAGGTCTTCACGTCGTACTGCCGCGCAATTTTGGGATCCGTCGCCGGCTCGAACTCTCGGTAGTCAATACCGTTTACGATGCCGCGGAGCGAGTTGCGACGCGCACGCATGAGCCCGTCTAAGCCCTCCCCGTAAAACGGGGTCTGAATCTCCTCGGCATAGGTGGGACTCACGGTCGTCACCGCATCCGCATAGACGATGCCGCCCTTTAAATAATTTCCGTTCTTATAGGACTCGAGCTTATCCGGGGTAAAGAAATAGTCGGAGAGCCCCGTGATTCTCTGAATGGTCTCGACATCCCAGACGCCCTGGAACTTCAGGTTATGTATGGTCATGACCGACTTGATGCCCCGGAAAAACTCGCCGCCCGCAAAGCGCTCCTTTAGGTAGACCGGGACGAGACCGGTCTGCCAGTCATGGCAGTGAATCACATCCGGACGGAAGCCGATCAGCGGAAGCGCCGAGAGCAGCGCACGGGAAAAGAAGGCAAATTTCTCGAGGTCGTAGAGCCAGTCGCCGTAGGGACGCGGTCCGCCGAAATAGCTCTCGTTGTCAATGAAATAAAAGGTGACGCCGTTTTCCACATACTTTAACACGCCGACATAGCGCTCCGCACCGTTAAAGTCCATGTAAAAATGGGTCACATATTCCATCCCGTTCCGGTATCTCTCCGGAATCGCAAGATACTTCGGAAGCACGACACGCACATCAAAGTATCTCGAGTCGAAACAGGCCGGCAGGGATCCGGCGACATCTGCGAGCCCTCCGGTCTTTATGAAGGGGACCGCCTCAGAAGCAGCAAATAAGACGTTCTTCATCTCATTCCTTCCTTTCTCTTCTCTGCAAGTTGTTTCATTTCCTCGGCTGTCTTTAAAACGCCGTCCGTAATCTCGGCGCCGCCGATCAGCCGTCCGAGTTCCCGGTAGAGCGCCTCTCCCGTGATTTCGCGGATTTCCGTCTCGGTCCGGCTGCCGTCCGTCGCCTTCTCAATGAGATAGTGGTGGTCCGCCATGGCCGCGAGTTGCGGGAGATGGGTGATGCAGAGCACCTGACGGGAACGACTGATTTCCATCAGCTTTTCCGAGACCAGCTGCGCCGTGCGCCCGCTGATACCGGCATCGATTTCGTCAAAAATCAGCGTTTCAACCCTGTCGTTTGCCGCGAGTACCACGCGGAGCGCAAGCATGACGCGGGACAATTCGCCGCCGCTCGCAATCTGACGCAGCGGCTTGACCGCTTCGCCCGGGTTGGTTCGAATATAAAATTCCGCGCTCTCGCCTCCCTGTTCCGTGTATTCGGGCTGCTCTTCGAAGCGAATTTCAAAGCGGGCATCCTTGAAATTGAGGGCTGCCAACTCCCGCTCGACACGTTCCGAAAGTGCGGCGGCCGCGGTGTGGCGAAAACGCCTGAGCGCCTCCGCAGCGGTCCCGAGGGCCGCCATAGCGTCTTCGCTCTGCTGTTTCAAGAGCGCCGCATCTTTGATAAGGCTTTCAATCTCTGCCGCGCGCGCCTCTTTTTCCGCAAGCAGCGAAAGGAGCCCCGCCTCGTCGCAGTCGTACTTCGCCTCGAGATGCCGAATTAAATCGAGGCGCTCGCCGAGCTCGATTTAAGCCCTCCTCATCGCTCTCGATTTGATTGCGCTCCGTGCGCACGGCTTCCTCGGCATCCTGTAAGAGGGCATCCAACTCTGTCAGCTGTCCCTCCAGGGGGCCCAGCGCGTCCGAATAGCGCACCACGGAGCGAACGGCGCGAAGCGCCTCACTGACCGCGTCGGTGCGGAGCGCTTCTTCCGCAATGCCGAGGGCCTCTTTGAGCCGCGCCGCATTCTTGGCGCGGGTATAGGCTGCGGCGAGTTCCGCCTCTTCTCCGGGGCGTATGCCGCTCTCCGAGAGCTCTTTCAGCTCAAAGGAAAGTAAATCCGCCTCGCGGAGCAGGGCCCGCGCGGTCGGCGCTCTCGCGCTCCCGCTTCTTCAATGCGCGGTAATTTCGGTAGGCCGCCGCATAGGTCTCTTTTGCCGCCTGTCCCTCGGGTGTCAGGCTCTCGTCGAGGATTTCTCCGTGCATCTCGGCCGAAAACAGGGTCTGCACCTCATGCTGCCCGTGAATATCGATCAGCAAGGCCGCGAGTTCCTTTAACTGCCGCGCCGTTGCCGCCTCTCCGTTGATACGGGAGAGGCTCCGATTCTTTTGAATCTTACGGCTCACAATGACCGTTCCGTCCTCTTCCGGGAACACCGAAAGCGCAGCCAGTTTTTCTCTCAGTTCTTGCCGCTCGACGGAAAAAACAAGCTCCAAATATGCCGCCTCTTCGCCGTTCCGTATCATATCCCTGCCTGTCTTTGCGCCCAGCAGGGCGGAGATAGAGTCGATCAGGATGGATTTTCCGGCACCGGTCTCACCGGAGAGCACCGTGAATCCCTCCTCAAACGAGAGGCTCGCCTCTCGAATCAAGGCAAAGTTCTTCACCCGCAATCCCAGCAGCATAAGTCACCTCAACCTACAACCATTTTTCTGACTTGTTCCATGAGGAGCAGAGCGTCATCCGTGGAGCGCGTCGCGCAAAAGACCGTGTCATCGCCCGCGACACAGCCCACCGCCTCGTGGAGATGCATGGCATCGAGCGAAGCCGCAACCGCCATGGCCATACCGGAGACCGTTTTCACGACCAGAATATTCTGCGCTCTGTCCATTCCGACATAGCTGTCCCGCAGGATGCGGACATACTTTTCAATCTTCGGATCCTCGTTCTGCATGACGGTGTAGCGCTGCTTGCCGTTATCCGTCGCGACCTTCGTGAGGCGCATCTCGCGAATGTCGCGGGACACGGTCGCCTGGGTCACACGAAAACCGGCCAGTCGAAGTTCCTCGACCAGCTCTTCCTGCGTCTCGATCTCTTTCTTACCGATTAACTCAACAATTTTCGAATGTCTCTCTAACTTCATTTGCCCCCCTCACAGCGCAGTCATCTTGCTGCGCAATTGTGCCAAAAAGCTTTCCGCCCCGATGCGGATGACCGGCGTCGTAAGTTTGCTCTCCGAAATGCGCACGCTGTCGCCGCCGAGCAACTGTTCTGTCTCGGCACCGTCAAAATCAACGCTCTGCATGCCCCCCTCCTCCGGCGGAATGCGTACTTCAAGCACATCCTCCGCACGGAGCACAATGCTCGCGCGATACAGCGAATGCGGACATATCGGTGTCAGCACCGTCATACGAGCGACCGGATCAATGATAGGTCCTCCCGCGCTCAGATTGTACGCGGTGGAACCGGTCGGTGTTGAGATAATAATACCATCTGCTTTATATTCATTCAAGAAAGCACCGTTCACATAAATGCAGAAATGAACGGGTCCGGCACTGGATTTGCGGGAAACGACAATCTCATTCAACGCAAGCCACTCCCGGTCCCGCGGGCTCTCGTGCCCGTTTCGGATAATGCGGCCACGGAGCATCATGCGCTCTTCGATTGTAAAATCATCCAAATCAGCTTATCCAAAACACGCGGTATTTCTGCATCCTTACTCGCCACCGTGAGATAGCCCATGTGCCCGAGGTTGATGCCCGCGAGCGGAAGGCCGCTCCCGGCGAGGCCCCGTGCCGCCCGGATTAAAGTTCCGTCACCGCCGAGTGTAACGACACAGTCATAGTCGAGCGCAGTAATGCCCCGGGTACTTTGATCCTCGATATCGACACGCTGCGCGCCGAGTCTCAGGAGCTGCTCCCGTATGGCCTTTGCCTTCTCATCCGCCCGCTCTTTCCTGCGGTTTACAAAAAGTAAAAAGCGCTTCATTTCTTTCCCCCCCGCAAGCGTCTCATGTGCAGCGGCAACCACCGCGCGGGCGGTCTCCGCCGTCACCTCGGCGGGCATATCCTCGCCGTCCTCGACGCTGCGCAGCCAAATCAGATACTCGATATTGCCCTCCGGACCGCGTATCGGAGAAAAACTTAAGCCGAGCGGCACAAAGCGGGAGGCCGCCGCATAGTCGAGCACATGTTCTATGACTTCGACATGGACCTTTGCATCCCGCACCACGCCGTGTTTTCCGACCTGCTCTCTCCCCGCCTCAAACTGGGGCTTGATGAGGGCCACCACTTCCGCCTCCGCCGCGAGCAGGGCGCGCACCGCGGGGAGAACCTTGGACAGGGAGATAAACGAGACATCGATGGAAGAAAACGCAATCTCTTCCGGAACCTCCGCCCGCGTCGCATAGCGGATATTGGTCTTCTCGAGACACACGACGCGATTGTCGTTTCTCAGCTTCCAGTCGAGCTGACCGTGGCCCACATCGACCGCATAGACCTTTACGGCGCCTTGCTGCAACATGCAGTCCGTAAAACCGCCGGTCGAAGCGCCGACATCCATACAGATTTTACCGGCGAGCGAGAGCGGGAACTCCTTCAGCGCCTTTTCCAGTTTTAAACCGCCGCGGCTCACATAGGGGAGGCGGTTTCCGCGCACTTCGATCGTGACTTCGGACGGGAAGTTCTGTCCCGCCTTGTCCTCTCTCTGCCCATCCACATATACCAGACCCGCCATGATGAGCGCTTTTGCCTTCTCGCGACTCTCCGCAAGGCCGCGCCCCGTCATCAGAACGTCCAGTCTTTCCTTCATTCCTCTTCCTTCCCCCCGCTCACCAGTGATACTTATCGCGCAATACCGCGACCACGGAATCCGAATCGATGCCCAGATGCTCCCGAAGCACCGAGACATCGCCGTGCTCCACATAGGCGTCCGGCAGCGCAATGTGCGTCACCGAAAGCTCCTTCTTCTGTGAGGAAGCCCATTCGGCCACCTCGAGGCCGAAGCCGCCGCGCAGCACATTCTCCTCGAGCGTCACAAAATTCTCGTGGGTCTCTGCGAGTTCGGCGAGCATATCCTTGTCGATCGGCTTCGCAAAACGCATGTTGACCAGCGTACAGGGCTGTCCGAGCGCCTTCAATTTCTCTCTGACATGCTCCGCCGTACTCACCATGCTGCCGAGTGCAAGCAGGGCTGTCTTCTCCTCCCGGAAAATAAGCTCTGCCTTGCCGAAGCGTATCGGTTCCCTGAACTCCGCCAATCCGCGATAGGCCTTGCCGCGCGGATAGCGTATCGCAATCGGGCCGCCGTAGGAAAACGCAAAGCGAAGCTCTTCCTCAAGTTCAAAACAATTCTTCGGCGCGAGTATGGTCATATTCGGAATACAGCCGAGATACGAGAGGTCGAAGACTCCCTGGTGAGTCTCTCCGTCCGCCCCGACCAGTCCCGCGCGGTCAATCGCAAAGACCACCGGCAGGTTCTGAATACAGACATCGTGCAGCACCTGGTCGAAGCCGCGCTGTAAAAAGGAGGAGTAAACCGCGACCACAGGCTTCATGCCGCCCGCCGCAAGGCCCGCAGCACTCGTCACCGCGTGCTGCTCGGCAATGCCCACGTCAAAACAGCGCTGCGGATAGCGCCTGCCGAAGGCCGCGAGTCCCGTGCCCTCCGGCATCGCCGCCGTCACCGCGACAATGTCGGGGTCTTCCGCCGCGAGCCGAATCAAAGTTTTGGAAAAGACATCGGTGTAATCCGGATACTGTTTGTTCTTTTTCGGAACGCCGGTTGCCAACTCAAAGGGTCCCACGCCGTGAAAGAGGTCCGGATGCCGCTCCGCGGGGCGGTAACCCTTGCCCTTCTCCGTGATGACATGCACGAGAACGGCGCGCGGCAAACGTCGCGCCTCTTCAAAGACACGCATCAGTTTTTGATATCGTGCCCGTCCACCGGTCCCAGATAGGTCACGCCGAGGTTCTCAAAGAACATGCCCGGAACAAAGAGCTGCTTGATGCCGTTCTTTGTGGTCCTGAGGCTCTCGACCATGTGCTTTCCGATGCCGGGAATCGCAAAGAGCGCCTCCGCGACATTCTCTTTCAGACGGTTGTAACCGGCGGAAGTGCGTATGGAATTCAGATAGGCGGACATGCCGCCCACATTCTCGGAAATCGACATGCGGTTGTCGTTTAAGACAATGATGAAGTTCGACTTCATGCGGCCCGCGTTATTCAGCGCCTCGTAGGCCATACCGCCGGTCAGGGCCCCGTCGCCGATCACCGAAATGACCGCGTGCTGTTCGCCGCGGAGATCCCGCGCCGTCGCCATGCCGAGTCCCGCCGAAATCGAGGTCGAGGAGTGCCCCGTATTAAACGCGTCGCAGGGACTCTCGTTTCGCTTCGGGAAACCGGCAATGCCGCCGAAGCTCCTGAGTCCCGCAAAGTCTTTCTTGCGTCCGCTCAGGATTTTATGTGTGTAAGACTGATGTCCCACATCCCAGATGATCTTATCCGTCGGCGGACAGAAGCTCAAATACATGGCCATCGTGAGTTCCACGACGCCGAGATTGCTCGCGAGATGCCCGCCGCACGCCGAACAGTGCGAAATCAGAAAACGTCTGATCTCCGCGGCCAGCGCATCCCATTCCCCGGGGGGAAATTCGCTTGATATCCTCCGGGCCGTTGATGTAATCCAATCGCCCCATAGCTGTCTCCGTCCTCAGAAGTTGCGCTCCGTGAGATAGGCTATGAGCGCCGCCAAGCATTTTGTGTCTCCCGGAAAGCCCTTCAGACGCTGCGCCGCTATCTCGCTCTGCTGTCTGACCGCCTCTTTCGCGCTCTCCAAGCCGTACAGGGAGACATAGGTCGTCTTCTGATTTTTTTCGTCCGAGTGCAGCGGTTTTCCGAGTTCCGCCTCACTCGCCGTCTCATCCAAAATATCGTCGCGTATCTGGAACGCAAGCCCCACTGCCGCGCCGATTTGCTCCGCGATCCGCAGTTCTTCTTCCGTCGCGCCGCCGAGCGCCGCTCCCATCATAAAGGCCGCCTCGAGAAGGGCTCCGGTCTTCAAGCGGTAGATGAAATCAAGCGTCGTCGCATCCAGACGCTCTCCGGTCTTCTCCACATCCACGGACTGACCGCCGAGCATGCCGAACACGCCGCTCTTCTCGCCGAGTATCGCGAGGGCGCGCGCCGCTCTCTCCGGGTGCTTGGACGCCGCCACCGCTTTCCCCGCCAGGGTGAGCGCCTCCAGCACAAGGCCGTCGCCCGCAAGCGTACCCATGGCCTCGCCGTAGACATACCAGGTGGTCGGTTTTCCCCGCCTGAGGATATCATTGTCCATGCAGGGAAGGTCGTCGTGCACCAGTGAAAAGCTGTGAATCATTTCGAGCGCCGAAAGGAAGGGGGCCGCCTCTTCTTTCCAGCCGCTCTCACTTCTTGCCTCTGCAAAACACTTACAGCTCTCAAAGAGTAAAATCGGGCGTATGCGCTTGCCGCCGTTTTCGACCGCCTCGCGCATCGCGCGTATCACCGTGCGCTGCAGCCCGTCTTCGCGGGGCAGCGAAGCGCGAATCAGCGCCTCTACTTCCGACTTGTCATAGGGAAGGCTCTGCATAACGATCCTCCAATACTTCCATCTGCTCTTCGACAAACTGCAGTTTCTCGTTAATTTCACCCGCGAGCTTCATACCTTTTTCATAGAGCGAAAATGCATCCTCGAGACTGGTCTCGCTCGCCTCGAGTTCCGCAAGCAGCTGCTCGAGTATCTCCATGCTCTCTTCGACCGAGCGCTTGCTCTTACGTCTGCCTGTCTTACGCTCCTTCTCCCGCTCAAGCTTCTCGTCCATGCTTCTCCTCTGTCTCCGGCTGTCTCCGGGAAATCGTTTCTACTGTGACACCTGCCTCGCCGTCCAAGAAACGAAGGCGAAGCTGCTCGCCGGTTTCCAGTGCCGAGACCCCCGTAACGGCACTGCCGTCCGCATGCGCCGCATAGGCATAGCCGCCTGTCAGGCGGTTTAAGGGTGAGGCCGCGCGAAGCCGCGCCGCAAGCAGCCGAAACTCTGCCAGCCGCGCGTTCTTTTTGTTGAACAGTTCGCTCCTGAGTTGCCTTCGCAACTCCTCCACGCGCAATTTGCGCGCGCGTATCAGTTCCTCCGGTGCATTGAGCCGAAGCAGGAAATTCGCGCGGCGCGACCTTTCCCGAAGAAGATTCACCTTGGTTTGCAAAGCGTAACGCAGGCGTTCCCGCGCGCGCGAAAGGAGCGCGAGTTCCGCCTCCAAGTTCGGAACACCGCGCTCTGCCGCCGCAGAGGGCGTTGCCGCGCGAAGATCTGCGACAAAGTCCAATATTGTGACATCGGACTCGTGGCCGACCGCCGATATAACGGGTGTCTTACAGGCATGCGCCGCCCGCGCAACCCGCTCGTCGTTAAAACACCAGAGATCCTCCATGAAGCCGCCGCCGCGCCCCACAATCATCACGTCCACACCGTAGGCATCCAGTGCGCGGATGCCGCGCACAATGCTGGCCGGGGCGTCCTGTCCCTGAACCAGCGCCGGAAAGAGTACTATCTTGACATAGGGATTCTGTTGGTAAGCGACGGTCTGAATGTCATGGATGGCTGCGCCGCTCGGACTCGTCACGACCCCGAGGGTCTTTACGAATCTCGGCAGCGGCTTTTTATGTGCCGGGTCAAAGAGGCCCTCGGCCTCCAGTGCGCGGAGGCGCTGCAAATAGAGCTCGTAGAGCTCTCCCTGTCCGAGTTTCTCTACCGCTTTCGTGTTCAGCTGGTAGACGCCCGCTCTCTCATAAACCGTCACCGCGCCCGTACAGACAACCTGCATGCCGTCCTTCAGCCGCTCGCGAAGCGAGAGCGCATTCTGACGGTATACCACGCCGCGGAGCTCTGCCTCGCTGTCCTTTAAGGTAAAGTAGATGTGCCCGCTCGCATGATATTTGACATTCGAGAGTTCACCGCGTATGCGCACGCCCCCGAGCAAAAAATCTTCGCGAAAGAGATTGCTCACATAGGCGTTCAGCTGCGCAACCGTATACGTTTTAGCCATTTAGACCAATTTTGCGAGGACACCGTTCACGAAGGAGGGGGCCTCATCTCCGCCGAATTTTTTTGCGAGTTCAACCGCCTCGTTGATGGCTACCTTATCCGGAATGCTCTCGTCAAAACGCAGTTCGTAGCAAGCCAGGCGAAGGATGGTCAGTTCCACGCGTCCCATCTGCCGAAGACTCCAACCGGATGAGGCCTGTGTGAGCGTCTCGTCGATCTCGGCAAGCTTCGTAAGAACAGCTGCGACGCGCTCCCGGCAGAGTTCCCGCTGGTCCTCGCTGAATTCGGGACTCTCGTCCTCTTCGTCCGGGACCTCGCATAAATACGCATCTATCTGCTCTTCCGCCTCCGAGGGAGTACAAAAGTTGGTGCTGAACAGCATCTTGAAACAATGCTCTCTGAGCGCTCGTCTTGTCATCTCCTATCCTTTCCAAAGCACATACTTACTCCGCAGTATATCGCAATTTGCGCCGATTCACAAGGTTAGAAGCTCGCCCGGACTAAGCGCATAGATGAGCTTCTCCGCAACCTGTTTTCCCTCCGTCATTTCGAGCGCGCGCGCATAAAGCGAAAGCTGGGCTGTATAGTTCTCACGATAATGTTCGGAATCCCGATTTCGGTCCGTCTTATAGTCAAGGAGTATTATTTTTCCGTTCTCCTCAAACCAGGCATCGATCACCCCCTGTACGACCACCGCTTCCTCGCTTTGAACGGAAGGGTCCGCTTCTCGCGCGGGAACGGCCATGACAAACGAGGACTCCCGATGCAGTTTTTTCTCGCGCTGCGCACGCGCCATACGCGTAGCGAGCTCGCTCGACAAAAAGTTCAGTATGGGCTCCGCCGAAAGCAGTTCCCTGTCCTCTTTCTCCAAGGCACCGCAGTGCTCGAGCTCATCCAAAAATAAGTTCAGTCCCGCCTCATTCCAATTTTTCCCGAAGTCAAGGGTTTCAAAGACCTTGTGGTAGGCTGTACCGCGGCGCGCCGCGGTCTCGGCGCCGCCGTTTAACGGCAAGAAAAACAGGGGCTCCGATATCCCTTCCTCCGCCGCTTCGTGAAGGCGCTTTAGCTCGGACGCGCTGCGCTTCACCTGCAAATTGACATCCGCCGCATGTGCATAGGGAAGGGAGAGTGGCAGAAAGCGCCTACGCTCCTCTTCACCGGCCTCCGCCTCGCAGGCCGCAGAGAGCGCCTCTTTGAGCGCCGCGACCTCGGCCGCCTCCCCGAGCACCGTCTCTGCCCGCGACACAGCACTCTCGCGCCTACAGCGCGATTCCGCAATCCGCACTGTCCCGCGCCCTTGCGGCCAGGATCCAGTCGAGAAAGCAATTCGCAGTTTTACAGCTCCGCGCTCGAAAGCTGCGCTTCGTCAAAAATTCTGTCAAAATCGTCTCTGTCTCTTTTTCGCCTGCCTTTCACCGCAGGCGCTCAGAATGAGTTTTTTTCTTGGCGCGCGTCATCGCGACATAGAGGACACGGAGCTCTTCGCCGAGGGCCTCTGCCCGCAAAGATGCCAGGGCAAAGGCTGCCTTCTTCTCCGTGCCGCCCTTTCGCGTGCAGGTCAAAATCGACCGCATCCGCCGCAATGCCGAGCTTCTGGTCATAGAGTATGCTTTTACTGCTGTCCCTGCGGTTAAAGCGCTTTCGATAAGCCGGAAAAGAAGACGATGGGAAATTCGAGGCCCTTTGACTTGTGAACGGTCATGATACGAACGGCCGCGGCCTCCTCACCCGGCAGCTGGGCTGCGCCGTAATCGGCATTGTACTTTTTCAGATTGTCGATGTAGCGCACAAAATCGCTGAGTCCGCGGTAGCCGATGCGCTCAAACTCCTCCGCCTTCACGATGAGCATCTGCAGATTCGCATAGCGAAGCTCCCCGCCCGGGCGCGCCGCCTGCTCTCTCTGATACCCGCTCTCCTCATAGAGCGTCCTTAGAAACTGCGGGAGTTCCGTATAGCTCTCCTGTTCCCGCCAAGCGGCGAGTTTCGAAAACAGCGCCGCCGTCTTTTTGGCGGCTTCGCTCTCCCCGTCTTTTAAAATCGCAGCCTCGAGCCTCTCGTAGAGACTCACGCCCTCGCCCTTCGCGGCGAGTGCGGCGAGTTCCTCTTCGCTGAGCCCCCCTACGGACGCATGGAGCACGGCCGCCAGAGAGATATCGCGGAAGGGATTATCGATGGCGCGAAGCAAGCTCAGCACGGTTCTGACCTCTGTCGCGTCAAAATAGCCTGTCTTCTGCTCGGCGAGTGCCGGAATACCGTGGCTCATCAGCACTTCGACAAAGCGCTCCGCCTGCCCCGAGGCCGCGCGAAGCAATACGGCTATGTCGCCGTAAGCCGCGGGACGCAGCCCGCCCGCACCGTCGGAGACCTTAATACCCGTTTCGGGATCCAGGAGTTCCAGGATGCGTCGCGCCACTAGTTCCGCCTCAAGCACGGATTCGGCGTCCTCGCTCTCCGCTTCCCGCTCACAGAGCAAAAGTTCTGTCTCGTAGGCTCCGGCTTCTCCTGCCGGAAAGACAGCCCCCGGATAAAGCGCCGCGTCGTCATCGTAGGCAACACCGCCGAGCTCCTCCCGCATGAGCCGCCGGAATACGGCGTTGCAGCTTGCAAGCACTTCCTCGCGGCTACGAAAGTTCTTTCGGAGATCCACCCTGGTGTCCAAATTCGGCGGGAGTTCTCCGCCGCTGTCCTTATGATAGCTTCTGTACTTCTCGGCAAAGAGCTCCGGCTTCGCATGGCGGAAACCGTAGATGGACTGCTTGATGTCGCCGACCAGAAAGAGTCTTCCGGCCTCGATTGCGCGGAGCAGTTCTTCCTGTACCCCGTTCGAGTCCTGATATTCATCCACATAAATCTCGGCAAACTGACTCCGGTACTCCCGCGCAATTTCGCTCGGCTGTCTTTCGCCGCTCGCATCCTTCTCCCAGAAAAGCGCAAGTGTCTCATGCTCGAGGTCCGAAAAAAATCCAGCAGATTTTTCTCCTGCTTTCTTTGCCCGGTAACGCGCGGAGAAATTGCGCGTCAGCGAAATCAGGGTGAGTACCGTCTCCGCATCGCCGCTCTGCTTCCTATCTCCGCGTCGCCGAAGTCCTCTGCCGCCTTTTTGAGCGGCTTCTTCCAGAATTCGCGAAGGGCTTTTACCTGCTCCGCGAGCTCCTTGTCGCTGTCCTTCTTATTTGCTTTCAGCCGGTCGAACGTTTGAAATGCCCCATGGCCCGCTTTGCCGCCGCATAGCTTTCCGCGCGGCAAAGCGCCCGTATTTTTTCAAGATCGCTGTGCACGGCGGCCTCGTAGCCGCCGAGCACACCCGCCTCGCAGCAGGTCTTTGCCTCCTCCGCAGAGGGCAGGAGCTCTTCGCCGAGTGCCCTTAATTCCGCCGCCATGTAGGCAGCCCAGGCAGGTTCGGTTTCGGAGACTTCTCCCTCCTGCTTCGCCTCTTCCTCGCAGCGAAGAAACCACTCTTCCGGCCAGGGCATACTCTCGGCAAATTGGTGGAGCGAAAGGATTTGCTCGCCAATTCCGAGGTCCGCCTTCCCCTGGGAAAAAGCCTCCGCAAAGCGCAGAAAACCGCTCTCGCCCGCCTCATACTGTTCTTCGAGAAGTGACTCCAGCACATCGCTTTTTAAGATGCGAAGTTCCTCTTCGCTGCCCACGCGAAAGGCCGGGTCCACCGGAAGGCGGTCCGCATGCTCCCGAAGCACCGAGAGGCAAAAGCTGTCTATGGTTGTAATCTGCGCTGCATCGAGCGCCGCGAGTTCCCGCTTGGCGCGCGCCGCCATTCCTGCCTTTCCCGCGCGCACGGCTGCCTCGAGACTATCCTCCATGCGGCGCCGTATGCGCTCCCGCATTTCCGCAGCCGCCGCACGGGTAAAGGTCATAATGAGCAAGCGGTCGATGTCGACCGGCCGCGTTTCATCCAACACGCGCGACACGATGCGCTCGGTGAGAACGGCGGTCTTTCCGCTGCCCGCCGCTGCGGAGATTAGCAGCCGGCGGTCGGAGAGCGCTATGGCTCTCCCCTGTTCTTCGGTCCAACGCGTCATTCTCCCACCTCCTCATTTAGAGCGGCATCCATCTCGGCAAATACTTCTTCCGCCTTCCGCTTCTTATTTTTCCGCGCGCGATACCCCGTGATTTTGGCGTCAAAGGCACAGATATCGCGGTGCGGGCAGTACTCACAACTCAACTGCCCGTCCTCTTCGAGCGGCAGGGCGCGAACATCGCCGCCCAGTATGGCCTCACCTGCCTCCTTCAGTTTCTCCTTGGCATAGGCCTGCAGTTTCAAAAAGCGCTCGGCGCTCACCGTGTTCTCACCGAGGCGTATCTTTCCGTCGCTCAGCTTGAGCGGCAGAAAAGCGCCGGCATCTTCTCCCTCACCGGCGAGCAAAGAGAGCGCTGTTTCATCGCTGTTCATGAGCCCGCTCGGCATGAGTTCCTTTAACTTTGCCTTGCGCATATCCTCTCTGTTTTTCACCTTGTCGAGATCCAAAAAGGCATCTCCGATCGGCGCATAGAAAATTGCGCCCGGCAAAATCTGTTTCTCCGGGTACTGACGCTCGACAAGCTCTGTGACCGCCGAGAGGTAGATAAGGAGCTGTAACTGCGAGCCGCTCAGAATGCGGTAGGGTTCCCAGCTCGTCGCACCGGTCTTATAGTCGACAATTTTTATATAGAGCTGTCCCTCGTGTTCCGCCGTATCCACGCGGTCTATCTTTCCGCGAAGCCGCATGCTTCCGCCGCTGAGTTCCGGTGTGGTCCCCGGCGCGTCCTGACTCGAGAACTGCAGCTCTTCCGCAGAGGGACGGTAGGCTCCCCGGCGCAGCTGTTCCGCCATAACCAGTATGCTCCCGGTGACAATCCTCGTTAACTTTTTGACAATCCAGCGGTTTTTCGCACTGTCCTGATAGAGTTTACGCGCATCCGCCGCCACAGCCTCCTCGACCGCTTTAGCCGCGAGTTCCGTAAGCTCCTCGTCGCTCTTTTCGCCGAGCTGTCTTCCCTCGGCCGCCGCTGCTTGAAACACAAGCTCAATCGCGCGGTGCGCGAGGCTACCCAGATCCTGCTGCGCGATTTCAAATTCGGGCAGCTGACGAAGCCGTAATCCGAAATCGGCAAAATGGCGGAAGGGGCAGCGGAAAAACGACTCGATGCGGGTCACGGAGCCGGTGAGCACTTCCCCGTAGAGAGCCCGGGCGGTCTCCCGGAACAGCTTTCCGCCCGCGTAAAGCGTGCAGGCAGAGGCCGTGAGTTCCCTGGCCTCCGTGCGCCTCTCCTCGTCCGATGAATAGGCTCGGAGCAGCGAAACCGCCGCTTCGCGTGCCGTCTCTGTTTTACCGCCTGCCTCCGCTTCTTTGCGCGCCGCGCGGAGTGCCTTTAAGAGCAGCTCCTCCGCCTCGCTGCGGGAATAAAAGGCACCGTTATCCGGCTGTTTCGCCCCGCGAAGCCCCGGCAACAGCTGTTCCAAATGGCGGAGCAAGAATGAGGGACGCATGGCCTTGCCGCCGCGGTCCACCGCGGAAAAGCTGATGTGAAGTCGGTCCGAAGCCTCGGTGAGCAGACGGTATAAGTAAAAGCGCTGTTCGTAGAGCTGTTCCTTGGCACCGGGCGCGAGGATAAGCCCCTCTCCCTTTAGTTTTTCCCGCTCTCGCTCGCTGAGCACACCGCCCTCATCCCGTCGCTTCGGGAGCGCGTTGTCGTTTGCCGCGAGCAGGAAAAGGACCTTTGTGTCGAGAAAACGGGTGCGCATCATATCGCCTATGGTCACGCGGTCCGCATAGGCCGGAATCTGGCCAATGTGAATTTCCCGAAGGCCGCTCTCCAGCACGCCCGCCATATCCGCGCGGGACAGTCTCTCGCCCGAAAGCACTTCGCGCATCTCGGTGAGAATGCGCTCCGTCTCCGCATAAACCTCCGAAAACTCCCTTGCGCGGGAGGCATCTCCCCGCTCCGTAAAGCGAAGGGCTGCGGCCGCAAGCTTCTCTTCGACCGAGAGCGCTTTCATCAGATCGGATAATAAAGCCGCCACCTCGCCGACATCCGCCTCGCCGCCCTGAAAGGCCTCCCGAAGCGGCAAAAGCAGCCCCAGCATCTCCTCCTTGAAGCGATTTAATGCATCCATGTCCGCTCCCTCAAGCTCGCGCGGACAGTAGGAGAAGGGCTCTTTGAGGCGCGTAAAACTCCGCACGCCGGTGAGTCCCATGTAATTTTCGAGCAGCGCGGTCTGCTTCCACGCTTCCGTGACCAAGGGGTTATGCAAAAAGCGGAAGAAAGCGCGCGGCGAAAACCCTTCCTGTATACAGAGCAGGGCGGCATTTAAAAGCTCCGGCAGCGGATTGGCGCGCACAGAGAGGTTTTCATCGAGATGAGCGGGGATACCCGCCGCGAGAAAGGCATGCGAAAAGAATTCTCCCATACCTTCAAAATCCGCGACCACGACCGCAATGTCGCGATAGCGATAGCCTTCCTCTTTGACAAGGCGGAGTATGTTCCTGGCCGCGGCTGCCGCTTCTTCCTCCGGAGAGCCGAGCGCCTCGACCGTGACCGCCCTTACCTCCCCCTCGTACACGGCGCCGTCATAGCGCAGCGCATGGGCATCCAGGAAGGCAAGTTCGGGTGCTTTAGACGCGCGGAATCCGTGACAAAGCAGTCCTCACCCCGGGGCACGCGAAGTTTCTCCGCAATATCCCGAATGTGACGCACATACGCGGTCGAGAGGTGGAAGAGCTCTTCCTCCGGCAATCGACAATCCGGATCAAGGCTCGGATCCAAGGTAAGCACAAAGCGGAGCTCCGCCGCGACCGTGAGCAGTTCTTCCAAAACGCGGTACTGCACCGGCGTGAAACCGACAAAGCCGTCGATTAAGAAATGTGCGTTCCGAAGCAGTTTTGACTCCGGAATACAGGCCGCAAAGTGCCCGAGTATCTCTTCCTTCGGCAACTGCTTTCCGCGAATAAAGTCCTCGACGCCCTGATAGAGCAGGGAGAAGTCGCGGAGCTTCATCGCAAGCAAACGCTTTTCTTCCTTCTCCGAAAGTTCCGAGAAGCGCGACGGCGCCGCGCCGTACTGCAGGCACTCCGAAATCATGGACTTCACCTGCTCCGCAAAACCGGATTTTTTGACCTTGCCCTTCCAGAGCAGCAAGTCCTGTTCAAGCATGCCGCCGACTCGCCGAACAACCATGGCCTTGCCGCTCTCATCCATGATGGGCGGGAGCTTCCGGTTTAACTCCTGAAACACCCGGTAGGCAAGGCGATTTAAGGAAAGCGCCTCCAAATTGCGGGAGGCGTGGCGCGGGTGCAATTCCAATATTTTTTTTTGCACCAGCATACTGTACTGTTCCGGCACGATGACAAAAAAGCGCTCTTCCGGCGCCTCGAGGGAAGCCTCGATGATGTCCAGAAAAGCGCGTTCGGTTTTTCCGCTTCCGGAAGAACCGAAATAAAAAGAATAAGCCACGCGAACCCTCCTCCGTGAAAAGCGGAATTATTTTTCTTGCGTGAGTTGCTCATAGAGTGCGTTCGGAACCTCCGCGCGCACATAGATACCCTCCGGCTCGTAGCGCTCCTCGAGCAGTTTCCCCTGCTTTCGTATGCTCTGGATGCGCCCCGCCGCAGCATAGGGAAACAGCCCTTCAAAAGCCCGGCGACTCTTCTTCTTTTCCGCCGAAATCAGCTCTTTGAGCGTCTCAAGACCCTCTCCGGTCGCCGCCGAAATGCGAACGGAAGCCGATGCATGGATGTCCTTCGGGAGTATCTCCGCTCCCGGTAAATCCGTTTATTGTATACCGCAATGATGCTGTGCTCTTCCAAGGCCTCAAGTTCCCGCAAGGTCTCATACACCACCGCCATCTGCGTATCCGCCTCCGGCGAAGAAGCATCGACCACATGCAGAAATTAGGTCTGCATAGCGGGCCTCCTCAAGTGTCGAGTGAAAGGCTTCAATCAGCTGATGCGGCAGCTTCCGTATGAAACCGACGGTATCCGTGAGCAGCACTTCTTCGCCGCCCGGCAACGCGAGTTTTCTCGTGGTCGGATCCAGGGTCGCAAAGAGCTTATTTTCCGCGAGTATGCCCGCATCCGTGAGGCGGTTCAGCAAGGTCGACTTGCCCGCATTCGTATAGCCGACCAAGGCCACAATATAGCTCCCGCTCTTCTCTCGCTGCGCCCGCGCGACCTCGCGATGCCGCTTTAGTTCGCCGAGTTTCTCGCGCAAAAAGCTGATGCGCGCGCGAATGGCACGCCGGTCGAGTTCCAACTTTTGCTCACCCGGACCTCTGGTACCCACACCGCCGCCGAGTCTCGAGAGCGATGAGCGCATGCCGAGAAGATGCGCCTGCGTATAGTGCAACTGCGCGAGCTCCACCTGGAGCTTACCCTCCGCCGTCACCGCATGTCGCGCAAAAATATCGAGAATAATCATGGTTCTGTCCATGACCTTGACACCGAGTGCATCGCTCAGATTTTTCATCTGCGCCGGGGAGAGCTCATCATCCGCCGCAACGGCATCTGCCTCGAGACTTAAAAGCAGTTCCTTCAGCTCTTCGATCTTGCCTTTTCCGAAGTAACTGCCGGGATCCGGCGCTTCGCGCGGCTGTATAAGACGGCCTATCGGCTCGGCTCCCGCAGTTTTCAAAAGTTCTCCGAGCTCCGTCAGCGATTCCTCGCTTCCGTCTCGTTCTCGCTGCTGAATGCCGATCAGCACGACCCGCTCTTTCGCTTCTTCGGTCACAAACAGCTCAGCCATCACTGCCCTCCGCTCTGGTCTTCAAAACGCAATTTCATGTTCTATTTCTTCCCGATTTCCCTGCCCGCTCTCAAGAAGCGCCGTGAAGCGCCGCAGCGCATCCGCATACTCCCCGCGGTATTCTTGGCAAATCGCCTCTCGCTGCCGAAAGACCGCTTGCTGCGCTGCATCGGCGGCCGTCAGAGTTTCGCCCGCCTCATACATCGCAAAGGCCTCATCCCATTTCTTTACACTGACCAAGAGGTCTCCGTAGTGCAGGAGAAAACGACTGTCTTCCTTTGCGCTCGGATACAATTTTTCATACGCCGCGCGCACGGTCTCCAGTTCATCCGCCGCTCCGCCGGACCGCACACTCTCCGCGAGCAGGTAGAGAGTCTCCAAATGCAGTTCCCGGTCCCCGCCCTTTTTTTCCGCCTCTTCGTAATACGGCAATGCGCCTTCCATGCCCTTGCCCGCCTTCACGGCAGCGGCACAGGCAAGGTCCAAATAGGCAGCTTTCTGCCTCCCTTTCGGAGCAACTGCTCATAGTGCTCCAACGCTTCCTCATACTTTCCCGCGCGATACTCCGCCTCTGCAAGGTAGCTCAGGATATCCGCCTCTTCCTTGTCCTGATGAGCGGTCCCGTAGTAGTCCATCGCATGGCGAAAGGCATCGATTGCCGCCTCGTAGTTTTCTTTCTGCAACTCTGTAATGCCGAGTGAACGATATTTCTGCACCGCTTTTCTGCGCTCACTGCAGCCGCTGAGCAGTAACACCAGGGAAAGCACTATGACAATCCCGATTTCCCTTGTTTTCCGCATCGCCCTGCCTCCTCACTGTATGCCGGTACTGCCGAAACCGCCGCGGTTCTCCCCCGTGAGCTTCTCTACTTCCCGAAACGAGAGCACCGGCTGATGCTCCATGATGCGGAACTGGCAGATTCTGTCGTTGACATGAATTTCCGTATCCCGCACCGCGAGCGCCGGGAAATACCACTGATCGTCGTCCCCGCCGTAACTCTCATCAATCACGCCCATCGAATTTACCTGGAGAATGCCGAAATTCTTGAAGGTAGAACTGCGCGGCACCACATGCGCCTCATAGCCCGCGGGAAGCTGCATCGCAATGCCGAGCGGAATCAGGGCAAATTCTCCCTTTTTGAGGCTCACATCCGCCGCCGCGCGGAGATCCACCCAGTCACTCTTTCCGTCGATATAGCGCAGTCGTTCGATCGCTTCGCTAAAATACTTGATTGCAATCTCCATCTCAGACTTCCTCCCCCAGTTTTCCCTCTTCCGTTCCGAAGCGGTAGTTTAACTCCCGCTTGACTTCTTCCTGGATTTCCGCCTCCTGATCCGGTGTGACCGAGGGCAGATCCTGCTTCGAGTCCACACCGAAGCGCCGCAAAAATTCTTCGGTGGTCGCAAAGAGGGCTGGACGCCCCGGAGCGTCCAGCCTTCCGGCTTCATAGATGAGTCCGTACTCGACCAGCTTATTGACCGCGTGGTCGGAAGACACACCTCGTATCTTTGAAATTTCCATCTTGGTGACGGGTTGACGGTAGGCAATGATCGCGAGGGTTTCCAGAACAACCTGACTCAAAACCTGACGTCTGGGCTCTTTGCGACACGAATCAAAGCATCGTAAAACTCCCGCTTGGTGCCGAGCTGCCAGGCATTCTCCAGACGGAGTAAGTGAACCCCGCGGTCATTTGCCTCATAGCGCTTTGCCAGTCGCTCTGCCGCGGCCTCTGCCTCCGCCGTCGTGCACTCCAGTGCCGCCGCAAGCAAGCCGGTCTCGACCGATTTTCCCATTGTAAAGAGCACCGCCTCTACCACGGCTTCCTGCCGCTGCATTTCCGCTTCTGTCATGCGCCTTCCTCCACTCGATAGTATGTTCTATTATACCCCGTCCTTTCCGCTCTTGTCCATGTGGCTTTTCCCGTCATAAGTGCCATCCGTGGCGAAAGAAAACTCAGTTGTTCTTTACTTTCTTCTGCTTGCCGTTATTACTCTTGTCGTTCGATCTCTGCTCCTTCTTATTGTCTGAACGCTTCTGCTTCTTGTTGTTTTCGTTCTTTCTTCCGCTGTCCTCAGGGCGCTCCGGACGATTGTTCTCTTCAAACCCGCCGTTCTGCTCAAAGCCCTGCGGGCCGTTTCCACCAAAGCCGCCGAAGCCCTGCGGACCGTTTCCGCCGAAGCCCTGCGGGCCGTTTCCACCGAAGCCGCCGAAGCCCTGCGGGCCGTTTCCGCCGTTCATATCATTCTCTCTTTCTCGGCCCTGCTGTGGTCTGCTTCCCTGCTGTCCGCGCTGACGTTTACTCTGCGCGCGTCGGTTTCCGGACTTGCCGCTCCTGCGGCTACCGTTCTCCGGGCGCTCCGGGCGCTCACCGCGCTCGCTTCTGTTTCCGCTCTGCTCCCCGGACTTGCCGCCCTTTCGGCTGCCGTTCTCCGGGCGTTCCGTACGCTCACCGCGCTCGCTTCTGTTTCCGCTCTGCTCCCCGGACTTGCCGCCCTTTCGGCTGCCGTTCTCCGGGCGCTCCGGACGATCTCCGCGCTGAAAACCGCCGTTCTCTTTATTTTCGCCGCCCTTACCCGGGCGCTCCGGACGCTCGCCGCGTTCAAAGCCGCCGTTCTTCCGCTTTCACTGCCCTTACCCGGGCGCTCCGGGCGATTGCCGCGTTCAAAGCCGCCGTTCTCTCCGTTTTTGCCGCCGTTTTCCGGGCGCTCCGGACGCTCGCCGCGCTCAAAACCGCCGTTCTCTCCGTTTTCTCTGCCCTTACCGGGGCGCTCAGGGCGCTCACCGCGTTCAAAACCGCCGTTCTCTCCGTTTTCTCTGCCCTTACCCGGGCGCTCCGGACGCTCGCCGCGTTCAAAACCGCCGTTCATGCCGCCCTGCGGGCCGTTCCCGCCCCTGTTTTCGCCGATGCTGTTCACGGTGTCGCTGATGCTCACCGTTTCGCTCTGCTCACCGACGGTCACGGTATAGTTCTCTCCGCTCTTTAAATCCGCCGCGCTGAAGAGTACGGTATTAAACGCCTGCGTTGTGCCGCTGTTCTCGTATATGACATTTCCCTTGGAATCCGCAACGACCACCTTGGTTCCCGCGGCCTGCGTCTCCGAGAGATAGTAGACAATGCTGTTCTGGGTAGAACCGCTGTCGTTTAAGCTCTGGAACATACCGCTGTCGCCGCTCACAAAGACCGTACCGCCGCTGATCACGCCCTTGCCGTCATAATCGATCGGTGCGTTCCCGCCGTCCGAGGGGCCGTCTACCACAACCGTACCGCCGCTGATGATGAGGTCGCCGTTCGAATCAATACCGTCACCACTCGCTTTGACCGTGAGTACGCCGCCGCTGATGCGAATTGCCGCACCTTCGGTCGCCTGACCCGGCGCTTTGTCCGAGCCGGAGCCGTCCGATGCATTGAGGCCGTCATCACTCGCATTCACCGTGATATCTCCGCCCTGAATGTCCACGACCAGTCCTTCCAGGCCTTCCTCCGACTCAAGTACCGTTACCTTACCGTCCAGAATGGTCAGAGTTTCATCTGCGTGGATAGCATCATCGCCTGCCTTCAGATTGATGGTACCGCCCTGCACCGTGACATTGGTCTTACTGTGAATCGCATCTTCGGCAGTGCCCGTCACATCAAGGGTGCCGTTCCCGGAAATCGTAAGATCCGACTTTGTGTAGATAGCCGCCTGATTCTCCTCCGCACTGCTCCGGAGATCCGTGACCGCATTCTCGCTGCCGTCCTTCAGCACCAGCGTAATCGAGCTGCCGCTCTCAAACAGCAGCGGTGCATCGGTCGAGTTGCCGATCTTGAAGCCGTCGAAAACCAAGGTGATCTCCGCGCCTTCCTCGGCATCCACCAGGAGCTGACCTTCCTCAAGCGTTCCGCTCAGCAGATATGTTCCGGCTTTCCGGATGGTCACCTTTCCGTTTTCCGCAACCGCACCGTCGCCTGTCACAACGATGCTGTCTCCGCTCGCCGCAATCTGCGTTGCGCCCTCGGTGTTCGTAAGCGTTGACTCTGTTGCCGCCTTCGTATTTTTCTTGGTCGCTGCGTCTGCGTAGCTCTTGTAAGCCCCCATGGTCAGAGCCAAAGAGAGGGTTGCCGCCGCCAGTACAACATGTTTCTTCTTCATAAGATACTCCTTTCTGCTTCTAAGTAAGTCCCGAAGCCTTTGCTTCGCTTGCTTGTTTGTTGATACGGACACTTTACCAAGCAAAGCTGAAAGGAAGCTGAAAGGATTACGCTTTTTCGTGAAGGAAGTGTGAACAAAAAAAGAGCCGCTCGCCGAAGCGGGCAGCTCTCTCAATACAGAAGTAAACTCAGTTTTCACCGAGCGGTGCAAAGCCGTAGGCGTTCACCAGCGCATCCACCTTTTTCCCATCACGGCAAAGCGGGCACTCGCGGTAATCATAGGATGCATAGTCCGGGATATCCTTTTTCCCGAACACTGCGGAAATCGGAATATCGTGGTAGGTCTCAAAGGCACTGAAGATAGACGATACACCCGCAAGGGTTCCGCCGTAGTACTGAATACACTCGAGCACCTTGTCGAGCGTGCGTCCCGTCGTGATACTGGACATCAGCACCATGATTTTCTTGCCTGCAATCTCCGGGAGCAGGTTGTTGCGGAAGATGAGCTGGGAGTTCGAGTTGAATTCCGGATGCACCACATACATGGTCTTGTGCGCATTCGTGGAGAGAAAGCCTTCCTTGGTCAACTCATCCGCGAGGTAGGCGCCGATCACATCCGTTCCCTCCATGCAGACAATGGTATCAATCACCGTTCCGAAGAGATAGGTACCTGTCAAAAAGCGCGCTATTTCCTTTGCCTCACCGCTTCTTGTCTTCAAGGTCGTCACATCGATGTAATAGTTGATGTGTGCATGATTCGAGGCGAAATGACCTTTCCGAATCTTGAGAGGCGCATCACAACCGGCAGTGTAAATCTTTGTATAATTGATTTCTTGCATAACGCTTCCTCCTTTTGACAAGTCTTTATAGGATTATTGTAAAAGAACTCGGACGTGAATGCAACAAAAAAACTCAGAGCCTCTGCTCTGAGTTACAATCCTGCCGGCGACCGGGGTCGAACCGGTACGGTCATTCCTGACCACAGGATTTTAAGTCCTGGGCGTCTGCCTATTCCGCCACGCCGGCAAATAGCATCAACGCCTGATGCAGCGACCCGAAACGGACTTGAACCGTCGACCTCCGCCGTGACAGGGCGGCGCTCTAACCAACTGAGCCATCGGGCCAAAACTCCTCGTGTTGGACTCGAACCAACGACACCGCGGTTAACAGCCGCGTGCTCTACCGACTGAGCTAACAAGGAATATACCATAGAGTGGAGCTTCGGGGACTCGAACCCGGGACCGATCGGTTATGAGCCGACTGCTCTAACCAGCTGAGCTAAAGCTCCAAGGAGAGTTCCGAAAACTCTAGTGACCCCAACGAGGTTCGAACTCGTGTTACCGCCGTGAAAGGGCGATGTCTTAACCGCTTGACCATGGGGCCATCTTTACACCCTGAAAACCGCACACAGAATCTTTATCTATTCATCTCTTTTCCCAAACCCTTTGGTTAAACCCTCGACCGATTAGTAAGAGTCAGCTGAACGTGTCGCCACGCTTACACCTCTCTCCTATCTACCTTGTCGTCTTCAAGGGGTCTTACCGCTTTCGCATGAGATATCCCATCTTGAGGGGGGCTTCACGCTTAGATGCCTTCAGCGTTTATCCCGTCCCGACTTGGCTACCCGGCCATGGGGTTGCTCCCCAACCGGTGCACCAGTGGTCAGTCCATCCCGGTCCTCTCGTACTAAGGACAGCTCCTCTCAGATATCTTACGCCCGCGCCGGATAGGGACCGAACTGTCTCACGACGTTCTGAACCCAGCTCGCGTACCGCTTTAATGGGCGAACAGCCCAACCCTTGGGACCGACTTCAGCCCCAGGATGCGATGAGCCGACATCGAGGTGCCAAACCACTCCGTCGATGTGAACTCTTGGGAGTGATAAGCCTGTTATCCCCAGGGTAGCTTTTATCCGTTGAGCGATGGCAATCCCACTTTATACCACCGGATCACTAAGTCCTACTTTCGTACCTGCTCCACCCGTCGGTGTCGCAGTCAAGCTCCCTTCTGCCTTTGCGCTCTTCGAATGGTTTCCAACCATTCTGAGGGAACCTTTGAGCGCCTCCGATACTCTTTCGGAGGCGACCGCCCCAGTCAAACTCCCCACCTGACATTGTCCCCCATCCGGATTACGGATGTAGGTTAGAAATCCAGTGCCACAGGGGTGGTATCCCAACAGCGGCTCCGGAAAGACTGGCGTCCTTCCTTCTTAGCCTCCCACCTATCCTGTACGAGTAACACCGAATCCCGGTATCAAGCTGGAGTAAAGCTCCATGGGGTCTTTCCGTCCTGGCGCAGGTCACCAGCATCTTCACTGGTACTTCAATTTCACCGGGTGCATTGTTGAGACAGCGCTCAAATCATTACGCCTTTCGTGCGGGTCGGAACTTACCCGACAAGGAATTTCGCTACCTTAGGACCGTTATAGTTACGGCCGCCGTTTACTGGGGCTTAAATTCAAAGCTTCGCTTGCGCTAACCTCTCCTCTTAACCTTCCAGCACCGGGCAGGCGTCAGCCCATATACCTCACCTTACGGTTTCGCATAGACCTGTGTTTTTGCTAAACAGTTGCTTGAGCCTTTTCTCTGCGGCTGCATCTCTGCAGCACCCCTTCTCCCGAAGTTACGGGGTCATTTTGCCGAGTTCCTTAACAATGCTTCTCCCGCCGGCCTTAGGATTCTCTCCTCATCCACCTGTGTCGGTTTGCGGTACGGGCTGACATGATACAATAGCGGCTTTTCTCGACAGTCCCTCCACCGGCTTCGCTACTTATTTTTCGCTCCCTATCACGCTTTCGGATTGTGCGGCGGATTTGCCTACCGCACTCCTAGCTTCGCTTCGCCCGGTCTTTGCTCTCCCGGGTCCGGTTTCGTTCCTGTGTCCCCACAGTTCTGATCATGTCAGGTGCAGGAATATGAACCTGCTGTCCATCGACTACGGATTTCTCCCTCGCCTTAGGTCCCGACTTACCCAGGGCAGATCAGCTTTACCCTGGAATCCTTGGATATTCGGCCATGATGATTCTCACATCATTCTCGCTACTCATTCCGGCATTCTCTCTTCTCAGAACTCCACGCTTCCTTACGGTAACGCTTCGGCACTCTGAGATTGCTCCTCTACCAATGTATTGCTACATTCCTAAGCTTCGGTATCGTGTTTTTAGCCCCGGAAATTTTCGGCGCAGGACCTCTCGACTAGTGAGCTATTACGCACTCTTTGAATGTGTGGCTGCTTCTAAGCCAACATCCTAGCTGTCTTCGAAATCCCACATCCTTTTCCACTTAACACGTATTTTGGGACCTTAGCTGTAGGTCTGGGCTCTTTCCCTTTTGACTGTCCAACTTATCTCGTACAGTCTGACTCCCGACCATCATCAGTGCGGCATTCGCAGTTTGATATCCCTTGGTAGGCTTTGACGCCCCCTCAGGAATTCAGTGCTCTACCTCCGTCTGACTAAGTCGAGGCTAGCCCTAAAGCTATTTCGAGGAGAACCAGCTATCTCCGGGTTCGATTGGAATTTCTCCCCTATCCACACCTCATCACCACCCTTTTCAACGGATGTGTGTTCGGTCCTCCATTCCCTTTTACGGGAACTTCAACCTGGACATGGATAGATCACCCGGTTTCGGGTCTGCCGATGCTGACTGTAAGCCCTATTAAGACTCGGTTTCCCTTCGGCTCCGGACCTGTAGTCCTTAACCTTGCCAGCACCGGCAACTCGCCGGACCGTTCTACAAAAAGTACGCGGTTGTGCGTTCATGTATCGCACTTCCACTGCATGTAAACATAGGGTTTCAGGTTCTTTTTCACTCCCCTCCCGGGGTCCTTTTCACCTTTCCTTCACAGTACTATGCACTATCGGTCACTAAGTAGTATTTAGCCTTAGGGGGTGGTCCCCCCGTATTCCCACAAGGTTTCACGTGTCTCGTGGTACTCTGGATCCTGCCGAGTTTTGAATCGTTTTCCCGTACGGGGCTTTCACCCTCTGTAGCGGACTTTTTCCAAAGTCCTTCCGGTAACCATTCAATTCCCTTTATGCAGTCCGAACCCCGCGGTGCACGCACCGCGGTTTGGGCTCTTCCGTGTTCGCTCGCCACTACTTACGGAATCACTGTTGTTTTCTTTTCCTCCGCCTACTTAGATGTTTCAGTTCAGCGGGTTCCCGGCTGTACGCTATGGATTTACGCACAGTCACTGCAGGTCTTCTGCAGTAGGTTTCCCCATTCGGAAATCTGCGGATCAATAGATATTTGCTCTTCCCCGCAGCTTATCGCAGCTTATCACGTCCTTCATCGGCTCTTAGTGCCAAGGCATCCGCCCTACGCTCTTTTCTGTTTAACCTCTTACATGTTCTCTAGCGTAAGAACATGCGGGTTGGTCAACTCTGCTCTCACAGAGTTACGTATTATATACATTATAGACATGACTTTCGTCACATCTATCGGATACGACTTTCGTCGTATCACCTCGGATGTCTAGATATTCTTAATTGAATATTCATTCTGTATGCGATTTTCAAGGTGCAAAATGGAGATGGAGAGATTCGAACTCTTGACCCCCTGCTTGCAAGGCAGGTGCTCTCCCAACTGAGCTACACCCCCATAATAATCCGGCGCCCGCCTATTCTCCCATGCCGTTACCAGCATAGTACCTTCGGCCGTCTTCCTCTTAACCGTCGTGTTCGGGATGGGAACGGGTGTTTCAAGAAGACGCATCGACACCGGAAATCCGGTAGAACCTTTGATCAAAAACCAGACAGCACAAACAACCCTTACTTCTTCCTTAGAAAGGAGGTGATCCAGCCGCACCTTCCGATACGGCTACCTTGTTACGACTTCACCCCAGTTATCCGCCCCGCCTTCGGCAGCTCCCTCCTTGCGGTTGGGTCACTGACTTCGGGCGTTGCTGACTCCCATGGTGTGACGGGCGGTGTGTACAAGACCCGGGAACGTATTCACCGCGACATGCTGATTCGCGATTACTAGCAATTCCGGCTTCGTGCAGTCGAGTTGCAGACTGCAGTCCGAACTGAGACGTTATTTTTGAGCTTTGCTTAAACTCGCGTTCTCGCTTTCTCTTTGTTAACGCCATTGTAGCACGTGTGTTGCCCAAATCATAAGGGGCATGATGATTTGACGTCATCCCCGCCTTCCTCCCGGTTATCCCGGGCAGTCTCGCCGGAGTGCCCAGCTTTACCTGCTGGCTACCGGCAATAGGGGTTGCGCTCGTTGCGGGACTTAACCCAACATCTCACGACACGAGCTGACGACAACCATGCACCACCTGTCACTCCTGTCCCGAAGGAAAGCACCCATTACGGTGCGGTCAGAAGGATGTCAAGATTTGGTAAGGTTCTTCGCGTTGCTTCGAATTAAACCACATGCTCCACTGCTTGTGCGGGTCCCCGTCAATTCCTTTGAGTTTCATTCTTGCGAACGTACTCCCCAGGTGGAATACTTATTGCGTTTGCGACGGCACCGATGCCCTTGGGGCACCAACACCTAGTATTCATCGTTTACCGCGTGGACTACCAGGGTATCTAATCCTGTTTGCTCCCCACGCCTTCGAGCCTCAACGTCAGTTTTCGTCCAGCAGGCCGCCTTCGCCACCGGTGTTCTTCCTAATATCTACGCATTTCACCGCTACACTAGGAATTCCGCCTGCCCCTCCGATACTCAAGTCGCACAGTTTCCAAAGCAGTCCCGTGGTTAAGCCTCGGGATTTCACTTCAGACTTGCGCAACCGTCTGCGCTCCCTTTACACCCAGTAAATCCGGATAACGCTTGCCCCCTACGTATTACCGCGGCTGCTGGCACGTAGTTAGCCGGGGCTTCTTACTCAGGTACCGTCATTTTCTTCCCTGCTGATAGAGCTTTACATACCGAAGTACTTCTTCACTCACGCGGCGTCGCTGCATCAGGGTTTCCCCCATTGTGCAATATTCCCCACTGCTGCCTCCCGTAGGAGTTTGGGCCGTGTCTCAGTCCCAATGTGGCCGGTCATCCTCTCAGATCGGCTATCGATCGTCGCTTTGGTGGGCCGTTACCCCGCCAACTGGCTAATCGAACGCGGGTCCATCTCATACCACCGGAGTTTTTACCCCCGCACCATGCGGTGCTGTGGTCTTATGCGGTATTAACAGTCGTTTCCAACTGTTATCCCCCTGTATGAGGCAGGTTACCCACGCGTTACTCACCCGTCCGCCACTCGAAATGAAGGCTTCCGCCCGAAGGTTTCCATCTTCATTTCTCGTTCGACTTGCATGTGTTAAGCACGCCGCCAGCGTTCATCCTGAGCCAGGATCGAACTCTCAATTTAAAGTTTGTTCGTTCCGGTCAAAATAACGTTGGTCTTTCTCAGTTATTTTACCCGTTATTACTTGGTTTGGTTCTTTTTTGAAATTCTTTTGGAAGCTCACGAACACATTCGAAAAATGTCCGCAAGCCCTCTGTTTTCACAGAGATTTCAGGGTTGTTTGTACTGTCTGATCTTTGATTTTCAAGGTTCTTAGCCGAACGAGTCGGCAGCGCAGAAGGAGGGATTTGAACCCTCGCGCCGCTATTAACGACCTACTCCCTTTCCAGGGGAGCCCCTTCAACCACTTGGGTACTTCTGCAAAAAAGTACTGTGCCTGAGCCGAAACTTTTATTCAGTTTGCTCGGCGACACTCCGTGCTGCTGATTACAGCTTAATCAGTATAAATACCTGTCATTCAAAAAAGTCAACGACTTTTTGAAAAATCTTTTTCGATCTTTGTTTTCTCACCCGTTCACTCCGGAGACACTCCCCATCGAGAAGGCTCCGAAAGGGTGGTGTTTGAATCAGTATAACACAAAGCTCAGGTTCTTTCCAAGCATAAATTTTCAGAAACATTCGAGCGAAGACTCGCCTCTCCCTCGGAAAGGAGCGCGAAGCGGGAACCTGCGCAAATCGGGAATACCGCGAAGCAACACCTATGACCTGGCTTCCGACAAAAGACGCACTGCGCCCCGGTACCGCAGCGCGGAGCTATGGCGCTCTCTCAGGCGGCAGAATGATTCCCCTATCTCACAGATAGTGCGGCAGGAGTAAGCCGAAATTTATGAGCATAAATCCCAAGGTAATGCAAAAACCATAGGCAAATCCGAATGCGATAGATCTGTTCGGATAGACGCGGAAGGAGAAGCGCGCATAGTCGACCGGTTTTCTGCCAACGACCTTCCCGACATTTGAGAGCAATCTGTCACCGAGGCTCGCATCCCCCGTCCGCGTTAAGGTATAGTTGCCGGCATCCGCATAAAAGGTATAGAGCTCCATGCGTGCCGTCCCGATGCCGCTTACGGTGGTGCGCATCAACGGTCTGCTGAGCGGAATCATCTCCCCCGTCTCTTTGATTGAGAGTTGCAAGCCGAATTCCCCATACGGGGATTTGCTGTACTGCTTTCCGTTTAACCAAATGCCGTAGTTTCCCGGCTCCGTGACAGTAAAGCTGCCGCTCTCTTCGATGTAGGGCTGCTCGTATAGAAGCTTCACCTTCACGTTAGCGATTATCCCGCGTATACCGAAAATAATGAGCGCCGCTCCGAGCGGCACCAAAAGATAACACAGTTGTTTCATACGCTGTCTCCCATGACTTCACATTGCGGTCTCTGTTTCAATCCGATTTTTTATTGTACCACATTAACTTTCCGCGCAGTAGAAGCATTCCTCCGACTTCGCCTTGCGCTTCGCATTACCGAAACGCAAGCCTTTTACCCCCACACCGTCATCGAGCCGCTTGAAACTCAGTTACACTTCTTCTCTCCTCGCACAAGCTTTGCTCATATTTAAGTTGCTCTCTCAAAGACTATCGTGTGCTCTTTGATAAAAATAAGCGTCCGCCCTTGCGCCGTGTTTCGGCAAAAGGGCGGACACTATCGTTTCTTCTGTATTTCCGTGTTTCTGCTTTCAGAGCTTAACTCGCTTTAATCTGTCGTCGTACCCACTGCTTCCGTCTCATCCGTTAGACCCGCGCCCGGTTCCTTCCGGAGGTCGATGCCGCGAATAATCTTTCCGGAGCGGCAGGACAGATACCGGGTTTACCGAAAGTTCGTCAACGCCCATGCGGAGAAAGGTCTCCGTGAGTGCGAGATCGGCGCCGAGTTCACCGCAGATGCCGACCCAGATGCCTTGGCGATGGCCCGCATCAATGGTCATCTTAATCTGCCGAAGCACAGCCGGGTGATGCTTTGCGAGGAAGGGATCCAGCCCCGCGTTCTGCCGGTCGATGGCCAGCGTATACTGTGTGAGGTCGTTGGTTCCGATCGAGAAGAAATCGCATTCCGCCGCGAGCTCATCGGCAATCAGAACGGCTGCCGGTGTCTCAACCATGATACCGACTGCGTAATTGCCAAGCTTCACGCCCTGCTTCTTCAGTTCTTCCGCACACTCCGCGAGCAACTCCTTGCACTCTCTGAGCTCCCGCATCGAAATAATCATCGGGAACATGATGCCGAGGTTGCCGTAGGCCGATGCACGGAGCAGTGCTCTCAACTGGGTCTTAAAGAAGTCCTTCCGGGTCAGGCAAATGCGGATTGCGCGCACACCCATGGCCGGATTCTCCTCCTTCGCCATGTTCATGTACTCAACCTGCTTGTCCGCTCCGATGTCACAGGTACGGATGATGACCTGCTTCGGCGCAAGCGTCTCGACCGCCAGACGATAAGCATTAAACTGCTCCTCCTCACTCGGATAGTCTCTCGAATTGAGGTAGACAAACTCCGAGCGGAAGAGGCCCACGCCCCCCGCATCGTTTTGCTGTACAAGACCGATGTCGGAGGGGCCGCCGATGTTCGCATAGACCTGAATGGTCTTGCCGTCTATGGTCGTATTGCTCTTTCCCTTTAACTCCTGTAAGAGCGCCTTTTGCTTTGCGTCTTTCTCCTTGCGCTTCCGAAGCGACTTCGCAAGATCCTCGGTCGGCTCGATATAGGCGCAGGAATTATAGCCGTCGATGATGGCTTCCCGTCCGTCCCAGTCTTCGTCCACGTCCTTGCACTGCACCAGGGCAGGAATGCCCATGGAACGCGCAAGTATCGCTGTGTGACTGTTGAGCGATCCCTCTTTGGTGATGATGCCGAGGAGAAGCGACTTATCGAGGCGCACGGTCTCGGAGGGTGTAAGGTCCCTGGCTGCCAGAATACAGGGCTCCGTACCCTGCAGCGCATCCGCATTGATGCCGAAGAGATAGTTCAGCACCGCCTGCTCGATGTCGTAGATATCCGCCGCTCTCTCCCGCATGTACGGGTCATCCATTTCCGCAAAAACCTTGGCCTGATTGTCGAAGGCCACCTTGACCGCATACTCCGCCGTGTGCTTTTGCGTCTTGATGATTTCGTTGGTTGCATCCAGAAGATCGTCGTCCTCAAGCATCATCGCATGGACGGAGAACACCTCCGCGCTGTCCTCACCGGCATCGACCAGCGCCTTTTCGTAGAGCGCATTCTGCTGTTCGATGGCGCGCTCTCTGGCGTCGTCGAAACGCTTCAGTTCGGACTCGACATCCTCAATCAGTCTGTCGCTGATTTCGAGCTTCGGCGCCTTATAAATTACAATTTTTCCGATGGCAATCCCGTTTAAAACGCTCTTGCCGGTAGCTACCTGCATGCCTTGCCTCCTCGACTCAGAACGTCTCCTTCAGGAACTTCTCAAGCTCTGCAGCGCAGGCTTCCTCATCTTCTCCCTCAACCCGGACGGTCACAAGATCGCCCTGCTTGACGCCGAGGCCCATGAGTGCGAGCAGTTTCTTCATGTCGACGTTCTTATCGCCCTTAAAGATGGTGACGGTACTCTTATAAGCCTTGAGCTGCTTGACCAAGAGGCCTGCCGGACGAGCGTGGATGCCATTCGGGTCGGTAACGGTGTAGGTGAATTCTTTCATGATGTTATCTCCTTCTCTCGCTTACTCTGGTTATTCTGTCAACTGATTTCTACGCTCGTGTAATCGTCCGAGTTGGTGAGCAGCACCACGACCAGATCCGGATGCCCCGCTGCCTTGATCTTCTCTCTGGAGAAGCGGAGTATCGGCTGACCCAGCTTCACGCTGTCGCCCTCGGAGATCAACGGCTCGAAACCGTCTCCATTCATTGCCACTGTGTCGATGCCGACATGAATCAACAGCTCCATATCGCCCGCACCGCTGATGCCGATTGCGTGCTTGGACTCCGCAACCGAGGAAATCGTGCCGTCAAAGGGCGCATACACCACGCCTTCCTCCGGCTGAATGCCGAGGCCCGCACCGAGTATGCCCTGGGCAAAGGTCTCGTCCGGAATATCCTCCTGCTTTACCGCCTGTCCCTTGACCGGTGCCGCAATCGTGCCCGCCTCACAGCGAATCACAACTTCGCCGATAAAGTTCTCTTCTTTTGCGGGTGCTTCCTTCTTCTCTTCCGCAGCCGCCGGAGCTTCCGTGTTCTCTTCCTTAAACAGGACCCAGGACGCCGCGAACGCAATGCCGCCGGAAATCGCGAGCAGCACCGTGTAGAGCAGCGGATTGTTGACGGTGAGGTAGCCCGGGAGACCGGTCACGCCGTAAGCCGTCGCGCCGAGGCCCATCGAGTGCACCGAAAAGCGCACCGACTGCGCCGCCGACCATGCCGGCGAGGAAAGGCTTATAAAAGCGCATGTTGACACCGAAGATTGCCGGCTCGGTGATGCCGAGAGATGCGGAGAGCGCCGAGGGCACCGCGATGCTCTTGGTCTTCTGACTTCTCGCCTTGATGCCGACCGCGAGGCAGGCACCGAACTGTGCGAAGTTTGCCGCACTTGCAATCGGCATCCAGGTGTTTAAGCCCACGGAACCGAGCATGCCCGCCTCAATCACATTATACATGTGGTGCAGACCCATGACGACGGTCGCCGGGTAAATCGCACCCATAATCATAGCGCCGAGCGGATTGTGCACCAAGAGTTCCGCGCCGTTTAATACCATGGTCTCAAGACCCGAGAAAATCGGTCCGATGACCATGAAAGGTGAGGAGCGCCGTGATCATCACCGTGCAGAGCGGGGTAATGAAGAGATCCAGCATCTCCGGCACGTGGTCGTGGAACCACTTCTCGATCTTACTCATACAGAAGACCGACAGGATGACCGGAATCACGTGGCCCTGATAGCCGAGCTGGTTAATCTGTCCCAGGGCATAGTTCGGGAAAATCTGTATCTTTCCGAAGAGATACCAGACCTCGTAGCCGTTCGCCGCATTCCAGCCGTTCGTCAGCGAAGAGTGAATCATCAAGAGACCCACGACCGCGCCGAGGAAGATGTTGCCGCCGAACACACGCGCCGCCGAGATTGCAACAATAACCGGCAAATAGGCAAAGGCCGTATTCGCGACCATGTCGAGGAAGGCAAACCAGTCGGAACCCGCAAAGCCGAGTCCCGGAATCTTCGCGAGGGCCTCCACAAGTCCCCATCATGAGACCCGATGCGACAATTGCCGGCAGAATCGGGACGAAGACATCGCCGATCGGCTTTAACAGCCTCTTCCAAAGCGGCTGCTGTGCGGGCCGCCGCGGCCTTGACATCGTCCTTCGTGGCCGCTGTCATGCCGGTGATGTTCAGAAACTCCTCATACACCTTGTTGACCGTACCAGTGCCGATGATGAGCTGCAGCTGTCCGTTCGACTCGAACATACCCTTGACGCCCTCCACATTGTCGAGGTAGTTCTTGTCGACCTTGCTGTTGTCTTTAATCACCAGCCTGAGTCTTGTCGCGCAGTGCGCGGCCTGTGCGACATTCTCACGCCCACCGATGTGGTCGACGATTTCCTGCGCGCACTTCCTGTAATCCAGTGCCATAAATCCAACCCCTTTCCGAAGCAACCCGTCTTTCACGGGACCTTTGCATCCGCTTCCGCCGTCCGGCGGTAAACTTTGTGATTACAGGAGTCCGAGTTTTTCGAACGCGATATAAATCCCGTCTTCCGTGACCGCCGGGCAGACCCAGTCGGCGCGCTCTTTGAGCGCCGGAGAACCGTTCTCCATGCAGACCGCATACCCGACAGTCTCCATCATCTCGAGGTCGTTCATGCTGTCACCGAAGCCTATGGTATCCGCGATATCCGCGCCGAAATAGTCGACGATACGGCGAACACCCTTGCCCTTGTCAAAATCGTGGCTCACGATTTCGCCGTTCACGCAACCGTGGGCCGGCACATCCTGAATGACAAAGTGAAAATCTTTCGAGCAACTGCTTGCACTCCGCAAGCTGCGAAGCTTCCCGCGCCATAATAACAATTTTGTGAATTTCCTCGCCCGCATACTCGGACATGGGCCGTATGCCGAGACTTGCGGACAGGGCTTTTCGCCAGCGCTCAATCTCGGAATTTCCGCCCTCCGTGCTGTCCAGAAAATCCTTCAAATCGGCATCGCCGAAGGATCCTTCCGTGCCCTCTATGGTGCAGAAGACGCCGTTCCGATGAAGGGTGTCCAGCGCAAGCTTAAGGGTTTCCGCCGGAATCGGATGGTCGTAGAGTACCTTGTCGCCGACTTTGACATAGCCGCCTGAACTTGCCACCATGCCGTCAAAGGGATAGCGGAGCAGGGGGCTTAGCATATCCGGATTTCTGCCGGTGCAAAGAAAAAGCCTGTGCCCCTTTTTCCGTGCCTGTTCCATGGCGCGCACCGCGGAATCCGGGGGCGTGTTGGTACCCGCCTCTGTCAGGGTTCCGTCAATGTCCAGAAAAATCAACTTGCTCATTTCTTTGTACCCTTTTTCTTTCCCTTGGTGCCGCTTGCCGCCCGTTTCGACTGCGCGGCTTTACCGGCCTTCTTTGCTGCATCCTCCGCCTTCATCACGGCTTCGACCGTCTTACGCGCCGCTTCTTCGGCCGCCTTTCTTTCTTCGGCCGCCTTCTGTTCCGTGGCTGCTTCCTGTTCTAAGGCCGCCTCGCTTACTTTCTCGTCGGACTTTTTCGATTCTTCCGCCGTCTCGACCGTCTTTGCTTCCGCGACTTTCTCTGTTTTCTTCTTCGATGCCACTTCCTTTGATGCTTGTTTTACTTCGGCTTCTTTCTTGGCTGTCTTCTGCGCCGCTTCTTCGGCTGCCTTCTTTTTCTCGGCCGTCTTCCGCTCTTTCTCAGCTTCCTTTGCCGTAGCCTCCGCCTCCTTTTCTCGCTTCTCTTCTTCTTCCCGACTCCAGAGGAGCCAAGCAAAATCGAAGGCCGGAATGCCGACTGCCTGTGCGCGCCGCGGCTCGCCCGTCATGAGATCCGTGTAGTTTTCCGGCTCATTGACCCAGGCGGTCTCATCCTGAGGACTGAAGTTAAACAGTGCCACCAGCTTCTCCCCGTCATAATAACGACCTATGCCGAGAACATGATCGTTGTAGGTCTCGATAATCCAAGTATCCGCAGCCGTCAGAAAGACCGGATGTGCACTCCGCAAGGTTTCGAGCTTTCGGAGCGCATTGAAGATTCTGCCCTCTCGGCTCTCCGTATCTTTTCGAAGTGCCGCCTCATCCCAGGAGAAGTTACCCCTGTGCAGGTAGCGCGAATCGTCCCACTTATAGGGATCGTTGTGGTAGCCGTAATCGTTCAACTGACCGATCTCATCCCCGGAATAAATGACCGGAACGCCGGACTGGGTAAAGAGAAAGGCGTGCAGCATGATGTGCAGGCGAATCGCGCGATCCAGTTTCCAGGCATTGCCCTCGTATTCCGCCGCCTCAATGCCGCAGAGGGAAGCCGTGGTTCCGCAAAGTCTTGCGTCACCGAGTCGCGGATCGTCGTTATAAAGCTCTCCTCTTGCATCCGAGCCGTAGAAATAACCGCGGAGGCAGTCGTTTAAGAAGCGCTTATGCCCCACTTCATCTATGCCGAACTGCTTTAAGAAGCCGTAATCCAAGCCCCAGCCGATGTCGTCGTGGCAACGCAGGTAGTTGAGGAATAAATACTGTTTCGGCAGCGCAAAAATCTGTCCGAGCTGGTGCTTTAAGAGGCGCACATCCTTGGTCGCCACCGTGTGCCAGGTCGTCGCCATGGTTGTGACATTGTAGAGTATGTGGCACTCCGGCTTTTCGAGCGTCCCGAAATAAGGCACAACCTTCGAAGGCTCCATGACCACTTCGCCAAGAATCTGCGTTGCCGGGCACACGATTTCCGCCGCCATCCGCATGATGCGGACTATGGTGTGCACCTGCGGAAGATTGCGGCAGTCCGTGCCGAGCGACTTCCAGATGTAAGGAACCGCATCGAGGCGGATGATATCCGCGCCCTGATTGCAGAGGAAGAAAAGGTTCTCCGTCATGTCGTTAAAGACCGTCGGATTTGCGTAGTTCAAATCCCACTGATAGGGATAGAAACTGGTCATAACCACCTTTCCGACTTCATTACACCAACTGAAATTTCCCGGCGCGGTCGTCGGGAACACCTGCGGGACCGTGCGGTCAAAGTCATTCGGAATATTCCAGTTGTCAAAGAAGAAATAGCGGTCCTGGAACTCCTTCTCTCCGGCGCGGGCGCGTCTCGCCCACTCGTGGTCCTCCGAAGTGTGGTTCATTACAAAATCAAGGCATACGCTCATGCCGCTTTTATGGCAGTCCGAGGCAAGTGCCGCGAAATCTTCCATGGTGCCGAGTTCCGGCTCGACCTGACGAAAGTCCGAAACCGCATAGCCGCCGTCCGACCGCCCCTTGGGACTTGCGAGCAGTGGCATGAGGTGAATGTAAGTCACACCTGCCTCTTTGAGATAGGGAAGTTTTTCCCGCACGCCGCGAAGATTTCCGGCGAAGCAATTCGTGTACAGCATCATGCCGAGCACTTCATTGCTGCGATACCAGCCCGCACTCTGCTCTCTCTCCCGGTCCAGGGCCTTGAGCTCCTCCGGACGTGCTTCGTACATGCGCTCAAGCATGGAAAGAAAATACCGAAAGGCATTTTCGTCATTATGGTACAGTTCCGCATAGAGCCACTTTAACTCGTCCAGACGTTTCTCCAAGCGCTCCGCAAACTCTCTTGTAAGTCCTGCACGTTCTCCCATGGAAATCCCCCCTATTTTTTGTCTATATTATATCGAAGCCACCTCTTCTCCGCAATCAAAATACCGGCAAAATTGTTGCGGGCATTGACAGAGATCGCCGCTTTCATGTATACTTCATTCACTACACTTGGAGAGGTGTCGGAGCGGTCATAACGAGGCGGTCTTGAAAACCGTTAGTCCTTCGGGGCACATGGGTTCGAATCCCATCCTCTCCGCGAAGAGAGAAGCACGCAAATAGGCCAAAGGTGGCTTAGATGCGTGCTTTTTCTGTTCCCCGTTCTGTCGAAATATCTGCCGCAGCAGATGAAAAACCTCCGCAATTGGCTACACATGCAACACGAATGCAACACGAATGCAACACGTCCCCACTGCTATAAGCAACACGGCATTCAACCGGGGCGTCACGCCGGTGGCAGGGACACCCGGGGCTCTGCTTCGGCACCCTTCATTTCGCTTTTCTCACGCTTTATTTCGGCAGTATTCGCTGATATTATCATCGTTTTTGTTCATATCTCTTTCCTGCGATGAATGGCTATAACTATATTTTTACTTACGGTTCTGCTGTGTGTCTCCACACCCGCACAGCTTATTTTGCACTTCCGAGAAGCTTGCCGTTTTTACGCTCCCGCTAAGCTCGATCCCTCTTCGCATGCTCCGTATTCCCTATACCGAGCACCCCTATTCCCGAACAAAAACACCGGCAGCGAATTCTCTTTCGCTGCCGGTGTTCATTTGATGATTGCACATGTCACACTGTAGCGGCTCAGTGCCGCATCTCACGACTTTTAATCCAAAGCTCCGCGCGCGCCATATCCTCCGGCGTGGTGAGCTTCTGATTCTGTTCTTCACCTTCCACGAGCTTCACGGGACAGCTGCCGAACAGTTCCATGACCTGCGCGTCATCGGTCGCGAGCAGGGCGCGCGCATCCTTTGCCGCACGCGCCCTGGGCATAGGCCTCGTAGGCCGCACAGATCTCCGCATAGGAGAAGACCTGCGGGGTCTGCGCCGCAAAGAGCAGGGCGCGCGGCGGCGTGTCCGCGACAAAGCCCTCCGGGTTTCCCAAGCTTAATCGTGTCCTTTACCGGCAGCACCGGAATGGCCGCGCCGTAGCGCTCTCCCGCCTCCCGCATGCGCGTAAGAAGTTCCTGCGATACAAAGGGGCGCGCGGCGTCGTGTATGAAAAACCAGCTCCGTACCGCGCGCCCGAAGGGCAGTGAGTCCCGCGAAAGACCGAGTCACAGCGCTCCGCGCCGCCCTCTACGGCAGCGACCAATTTGCAAAAGCCGTACTCCTCCCGATATGTCCGGTAGAGGGCTTCCGCCTCTCCCCGCGGTGTGACCAAAATAATCTCTTCGATTTTCGCTCTCCGAGAGCGCATGCAGCGCATGCCAGAGCACGGTATGCCCTGCGAGCAGCAGAAAACTGCTTCGGAATCTTTGCTCTGCATGCGCGCGCCGTGCCCGCCCGCAAGCAGAAACGGCCGCCGTCTTCTTCCCCTGCCATCTCAGCGCTCCCCGAGTTTCAAATTCGGAACGGCATTCAAATCCCAGCCGCTTGTTCTTCCCGCCTGATACTCATAGTAGGCCGCGGAACCTATCATGGCCGCATTGTCCGTGCAAAGCCCAAGCTCCGGATACGTGAGGGTATAGCCGGCCGCCTCACAGGCAAGCCGCATGGCCTCGCGGAGCGCGGAGTTCGCAGCGACGCCGCCCGCCATGGCAATGGTCTTGCAGCCATAATCCCGCGCGGCCTCCATGGTATGGGAGACCAGAACCTCCACGGCTGCTTTCTGAAAGGAGGCCACGAGATCGGCGACCGGAATCTCCTCCCCCGTCATCTTCGCGTGATTCTGATAGTTCAACACCGCACTCTTTAAGCCGCTGAAGCTGAAATCATAGGGCGAACCCGCGACCTTGGCGCGCGGAAAGGCGATGGCATCGGGATTTCCCTCCCGCGCCTTTTTGTCGATCTTCGGCCCGCCCGGGTAACCGAGCCCCACCGATCTCGCCACCTTGTCGAAGGCCTCGCCCGCCGCATCGTCCCGGGTTTGCCCGAGGATGCGGAACTTTCCGTAGTCTTCGACCATCACGAGATTCGTGTGTCCGCCGGACACAATGAGACAGAGGAAGGGCGGCTTTAAATCCGGATTTGCGATAAAGTTCGCCGAGACATGCCCCTCGATGTGGTTTACCCCGATTAAAGGCTTTTCCGCCGCCCAGGCCATGGCCTTTGCCGCAGAGACGCCGATTAAAAGCGGTCCCACGAGTCCGGGACCGTAGGTCACCGCAACGGCATCTACCTCCCGAAGCGTCATCTCCGCCTGTTCAAGCGCCTGCGCTACGACCTGGTTTATTTTTTCGATGTGCGCACGCGATGCAATCTCCGGGACCACACCGCCGTAGAGCGTGTGGGTCTCAATCTGGGAGTAAATCACATTCGACCTCACGGTTCTGCCGTCCTCTACGACCGCCGCCGCGGTCTCATCGCAAGAACTTTCGATTGCAAGAATTCGCATTACGCCTCCTCCGGGAAATCCAGTTCCATGGTCCAGCCGTCCTTCGCCGCCTTGGCCGCCGGGAAGATTTTTCGGATCCCCTCCATAAATTCTTCCGGGTAGTTGAGCGAGGGGCTGTAGTGCGTGAGCCAGAGCTCCTTCGGCTTCGCTTCCGCCGCGAGTTTTGCCGCCTCCTGCATGGTCATGTGCTTATGCTCCCGCGCCTTCTGCTGCTTGTCCGGCTCGCCGTACATGCCCTCGCATATCATGAGATCCGCATCCTTCGCGTATTCCGCAATGGCCGGGACCGGACGCGTATCGGTGCAATAGCTGACCTTGAGTCCGCGCCGCGCTTCGCCGAGCACCATGTCCGGCGTATAGACCTTGTCGCCGTCCGTGATGGTCTGTCCCTTTTGCAGGGGGTTCCAGAATTTCAGCGGTATGCCCTGCTCCTTGGCGCGCGCCGCGTCAAAGCGGCCGATGCGGGGTATGCTGATGCAGTAGCCGTAGCAGAGCACGTTGTGGTTCACGCGGTAGGCTTCGATCACATAGGGGCCTAGCTTCTGCTCCTCTCTCTGCTCGCTGAGTTCCGAAAAGCAAATCGGGGAACGGGAGTTCCGGCGCAATGCTGCGGAGTGCCGTCACCACGCGCTCCAAGCCCTTCGGACCTATCATGAGCAGCGGCTCGTGGCGCTCCGCGTTGCCCATGGTGAGGAGCAGTCCCGGCAGACCCGCTGATGTGGTCCGCGTGGTAGTGCGTAAAGCAGATCACGTCGATGGAGCGCGGGCTCCAGCCCTTCTCCCGGAGCGCTATCTGCGTGCCCTCCCCGCAGTCAATGAGCAGCGAGGAGCCGTTGCAGCGCGCCATCATAGACGTGAGCCAGCGATACGGCAGCGGCATCATGCCGCCGGTTCCAAGGAGACAAATATCAAGCATCCGTAACCTCTTCTTTCCATATCAGATAAACTTTCGATTCCAGTAGATGAGCGCATCCTCTACCGGATTTTCATAATACATCTTTCTTCTGCCCGCAAGCAGAAAACCATGTTTCTCATACAGTCGAATCGCAGCTGCGTTTCCGGCTCTCACCTCAAGCGTCGCCGCCTCCGCGCCCCGCGCACACATTTCAACAAGTCCCGCGCGAAGCAATGTAAGCCCGTAGCGCTTTCCCTGCTCCTCCGGAACGACCGCAATGCGCATCAGTTCCGCCTCATCGCCGAGCACACGCACGTTTACATAGCCGAGCAGCGTGTCCTCCGAAACAAGCACAAAGACGCTGTCATACGGAGAGCCTAACAAATCCGAAAGCAGCCGAAAAGACCAAGGATCCGGAAAACAACGGCGCTCCGATTCTGCCATTGCCTCCAGATCCGCTGCGACCGCAGGTCGCAATTCAGGCACTGCGCTCAACGCTCTGCCCTCGCTTTTTTCGGGCTCACGCCTGCCGCGAGTTCCCGCTCCAAATCATATTGTATCGCTTCCTCGCGCTCACGCTCCGCCTGGCTTTTTCTCAGATACTCCGGGGCAAAGTTTTCCGCGGGAACGGTCTTTCCGGCCGCCGCGTAAATTTCTCCGAGCGCCGCCACCGAGGCCGCACGCGCGCGGCTGTTGTTCGGGGCCGCAAGCGAATACGGCACGGTGAGCGAAGCCGCAAGTCCGGATAACACCGGAACGCCGTCGCCGAGGAAAAAAATCACCGCCTCGCCGCGCGCATTGAGCTCTTCGATCAAAGCCTCTGCCGCAACGGCACGCGGCGCAACAACTTCCGTGAGACAGCCGCCCGCATTGAACTCGGATTTCTCCGTACGCGTCCGGCGGTAAAGACCGTTGTAGAGCTGGTTTCGCCGCGCGTCCATGACCGGGCAGAGCAGCAGTTCGCTGTCTGCCAAGTTAAAGGCAAGTGCCTCCAGCGTGGAAACCGCAACGAGCGGCTTTCCGAGCGCAAGGCCCGAGGCCCTTTGCCGTCGCCGCACCGATTCTGAGTCCCGTAAACGAACCCGGCCCCGCTGAAATCGCAATGGCATCGATTTCAGCGGGGTTCAGTTCCAGTATGCGCTTTACTTCGTCGAGCATGGGCAGCAGGGTCTGCGAGTGCGTCTTTTTGTCGGTCACGGTATATTCCGCCGTCAAAATTCCGTCACTCACGACTGCGACCGAAGCGGTCAGTGCCGCACTCTCAATTCCGAGTATTTTCATGCTTCGCCTTCCTTTGCCGGAAAGCCGGAGACACGGAGTTCTCGCACATCGTCCCCTCGCTCCGGCACACGGGAAATCTCACGTGCACGGCATTTTCCGGGAGGCAGTCAGGCATTCTGGAAGCCCATTCCACCAGACTTACGCCCTCCCCGTAAAAGCAGTCTTCGTAGCCGATCTCATCCATCTCGCTCTCGTCCTCGAGACGGTAGAGATCGAAATGCCAGAGCGGCAGACGTCCGCCCTCGTAGCTCTGCAAAATAGTAAAGGTGGGACTGGTCACCGGCTCCGTGATGCCGAGACCGCGCGCAAAGTCCGCGCGCAAAGGCCGTCTTGCCGGCGCCGAGATCTCCCTCGAGCGCAATCACGGTTCCGGGCGGAACCGCCGCCGCGAGTTCCGCCGCAAAGCGCTCGGTTTCCTCCTCCGAGCGGCTCTCGCGCGTCACATTCATTCCGCGAGCTCCGCGCGTATCATCGCGAGGATATTCGGGACCTTGGCCGCTCTCTCGCGATAGGTAAACTCCGTCATCGGCGCGCTGACAATCGCGACTTCCTCGAGTCCGGGTCAGCTGAATCACGCGCTCTGCCTCAAACTGCTCCTTCGCGGCCGCAAGCGAAGCCGCATCGCCCGAGAGACGCACAAAGTAGCGGTGCTTCTCGCTCTCGTGAGAGGTGACCGTCTGACGCTCCGCCGTCCAACCGAAACGCACATTCTCGTTCTTATGCTTGCCCGCCTCCATCATGTCCGCGAGCACCGCACTTGCGGTCGGGAGCTTACCCGCGCCGCTGCCGTAGAGCATGGTCGTGCCGAGAAGGTTACCCTTAATCACAATGCCGTTGTAGACACCGTGCACCGCATAGAGCGGATTCTCATCGCTCACAAGTAGCGGGAACACGCTGACCGTGACCTGATCTCCGGCAAACTGCGCCGAACCGACCAGCTTAATCGAAGCTTTGAGCTCGGATGCATAGCGGAAGTCCGTGCTGTCGATCTTCGAAATGCCCTCGGTGTAGACATCCTCGAAAAGTTCACCTCTTTGCCCGTGACAAGAGAAGAGAGAATCGCAATCTTCCGGCAGGTGTCATGCCCCTCGATATCCGCCTCCGGATTCCGCTCCGCATAGCCGAGGCGCTGTGCATCCGCAAGCACATCGCCGAACTCTGCGCCCTCGCGGTCCATACGCGTCAGAATGTAGTTGGTCGTGCCGTTCAGTATGCCCGTGACCTCGGTGATCACCTGCCCCTGGTAGCCCGTACCGAGCGTGCGGATCACCGGAATACCGCCGCCGACCGCAGCTTCGAAGAAGAAATTGACCTTCTTTTCGCGCGCAATCCGCAAAAGCTCCGTGCCGTGCGCCGCGACCAGTGCCTTGTTGCTCGTCACGACGTGCTTGCCCTTTAAGAGAGCCGCCTTTACGAACTCGTAAGCCGGCGTTGTGCCGCCCATGGTCTCGACAACGAGCGAAATCTCCTCGTCCTCTTCGATATCCGAAAACTTATCCGTAATCAGCTTCTCCGCCGGATCGCCCGGAAAACTTCTGAGATCCAGAATGCGCTTAATCGAAAGGCCCTCGCCGACCTCTCTCTCAATCACCTCCTGATTGACCTTAACCGCCTCGTAGACACCTGCACCGACGGTACCGTAACCCATAATTGCTGCTTTAATCATTGTTTCACTCCCTCGATAAAATCGTTACTTCGCGGACGCCCCGCAGTCCCTCCATCTCCTCCACCATGCCTGACAAATCCCCGGTCTCCTGCCGCACTTCGAGTGAGAGCGAGACCGTTGCCATCCCGTTTAAGGGAATGGACTGGTGTATGGTGATGATATTCGCCTGTGAGCGCGCAACCGCCGCGAGCAAGTCCGCGAGCAATCCCGGCTCATCCAAAATATCAATGGAGAGCGTGATTCTCTGTCCGCTCACACTGTCGCCGAACGGAAATGTCGTCTTTGTACTTATAGAATGAGCTTCTGCTGATTCCGGTCTGCTCGGTCGCCTCACTGACCGACATACCCCGGATTGGCCCGGAGCAGTCTCTTGGTCTCGACGACGCGAAGCAGCACTTCCGGTACCGCCTTGCGGCGGACGACAAAGTATCTGCCTTCTTCTTCCATCTGTACGTCCTCTAAAAACAGTTGTTTCTCACAGGGGGAATTCTATCACGCAGTTTCCGGAAGCGCAAGTTACTCAAGACAAATTGGGAAGGCCGCACAAAAAATCCCGGCGTATCCGCCGGGATTCGTTGCATTAGTCGTCGCTGCCTGCGCCTTTCATATCCGGCTTGCCGAGACTCACCCAAGTGAGGTAGGCCGTCATAAAGTCATCGAGATCGCCGTCGAGTACGGCGTCTACATTGCCGGTCGAAAAGCCCGTGCGGTGATCCTTGACCATCGTGTACGGCTGTAAGACATAAGAGCGAATCTGGCTGCCCCAGCCGTTGTCCTTCACGATGCCGCGAATCTCGTCCGCCTTTTCCGCCTGCTGCTGCTGTTCCAACATGTAGAGCTTGGCCTCGAGCATCTGCATGGCCTTATCCTTGTTCTGAAACTGGCTGCGCTCGTTCTGGCAAGTCACAACGATGCCGGTCGGCAGGTGGGTGATGCGGATGGCCGAGGAAGTCTTGTTGATGTGCTGACCGCCTGCGCCGCTCGAGCGATAGGTGTCGATGCGGAGGTCATCCGGGTTGATATCGACATGAATCTCATTCGTGAGCTCCGGCATGATGTCGCAGGAGACAAACGAAGTCTGACGCTTGCCCGCGGCATTGAAAGGGCGAGATGCGCACCAGGCGGTGCACACCATGTTCGCTTCGCAGTCTGCCGTAGGCATTTTCACCGTTGATCTGAATGGTCACGGACTTGATACCGGCCACATCGCCGTCGAGGTAATCGAGCACCTCAATCGAGTAGCCGTGGCTCTCTGCCCAGCGCGTGAACATGCGGTAGAGCATGGAGCACCAGTCCGAGGACTCCGTGCCGCCCGCACCCGCATTCAGGCGCAGGATGGCATTGTTCGCGTCGTACTCTCCGGTGAGCAGGGTCTCGGCCTTGAGGGCTTCCAGATCATGGATAAAGCCGTCCAGCATCTCCCGTATCTCCGGAATCAGTTCTTCGTCGCCCTCCTCGTTCCCGAGCTCAATCATGTCCGCAATGTCCCGATAGGCGCTCGAAAGCTTGTGAAAACGCTCCACCGTGTCCTTCAGGCTTTTGTTCTCACGCACGATCTTGGTCGACTGTTCCGGGTTTTCCCAGAAGTTCGGTTCCTCCATCATGCGATCAAGCTCCGCAATGCGTTTCTCCTTGTTCTCAAGGTCCAAGGAGCCCTCCACCTCCTGAAGCGGCTTCTGATAGGTGGAGAGGGTGTATTTCATATTATCTAATTCGACCAAAGCTGCCTCCTGTTTTAAAGCTGCACCGGCGCCGGTCCCTGCTCTCCGTTCTGCTTGAAGAGCTTGCGTCCGCAGCACTGCTTGAACTTCTTACCGCTGCCGCAGGGGCAGGGATCGTTCGGCATAATCTTCTTCTGCTCATTGACAACCGGCGCCTTACGAGCCCGCTGTCCTTGTTGGTTCCGGTGATGACCGGCGTCTCACTGCGCTCGAGCGCATCCTTTCGCTCAATGCGAAGGTGGCAGAGCAGGCGAACCGTGTCGTCTTCAATGCCGGCAATCATCTCCTCGAACATGTTGTAGGCTTCCATCTTGTACTCGACCAGCGGATCTCTCTGGCCGTAAGCCTGAAGGCCTATGCCCTGGCGGAGCTGCTCCATGTCGTCGATGTGGTTCATCCACTTCGCGTCGATTGCGCGGAGCAACACAACGCGCTCCACCTCGCGCATCTCATCCGGCGTCGGGAACTCCTTCTCCTTCTCCTCGTAGAAGGCAATCGCCTGCTCCTTGAGCTGTTCCAGCAATTCCTTCTTCGTCATACCGGTCTTATCCTCGGTATACACGACAGGCTCCAGCGGAATCACCGAGAGCAAGAGGTGGTTCAACTCCTGGTAGTCCCAGTCCTTTGCGGGCGTGTCTTCGCCGATTGCGCGGTTCACGGCTCTCTCGACCACATGGGAGACCATGCTGAGTATGGTTTCCCGCATGTTTTCGCCGGTCAGCACCTTCTCGCGCTCCGCGTAAATCACTTCGCGCTGGTCGTTATTGACCTCGTCGTACTTTAAGAGCTGCTCGCGGATGCCGTAGTTGTTGGTCTCGATCTTCATCTGCGCCTTCTCGATCGCATTCGTGAGCATCTTGTGCTCAATGCGCTCGCCCTCCGGCACGCCGAGGGCGTTGAACATGCCGATCAGGCGCTCGGAGCCGAAGAGACGCATCAAATCGTCCTCGAGGGAGATGTAGAAGCAGGAAGAACCCGGGTCGCCCTGACGGCCGGAACGACCGCGCAGCTGGTTGTCGATGCGGCGCGCCTCATGGCGCTCGGTGCCGATGACACGGAGACCGCCGAGACCTCTGACCTCGGCCTGCAGTTCCTTCGACTTCTCGCGCGCAAGCTCGTCCATCTTTGCGAATGCGTCGGCGTCGTAGTTCTCGCTCTCCGGATCGTACTTCTCCTGCTCTTCCTTCGGAAGCGCCTGAATCAAATCATCGCGAATCACTTCGAAGCTGCCGCCGAGCAGAATATCGGTACCGCGGCCTGCCATGTTGGTTGCAATCGTGACCGCGCCCTTCTTACCGGCCTGGGCAATAATCGCAGCCTCCTTCTCGTGGTACTTCGCATTCAAAACCTCGTGGGGAATGCCCTCGCGCTTTAAGAGCTTCGAGAGCATCTCGGAGGTCTCGATCGTAATCGTACCGACCAGCAAGGGCTGACCCGTTGCATGGTGCTCGCGGATGTCCTCGACAACCGCGTCGAAACTTCTCTTTCTTGGTCTTAAAGACCGCATCCGCCTCATCCTTTTCTCTGTACCGGCGTGTTGGTCGGAATCTCGATGACGTCCATGCCGTAGGTGTTGCGGAACTCCTTCTCCTCGGTCAGAGCGGTACCCGTCATACCTGCCTTTTTCTTGAACTTATTAAAGAAGTTCTGGAAGGTGATGGTCGCGAGGGTCTTGGACTCCTGACGCACATTCACGTGCTCCTTCGACTCGATGGCCTGGTGCAGGCCGTCGGAGAAAACGTCTGCCCGGCATGATGCGGCCGGTGAACTCATCGACAATCAGGACCTCATCGTCTTTCACGACATAGTCCTTGTCGCGGTGCATGAGCTCCTTCGCGCGGAGCGCTAAAATCACGCAGTGCTGAATCTCAAGGTTTTCCGGATCCGAGAAGTTCTCGATGCCGAAGAACTTCTCAACCTTCTCGACACCTTCCTCGGTCAGGTTCACGACCTTGTCCTTCTCATCGACCACGTAATCACCGGTCTCGGTGATTTCTTCGCCCATGATGGCGTTCATCTTGGTGAACTCGCCGGATGCCTCACCGCGCTCCAACTGGTTTGCGAGCACCGTGCAGGCCTCGTAAATCTTGGTCGACTTGCCGGACTGGCCCGAAATGATGAGCGGCGTTCTCGCCTCATCGATCAGGACCGAGTCCACCTCGTCGATGATGCAGTAGTCGAGGTTTCGGAGCACCTGCTGGTCCTTATAAATCGCCATGTTGTCGCGCAGATAGTCAAAGCCGAGCTCGTTGTTCGTGACATAGGTGATGTCGCAGGCATAGGCCTTCTTTCTCGCCTCCGAATCCATGGAGTTCACAACCACGCCGACCGTGAGGCCGAGGAAGCGGTGAATGCGTCCCATCCACTTCGCGTCACGCGCCGCAAGGTAGTCGTTGACCGTGACAATCAAGACACCCTTGCCCGCCAGTGCGTTCAGATACGCCGGTGCGGTGGAGACCAAGGTCTTACCTTCACCGGTCTTCATCTCCGCAATGCGGCCCTGATGTAAGACAATGCCGCCGATGAGCTGCACCTTGTAGTGCTCCATGCCGCCTTCATACGTTCCGTCCGCGCGCTTCACGCCGGTCGCGCGGCGCGCCGCCTCACGCACGGTCGCAAATGCCTCCGGCAGAAGATCATCCAGGGTTTCGCCCGCCGCGAGACGCTCCTTGAATTTTCCGGTCTGCGCCTTCAGTTCCTCATCGCTCATCGCGACCATGGTGTCACGTAACGAAAGGATCTTTTCAACCTGGGGATTAATCAGTTTCAACTCTCGCTGGCTGTGCGTTCCAAAAATACTCTCAATTAAATTCATGTTCCCGCTCTCTCCCGCTGTCCGCAGAAATAAAGTTTTGTCTGTCTTTTCCGTCCCATAAAATTCCGTATATCCGTTTTATTCTATCACCTCTGTTTCCAAATCGCAATGGAGCGATTCCGCGTTATTTTAAGCTGAATTTTGCTTCTCTTTTTCATGATTTATGCTATACTGAAGTCAGTAACACCGCGGTGTTTTCGTCAAATTGTCGAAGATTTCCGCGTCCCTGCATCACATTTGAAAGGAGCAGAACAGTATGCGTATCACCATTAGCGGAAGAAACATCGAACTGGGCGACAGACTGAAGAATCAGGTGAACAAAAAGCTCGGGAAACTCGAGAAATACTTTGCTCCCGAGACCGAGGCGCGCGTTGTTCTGAGCCGTCGGAAAGACGCCGAAATTATCGAGGTCACGATTCCGACGAAAACCGGATTTATCCGCGCCGAGGAAGCGACCGATGACTTCTTCGCATCCATCGATCTCGCCGAAGAGACCATTGAGCGCCAGATCAAGAAGTACAGAACCAAGTTGGTCGACAAGAAGCAGTCCGCACTTGCCTTCTCCGAGCTCTTCCTCGACGAGGGGAGGATGAGGGCGAAGCGGAAATTCGCATCGTGAAGAACAAGAAGTTTGAATTGCAGCCCATGAACCCCGAGGAGGCTTGCCTCCAGATGGAAATGCTGGGACATGCGTTCTTCGTCTTCTTAAACGGCGACAGCGGTGCCGTAAACGTGGTGTATAAGCGCCGCGACGGCAGCTACGGCCTGATTGAGCCGAGCATCTGAGGTTCTTTATTATCATTTCGTAAGAAGCGAAAGAGGCCGCGCATCTGCGCGACCTCTTTTTGTTTGCGACTCGTTTTTTCCTTGCGCCTTTCGCTTACGGCGCAACCGCCTTGCGCTTCTCGCCCGGGACGACCCAGCCGAGCGCGCGGCGCTTTGCCTTGATGTCCTCAACCAGCTTCTCTGCGAGCGCCTTCGGATCGGTATTGACGTGCATCACCGAACCCAGGGTCTCGCGGGTTCCCTCTTTCAGGAACTCAATGACATTCTTCGAGCCGTGAATCTGTGCCTCCACGCAGTGATAGGAGTTGATTCCCATCAGCCGGAAGCCGAGCGATGCGTCTATGCCCTTCTCATTGCTCCACTCCGGAGAAGTGAAGGCAAAGGGCATGTCCTTTAAGTCCTTGCCGAACTCATTCGCAATGCCCGCAAAAATACCGGAGGAACGGGTGTTATCGATGCACTCGCCGACATGCCAAACCGGCGGAAGGTCGGGCGAGAGGAAGTTCCGAAGCGATTCTCCCGCTTTCGGCAGTCCGTCCTTCATGTTGCAGTAGCCCATCTTCATGAGCGGGAAGGAGACACAGCCGTTGGTCAGAATGAGAATATTGTTCTGCAAGAGGATATCCGCGACATCCAACGCGGTCTTCTCGTAAAGCACCTTCGGATTGTTGCAGCCGACCATGTTCACAATGCCGAGAATTTCACCGGACTTCACAGCCTCCGCGAGCGGTGCCATGCTGCCGAAACGCTTGTGGACATACTCGACCGAGAAGCCGACTTCGGCATCCACCTCGTAGGGCGGAATGTAGACCGGAACACCCTTTCTGTTTTCAAAGCTCTCGATGGCGCGCTTCACAATGCGCTCCGCGAGCTCTCTGGTCTCACCGATGTTCGAATGGCGGTGATCGTACTCAAAGCGCTCCGCACCGGGCAGACGCGCCGACTCGGAAGTCGTAATGACGGTCGTCTGGAAGCACTTTGCAACTTCCATGATGGACGGGAACACGTCCTGGACATCCGCAATCCAGAGATCCAGCGCGCCGGTTCCGAGCACCAGCTCCGCGGAGACCGCATTGCTGAGCGGAATCACGCCGGCGTAGCGGTACATCGCCGAGAGTCCGGAGCAGCAAATGCCGTAGAACGTATGCCCTTTGCACCCGCCTTCTTTGCGAGTTCAATGAACGCCTCCTCCTGACCGACCTTGACAATCTGATTGACCAGGGTGGGCAGATGGCCGTGCACCGCAATGTTCACATACCCCTTCTGAAGGGCGCCGATGTTCACCTTCGAGGTCACGCGGTCACCGACACCGAAGAGACTGTCGGTCGCAATCGCGGTCGAGACGACACCCGAGAAGGTGAAGGCAAGGCCGCAGCGCAGGAACTGCTGCATGATACTTCTCCAGTCGCCGTCCGTGCCGACACCGCTCTTATGGTAGGCCTCAAAGACCTCGTGGTAGGCGCTGATCGGAATGATGTCCAAATCCTTCCAGACCTTTTGGCGCTCCGCCGGGGCACAGGCCTTGATGACCTCGTAGTCGTCCGGAACGGTTCTGGACATATCCTCGAGCAGCTTGTCCGCGAGTTCGGAGGCAATGCGCTTAATGCTTCTTCTCTCGGTCTTAATGCCGAAGGCCTTTGCCGTATCGCGAATCTTCTGCCGGCCGAGAATCGTAAGATCGAGCTTCCCTTCCGCGGCCCACTTGAGCGACAAAATGACCTCTCTGCCGTGCATGCCGTGCTGTGCCGCACCCGGCAGCCGCAGAGCGAAGCAGGTTTCTCGCGACAATCAAATCCGCATCCGCGCCGCAGATGCCCTTCGGGCTCTTCGGCGTGATCTTACATGGTCCCATGTTGCAGATTTTGCAGCAGATGCCGGCGAGACCGAAGCTACACTGCGGCTTTTGCTTGTCAAAGCGGTCAAAGGTCGTGTCAAAGCCGAGCTGTTCCGCGCGGAGCAACATCTCACGCACGGCCGGGTCCGGCGTGTTGTCGATGACATCCTGCTTCGAGGGGAAGGTTTTCTTATACTCGGCGACCGCATTCATATAGTCGCGGATAAACTCGTTTTCATCCTGCTCATCCTGATGATCCGCCTTCACAACCACCGTCGGCACACCGTGCTTGTCAAAGCCGATGATGTTTCTGTGGCTGTGAATGTGCGCGGGGGCATCGGCATCGTGCTCGTGTGTATGCGCATGTGTGTGCGTGTGCGCATGGGTGTGCCCTTGTGCGTGCTCGTGCTCATGTGCGTGCTCGTGCGCATGGGTGTGCTCATGTGCATGCACATGCTCGTGGTCCTGTCCTTTTTTCTCTCCGCTCATACTTACCTCGCTTCCGAATTGCAAAACCTTAAAACCCTATATACATACTTTATTTATTGGTATATAGCTTCCAAGAAGTTTAAATGAAAAGAGTGCCGTTGTCAAGCCAACGGCACTCTCTTTCGCAATTCGTTTTTTTTATCCGAAGCAATCAAAAATTGATATTCCGCACGCTCATTTCAGGAGAATAAAATCTCGCGGACCTGCTCCTTCATCTCTTCCGGTTGCAGCTGCGCGTGTGACGCACCTCCGCATTCCGAATCTCCTCGACCGCCGGCGGGAAGGGAATACCCGCTTTCTCACGGAGCTCATCCAGCACCGCAAAGTCGTCGAGTGCGCTCACATCGCCCGCAATTGCCTCCATGACGGCACGGGAGAACTTAAACGGACTCGCCGTGCTCGCAATGACGGTCGGCTTTGTGTCGCCGCTCTTTTTCCGGTAGTCTTCGTAGACCTTGGAGGCAACCGCCGTATGCGTATCAATCACATAGCCGGTCTTCTCATAGAGCGAGCGAATGCGCTCCGCCACTTCCTCCTGCGTCGCAAATCCGCCGGTAAAGTCCGCCATGGCAGCCCGCATTTCCGCGCTCAGCGCGTACTTGCCGCCGCTCTGCAGTTCCTCCATGAGCGCCTTGGTTTTCGCCGCATCACAACCCGCGCTCAAGTACAGCAGGCGCTCCAGATTGCTCGATACGAGGATGTCCATGGACGGAGAAGTCGTCAGAATGAACTCGCGGTTCTTGTCGTAGACACCGGTCTCAAAGAAGTCAAAGAGCACCTTGTTGTCGTTCGACGCGCAAATCAGCTTGTCGATCGGCAGTCCCATGCGCTTTGCGAAGTAAGCCGCGAGGATATTGCCGAAGTTTCCGGTCGGCACGCAGACATTGATTTCTCGCCCTCGGCAATCTTTTCCTCCTTCAGGAGTTCCAGGTATGCGTGGACATAGTAGACAATCTGCGGCACCAGGCGGCCGATGTTAATCGAGTTTGCGCTGGAGAGCTGCACCTTTTTTGCCGCGAGCTCCGCCTCAAACGCGCGGTCCCCGAAAATCTGCTTGACCGCGGTCTGCGCATCGTCAAAATTGCCCTCGATGCTCACGACCGCCGTGTTATCGCCCTTTGCGTGATCATCTGGAGTTCCTGGAAGCGGCTCACGCCGCCCTTCGGATAGAAGACCACAATGCCGGTGCCCGGGACATCCGCAAAGCCCGCCATAGCCGCCTTGCCGGTGTCACCGCTGGTCGCGGTCAGAATCTCAATCTTGTTGGTGACGCCGTTCTTTTTTGCCGCCGTGGTCATGAGATAGGGCAGAATCGAGAGCGCCATATCTTTGAACGCGATGGTCTTTCCGTGGAAGAGCTCGAGATAGTAAGCATCGTCCGCGAAGGTGAGCGGCGCAATTTCGGGTGTGTCGAACTTCTCGTCGTAAGCGCCCTCGATGCAGGCGCGAAGCTCCTCTTCGCTGTAATCGGTGAGCAGAAGACGCATCACGCGATAGGCCGCTTCCTGATAAGAAGCATCCTTTAATTCCGGAAGCGCAAAGTCGAAGCGCGGAATTCGCTCCGGCATGAAGAGTCCCCCGTCTTTGGCAAGACCCTTGAGCACAGCCTCCGAAGCCGTGCAACCGGTCTCGCCGCCCCGCGTGCTACTGTAAAGCAATTCACCCATTCTTCTGTCTCCTTACTTTCCAAAGATAAGCGTATGTCTCATTAAAAACTTCTGCCGCCGCCGCCGTGCGATCTGCCGCTCGAGCTCGTATGGGTCGAGCTGCTGCCGTGGGGGCCGCTGCTGCGCCCGCCGCCGGAACCGCCGCTGCTCCGCGGTATGCGGCGCCGCACACTGTTTCGGTCAAGCAGTCGGTCCGTTATGTTGCGGAAGCCGAAGACCGCCCCGCTCGCGGAAACAATGCCTGCAACCGTGGAAGCGCGCTTTGCCGCGCCGTCCTGCATTTTGTAATTACGCTTGACGCCCGTCACCGCACCGAGCGCCGTGAGCAGGGATGCCGCCAAAGATCCGAGCGCCGCCAGAGGCGAGACGTGTTTCTTTTTGGTCCAGACGCCGCTCTCCGCATTATAGCTCCAGCCCTTCTGCTTGGCTCTGTCATACGAATCCTGAATCCCCGCAAGCACCTTCTCCGCGCTCGCCGCATAATGTCCCTCGGTGACCTCGCTGTAGCCGAGGTTCAAAAGCGTTTCGATTTCGCTGTTCGAGAGCAACTGAATCGCACCGCCCGCCGTGCTGATGTGAATGCGGCGGTTATCCATGTCGATGAGATAGAGGGCACCGGAGAGCTTGCTGCCGTAGCCGTAGTTTCCCGCATCGTAAAAATCGTCCGCGTAAGCCTCGGAACTCTTGCCCTCGGCACTGCCTGTCGTCACCACGACGAGATCCAGCTTGGTCTTTGCGCTGACCCGGGCCACCGTGCGCTCGATCTCCGCTTTCTCGCTCTCGGAGAAGAGATTCGCGTTGTCAAAGACCCGCGTTCCCTCCGCCCGGGCGGAGAAAGCGCCCGGGATGCAGAAACCGAACAGGAGCAGGAACAAAAGCACAAAGCCCGAAAATTGTCTCTTGAATTTTTCTCTCATGCCGCCTCCTCACGAAATAAAGTACATCAGCGCAAGCAGCGCGATAAACAGCGGTATGAAAATCGAAAGGAAATAGCGGAACAGTTTCCCGTTGTCCACCGGCAGCTCGCCGACCACCTTGCCGCTCTGTCCGTTCAGAGAGAAGTAATAGAGTTTGGAGGAGCCGGGCTCACGATAGGTCATGGTCCAGACAGGCATGAGCGCATACTCGAGTTTTTCGTCGCTGAGCCAGATATTGTCCGGGGTGACCGAGATTCCGTCATACTCCGAAACCGAATTCCTTAGGGACGCAAGCGCATAGCGCGCCACTTCCTGCCGGGTCTCGGACTGCACGTCTTCGCTCGCCACATCCTTTCTTTCCGCGACAAAACCGGAGAGGTAGCTCGGCGCAAACGGCTTTAAGCTGTTCACGTCAAAGGGCTGTACACTTTCCGCAAGCACACGGTTCGCCTTTTTCAAAGCGTTCCGGGCAACCATATCCACCGGGAGCTCACCGTTTCGTTCCACCTGAAACTTGCTGGTGATAATCTCTTCCGTGTCGCCGTGGCGACGCCGCTCCACACTCGTACCGACGCCGGAAAGTTCCGAATGCGCCTTACAACTGTAAATCAGATAGGGGAAATAGACGCCCGTAAACTTTTCAATCTGCTTTTCGTCATAAAAGGCGCGCGGAACAAACTTTTTCTTTCGGATCCAGTCACCGAATATGCCGAGTGCCTTTTTTCGATCTATGCTGAAGGGCAGCACATAACGCGGCCCCTCCTCGCCGGACAGACGCCCGACCAGACCACGGGGTTATGGCAATAATAGCAGAAGGTCGCCGCCGTACTCTCCTCGGTCACGATCTCCGCACCGCAGTTCGGGACAGTTGTAGCGAAGCAGTTCCTCGCTTGCCGCCGCCTTTTCGCTCCGCGGCCTGTCCTTTTACGCCCTCTGTCGCTTCCCGCTGCTCATAGAGCGCCTTAATCTTGTCTTCCGTGAAAGCCGAACCGCAAAAGGGGCAGGTGAATCCGCCGGTCTCGGGGGAGAACAAAAGCTCTCCCCCGCAGTTCGGGCACTTATACGATATACTTCCAGCCATTAGACGTCCTCAATTGTTAAGGGCGCGGATTTCCACACTCCGTGCAGAACTTTCCGCTGTTCTCCGAGCCACAGTTCGGGCACTGCCACCCGCTTGTCTCCGGGCGCTTCGCGCCGCACTCGGTACAGAACTTTCCGCTGTTCTCAGCACCGCAAGTCGGACAAGCCCACTGTCCTGCCGCCACCTGCGAAGCAGCCTGCATCTGCTGCGCCTGTGCGGCAGCCTGTGCCTGTGCCTGCGCCTGCTGCTGTGCCTGCTGCTGCATCTGCATCTGCTGGTAATTGGTGTTGCTCGCCTGGCCCATGAAAGCCCATACCGGCGTTCATGCCCATGCCGACCCCCATCATGCCGACCGCGCCGCCGTTCGGGTTCTCGCCCGCGGAACGGATACCCTGTGCAATCTGTCCCTGCACAAAGCCCTCGCGAATGGTCGCGTCGGAGAGCATGGCACCCTGGTTCCGCATGTTGATGAGTTCCTGCGACTGATCGTCATAGGAGAGACCGTCGACACCGATCTCGACCAGTTCAAAACCGCGGGGACCCCATTTCTCATCAAGCTCGGCATCGACCTCTGCGTTCAGTCTGTCCTTGATCTTCGACTGGATGAAGGAGATGCGCTCGCCCTCCGCGGAGAGCTTGTTGACCGAAATCTGGAAAGCCTGCAAGAACTCCGCGAGATACTGCTCCGCAACCTCGGAGAACTGCAGATGCGTCGCGTCGCGCGGAATGACCTCCGCATAGAACTGCAGCGGATTCGTGATGCGAATCGAGTAGTGACCGTGTGCGCGGAGAAAGAGTTCCGCGTTGTAGAAGGTATCAAAGTAGTTCATCGGCGTCGGCGTGCCGAAGCGATTTCCCTTGATCTCCTGGAGATTGATGAAGAAAACCTGCTGCTTTCCGGACGGCACACCGCCGAACTTGATACGATTAAACGCATCGCCGAGCGACTCACCGAACTGTCCGTTGAAGAGAGAGGCGCACTGGAATTGTTGACCGTGTAGTAGCCCTCTTCCGCCGTATAGTCGACAATCTTTCCGCCGTCTACCAGCATCATGAACTGATTCTTCTGGACGACAATGCGGCTTCCGTTGCTCACATAATCCGCACTGCCCTTCGTGTTGGAGCCTTTTCCCGGGCGAACCGCCTTTGCTCCGGTAAAAACAGTGCCTTCTCCCATCTCGTCCGCTTCGAGGAACTCAAGCCACTGATCCGCAAGACCGCTTCCGATTGCGGAGACCGCTGCTTTGATAAGACCCATATCACACCTCCTGTTGGTTATGCCTTAGCTGCCGGTTACAAATACCTTTTTATTTTATCAAATTCTGTTCTGTTGTAAACTTACGTTTTCTGCGGCGCGGTGAAATCACCTTGACCGCCAAAGCAGAGCAGGATACCCATGAGGCAGAGCTGCAGACAGACGGTCGGCGCCAATGCCGCCTCGAAGAGCCTGCCGTCTCCGAGCAAGGCGAAATCCGAGTGTCCGGTTGCACGAAACAACAGGCCTTCCATCAGACTGAGCGGCGAGAGCCAAAGGAGAACCGCCGCGCCGCTCCCTGCGCCGCCGTAATTTCTGAGCAGAAAATAAAGCCCGTAGGGCCCGAAAAACAGCAGGGCTTCGGCCGCGAAGGTCTCAACAATGGCAACCGCCGTCGTGCGATTCAGTGCCGAGAAAAAGAGCCCCAGACTGCCCGCCAGGGCTGCCGAGAGTAGGATTCCGCCGAACAGCAGGGCAAGATCCGTAAAGCCCGCGCCGCCAAACAGCAGGGCCGTCAACAACACCGGCAGCCCCGAAAAAACAAAAATCGCAGCGGTAATCAAATTCTGCAAGAGATTTCCGAGGATGATGCTCGGCGGTGAGAGCGCTGTCCCGAGCAGAAGATCCAAGGTTTTCTGTTCTCTTTCGCCGCTCACGGCACTCGCCGCGCTTGCCGGCACCAGGAGGGCCGCCAGGGCAAGTTCCGTCCAAATCAGCGCGTGAAAGACCCCGAGCACTTCCTCATAGCGAAGTTCTCCCGTATTTTCCGCGCGCTGAAACATGAGTCCCAACAGGAAATCGCCATGGCCGAGAGCAGGGCATTGCCGCCGCAGAGCGAGGCACTGAAACGCGGTGTTCTGGCAGCCGCGCGGGAGGCTCGTTCACAAATCGGATTCATCTTCATCTTGTACGATTATCCTTTCCTCTCTGCCGACCGTCATGTTCAGGAAGAACGACTCCAAGGTTCCGGGTTCCCGAACAAAGCTCTTGACCGGCACCTCCGCATCGATGAGCTGCTGTAAGAGCGAGGCCTCATCCTCCGCGCTGCCGATGAACTCCAGTTGAAACTGTTTACCGTCCTGCATGACGGCCCGAATGCAGGGGTTTCTCCGAAACATGCGAAGGGCCGTCTTCTCGCCGTTTAAAACCGTGACCCGAAGCGGGTTCGAGTTCGCAATCTGCCGCAGTATCTCCTGTACCTCGCCGGTGGCCCGAACCCTGCCCTTATCCAAAACCGCAATGTCGGTGCAGATTTCCGAGAGTTCCGAGAGCACATGGGAGCTTAGAAGTATGGTTTTCCCGCTGTCCGAGAGTTCCCCGAGCAGTTCGCGCAGGGAAAAGCGGCTCCCCGGATCCAGTCCGTTGGTCGGCTCATCGAGCACCAGGAGTTCGGGATCGTGAATCAGGGCGCGTGCCAGCGAGAGCCGCTGCTGCATGCCTTTCGAGAGTTCCGTGACCAAACTGTCACGCCGCTCAAAGAGTCCCACGCGCCGCAGAAGCTCCTCGTTCCGAAGGCGCGCGTTGCGGCCTCCGAGCCCGAAGCAGCTCGCAAAAAAGCTCATGTATTCGAGCACGGACATATTGTCATAGGCCCCGAAGCCGTCCGGAACAAAGCCGATCAGGCGTTTTGCCGCCTCCGGGCGCTGCCGCACATCGATACCGCCCACCAGAAGTTCCCCCGAGTCCGGCGCAAGCAGGCCTGCCGCGATGCGTAATAGGGTCGTCTTTCCGGCGCCGTTTTGTCCCATGAGGCCGAAGAGCGAGCCGCGCGGCACCGAGAGTGTGAGCCCTTTCAGAACTTCCAGATTTCGATAGGCTTTTCGAACATCGGAAAATACCAGCATCAGCTCTCCTCCCCTATGACGGTAATCCACGGGAGCGCTACATCCAAGCGATTGGGACTTGTGCTCTTCTCCTCGGCATAGCGCACCGTGATGGTTTGATCCAGCGCAAAATAAGGCGCGAGTTCTTCCGCCGTAAAGCGCGTTTTCCCGGCCTCGATGTCATCAAAGTTGCCGCTGCGATAGTTGTAAAACGAAATCACACCGCGGAATTCCGCTGCGTTCTCCCCCGCTTCGCCGCTCTCAAAGATGGCATCCGGCGCCTCTAAAAGCAGCGCCTCGGTGTGAAAGTTCTTCCCGAGCTTATAGCTCAGCACGACCGGGTCGCCGCGGTAAAAGGAATTTGTGGCGGCGATATAGTCGCCGCTCAGCACCTCCGGGACCCGCATCAGCGCCGAGCGGCTGATGCGCTCATCTTCCCGCGCGTCCACGGTGAGCACCGAAGTCAGAAGATTCATGCCGAAATGCCTGAGCTCTTCGGTCTCTACCGCCTTGCCCGCGGGCTCCTCCTCCGAAAACGCGACCACACGCGCATCCGGCGTATAATTTCCCGCCACCTGGGAGAGGTAAAAGCCGAGGAAGTCCGCTCGCTCGAGCGCGCGCAGGTGCTCTTGCTCGTTTTTTCCGCCGTCGTAGACACCGGTCAGAAAGGCGGCGACCATAGGCTTGTTGTTAAGCGGAATATTGTATACATTTCGTTCCGAGACATCCACGGTCTCGTTTGCCTCCATGCGTCCGAGTGCGACCACCTTTCCGTAAAACAAAAGGAAGGCATTGTTCACGGCATACGGATAGCGGTTGGTCACCGTTCCGCTCACCTTGTCGCCGAAGAGACTCAGATCACCCGAAAAGCCGAGACTCTGCTCGTTTGCCGTGCTCTTCTCCATGCGAAGCAGCTTGGCGCTGAAGGCCGCGGGATTTCTGACCGCGATCTCCCGTTCCTTTCCGCGTTCGGACACGGTGAGATCCGCCTCTTCTTCTCCGCTTACGCTACTGTTTGCCGCCGTCTGCTTCGCCGTGGCAAGGGGCACAATCTCACTCCCGGCTTCCAGCGCGAGCTGATAGCTTCTGTGCCGCGGATTTCTAAGATTGACATAGACGGTTTCTGAGAGCACATCCTCTCCGGCCTCCTGTATGCTCGCATAACTGTAAAACGGGCTTCGAAATCTGCTGCCCGCGGAGAAAAGCCAGGTGAGACCGGCAAAGAAAACCGTCACGGCAATTGCGGCGCGCCTGTATATTTGCTCCGACCGAAAGTGCCGCAGTACGGCATAGAGCGCGGGTCCCACCAGGAGCAGATAGAAAAAGAGCAAAGCGCCGTAACCGAGCAGATTCGGTAAAAGGGTTGCGGCGCCGTTGTCCACCAAGGTCTCCGCGGACCACTCCTCGCCGTAGCGAACGCTTTGTGCCTCGGAAGCGAGGCGCTCAAGCCGCGCGCTTCCGAGGAGACGTGTCAAGAGCTGGTCGGTGTACTGCGTGTGCGCCGAGGCGTAGTCATGCAGGGCCGTGAGATCGATGGAAGAAACCGCAAGCACACCGTTGCCCTTGTTGGCCGCCGTGATGAGGGGGCGCTCTCCCGCAGAAACCACCTCGCTGCCGCCGTGCAACGAATATGAACATAGGGAAGCGCTACCGGCGCCTCGGCCTCATCCTCCGTTCCCGGCGTCTGTACGCTAAGACCGTCGGTCGCCGCAAGCGAAAGCTCCTGTGCGGTCGGCTGCTCGTACATATCGTCCAGAAACTCCGGCGCAAACATGCCGAGGGTATCGTTTACGCGCTCGCCGGTTCCAAAGAGCAGCACGCCGCCGTTTCGCATCCACTGCATGAGCGCGCGCACCTGCCTCACGCTGAGATTCGAGACCTGATAGTTGCTGATAACCACGACATCAAAGGCATCCAGCTGCCGCCTGTCCTCCGGAAAATCGTTCTCGGAGAGCGCAAAGGTTCTGGTCTTCATCTGGCCGTAGTTCACCGAGACGCCGTTTAAATAGGCAAGCGCCTCCGGCGAATCCGAGAGTAAACCGATGAAGAGCTCCGGCTCTCCGCCGCTCTTAGTGAGTTCCACCCGCTTTGTCTCCGCGAGTTTTCCCGCACTGTCCCGAAGCCGCACCCAAAAAGCATCCGCGCCCACACTGAGCGGCACCACATAAGAGGCAGTGTAGGTTTCCCCCGCTGTCAGACGAAGCGGATAGGCATAGGCGTAGAGCTCTCCGTCCGGCTGCCGGAACAAAAACTCGACACTTCCCTCCATGTCGGCATACGCACGGTTGTCTATGCTGAGACGAACCGGCATGTTGCGGCCGCCTTTCGCGCGATTTTCATAGCCGTATTGCACTTCAATGGTACGCATTGGCAAAATTTTCCTTTGTGAAATCCAGATTTCGCGGGAGTCGCACCACAAAAGCCGTGCCGCTCCAGTCGCTTGTCACCGTAATTTCTCCCCGGTGCATCTCGACAATATTCTTTGCGATTGTAAGGCCCAGGCCCGTGCCGCCCGTCTTTGCGTTTCTGGACTGTTCGACCCGGTAGAAGCGGTCAAAGATATGGGGCAGTTCCTCCGCCGGGATTAACGCCGTAGTTTACGACACGCACGGTGACAGACTGTTCCTCTGTCGTGAGATACACGCGGAGCTGCTTGCCCTCCGCCCCGTACTTAATCGCGTTGCCGATTAAGTTTTCAAAGACGCGCGCCAAGAGTTCGGGGTCTCCCTCAATGCCGAGCGACTCCCGATCGGCAATCAGCTCATAGTGCAGGCCGGCGTTGGCAAAGCTCGGGTAGAATTCTTCCAAAAGCTGGGCCAACAGCTGCACCAAATCCAAGCGGCTCACATGCATGGCGAGTTCGCCGCCCGAAAGCTTCGTAAAGCCGAAAAGCTCGTTGATTAATTTTTCGAGTTTCTTGGACTTTTCATAGGCAATGTCCGTGTAATGTACGGCTGTCTCCGTGTCCAAGCTGTCCCGCTTGCTTCGCAGAATATCGAGATAGCCGACAATGGAGGTGAGCGGCGTCCTCAGGTCGTGAGCGATATTCGTGACCAGCTCGGACTTACTCCTCTCCGCCTCCCGCTCCCGCTCCATGAGAGAACGAAGCTCTTCTCCCAATCGATTCAAATTTTCGCCCATCTCGGAGAACTCATCGTCCCCTTCAATGTGCACCGTCGTTCGGAGATCTCCTCCCGCCATATTCCGCATCGCCTCCGAGAGCGCGGCGATGTAAGAAAAAGACGTTCTCTGCAAAAACCAGAACACGAGACAGAAAAACAAAATGCCGCCGCCGAGCAGCGCGAGGAGCGTCAAGAGGCGGAAATCCGCAATCGGCTGAAATAAGGCAGCATGCGAACCGCTCTGCACCTCGTAGTCGGCAACGGCGAGCAGATTTTTGGCCACAAAAAACTCAACCGTCAGGGTGAGTAAGAGGCTATAAAGCAGAGAGGAGAAAACCTTCCGCTGAAAGCTCTCCCCCGCATTTGTCTTTTTAGATTTCACGCTGCGCCGCGCCTCCTCTGTGCCTTCTCAACAAAAGTGTCGCCGCGGTCGCCAATAGGCTTAAGGACAGCGAAACGAAAAAGCGTTTCCAAAATTCTTTTCCCGTTGCCGCCCCTCTCCGTCTGCTCTTGTCCATGCTCATATCCTCCTCTTGTCTGTTTGACAAAACCGGTTTCACCTTCGTCACGGTACAGTCGCCTTACTTTTCTATTTTGTAGCCCACGCCCCAGACCGTGGTGATAATCTTGTCCTCACGGCTGTCCTCTTTTAACTTGCCGCGAAGCCTACGAATATGCACCATGACGGTGTTGGTCGCCTCGTATACTCTCTCGTTCCAGACATTTTGGAAAATCTCATCCGTCGAGAAAACGCGTCCCGTGTTGCTTGCGAGCAGGTAGAGGATGTCAAATTCAATCGGCGTGAGGCGTATCTCCTTGCCGTCCACGGAGACCTTGTGGTTGTCGCGGTTGATGACCAGCCCGCGCACCGAAATCTCCCCCTTCTTCTTTGCCTCCTCTTCCTCCCCGCCGCTCCGCGGGTTGAACTGGGTGTAGCGGCGCAACTGGCTCTTGACGCGCGCGGTGAGCTCCAAGGGATTGAAGGGCTTGGTCACATAGTCATCCGCACCGGTCCCGAGTCCCTTGATTTTATCGATGTCCGCACTCTTGCGGAGAGCATGATAATCGGAATGTTTCTGGTCTCCCGTATCTTTGCGCACATGGAAAGTCCGTCCATGCCGGGCATCATGATATCGAGCAGCACAAGCTGCGCGTCATTCTCCTCCAGTAAGCGAAGGCCCTCCTCCGCATCGTTGGCCTTGACCACCCGGTATCCGTCACTCACCAGATAGATTTCGACCAGGTCCGCAATCTCCTTCTCGTCGTCCACAACCAGTATCGTTGTCTCTGTTGCCATAAGTCTTAAACCTCCCTTTACACGCGGAAGCGATAGCCTACGCCCCAAATGGTCTCGATATACTGCGGTTTCGCCGTATCCAGTTCGATTTTCTCTCGTATCTTCTTGACATGCACGGTGATGGTCGCGATTTCACCAAGGCTCTCCTCGCCCCAGATTTCCCGAAACAGCGCCTCTCTCGTAAACACGCGGTTCGGGTTTGAGGCAAGAAAGTTCAGCAGATCGAACTCCTTTGCGGTCAGCGTTCTCTCCTCGCCGTTCACAAAAACGCGCCGCGCGGTCCGGTCTATTTTAAGGCCGCGGATGACCAGCACATCTCCTTGCTTGGCGGCGACCAGTCGCTCGTATCGGCTCAAATGCGCGCGCACCCGCGCGACCAGTTCTCGCGGCGAGAAGGGTTTCGTGATGTAATCGTCCGCGCCGAGTCCCAGTCCCTGCACCTTGTCGATATCGTCCCGCTTGGCACTCACAATCAATATCGGCGTGTTGTAGCGCTCTCTCACCTCGCGGCATATTTCAAAGCCGCTCTCGCCCGGCAGCATGAGATCCAGAATCATCAAATCATAGGTGCCGCTCAGCGCCTCCTGCATGCCGTCCCGCCCGTTGAGACAAATTTTTGTCTCAAAGCCGCTCGCCTGCAAATAATCCCGCTCGAGCTCCGCAATGCTCTCATCGTCCTCGACAATCAGTATTTGTTTCAAGTCCAATCCTCCATGTGCTTCCTGAGCGAGAAGAGTATGGTCATTCCCTTCCCGGGTTCCGAGCGGGCCCAGACTCTGCCGCCGTGATCCTCAATGATCTTTTTCACAATCGAGAGCCCTATGCCGCTGCCGCCCTTAAAATTCCGCGCCTCATCCGCGCGGAAAAAGCGCTCAAACACATAGGGCAGCTGGCGCGGCGCAATTCCGGGGCCGTTGTCGGAGAGTTCCACCCGGACAAAGTCGCCGTCATCGACCACCCGCATCCGTATCTCCCCGATTGCTTTGTCGCAGTACTTGATGGAATTGCTGATGATGTTGTTGATGACACGGCGCATCTGCTCGGCATCGGCGACAAGCTTGACATCCTCCCCGAGCGATTCCGTAAAAGTGAAGCGGAAGCTGCGCGCCTCCGTCTCAAGCCTAAGATCCTCCGCGCAATCCCGGAAAAACTGCGCCGCCGGCACAATCGCAAAGTGGTAGGGGATGCGGTTCGAGTCGATTTTCGTATAAAAGGTGAGTTCGTCGATCAAATGATCCATCTCGTTGGCCTTGTTATAGATGGTGCGGATATAGCGGTCCATCTGCTCCGGGCTGCTGGCAACGCCGTCCTGAATCCCCTCCACATAGCCCTTAATCGAGGTAATCGGAGTCTTCAGATCGTGGGTGATGTTACTTAAAAACTCCTTGGCATCGCTGTCCGCCTTTTCCTTCTCCTCTCGGTTCTCCTTGAGGCGAAGCCGCATCTCTTCAAAGTCGTCCATGAGCCCGCGCATTTCGCTCGACACATCCTCGGTGTCAAGCGGCGCGTCGAAGTTCCCGTTTTTAATCTCCCGCATTGCCTGCTCGAGGCGCTCCAGCGGCAATATCACCGCACCGTAAACCCAGAACGCCATCGAAAAGGCCACTATAACAAGAACAGCAATTCCCGAAATGAGCACTTGCGTGGTCAGGTAGGAATCGCTGTTCTTCCAAATCCCCAGGATGAAAAGAGCCATGGGGATGATGATAATCATCAGGACCGAACCGAACAATCTGATTCTGGTCTGTTTCACAGACAGTCCCTCCGAGCAACTATCAATTGTAATTTAGCCGAGATAGCTCTTCAGCTTTTCCGCGCGGTCCGTCTTCTCCCACGGAAGCGCGAGATCCTCTCTGCCGAAATGTCCGTATGCCGCCGTCTGCCGATAAATGGGACGCTTCAAATCGAGCATGCGGATGATGCCGGCCGGGCGAAGGTCGAACTCCTTGCGCACAATGTCGCAGAGCTCTTCATCCGAGAGCTTGCCCGTGCCGAAGGAATTGACCGAGACCGAGGTCGGCGTAGCGACACCGATCGCATAGGAGAGCTGAATCTCCACATTGTCCGCGAGGCCCGCTGCAACCAGGTTCTTTGCGACATAGCGCGCCGCATAGGATGCGGAGCGGTCCACCTTGGACGGATCCTTGCCGGAGAACGCGCCGCCGCCGTGGCGCGCATAGCCGCCGTAGGTGTCGACAATAATCTTTCTGCCGGTCAGGCCCGCATCGCCGTTCGGACCGCCGATTACAAAGCGGCCGGTCGGGTTGATATAAAAGCGCGTGTGCTCGTCCACGAGTTCCTGCGGGAGCACCGCATCGAAAACATACTTCTTCACATCTGCGTGAATCTTCTCCTGACTCACCTCCGGATCGTGCTGGGTCGAGAGGACCACCGCGTCGAGACGCGCCGGCTTGCCGTTCTCATCGTACTCGACCGTAACCTGGCTCTTGCCGTCCGGGCGAAGATACGGGAGCGTCTTGTCCTTTCTGAGCTCGGTCAGCTTGCGGCAGAGCTTGTGTGCAAGGCTGATCGGATAGGGCATGAGCTCCGGCGTCTCACGGCAGGCATAGCCGAACATGAGTCCCTGGTCGCCCGCGCCTTGGTTGAGCTCCTCGTCCTTCTGTCCCTCTCTCGCCTCGAGTGCATGGTTCACACCCTGCGCAATGTCGGGCGACTGCTCATGCAGTGCGGTCAGCACCGCGCAGGTGTCGCAATCAAAGCCGTACTTGCCTCTCGTGTAACCGATTTCGCGCACGGTGTCGCGCACCAGCTGCTGGTAATCGATGCGCGCCGTCGTGGGAAATCTCACCCATCAAGACAACCAGACCGGTCGTGGTGGACGTTTCGCACGCAACGCGGCTCTCCGGATCCTCAGCAAGCAGCGCATCCAGAACCGCGTCTGAAATCTGGTCGCAGATTTTATCCGGATGTCCCTCTGTGACAGACTCCGAAGTGAATAATCTTCTCTCCATTTTTCTTTTCTCTCCTCTAAAAGCGATTGCTTTTCTTTCAGCCGGCGACCATCATGAACTTTCGGAGGTCGCGCTCGTTGTTCGCCAGCTCAATGACGGCACCGAGGGCGCGAAGCTTCTCTTCAAAGTGTTCGTAGCCGCGCTGAATAAAGTGTATGTCGGAAATCGTTGTGATTCCCTCTGCGGCAAGGCCGGCGAGCACCAGCGCAGCGCCCGCACGCAAATCGCAGGCGTGAATCTCGGCGCCGGTAAACTTCTCGACGCCGGTGATAATCGCTGTGTTTCCCTCCACCTTGCTACAGGCTCCCATTGCGCTCAATTCGCGCAGATAGCGATACCGGCTCTCAAAAATAGACTCGGTCAAGACGCTGACCCCGCGCGCCAAGGCCATGGCCGTGCCGACCTGCGGTTGCATGTCGGTCGGAAAGCCCGGGTAAGGCAGCGTCTTTACATTGACCGGACGAAGGCGCGAGGTTCCGACCACGCGAATCGCATCGTCAAACTCGAGCACCTCGCAGCCCATCTCGATGAGTTTTGCGCTGATTGCCTCCATGTGTTTCGGAATCAGGTTTTTGACCATGATATCCCCGCGGGTAATCGCTGCCGCGAACATAAAGGTTCCCGCCTCAATCTGATCGGGAATAATGGAATAGGTCGCCGCATGAAAACGCGGGACGCCGACAATGCGAATCACGTCCGTACCTGCGCCCTTGATATTGGCTCCCATGCTGTTCAGGAAGTTCGCGACATCGACGATGTGCGGTTCCTTCGCCGCATTCTCCAGTATGGTTCTCCCCTCCGAGAGTGCCGCCGCCATCATGACATTGATCGTAGCGCCGACCGACACCACATCAAAAAAAGATGTGCTCTCCGCGGAGTTTTTCTGCTCTCAACGCGTATTCTGCCGTTGACAATCTCGACCTCGGCGCCGAGCGCGCGAAAGCCCTTTTAAGTGCTGGTCTATGGGTCTCTGCCCGATTTCGCAACCGCCCGGCATGGGCACATCCGCCCGTCCGTACTTTCCGAGCAACGCACCGATTAAATAGTAGGAAGCCCGAATACGCGTCATGTTCTCGGACTCCACCGAGAGCTCACGTATCCCTTTTTCCGTTGATTCGCACCGTGTGGTATCGAGGCGCGTCACATCCGCGCCGATTTCCCGAATCGCATCCAGCATCATATTAATGTCCTGAACGTCCGGTAAGTTTTCAATTAACACATCCTCATCGGCCATGACGGATGCTGCGAGTATGCCAAGCGCCGCGTTCTTTGCGCCGCTGATCGAGACCTCACCGACCAACGGATTGCCGCCTTTCATGATATATTGTGCCATCTCACTCCTTTTGGCGTTCCTTCGCCGGAACATGGTCAGTGCTACTATATCACAGCTTTCTTTATTCGTAAATCAGCGTGAAGAAGTGAGCGCAGCAAAGTCACTTCGCCCGTTTTCAAACATACGAGTCGCCTCTTCCGTCGTGAGCTTAAAGTAAGTACCGTCATCGATGCGATACAGCGAAACGGTCGAACGGTCGTAGCCGTAGAGAATGAGCGGGGTGCCGCCGTCCGAATAGGCGAGCAGCGGTGCGCCGCCCGAGACAAAGTAGAGTACCGCAGGCAAATTTGTTCCGTAGAGATCGAGCGCCGTCCCGTCCTGTCTTGCCGCGAGCAGCGCATCCTTACTCTGATCCGGATTTTTGATGTTTCGCGCACTCGCCGTGCCGGCCCGGCAGTAGAGCATGCGCCCGCCGCTCCGCACATAGCCGCGGTTTTCGTAGGCGATGTTGATGGCCTGCCCCGCACTCTGATAACGCCCCAGATACCTGCCCTGTCCGTAGGCCTCATAGCGCGCACTGTCATCGCTCTGTTTGTCGACCTGCATTCTCGGTGCGCTGTCAAAGCTCACCGCGTCCGATGCCGCCGCTCTTGCGCGCTTTGCCTGAAACCCGCGCGGTGTCGCCGTATAGTAGACCTTTTCCTTCTCGGCGTTGTTCTCGCTCAGCACACGCGGTGCCGTCTCTTCCATGGAGTTTGAGACTATGGTATCGCTCCCGCTCACGCGGAAGCTGTGTTCTCCCGTCTTCGTGATTTTTTCCAAATGAATACGCGTTCCCGTCACCTGCACATCCGAGAGCAGTACGCCGCTCTCCATGTAGCGCGTGGGATCCAGGTTCTTCGCATTGCTGTCCGTGATCTCAATGGCAGTGAGCGGCAGTTCCCGCACAACCCCGTTTAACTCCCAGCTGTTTCCCTCCTCGGCGATGCCGACCGCGAGGTCATGCCCCAGGTAGCCGAGCGGACGCAGTAACTGCCCCGTGCCCGCGACAATCGGGGTGCGCTTTCGGCTTTCCACCTGCATCTGGTTGATGGCGGAGGCCCCGAAACCGTTCGCCGTATCCTGCCAGGCAAGTTCTTCCTGCGAAGCGCTGACCTGTAAGTTACTCTGCGCCGCATCGGCACAGAGCACAATGTACTCTTTGCTCTGCAAATCGAGGCCGTAGACCGCATTGCCGAGTTTAAAATAAAAACATGGAGCCGCCGCTCTCCGCGGAAAAGTACTTCCATATCCGCCTGTAATTCTTCGAAGCTCTCGGTGGTCGGAATAAAGGCCTGCTCGGTGACCGCACTCTTCGCGCTGTCATAGCGCATCAGTGAGATACCGACCTCGCCCTCGTGTTCGCCGCGGTTCATATAGCCCGCAAGGAGGAAATCGATGTCGCCCTTGTCCGAGAGGGAGAGGATTTTCAGACGGTGCTTTCGGTAGCCCGCGCGCACACCGCTGTCCACACCGCTCCGAAACGAAAAAATTCGCGTGTAGAGACTGCGGGCGCCGTCGAGCAGCCAGAGGTCGCCGTTGGAAATAACGGCCTTCCAGCGCTTGCCCTTGCTGTCCGTTGCCTGCACGTTTCCGTCCTCGTTGATGCCGAGGTACATCTTGGCACCCGAAAAACTCGACTGATCGCCGAGGAAAATCTCGTGCATGGTGCGGGTGTAATCCATGAGGTAAATACGCTCCGGTCCCTTTCGCATCACGAAATTTTCGCTGATTTCAAACTGCATCTGCGTGCCGTCCTCGCTGTCTCTCGACGCGAGAAAACTGCGGGACACAATGGCCAAATTGCCGTTGTATTCGAGGAGGCGCAGATCTGCCTCTCCCGTCACGGTGAGTTTTAACCCGCCGTAGGTCAGTTGGTTAAAGCTCGACTTTAAGTCCACACGGCCGAGTGTTGTATTGTCTCCGCCATCACCGCTCTCCAAGAAAACCGCATTTTCCTTCGCGCGGTCATAGTCGAAGTTGCGGTTGCTGAAATCCTCCGCGAGCGAGACAAAGTCCGCCGCGCGGCCCGCTTCATCCGCCAGAATGCGCGCGTAGTAGTGGAGTTCTCCGACCTCCGCGGTCTTAACGGTCAAATCCAGTCGGTACTGGGTCCCCGGCTGCACCAGATTCTGGATGGGCAGCACTACTTTGACGTTCTTATCCTGTGTCTCCCAGTCCGTAATCTCCGTGCGCTCCACGAGATCCTTCAAATCCGCGGACCGGATTTCGTAGCGTATGCCCCGTCATCGTCACATCTCCGCTCTCAACGGAAAGCGGCAATTTTCTGTCCTCCGGCAAGACCACAAGGCTGTCGAATGCGATGTCCGCATCCGTCGCGTTCTTATAGGCATGGAGTACATCCATGCGGCGCGACAGGGTCTCCGGCCAAATCACGGGGAGTACGGGCTCCGCGAGATAGGTCCGCTCGCCGCTCTGCTGTCTCCGCTGCTCGCGAATCGAGAGCGCAAACCAGAGAATCAGAGCGACCGCAAACAGAAGCACAAACAACAATACACGAAAACGCAGTCTACGCTTGGGACCGCGGTCCATTTTGATCGGCATAAGTTCCTTCTTCTTTCCGGCTCTATGATTGTAAAACGACTGTTCACATGTTATCCTGTTAACAAACAAACGGCAGAGGAGGCGGCTTTTGTATGAATGATGACAGACAAGATCGCAGAATCAGGAAAACTCGCTCGGCACTTCGCCGCTGTCTGAGTGCTCTTCTTTTGAAAAAGCCGGTCAAAGATATCAGCGTTCGCGAACTCACCGAACTTGCCGATATCAACCGGGGTACTTTCTACCTGCATTACCACGATGTCTTTGATCTCTTGCAAAATCTGGAAGAGGAGATGTTCCTGAAATACACAGCGTTGCTCGACCGCCACGATGCAGAGGAAGTCAAGGAAAGTCCGCGGAAACTCTTGGTCGATCTGCTCTGTTTCATTCAGGAGAACGCGGACTTAATCCGCATTCTGATCGGTTCAAACGGCGATCCGAACTTTCTCCAGCGACTCCGTTCCGTCTTCCAGGAAAAGATTTTGGTGCCCTGGTGGCAGTCCATTGCCGGCAAATCCGAACAGGAATACGAGTACTTCTATTCCTATATCACGGAGGGCACAATCGGTTTAATTCACCGTTGGGTGGAAAACGGCACGGACCTCTCTCCCGAGGAAATGGCAACGCTCGCGGAGCGCTTCATCGTCTTCGGTTCCTCCACCCTGCTTCCGCCCGGTTGGACCCTCAATGACCGGGACTGAATCAAATAACAGAAAAGAGCGTCGGCACATTGCCGACGCTCTTTTTGTCTCCGTCAAATATCACCCGGCTTCTCAATCTGGACAATTGCGGACTTCTGCATCGGGATTCGGCAATTCTTGTTGTTGCCAAACTCAACGATTACCGTGTCTTCCGTCATGTCGATGATGACTCCGTAGAAGCCGGAAGTCGTGAGCACCGAGTCACCGACCGCAATGCTCGAAAGCAGCGCCTCCTGCTCCTTCTTCTGCTTCTGCTGCGGACGGTATGCCATGAAATAAATCAGCGCACCGAAAAAGATAATGTAAACGCCCCAGAACAGAATGTTGTTTGTTCCGCCTGTCAGTAAGACTCCGCTCATGCTTTTGCCTCCATGCCCTCTATTTTTCTTTCCTTATATGCCCGGAACTCACCTCGATCGATGGCGTCACGGATTTCTTGCATCATTGTATTATAAAAGTACAGATTGTGCAAGACGCAAAGCCGCATCCCGAGCATCTCTCCCGCCTTCAAAAGGTGGCGAATATAGGCGCGGGAATAGGAGCGGCAGGCCGGGCAGCCGCAGCCTTCTTCGATGGGCCGCGCGTCCAGCTCATACTTCTTGTTGAAGAGATTAATCTTGCCGCTGTTCGTGTATACATGTCCGTGGCGGCCGTTTCGCGAGGGGTACACGCAGTCAAAGAAGTCCACGCCTCGCTCGACCGCTTCCAGAATGTTCTGCGGTGTGCCGACTCCCATTAAATAAGTCGGCTTTTCGCGCGGCAACTCCGGAACCACGGCATCGAGAATGCGGTACATTTCCTCCGCGCTCTCGCCGACCGCAAGTCCGCCGACCGCGTAGCCGTCGAGATCCAGCTCCCGGATTTCCCGCGCGTGGCGTATGCGCACATCCTCGAGTATACCGCCCTGATTGATTCCGAAGAGCAGCTGCTCCGGATTCACGCGGTCCGGCAAAGCATTGAGTCGCGCCATCTCCGTTTGGCAGCGCTTTAACCAACGCGTGGTTCTGTCCACACTCTGTTCGATATAGCTTCGCTCCGCAAGACTCGGCGGGCACTCGTCGAAGGCCATCGCAATCGTGGATCCCAGATTCGACTGGATTTGCATGCTCTCTTCGGGCCCCATGAAAATCTTTCTGCCGTCAATGTGGGAGCGGAAGGTGACGCCCTCCTCTTTGATCTTTCGCATGCCCGACAGTGAAAACACCTGGAAACCGCCGGAATCCGTGAGTATGGGCCTGTCCCAGTGCATGAAACGGTGCAGACCGCCGAACTCGTGAATCAGTCGGTCTCCGGTGAACTTCCCGTCGCCCGGGCGCACATGGAGGTGATAGGTATTCGAGAGCTGCACCTGCGTGCCGATTTCTTTTAAGTCTTCGGTCGATACCGCCCCCTTGATGGCGGCCACCGTGCCCACATTCATAAAGACCGGCGTCTCAATGCTGCCGTGCACCGTCTCCATATGTGCGCGCTTTGCTCTTCCCTCGCTTGCCAGAATTTTGTATTTCACTCTTTTTCCTCTCTGCCAAGAAGAGGAGGAGCTCTGCTCCCCCTCTTCTATTCGCGTATCACCGAGAGCTCTGCTCTCGAAATGTCTTACTTTTTCTTTTTCTTTGCAGCCTTTTCAGCTTTCTCCGCAGCCTTCTGCGCCGCCTCTTCCTCGGCCTTCTTCTTCTCGTACTTGCTCTCCATGAGATCCCAGAGCGGGCTTGCGATTGCAATCGAAGAATAGGTACCGAAGATGGTTCCCACCATGAGCGGCAGGGTGAAGTCGCGAATCGAGGACACACCGAGCAGGAAGAGAATAAAGATGGTCACAAAAGTCGTGAGCGAAGTCAGAATGGAGCGCGAGAAAGGTCTCCGTGATACTCTTGTTCGCAATCTCTCTTCTGTCCATGCGCGGGTAGAGCTTCTGATTCTCACGAATGCGGTCAAAGATGACAATCGTGTCGTTAATCGAGTAACCGACCAGCGTCAGCATGCAGGCCACGAACGAGGAGCCGATGCTCCAGCGGAACACCACGTAGAATGCAAAGAGCACCAACACATCGTGGCAGAGGCACATGATGGCCGAAGCCGCAAAGCGGAAATTCGAGAAACGGAAGCGAATGTAGATCAGCATGAGGAGCAGTGCAATCGCAACCGCGAGCACCGCATCTCGGCGCATCTCACCGGAGATTGTGCCGGAGATGCTCTCCGCCGTAATCTTCTCTTGATCGATACCGAACTTCTCGGCCAGAGCCTGATCCAGCGCCTGGCGCTCGTCCACACTGAGCGCGCGGGTCTTGATGATTACCTCATCGGTGCCCTGGACCTTTGCCGCCTGAATGTCGTTGTCACCGGTAATACCGGCAACCACCGGCTTCACTTCCGTGTCGATGCGCTCAAGCGACATATCCTCGTTGAAGGTCACGTTGGTCGAGGTGCCGCCCTTAAAGTCGAGGCCGAAGTTCAGCGCGCTGCCGTTCTTCGCCTGGTAGACAGCCATGCCGATGAACCCGGTCGCAATGATGGCGAGGGCAAAGCCGAAGAAGAACTTGCGCTTGCCGATAAAATCAAAGGTCTTTCTCTCTTGAATTTTTCCGAAGAGTCCCTTCTTGTCGAGACCGAGCTCGAGGAAGGAAGTAACCCAGCCTCTCGTAATCAGGAGCGCCGTGAACATGGAGACCACAACACCGAGGCCAAGCGTCGTCGCAAAGCCCTTAATGGTGCCCGTGCCCATGATGTAGAGTACGGCCGCCGCAATCAGCGTGGTAATGTTACCGTCGATAATTGCGGAGAGTGCCTTGTGGAAACCGGACTTAACCGCCTCGCGCACACTCCTGCCGAGGCCGATTTCCTCGCGGATACGGGTGAAAATAATGACGTTCGCATCGACCGCCATACCGACCGAGAGGATGATACCCGCGATACCCGGAAGGGTCATCGTGATATCGAAACGCGCTGATTAAGCAGACCGTGAGGCTGATATAGAGCGCCAGTGCGAGCGCCGCCGCAAGACCCGGCAGCCAGAAGATGCCGACCATGATTGCGACAATCGCAAGGAAGCCGACCGCACCCGCCTTTAAGCTGGTGTGAATTGCCTGCTGACCGAGCTGAGCGCCGACCACGTTCGAACGGAGCTCTTCGAGCTCAAGGCGCAGCGAACCGATGCGGATCGTGGACGCAAGCTGATCTGCCTCCTCGAAAGTTCTGCATGCCGTCGATCTGGCAGGTTCCGCCCGTAATCGCATCGCGGACCACCGGGTTCGAATACGTTCTGCCGTCGTAGATAATCGCAATGTGCTGGCCGACCAGCTTGCTCGTCGCGTCGGCAAAGGCCTTCGCCCCTTCCTCGGTGAAGACGAGCTCCACGAGATACTGGTTCTGTCCCGTGGTCTTGTCCTGCATCTGTGCCGGCTTTGCGCTCTTCACCTGATCGCCGGTCAGAATGACCGCGCCGGTCGGATCCACAAAGGTCAGCGAACCCGGACGACCGAGATCTTCGAGAATCTGGTTTGCATCCGAGACGCCCGGAATGTCGATGTTAATGCGATTCCGGCCCTCCTGATAGACCTGCGCCTCGGTGGAGTAATTCTCCACGCGCTGCTGGAGCTTGAAGATGGTATCCTTCATGTCCTGCGCGCTCGGATTCTCCTCCTTCGCCTGGTAGGTGATGCTGACACCGCCCGCGAGATCCAGACCGAGCTTAATCTTATTGCCGCGCATACTGTCGTACGCGAGATATAAGAAGCCCGCCAGAAGCGCAAGAAGCACCAGAAGGCGCAGCGCGCCCTTTCCCTTTTCGCTCTTCATACTTGCTACCTCCCCTTGATGGTCAGATTGCCGCCTGCTCCTCCGCCGCTGCCGCCGCATCCAACATCTCGGCCGCTTTGATCATGATCGCACACTCAATCCGCTTTTTTTGCATCGCGCAGCCAATCTCATAGGCATCCGTCAGGTTGTGATGGAAGTTGTGAGAATTTGCCGCACAGCCGCCGCTGCAGTAGAAACGAACCTCGCAGTCCTTACACTGCGGCTTGGCATAGACATTACATAATTTGAACTCATCGCAGATGTCGCTGCGCTGAATACCGCTGTCAACATTGCCGAGCAGGAATTCCTCCTTGCCGACAAACTGATGGCAGGGATAGAAATCGCCCCAGGGCGTCACCGCGAGATACTCGGTGCCCGAACCGCAGCCCGAGAGACGCTTTGCGACACAGGGTCCCTGCTTCAAATCAATCTGGAAGTGGAAAAAGACAAAGCCTCTTCCCTCCCGGCGACGCTTCACATACTCCGCGGCGAGCTTGTCGTACTGCTCGAGGATAATCGGCAGATCTTCCTCACGTATCGCATAGGGCTCCGCGGGGTCCGCGACCACCGGCTCCATACTCATCTTCTCAAAGCCGAGATCCGCAAAGTGCAACACATCCTCCGAAAACTCCAGGTTGTTGTGCGTGAAGGTGCCGCGGATGTAGTAGTCCTTGTGCAGCTTTTCCCGCTCCGCCGCAAAGCGCTGGAACTTCGGGACAATGATATCGTAGCTGCCCTGCCCGCCGCGCGTGGGACGCATGCGGTCGTTCACTTCTTTGCGGCCGTCCAGCGAGAGGACCACATTCGACATCTCTTTGTTGCAGAACGCCGTGATCTCATCGTTCAAGAGCACGCCGTTCGTGGTGAGCGTGAAGCGGAACTGCTTGTCGTGCTCCTTCTCGAGCGAACGCCCGTACTCGACGAGCTGCTTTACAACCTTCCAGTTCATGGTCGGCTCGCCGCCGAAGAAATCGACCTCGAGATTTCTGCGAGAACCCGAGTTCGCAACCAGGAAATCCAGTGCCTTCTTGCCGACTTCAAAACTCATCAGCGCTCTTCTGCCGTGGTACTCGCCCTCTTCCGCGAAGCAGTAGCGACATGCAAGGTTGCAGTCGTGTGCAATGTGAAGACAGAGCGCCTTGACAACCGTCTTGCGCGCCTTAAAGTCGCGCACAAAGCTCTGATAGCCGTCCGTGGTGAAGAGCTCCTCGGCGTCAATGAGAGCCTGCATGGTCTCAATGACTTCCTCGATTTCCTCCGCCGGATAATCCGCCTTCAGTTCCGCGCGGACCGCCTCCTTGGCTGCCTCGGAGAGCGGCGTCGCCTTCTCCAGTTCTCCGACCACCGGCTCCGCAGCCTGCACCGCCCGGTAGAACGCCGGATCCGCGACATGCACGGAGCCCGAGTTGACGTCCATCACAATGGCAATGCCGTTGTTGATAAATTGGTGAATCAAGCCTTTACCTGCTTTCTATATACAAACTTCTTTATAAAACACATGCGAACGCCGTCCGAAACGGGCTGCAAAAATACCTTGCAAGATAAGAACCCCTACAATCCTCTCAGACTGTAGGGGTCTCCCGTCGTCTCCGGGACCTTATCTGTTCTCGTTCTCGCAGCTCTGATTTCCAACGGTGCAGGAAGTCTTGCACGCGGACTGGCAGGAAGTCTGGCACTCGCCACAACCACCATGCGCCATGCTTGCCTTCAGAGGCTTCTCATTCAGCGTCATAACATGCTTCATCTCATTGTCCTCCTCTCCGTGATACTCTGAAAAATTATAACATACCGTATATTACTTGACAACGGCTTTCTCCGCCGCGAGGGTCAGCTTGACCTCGGCAATTCTGGTCTGTTCCATGCGCGTCACCGTAAAAGCGTATGCCGTCCCGCACCACGCTCTCGCCCTCCTTCGGGAAATGTTCGAGCTGCTCCAGCACATAACCGCCGATCGACTCATAGTCCTCCGAGGAAAGCTTTAACTGCAGCGCCTCATTCAAATCGTCAATCTTTGACGTTGCCCTCAACGAGATAGGTGTTCGGGGCAAGGCGCCGTATGCTCTTCTCCTCATCGCGGTCGTATTCGTCGCGGATCTCTCCCACGATTTCCTCGAGAATATCTTCCATGGTCACCATGCCCGCGGTCACACCGTACTCATCGAGCACAATCGCGAGGTTCGTATAATTTTTCCGCATCTCGACCATGAGCTCCGAAGTCTTCTTCTGCTCATAGGTAAAGAGCGGTTTCCGCATCAACTCCGCAATGCGGAAATTTTTCTCCGGCGCGCGGAACAGAAGATCTTTGACATTCAAAATGCCGACTATGGTGTCCGCCGAATCCTTATAGACCGGGATCCGCGTGTACTGCTCTTCGCGCACCACCTCCATCAATTCTTCTTTCGTCGCGTCAATGTCGATGCAGGTCATATCGATGCGCGGAATCATGATATCGCGCGCGCTCCGATCGCCGAAATCAAAGACATTGTCGATGATTTTTCCGCTCGTCGTTCTCGAGCACGCCGTCCTCATGCCCCACCTGGACTATGGTTCTTAACTCCTCCGCGGTCATGAGCTCTCTCTCGTTCGGGCGATCCGCGCCGAAGAGTTTCATCACAAGACGCGCCAGATTGTTGACCACAAAGACGAGGGGCGTAAAGAGCCACATCAGACTGCGCACCGGCCCCGCCGCGCAGAGGGCAATGCGCTCCGCGTTTCGGCTTGCCATGGTTTTCGGCGCAACCTCGCCGAATACCAGAACCGCAAGCGTCAAAACACCGGTCGCCACACCGACCATCTTGCTGCCGAAAGAGCGAGAGCGTCACTGTCGTCGCGAGCGAGGAGGCGTAGAGATTCACCACGTTGTTGCCGATTAAATATGACCGAGAGCATTTTCTCAGGCTTCTGCAAAATCGCAAAGCAGGGTGACAGCCCTCTTATCGCCCTGGCCCCGCAAGCGTGCGGACGCGTATGCGGTTCACGGTCGTGAGGGCCGTCTCCGCCGAAGAAAACAGGGCGGAGGTTCCGAGCAAAACAACGAGCAGACATAGTTGTATCAGATCCTGACGACTCACGCTTGTCTCCTTTCGGAAATCAGACGTTTCAGTCCCCGGATAAGCTCAAGCGCCGCCGTAAGCCCCATGCCGAGCGCAATGAAACAATCGCCGAGGTTAAATACCAAATGTTCCGTTTTTTGATTGGTGAGGGAAAGGTAATCCACCACAAAGCCGCGGAAAAAGCGGTCAAAGAAGATTGCTCGCGCCGCCCGCAAGCACCAAGGCGAGCGCTGTCTTTTCAAACTTGCGGCCGCGCTTCGGGAGCAGGGCGGAAAAACGAAACAGCACCAGACTCTCAATGAGCAGCGGGCCGCCCAGTCACGATTTCCCGGCGCTTTTCGAGAAATCCGAGCGGCAAACCTTCGTTGTGAAAGCGCTTTAAGAGGAGCAGTGGCTTTCCGGGCGGCAGTTCCCGCGGAAACGCCTTCTCAGGCAGTGCTTCGACCGCACTCTTCCCGATTAAATCGAGTGCGGTGAGTAGCGCAATCAGGCGATAATACCACATTACGCCGCCCCCATGGGTTTGCCCATCAAAGTCGAAATGATATACCAAATCAACACAATCACACCGAGCACAATGCGGTAGTAACCGAAGACCTTGAAGTCGTTTTTCTTAACCCAACTCATCAGGAAGCGTATCGAGTACAGCGAGACCAGGAAGGCCACCGCCATGCCGAGCACGAGGTAGAGAATCTCGGCATTGCCGAAGGGGAAGCCGAATTTTACGAATTTTACAAACTTCAGGAGGCTGGCGCCGAACATAACCGGGATGCCGACAAAGAAGGAAAATTCCGCCGCCACCGCGCGGGAACAGCCGAGAAGCACTGCGCCGAGTATCGTGACGCCCGAGCGCGAAGTGCCGGGAATCAGCGCAAGCACCTGAAACATGCCGATGTAGAGCGCGGTCTGGTAGTTGAGCTGCCACATCTTGGTAATCTGCGGCTTGCTCGTCTGATTCCGGTTCTCAATCAGAATGAAAAGGACGCCGTAAACGACCAGCATAATCGAAACCACGAGGCCGTTGTAGAGGTGCGCGTCCATCCAGTCGTCGAGCAGCTTGCCAAGGATGGCCGCAGGTATGCAGGCAACAATAATCTTACTCCAGAGCGTCAGCGCCACCCACCTCTGATCGCCTCGTTTCGAGCGACTCAAGGGATTCAGGCGTTCAAAGTAAAGCATAACCACGGCGAGTATCGCGCCGAGCTGAATCATCACGCGAAACATCTCCATGAATTCCGGTGAGACATCCAGATGAATCAACTGGTCGATCAGAATCAGATGGCCGGTCGAACTGATCGGCAACCACTCGGTAAAGCCTTCGACCATACCGAGCACGATCACTTTAAGGATTTCAATGATGCGCATACGTAATCTCCGTCTTCTTTCTCTTTCGTTTGCATTTGCCTTCAGATGTTTTCAATCTGCCAGTCAATCGGCGTTTCCCCGACCGAACGCAGAAAGTCATTGGCCTTTTGAAAGTGGCCGCAGCCGAAGAATCCCCGGTTTGCCGAGAGCGGCGAGGGATGCGGTGAAGTCAGTACAAGGTGGCGCTCCCGGTCTATCATCGAAAGTTTCTCCTGTGCGGGACGCCCCCAGAGCAGAAAGACCAGGCGCTGATCCGAGCTGTTTGCAGCCCTTAGAATCGCATCCGTAAACTGCTCCCAGCCCTTGCCTCGGTGCGAGAATGCCGCGTGCGCCCGCACGGTGAGCACCGTGTTTAAGAGCAGTACTCCCTGCTCCGCCCACTTTTTCAAGTAGCCGTTGTTCGGGATATAGCAACCGAGCTCTTCCTGTAACTCGCGGTAGATGTTCTTCAGCGACGGCGGTATGACACGCTGCTCGGGCAATACCGAAAACGCGAGCCCGTGCGCCTGGTTCGGTTCATGATAAGGGTCCTGCCCCAGTATCACCACGCGGACTTTTTCGAGCGGTGTCAGTTCCAGCGCCTCAAAAATTCTGTTTGCCGGCGGGTAGATTTGCTGCGTCCGGTACTCTTCTTCCACAAACTGATAGAGCTCCGCGTAATAGGGCTTTTTAAACTCCACCTGCAGAGCCGGAAGCCAGTCATTCTGAATTGCGGCCACCTGTTTTGCCATCCTCTCTTCCAGGATATATCCTGTTTTTTGATCGAAATCAGTCCTAATATCATAGCATGATTTTCGCGCAAGCCATACACTGCTAAACCCTTGTATTTTCAAGGTTTTTCAATCGGACAAGTCACGAAAATCTCTTGCAATGGCTCTGCATTGGTAATAAATCAATAACGCGTTCGTAAGAAGCCCCGAAGCGCGTTATCTTCGCGCAGAGCTATCGGTAGTAGTATAGCATCCGTTGCTGCATTTTACAAAGAGCGGGCTTCCGCCCGCTCTTGTTTACTCTTATACCGGCACTCACCCTTCCGTGTCACTCCCGTTTCTGATTTGCTATGAACTCTCTCATAAGCCTCTGGATAGCCTCGACTTGGCTTAGCCCGGCGCCCATCTGCGTCCACATAGCTCATCCGGTTTCGTCTTCTTCATACTGCTCCTCTCTGAGTGCTATTTTCGATAGCCCACTTGTGTTTTTCGGAGTGCGCGCCTCTCCCCCACCTTCCGGAGTGTCCGCCGGTGCGCCCACCAGTGCATCAAAAAAGCACAGCCGCTATGACTGTGCTTTTGTTGCTGTTATTCAGTTGGTGCCGCTGTGTCCCGGTGCTCAGGTATCGAATACGGGCTCAGATATTGGTTGGTTATCTCAACAAGTCTGGCATGGATAGCTTGAATCTCCGGAGGCGCATCCGGGCGAATCCCCCTCCTTTAGCGGCGTAGGGCTTGACCTTATCAAACATTCGCTTCTCTTCTTCGGTGAACTTGATTCTCATTCAAACCTCCTTTCCCGCTTTATGCGTCTTTGCATCGCTGCTGATTCCAGCGCATTCTTCATCTCAAATTCTGCTTCTACTTCGTCGAAGCGACTTATTAGAAACATCCCGCCTGCATATTCGCTAATCTTTGCGGCTTGTTCGGCATCATTAACACCCAAACGCTCCATCCTCTTTCGACTCTTTTCTGCAAGCCTGGCAATATAAGCGCTCTCGTTTTCACGCGTTATTGTCCAGCCTTCTCGAACAGCGTCATACGCCTGATGTCGGTGCCACATTTCATGAATAATCACACCCAACCGCTCTTCTGGCGAAACATTGTCCCGATCCCAGATGTACTTCACGGTATTATCCGCGGCGTCATACGCGCCTGCCGCATCATATAATTCGTCTATTGCCACTATAATCAGCGTCGGCATCTCTGTCAAGGGAACGCCAAACATTTGCATAGCTTTTCCCGTTTCTTGATAAAAAATATGGAGCCCCTTGGGCTTAATACCCACACGCTCTGACACATAGACTGGGGAGGCATAGGTCACGATTCTATCTGTCACAACCCACTTTTCCCAATTCGGATCTTTCATACTCCTCTGTGGATACGCTCCCCCCTTCTTCCCGATCCAGCCTCCTGTATTTCTGTGCTCCAGCCTCAAAGCTTTTCTGCCAAGACTCACGCGTCGTCTTCTCCATCCGGTAGGTCAAAAAGCAGCGGCAGTTGATATCCTCTCCCGCTACATTCGTCTGCCCGGGAGCGGGACCGCGCGCGCCGGGAAACAAAAAAGCATAAAATAAGAGCCCCTGCGCAGCTTTTTTGCCGCACAGAGGCTCTGTCCCCGCACTCAGCGTACTTCTCGGTGCAGGGTATAACGCCGGAGTCTCGGGCAATACTTCATTGCCTCCATGCGCTCCGGGTGGAGTTTCTTGTTCTTCGTGGTGGTATAGTTCCGATCGCCGCACTCCGTGCAGGCGAGCGTGACGCGCGTTCTCCCTGAATTTGCCATGGCTTTTCTCCTCTCAAGAAACCGCTCCGGCAAGGGCCGAAGCGGTCATCAGGCTACAGTTGAGGCGAAAACTCTTGCGACTTTGAGGCTTTCGTATTTGCATCCTGTTTGCATATTCATAGTAGCAAAGCCATGTTTTGCTGTCAATCCATCTTTTTTTTTTTCTTCGAGCACTTGGAAGATGAAGAACTTGAGGTAGTAGGTCTCTCCCGCTGCCCAGAGGATCGGGTGATCCGGCGCCTGGGTGGAAAAATACACTTGGCGAAGTCGCTTTCTCGCGCCGCGAGCCGCCTCCTGATCGGTCTTTGCAAAGAGCGCCTGATCCATAAAGTGCGAGCAGGAACAGGTCGCCAGGAAGCCGCCGTCCCGAACCAGCTTCATGCCGCGGAGATTAATGTCTCGGTAGCCCTTGACCGCGCGCTTTATGGTCTCCCGCGATTTGGTAAAAGCAGGCGGATCCAGTATGACCAGATCAAAGCGCTCGCCCTCTGCCTCCAGCTTCGGCAATAGATCAAAGACATCCGCGGTCTCAAAGCGCACCCGCTCGGAGAGTCCGTTTAAAGCGGCATTCTCGGTGGCCTGCGAAACACCGAGCGCAGAGGCATCGACCCCCAACACTTCCCGCGCGCCCGCAAGGCCCGCATTCAGGGCAAAGGAGCCCGTGTGCGTGAAGCAGTCCAGCACCCTTGCGCCCTGCGAAAAGCCCTGCACCGCGCGGCGGTTTAACTTCTGATCGAGGAAAAAGCCGGTCTTCTGCCCCTCGGCCACATCCACCCAATAGTGGACGCCGTTCTCGCAAATCTGAACTTTGGTGTCAAAGGGCTCGGAGAGGAAACCCTTGACTCTGTCCATGCCCTCCTTGAGTCTCTCCTTCGCATCGCTCCGCTCGTAGACACCGCGGATCGGAAGGCCCCTCCTGCAGAGAGGACTTCGAGAAGTATCTTTAGGACTCTCTCCTTCATTCGGTCCATGCCGAGCGCAAGGCTCTCGAGCACCAAGACATCGTTAAATTTGTCCACGGTGAGGCCGGGCAAAAAATCCGCCTCGCCGAAAATCAGACGGCAGGCTCCGGTATCGATGACCTGCTTTCGAAGCCGCACCGCAGCCTCAATCCGTGCGCGAAGAAAGGCATCGTCGATTTCCTGCGCCGCGTTTCTGGTCATCATGCGCACGCGCAGCTTGGAATGCAGGTTCATGAAAGCCGTTGCCGAGGGGATAGCCGTCGTGATCCAGTACGGTCACAAGGTCTGCCGTTCGTAAAATTGCCCTCGACCCGCGCCACTTCGTTGTCGTAGATCCAGGCACCGCCGCTCTTAAAAGCGCGTCCGCTGCCCGGCTTTAAACTCACTTTGCAGGGATACATCCTTTTCCCCTCCTCAGTTCTTTGCATACCGGGCTCCCAGCGCACCGAGACACCCATGCCGAAGGCATTCGGACCCGTGTGGCAGGAGACACTGTAGGAAAGCGGATCGTAGAAGACCGTCTCCGTCGGAAAGGCCTCCTGTCCCAGCTTCTTCCACTCCTCGATATCGGCCTCGTCCGGGAAGCTGCCCGCCTGGCCGACCCATATCTTTCTGCCGGCGTCCAAGAAGCCCTGCGCCGCCTTCAAAATCTCCTCGACCTCGCGCTTCTTGCAGTGCTTGCTGCCGCGCACCGTCGCAAAGGGCTCCACCTTCTCACCCTTGATGACAAGGAGAGGGCTTGATGTTCAGAATGCTGCCCACCGTCGCCGCAGCGCCGGAAATCCGGCCGCCGCGCTTCAAATATTTCAGATCTTCCACGCCCACGTAGACAATGGAGAGAAGGGCGATTTTTTCAATTTCCTCGCGCATCTCCCGCGCCGAGAGCCCCGCCTCGCGCATTGCAAGCGCATCCAGCACAATATGGCGCATCGTAATCGAGATGCGGTGCGCATCCGCGACCTCGACTCTGCCGTCGTAATCCTCCGCGAGGAGACGCGCCGAGGTGTAGGTACCGCTTAAGCCGGAGGACATCGGAATAAACAAAATCTCATCGTAACTCTCAAGCAAATTGTCCCAGAGGCTTGCCATCTCGCCGGGAGAGGGCTGGGAAGTGCGGAGCACCGTATCGCTGGTCAACAGCTCGTAGAAATGCGCCGTTGTCAGGTTCTTACCCTCGTGGTATACATCCTCCCCCGCAATGAAGGGCATCGGAAGCACCGAAATGCCGAGCTGTTCCGCCTCTGCCTGGGAAATGCCGCTGTTCGAATCTGTCACAATCGCTGTCTTCATGCTTCACCTCGCTTCTTTCTCTGTCAACGCGCGGTAACTCTGCGCCGGCAGGGCTATGTGTTCCCGCTGAAATGCTTCCGCTATGCGCCCGGTGAGCGCATAGTTTAAATCCCAATACTCCTTGGTCTTACACCAGACGCGCAGGGTAAAGACCTGCCCTCGCTCCTGCAGTTCGGTCAGCGCGACAAAGGGCGCTGCCGGGGCGTCCGGCGGCAGAAGCACCGTCTTTTCCGCCTCGATTGCCGTGCGAAGCAGCTTTGAAAACGCTCTGCGATATCCGCCTTCGCCCCACAAGGAAGGTCAGATCCAGATCTTCGCTTCTGCCATGGGCGCTGTAGTTCGTGATGTTCGCATTCATCAAGACTGCCGTTCGGAACCGTAATCTTCTTGTTGTCTATGCCCGATCAGCACCGTGTAGAAGAGACCCGATCTCATCGACCGTGCCGCCGACCTGATCCCGGTCTCAATGTAATCGCCGATTCGGAAGGGGACGCGCGAGTGTCAGCATAATGCCGCCCGCCAGATTTCGAGAGCGCCCCTGCATTGCAAGACCCAAGGTCACACCCGCCGAAGCGATGACCGCAGTGACCGAAGCCATCGGAACGCCGAGCAATCGCGACCACGGCAATCACCAAAGAGCGCATGGAGCAGCTGCCTGGTCAGAGATTCAGCATGAAAAGCGCTGCATGGTCTCTGTCCACGGGAACCTTGACACTCGGCTTTGTCGACAAGTCGTGAATCTTTCGAATGATTACGGTGCCCAGTTTCCAGACCAGCAGCGGGCAAAACACTAAGACGAAGCAAGCCGCCCCAGAGCATGGCTCCCGTCCCCGGTTTCCAGAGCACATTGTGCCAGAAACCACTGCAAAAAGCTCACATGCTCGCTCACCTTCTCCGTGACCGCTTCCGAAACCGCGCTTGATACTTGTTCGACTTGATCTGTCATAGCAACCTCCTCACAGCATCGGGGAAATTAAGCGAAGCAGACAGTGCTCTGCGCGCTGAAATAAGGTTCTTCCGTAGAGATACTGCTCCGTGACCTCGCGGCACTGCGGAAAGGTGTCAAGAAAGCATTCTTTCATCTTCGCAATCGCGCGGTAGCGGTAAAAGAGCACGCCGTTCTCAAAGTGATGATAGAGCGAGCGAAAATCAAGGTTAATGGTGCCGCAGGCCGCAAGTTCATCGTCCGCGACACATTGCTTCGCGTGCATGAAACCCGGTGTGTATTCGTAAATCCGCACGCCCGCCCGCGTCAGCACATTGTAATAGGAGCGCGTCGCCTGATAGACCATCTTCTTATCCGGAATGCCGGGCGTTATGATGCGCACATCCACCCCGCGCTTTGCCGCCAGGCAAAAGGCCTGGCTCATCTCATCCGTGATGATGAGATAGGGCGTCATAAAGTAGACATAGCGCTTCGCGTGGTTTACGAGGTTCATGTAAACGTTTTCGCCCACCTGCTCCCCGTCGAGCGGTGAATCCGCGTAGGGCTGGCAGTAGCCGGGCTCCGCCGCGCAGTAGGACGGAAGGCTTAGATAACGTTCTAAGTTTTCGACATCTTGCCGTTCTCCCCGAATCGCATTCCAGTTCTCAAGAAAGATGCCGGTCAGGCTGCGCACCGCCTCTCCCGTAAGACGTATGCCGGTGTCAAACCAGTGGCCGTAGGGGTGGGTGATGTTAAAGTACTCCTCCGCCAGATTGTAGCCGCCGGTAAAGCCCACCTTGCCGTCGATCACCGTGATTTTCCTGTGGTCTCTGTGGTCTAGAAAGGCGTTGAAGATCGGCGTCATCGGATTAAACACGCGCGCCTGTATGCCGGCCTCTTCCATGCGGCGTATAAAATCGTGGTCGATAAACCAAATACTGCCGATGTCGTCGTAAAAAAGCCGCACCTCAACCCCCGCCGCGGCGCGCTCGGAAAGCACTTCAAAAAGGCGCTCGAATGCCGTCTTTTCCTCGATGGCATGATACTCCATGAAGATAAAGCGCTCTGCCTTTTTGAGCGCCTCGAGTTGCGCCTCAAAAGCCTCTTCCGCGGTCGAATAAAAACAGATATCGGTGTCGCGGTAGACCGGGTAGCCGAGTCGGTCGGAGAGATAGCGGAACTGGTTTGCGATACCGTAGTCCACGCTCTCCAACTCTTCCAGAATACCGCCCTGTTGCGGCATGGCCGGGAACAGATGCTCGTCTATGATTTCGTAGCGCCGACGCATGCGCTGGGTCGCGCCGTTAAAACCCGATCAGCAAAGATAGAGCGGCACGCCGAGAAAAGGGGCTCCCGCAATCAGAAAGAATCCACGGGCATTTTCATGGCAGCGTTGATGTGGCGTCCCGTAGATACCGAGCACCAGAATAAGGGCGAGTCCCTGGATCAGGAGCGGAATCCAGGGGATACTCTCCCAGTCAGATTTGCGGAGTACGATGTAGACCCATACGAGTTCCACGATAATTGCAAACAGCGCAAAGAACCCCGTTTGATGCCGTTTCGCACCTCTGTCTTGCGTTCGACTCGCATTGCCCGTCTCATTCTGTCCGGCCTCCTTTCTGCCCAAGCGATGTTCCCCTCAGTGTAACACGCGTTGCATTTCTTGTCGCCTTTTTATCGACTTTACTCCTACTTTGCGCCGCTCTGTGCTAAAATAGAGACATCTGAATCGGTCGGTATTTTGCATGGTTTAGGAGGAGAAACATATGAAAGAACTCGGCTACTACGACGGCAAATTCGGTCCTCTCACAGAGATGCAAATTCCCATGTGCGATCGCGCCTCCTGGTTCGGCGACGGCGTCTACGACGCAGGTCCCGCGAGACACGGGGTCATTTTTGCGCTGGATGAACATGTGGACCGCTTCTTCCGCAGCGCGGCGCTGCTCGATATCACGATGCCGCTTACGAAGGAAGAGCTGAAGGCACTCTTGCAGCGCCTGCTCGGCGAGATGGATGACGACGAACTCTTTGTCTACTACCAGGTGACGCGCGGCAACCCCACCGTCCAGAAGCGCTCCCACTGTTACGAGCACGGGGTCCCGGGAAAGCTCTGGGTTTCTCTGAGTCCGAACCGTATTTCGGACGGCAAGGAACCTGTCTCGCTGATTACCCTCGAGGACACGCGCTTTTTGCACTGTAATATCAAGACCCTGAACCTGATTCCCTCGGTCATAGCTTCCCAGAAGGCAAAGGACGCAGGTGCCGATGAGGCCGTCCTTTATCGCCCGGGCGAACTCGTGACCGAGTGCGCGCACTCCAATGTCCACATCTTAAAGGACGGCGTCTTAAAGACCCATCCGGCGGATAACCTGATTCTCGGCGGCATTGCCCGCGCCCACCTGCTCCGCGCATGCGCGGCGCTCGATATCCCGACGGATGAGACCGCCTTTACGCTGACCGAGCTCTTTGATGCGGACGAGGTCATTGTCACAAGTTCCTCGAATCTCTGCATCCGCGCCGAGAAAATAGACGGCAAGCCCGTCGGCGGCAAGGCTCCCGAACTCTTTGAGCGCCTCCGCAGCTACTTAATCGATGAATTTCTCACGGAGACCGCCTGATTCAGGCGGTCTTTTTACTTGCCAGAAAACGGTAAATCGCGGTGCCGATGATCAGTATATAGCCGAGCACACTGAGGAGATCCGGGAGTTCTCGAAAGAGCAGAAACCCGAAGAGCGCCGCAAAGACCACCTGAATATAGTCGTAAACCGAAATCTCCTTTGCCGGCGCATAGGTATAGGCCATCGTGATGCCGAGCTGTCCGAGCGCCGCCGCGCAACCGGAGAGCAGCAGAAACGCGAGTTGCCGCGCCCCCATGCTCTCATACTGCGCAGGCATGAAAGGGCAACACCGTGACACAGGAAAAAGAGCGAGAAACGCAGAGGATGATTACCGCCCCTTGACACCGCCCTGTCCCGCCTTTCCGCACGAAAGGTGTAGGCCGTACCCGCACAAAAAGCCGCCGAAGAGGCCCCACCAGCGCCGAGAGCGAGGCGAGACCGAGCCCCGGCTTGATGACCAGTGCTGCACCCGCTCGAGTGCGACCGCGAGGCAGAACCAGTCCCGCTTTTGACCGGACTGCTCGCGCAGAAATAAAGAGTGACATCAGGATTGCAAAAAAACGGGCGACATCTTATTTGAGCATCGTCGAATCGGCAATCGGCAGGTGATCGATGGCCCAGAAAAGTTTCGCAATCACGCCGAGCATCCCAATCAGACGAGCGCAGGAACACAGCCATCCGATTGCCCTTTGCCGATGCGGAACGGGTTCCCTCGGAACGCCGTAACATCAGGAATCGCGACCAGCGCCGCAACCAGATTCCGAAAAGAACACCTTTTTGCATGACCGGCAGCGGGCCCGGCGAGGCGCACAAAAACCGCCATCATCGAAAAAAAGCCCGCCGCCGCGAGCACAATGAAAACAAATTCCCTTTACGGTATTTCCTCTCAAATCCCTAAGACCTCCAGCTTTCTGTTTCTTCCAGGATATTTTTGCGATGAAACAACGCTTTTTCGCAAGGCGTTTTGCCTGCAGCGAAATGATTCACGGAAAATTCAAACAGCTTTCTCCTTGTTTTGCTTGCATTTCCGTCCTTGTTATATACATACTAATTAGTTACAGCTATCTTATTTTATAAGGAGGTACTATAATAGATATGAAGAATTTGGATCGCTATCTCTCCAATCTGATGATAGGAAACATCAAGCTGCACAACCTGCACTGGAACGTGACCGGCCTCACCTTTAAGGCAGTTCACGAGTACCTTGAGGCACTCTACGACGACAGCTTCGAAAAAGCTGGACGAGGTTGCGGAACTTCAGAAGCAGCTCGGCCTTCCGGTGCTCGCTTCCGCAAAGGAGTATCTTGAGAACACGGACATTCAGGAACTCGGTTACAAGGAGTATACCCCCGTTGAGGCAATCAAGATCGCGAAGGAGTATGTCGAGCACATGCGCGACCTTGCTCTGACCATCCGCAAGGAGGCAGATCAGGAAGATTGCTTTGTCTTAACGAACCTCATGGAGGATCACGTGACGGGCTACGACAAGCACATCTGGTTCCTCAACAACATGCTGAAGTAAAATCCTTCCGAAAAAGAGAGTCGGCAGCAAGCTGTCGACTCTCTTTTTGCGCTTGCTTGACAAAGTCGAACACCGTTAATACAATCGTATTACGGGAGGTCATTCTTATGTCAACAATCAGTTTGCGCGTCAGCGAAGAAGAGTTAAAACTCTTTCAAGACTTTGCCAAGTTAAATCAAATCAGTTTATCCGAGCTCATTCGTCGTACCATGTTATCCAAATTGGAGGATGAGTACGATTTACAGGTCTTCTCCGCGCACGAGGCCGCAAAAGCCCGCGGCAAGGTGGAAAGCTACTCGCATGAAGAAACCTGGGCTGAACTCGGCCTATGAGCTACAGCGTACGCTATACCAAAAAGGCGATTCAGTCGCTCAAAAAATTAGATCGCTCTGTCCTCATTTCTGATCAAAGCCTGGATTGAAAAGAACTTAGTCGATACCGATGACCCGCGGCGTCACGGAAAAGGCCTGACTTCAAACCGCAGCGGTCAGTGGAGATATCGAGTCGGAAATTATCGCATCCTTGCCGAAATCGAGGACCGTGAACTGATTATTCTTGTCATCGAAGTCGGACACAGGAGCAGCATCTATGAAACGTATCGGTGTTTTCGACGGCAGGCATTTCGCTCGGCAAAAGACTAGACGAAAGAGCGCCCGTATCAACAGCTGCGTTGATACAGGCGCTTTTCCTTTTCTCTTACTTGTTCTTCCTCTGCTCCAGATAATCGTTCAGCTCGGCATTGACAATATCCGTAATGAACATGTGTCCGGGCACGTGGGTGATGACTACCGGGGGCTTTGCATTTTCCACCGCTGCCTGGGGCGTCACGCCGCAGGGCCAGAACACGGGAATCTCTCCTTCGCGAATCTCAACCGCATCGCCGTAATCCGGCTTCATCACATCCGTGACGCCGATTTTCTCCGGATCGCCGATCTGCACCGGCGCGCCGTGGACATTCGGCATCTTCACCGTGATCTCATAGGCCTTCTCTGCCTGCTCCGGGCGTCATGGGACGCATGGAGCAGACCATGGGACCCTCAAAGGGTCCCACCTTCTCGGTCTGAATATTGGTCTTAAACATGGGAACGTTTCGCTTCGTCTCAATGTGGCGAACCGGAACACCCGCCGCCATGAGAGCTTCCTCAAACGAGAACGAGCAACCGATCAGAAAGCCCACATAGCCTTCCTTCCAGTATTCGGTGACATCGGTGAGTTCCTTGGTCACAACGCCGTTCTCGTACACCCAGTAGCGCGGCACATCGCTGCAGATGTTTCCGCCCTCTCCCATCGCATGGGTGTCGGGACTTCCCTGAATCACTTCCAGCACAGGGCAGGCGAAGGGGTTCTTCTCGGCATAGCGCTCAAAATCGGCCGCGTACGCCCCGGGAAGTATGACCAGATTCGCCTGGGCATAGCCGCGGCACATACCGGCGGTCGGGAAGTCAATCTTCCCTTCCCGAATGAGCTGCCGAACCGCAGAGGGTTTCATGTCGATATAAGGGGTGATGTCAAAAGCCATATCTGTTTGCTCCTTTCTTAATCAACAAATCCGTACCTCATCAACAAATCCTTACCTTGCTCTGTTATATTCCGTTCCTCAGGCTTGTATTGCCGGTGTCTCCGCCGTCAGCTTGCCTTTATGTCAAAGACTGCGCTTTATGCGCGTACAGCCGTGACCGCGATCTCAACCTTTGCGTTCTTCGGGAGCGCCGCAACCTGGAAAGCGGCTCTCGCCGGATAGGGTGCCTCAAAGAACTCCGCATAGACCTCGTTCATCGCCGCGAAATCCGCGATGTCAGCGAGGTAAACCGTCGCCTGCACCACGTGCTCAAAGCCGAGTCCCGCTTCTTTGAGAATCGCGGCGATATTGCGGAATACCTGTGTGGTCTGTCCCTTGATATCGTCCGCGGAAAACTCTCCGGTTGCCGGATCCAGCGGAATCTGCCCCGAGACAAAGAGGGTTCCGTTTGCCTCGATTGCCTGCGAGTAGGGTCCGATTGCCGCCGGTGCGTTCTTGCTCACGATTGCCTTCTTCATAAAAACTCCTTTCCGAATCACAATGTCTGTGCTTATCAGTATAATACAGGAAGCCCCTTAGCGCGAAAAAACTTCCTCTGCTTTCAGTGCCTTTTTCGATGAGTTCCAGGATGTGCGCGGAGAGTGCGTGGCGCGTGCGGTTCTCCTTCCCCGGTCTAAGAGCAAAGGTCTCCAGCGGAAAATGATCGGACCGAATCGGCGCAGTACTCGTGTCCGGCGTAAGCGCCATGACACCGCACACCGGATTGGTACGCAACAGCTTGCCTATCCCGCCGTAAATTTCGTCACTGCACGCATTCTTATAATAGGTCTCCAGCTGCCCGAGACTCGAGCGCTCCCCCGCCCAGATTTGCCGCACCTTCCGGTACTTGCACTCCAGTATGATGCTGCCGACATACCAGCCTGTTTTCTTGCTGAAAATGTGCAATAAAAGATCCGGGTGATTGTGGCTTCTTCCGTTGTGGCTTGTCGCAAAGTAGAGCGGATCCCGCTCTCTGTCCGCGCTGCGTTCTCCCAGAGTCTGGTTATAAACCAGCGCGAGGCGCACCTTCTCGTTTTCGTAGCAGACCCGGCTCCCGTCCCGAAGCGAAAAGCCGCCGCCCTCACCGACCTCGTAGCTCTCCTCCCGATCTGTCTCGGTCGCAAAGTCCTCGAGCACATGCCGCAGTTTAAAATAGCACCAGAGTTCGTAGAGCAAGCTGCTCTTTTGATAACTCAGGCGGTATATCTCCCGCATGGTGAGCCCGAGATAATCCCGTTCGAGCGATAGATGCAGACAGTACAGTATGTAGTAGCGATTGTCCGCCAGCATGGCCTGCGAAACCGCATAGACCTGCCGCCCCGAAATCTCCGGATACCAGGGCATATTGCGGAGCGCATTCAGCAGATGGCGGTAGCGCCGCACCGTCTCGGTAAATTCTCGCATCCGCCCGCCGCTGAGTTGCGCATCTTCCGTGTACTGCCGAAAACTCGCGAGCCTTGCCAGAATCCGCTCCGCCATCATACGGAGCATGCGATTCTCGTCAATGTCGTAGTCGAGCCGCTTCTTCGGAATCAACTGCACGTGGGAGATGCCGCCGCGAGAGAGATTGCTGCGCATGCTCTTGGCATCCACTCTGCCGCCGGCTTGTACCGGATCCTTTTCGTAACTCGTCTTAATCGCATAGCGCGGCTGCTCTATGATGTCCCGTATTGCGGCAAAGACCTTGCTCTCCTGCGCCTGAAGGCGCTCCAAATCCCGAAAACGCGCGGAGCGGAAGCGCCTGCTCACCGCCTATGCCGCGCCCCTCTGTCCCCCTTCTTCCAGACCCGACTTAAACCTTCGAATTCTTCTTCCAGCTCTTGTTGCATGAGCTGCCATTCTCCGGACTCCAACTGTCGCGGCTGCACGGCAAAGTTTCCGTAGTAGCGCTGCCCCGCCGCCTCGACAAAAAACAGCATGCGCTCCACCAGGAGCCCCTCCTGCCCGCCGCCGCAGAGCTGAAACGGACGGTCCGAGGGGGTAATGTAATCGCCTGCCGCATCGCTCTCCACAAAGCGCTGATCGAGCGCCGCATCCAGACAGGGTAGATACAGTTTTGCCGCCGTATCTTCCGAGCGGAATAGAAAGGCCACGCCCTCGTTCTCCTTCACCGAAATTGTGGGCGTTGTCGTGAGACTGTTTGGCGGCAGGCACCGTGACAAAGCGCGTTGCCTCCGCTCTGCGCCTGATTGCGGCCCCTGTTTTTTTGTCGATGTAGCTTGTGCATATCACCGAAAGAG